>Ga0123335_1007002_pt1 | contig 12840 bp, 13 predicted proteins | sample BiotimSIPDNA_2_FD_89707 | JGI IMG/M metagenome (GOLD analysis project Ga0123335, IMG submission 89707) | Anaerobic biogas reactor microbial communites from Washington, USA - Biogas_R2 time_0 SIP DNA | ecosystem: Engineered > Bioreactor > Anaerobic > Unclassified | place: Washington, USA... | reverse complement strand
TCGGCGTGGTTTCTGATAAGCTGATCGTACAGGCTCTCGGCTTGAGTGCCTCGGTCGATATGGTTCTGCAGTGAGGTGACAACATGAAAGTGATATCAAGACTGGCTCTTATGATTCTGGTCGTCATGGCGACGCTGGCCATCGGCTGTGCGCAGTCGAATCCTGTGTCGACAGGTTTTGTCGGCACTGGCGGTTATGCGATAAATCTCAGTGCATCGGCAAAATCGGTGCCTTTTGGCGGTAGTGTCGTGTTTAACGCGGTTGTGCAGGACGCTGATGGAAATATGGTCATGACTTCTCCTCATTCAGTGACGTTTACGACTACCCATGGTGGCCAGGTGACCCCGATTCAGGCTCCTCTTGCCAATGGCATCGCGCAGGTCGTCTATGTCGCCCCACAGTATGTTGCGCCTGCAAGCCTACGAGCGCAGGCGGCCGCTGATGTTGAAATTCCGGAAATTAAGGAGCTGCCTACGCCAACAGGCGTTCCCTCTGAGTTTCCGCGAACTGATATGGTTACTGCCTCATTTCAGGGCGCAATAGCCAAAATCAGTATCAACGTCTACAAACCTTGAGAAGGACGAACTACCATGCTTAAAACAAACCTGCATAAGGCAAAAGTGATGATAATGGTGTTTTTCGTGGTGACCGGCTTTCTTTTCGCTGTTACACCAGGCTATGCTGATGGTGATGCTGCTGAAACGGTCGCGGCTGACATGTATTCTGAAGATGGGGAAACAGCTGATGAGGCTGCTGCTGATAAGCCGGCAGAGCCTGAGCCAGTTCTGCCGCCCCCCCAGGAAATTTTTGGCAATAACCTGCATAAGGTTACAACTTCGCGCAGTGAATTGACCTACAGCTGGGCTCTGGCCATGGTTAAAGCTGAAGAAATCATCGAAACCCTGCGTTCGACTTTTTCGAAAGAAATCAGCGACGGCCAGATCAGCCTCGTGGATAACCGTGCCGGCAACGCGATTCTTGCAATTTTTCCCGATAAAAAAAATGTGGCGACACGCAAGGAATGGGCTGATGTCATGGGTGTTATCGATGGCCCGGTCGATCAGGTATTGATCGAAGTTAACATCTTTGAACTTATTCTCAACGATATCGAGCAGAAGGGCGGTCAATTACGCGCCGTAGCCGAAGCTGCGGTTGGCGGTCAGGATCTGTTTCAGACCATGAACCTGAGCCATACCGCCAACTCGATGGAAACCGAAGAACGCAAAATCGAAGGCTTCAAATACTATGTGACCAATGGTGACAAGCTCAAGGCATTGCTGTTCTCTGGCAAAGACCGCAACAAAACCAAGTTGCTGTCATCGCCGATGATGATTGCCTCGAATCACAAGCCGGCCAATTTCAAACTGGGACAGACCGTTCCCATTCTTACCGGCACTCAGATTGCCAATGACGTAACCAACTATTCTTTCGAACACAAGGATGTCGGCATCAACATTCATCTGACTCCGCATTTTTGTGGCGAAGGCTACATCAATATCGATATCAACCAGGAAGTAAACGACCTAGTGCAGTATGACGACGTTAAAAAAGTCGCGGTTTTTGCTCACAAAACGCTTACCTCGAACGTCACCATGCGCAGTGGCGAGACAGTTGCTCTTGGCGGTTACATACACAACAAAAACCGCCTCAGTCGCAAAAATTCGCCGGCTTTGCGCAAAATCCCTTTTATCGGTAAATACCTCAATCGCGACATTGACACCAACGAACGCGCCGAAGTGGTTGTCTTTATTACTCCCAAAATTCTCGTTAACAACAACCATACCAAATTCAACCGAATGACCGATAAACAGCGGCTGACTCGCCGCATGAAGATGGTCGATCAGCTTGATAACGGTTTTGACGACAGCGATATCGGTGCCCGTACCCGTGATCGCCAAAAAAAGGCCGCTGAAAAGAAAGCAGTTGCCAGAAAAGCGATTGAGTCTCAGCAGAAGCCGTCTGCCATGATAAGGTCTGAAGAAGATAAGAATACAGCCAGAAAAGCAGCAGCCAAGGAAGCTGCCGCGCGAAAATATGCTGCGCGAAAAGCAGCTATTAAAGAGTCTATGGCCCGTGACGCCGCTGCCAAAAAAGCAGCCGATGGCGAAAGCTGAGTTTCGAGAGGTAATATATGGCTGATCAACAGGTTGACTCGGGTTTGTCGCCACAGGCCGGCGAATGGGTACGAAACTTCGGTTTGATTCCGCATCCTGAGGGCGGTTTTTTCTCAGAGGTCTATCGATCAGAAGGCGTTATCCCGGCTGGGGCTTTGCCATGGCATGGCGGTGCGCGGTCGTATTTGTCTTCGATTTACTTCATGCTGCCGCCGGGTGAGGTGTCGCGCTTTCATCGGTTAAAATCTGATGAAATCTGGTATCACCACGCCGGTGGCTGTTTGAGTATACATCAGATCGAGCATGATGGCAGGCACAGCGTTTTTAAGCTTGGCCGCAATTTCGCTGCTGGTGAGCGTTTGCAGATTGTGATCAAGGCTGGTAACTGGTTCGGAGCCGTAGCTGATGCCGGTGAAGAAGTGCTGGTTGGGTGCGCCGTCGCGCCAGGATTTGATTTCAGCGATTTTGAACTGGCAAGATGCCATGAGTTGCTTGCAGCTTATCCAGCTTTGGAGCAGTTGATCTGTCGTCTGACCTGATTTTCAGCAGGCAACTTTTTTTATAACAGAGGGTTGCAACCACTCGGCGATGCGTTCTTTGATGCCGGCTGCATCGATTTTGAGCAGGCGGCGCAGTTCGCTCTGACTGCCGTGCTGAACGAAGCCATCAGGAATGCCGATGCGCAGCATGCCTGCCTTATGCCCCATTTCTATGGCATGTTCGGCAATCAGACTGCCAAATCCTCCGGGCAGGGCGTTTTCTTCAACGGTGATCATCGGAATATGCCGATTGACTACTGATGTCAGCATGTCAAGATCGAATGGCTTGATAAATCGCGGGTTGATGACACAGGCGTTGATGCCCTGTTGCTCAAGTTCTTTGGCGGCTTCAAGTGCCGGGTGAAGCATGTGCCCCAGCGCCCATATCACTATGTCTTTGCCTTCTCTGACAATCTCGGCGCGGCCGCTGACGATTGGCTGGCGGTCATTAACGCTGTCTTCGCAACCGATGCCCGCTCCACGCGGATATCGAATCGCAACCGGGCCATTCTGCTCGGCAGCGTAGGTCAGCATCTGATCGAGTTCGATCTCGTCTCGCGGCGCCATCACCTGGATATCTGGAACACAGCGCAGAAAAGACACATCAAAGACGCCATGATGGGTCGGCCCATCTTCGCCGACAAGGCCGGCGCGGTCGAGACACATAACGACCGGAAGCTTCATCAGTGAGACGTCATGAATTACCTGATCGTAGGCGCGCTGCATGAATGATGAGTATATGGCGACAAACGGACGTAGACCGCCTTTGGCCATGCCGGCAGCCATCGTTATCGCGTGCTGTTCGGCAATGCCGACATCGAAGAATCGGGCAGGAAAGTCGAGGGCAAAACGGTTGAGGCCGGTTCCTTCTTTCATCGCCGCCGTAATTGCGACGATGTCTTCATTCTGGGCCGCCAGGCGGCAGATTACGTTCCCAAAAACATCTGTATATGAGGGTGGCGTCTTGCTGCTTGATTTTGCTTTGCCGGTCGATATTTCAAAGGGGCCGGTGCCGTGAAATTTATGACAGAACTCCTGTGCTGGTTTGTAGCCACGACCTTTTTCGGTGAGCACATGTACAAGAACCGGGCCTTTGCGGTCGCGTGCGCGAATCAGGGCGCGTTCGAGCGTTTCAAAATCGTAGCCATCGACCGGGCCAAAATACTTGAAGCCGAATTCTTCGAAGAGCATGCCAGGCGTCAGCAGATATTTAAGGCTGCCTTCGAGACGGCTTATAACATTGTAAAGACGCGAACCGAAGCCAGGGATCTGCTTGAGCACATGCGCCAGATAATCTTTTGGGGTTGTGTAAGCGGGTTCCAGACGCAGGCGGTGCAGATACATCGACATGGCGCCAACGTTTGGCGAAATTGACATCTCGTTATCATTGAGAATTACCACTACGTCATTCTTTTCGTGACCGGTATAATTGAGCGCTTCAAATGCCATGCCTGCTGTCAGAGCACCATCGCCGATCACTGCAACAACTTTGCCGTCGCGGCGAAACTGCTGATTGGCAATGGCCAGTCCCTGGGCCGCTGAGATCGAGGTTGAGCTGTGGCCAGTATTGAACATGTCGTGGCGACTTTCGCAGATTTTTGGAAAGCCGCTTATGCCGCCAAAGGTTCTGATTCCGGCAAACTGCTCGCGCCGGCCGGTAACGATCTTGTGTGTGTAGCACTGGTGACCGACATCCCAGACAATCTGGTCTTTGGGTGACCGGAAAATTCGGTGCACAGCCAGAGTCAGCTCAACAATGCCGAGGTTGCTGGCAAGATGGCCGCCGTTGCGCGAAACGACGTTGATGATCATCTCACGTATTTCACTGCTAAGCTGCTGAAGTTCGTCGTAAGAAAGAAACTCCAGATCAGCCGGTTCTCTTATCCGGTCAAGAATCATGCTTGATTAAGGACTCAACTTGTTACTAGATATTTAATCGATTATATCACAAGCCTGATTTTTTACAAACTGCCGATTTCGTCAGCAATTCCCGGCAATGATGAAAAAAGATGTCATTGCTGGTCATGATTTTTTAGCGCATCGAGCAGCTTCTGGAGATCGATGTCATGAACTCGGGCGGCGTCTTCAAGACTTTCACCGGCAGCAACAGCACAACCGATACAGTGCATGCCAAATTTTTGTAGAATTTTTGCTGCTTCGGGCTTTTGTCGCAGTATTTCTGCTATTGTCATTTTTGCTTCAATTGTCATGACTGGCGTTCCTGTTTTCTGAATCTTCATTCTGCGGCAGTTTTTTCATGCCATCAAGCTCGTGGTGACGGTCTTCGAGTGCCTTGTCGGATTTGAACATCAGTACCCAGATGGTTTGAAAAACGATTTTGATATCGAGGATAAGGCTGTAATTGTCTAGATAGTAGTAGTCGTAAGTTACCTTGTCGGTCAGTCGCAGATAATAGCGTGAGTTTACCGCGGCCAGTCCGGTTACACCAGGCTTTGCCGACAGTCTCCGGCCTTGAAACTCGTAGTAATCTTTAACGAAAAAGGGGCGTTCTGGCCGCGGCCCAACCACTGACATTTCGCCGGTAAGAACCAGAAAAAACTGTGGCAGTTCATCTATGCCGAAGCGCCGCAAAAAACGACCAAGTGGCGAAATTCTATCGTCGTCGGCAGTTGCCACTTTGGGGCCTGATTTAGCCTCTGAGCCTACGCGCATCGAGCGGAATTTGATGACGTCAAATTCTTTTCCGTAGCGTCCGACTCTTTTCTGCTTATAAAATAATGGGCCTGGCGAGTCGAGTCGCACCATTACAGCTGTAAGCAGCATTACTGGCGAAGCTACCGCCAAAGCGAAGAGGGAAAAGGTGATGTCGAAAGTGCGTTTGCAGAATCTTTGAAAGCCTGTCAGCGGGTGTGAATGCAGAGTTATGAGAGGGAAATCTTCCAGGCTCTGTAGAGCCACGGTGCCTGAGGTTTTGCGATAATCAGCAGAAATTCTGACTTTGAATTCGTGTGGTTCTTCCTTGCGTAGATAAAAGACCTGTGCCCAGAACTTGTCGAGGTTCAGTGACGGGTCAGTTACGAAGACTTCATGAGCGTGGCGGAAAATGACTTCTGCCGCAAGATCGTCTATCTGGTCAGCTTTCATGCTGTGTACTATGCGAAAGCGCACGCCACCCCGCCGATGAAAATGCTTGATGATACGCCGTGCTTCTGATTCATCGCCAATAATCACTGCTCGCCTGATCAGCGGGTGCGGCCTGAACAGAGTGGAAACAACCGTCCGCAACAGCACTGCTGCTATTACGCAGCAGACTGTCGCCAGCAAAAATACCGGTCTCGGAAAATTATAGGCAAGACTGGCAATATCACGGGAAAAGAAAGCGATCAGGTTAAAGCTGATGAAGGTGCCAAGCAGAGCATTGGAGGTGTGTGAAAAAATATCGGAAGCGGCGCTGAGATTGCGGATATTGAAAATGCCGGCCAGCAGGCCAAAGGTTATGTAGAGGCCGAGCAATATCCAGCGCACCTGCAGGTAAGCATTGAGATAGATTTCTGCCTGCTGTAGGCCGCTGAACCACAGCGTGAAGACCCCTATAAACAGCGCATTCATCAGCAGAGCATCGAAAATCAGAATAGCTGCCGAAAGCAGCCGTTCAGCACCCTGCGGCAATCTTATGCCACAGTAGCGAGAAAACTTTCTGTTGCCCGTCGCCGTCATTCTCCGTTTATTTCAAGCTGCTGAGAAGAGTATGGAGCTTGGCAATATGGATCTTTTCCTGCCTGATCAGTTCTTCTATTAACGACCGATTCTCGTCGTTTGGTCCAAGAATGCCGAGAATGTCGCTGAAAAACAGAACCGTGTCTTTTTCGAAACCTATTGCGTGATAAATAGCCTGTTTGTCGTCTCTGATTTCAGAGGCCAGTTCACTGTGAGATTGCAAATTTGGAAAAACCCTGCCGTCAGACATAGCCTGAATATAAGCGCTCATCTCAGGGGTATTGTATTCATCTGCAACCTGAATCTCTTCGCCTTGTTTTTCTGCCAGGCGCTCGCGCACCTTCATGAAAATTTCGAGATGAGACTGCTCCTCGCGCACGAGAAAATTAAATATCTGTTTTACTTTGGGGTTCTCAGAACGCTCAGCCATTGCTGAAAAATATTCCTTGCCATTTTTTTCTATCTGAATGGCGAGTTCCATCAATTCATCTGCATTGATTTTCATAATCCTGTCTCCTGTTTTATGCTTATTTATTTAAGAGCCAGTTCGATCTCTTTGGCTATCTCATCAAGGTTGAGAATGCGAACGGCGGCTTCCTGTTCGAGAGCGGCACGTGGCATGCCATAAACTACTGATGAGGCACGATCCTGAGCAATTGTAAGCCCGCCCATCAGTTTTATGTTTTTGAGACCACGCACACCATCTTCGCCCATGCCTGTCAGAATGACGCCTACTGCCTTATGGGCGAATTCCTTGGCGGCTGAGAAAAACAAGGTGTTGATACAGGGAGCGAAACGATCCTGCTCGTTGGTGTTTGAAACTATCGAAAAACAGAATTTGCCATCCATACTTCGCGTCACTCTGGTCTGATAATCCCCAGGACAGATGTAGGCAATAGAATTTTGCAGGGTTTCGCCATCACTGGCTTCTTTTACTTTGATGCTGCACAGCATGTTCATCCTTGAGGCAAAAGCCGAAGTAAAGGCTTTGGGCATATGCTGAGCGATGATCACTGGCGCGGGCAGTGCCGGGTCAAGAACGCTGAGGATCTTTTGAACGGCCGGAGGCCCGCCGGTAGATGCGCCAATGAATATGGCACGGTTAATAATCTCATCTGCCGGAGTAGGAGCTCGTTTCGCCTGTCTCTTACCAGGAATATATTCGAGTTTCACCGCTTTTGGCTGGCAGCCTGCCGCTGCGTGAATCTTTTGCAGTAATTCTTCTTTCAGGGTAAGAATGTTTGCCGACAAAGTCGAACCAGGCTTGGGCACATAATCTATGGCCCCCAGTTCGATTGCGTCAAGAGTGGTTTTTGCCCCTTCTTTGGTCAGCGAACTGACCATCAATACCGGTGTCGGACAAAGCCGCATTATCTCTTTTAATGCATGCAGCCCGTCCATGATCGGCATTTCGATATCCATGGTAACGACATCTGGCCGCAGACGAACTACTTTTTCAACCGCTTCGCGGCCGTTGGCCGCCGACCCGATCAGTTCTATACCCGGGTCAGAAATCAGCATTCTTTCTATCGCCGTTCGCATGAATGCGGAATCATCTACTACCAGTACTTTGATTTTTTTCTGCGTTGTCATGATTTATCTGATTCCATTATGCTTTCTGTATGCGTAAGTTTTTTTGTAATTGACCAGTTCAAAGTAATCAGAAACTCCCGAGAAGCATTCGCTTTCGCCAAGAAAGACGACCCCTCCCGGGTTCAGGCATTGATAAAACTTTTCGGCCAGTTGCGCCCGCAACGATTCGTCAAAGTATATCAGTACGTTTCTGCAGAAGATGATATCTGACCCGGCGAGGCAATTCAACCCCCGAATATTTTTAAGATTGAGTTTTTGCAGTGTCACCATTGCCTTTATTTGATCTGCAACGATGCATTCGCCCTTTTCATTTTTTTCACCCAGCTTGAAGCCAAAGCGCGCTTCAAAAATCGCCAGTTTTTCTCGGAGCGATCTTTTATTGTAAACTGCTTCGCGGGCGGCCGCCAGGTTCTTGGCATTGATATCGCCGGCATTGATGGTGAATCTGGCATCAGGATGCTCACGTTGAAAGCACATCATTGTCATCGCCAGGGAATAGGCCTCTTCGCCGCGCGAGCATCCGGCGCTCCATACTCTGATCGGCATGCTGCTGCCGTTCCGCTTGTAAAACTCGGGCAGAAGCGTTTCGAGTATGTATTCGAACTGTGCCGGGTTTCTGAAAAAATAGCTCTCGCTGACTGTAAGATCGGCAATCAGATCGTCCATTGCCTTGCTGTTGTGCTCAAAACCTTCAAGAATAGTAATATAGTCATCGGTTTTGCTGACCCCGAAATGTTTCATCTGGGTATGGATCTTTTTATCGACACTTCGGCTGGTTACGCGTTCGAGTATGATGCCAGAATAGTTGTGCACCAGTTCTCTGATTCGAGCTATATGTTTTGGCGCGATTATTGTCATTCTTTGTGATAGGGCTCCCCGAACATTATTGATATGGCACGATAAAGCTGCTCTGAGAGCACCAGCAGAGCCAGTTGATGATTCATGGTCAGCGGTGAAAGCGAAAGCTGATCTTCGGCAACTGCGCGAACCCTTGCGTCGTGACCGTCGGCGGCACCCAGGCAGATGGTTAAACGATTCAAACCACTTTTTATCCTGGTATCGAGCCAGCGCACAAAGCCAGCTGTATCGTAGCATTTTGCATGTTCGTCGAGTATTACAATACTCTCGCGGCCTGAGAGCCTTTTGTAGAGCTCGTCATGATTGCGGCAGGCGGTGATCTCGACAGGCAGCCGCCGACTGCAGCGCTCAAGATATGAATCGACAAGCTTCTGATAAGGTTTGTCAGAAATTTTGCCGATCATCAAAAGCTCGACTTTCATCTGGCTGCTGATCTAATGCTTTGTCTGGCGGTATCCTGCAAGAGGAGAGACTGTTTAAGGCTTTCGGGTAATCTCGAACCAACCATCAGGCGTTCGCCATAGCTATCCTGCTCGGTTATGCTGAAATGAGCAGTTTTGAACCTGGCACCTGAATTTGCAAAAAATGGCTCAAGCGATTCTTTGATAAGTTCGGGAGTGTTCGATTCCTGACTGACGTGCATAAGAACGACGATTTCTGGAACCTTATTCATTCTCGACAGTATTCCACGCACGCCTTCATTGGGCAGGTGCCCCATAGGGCTTCTAATTCTACGTTTCAGCCAGATCGGGTAAGAACAGCCGCGCAGCATGTCTTCGTCGTAATTACTTTCAATGCAGACAAGGTCGGCATCCTTCATGTGGTCTACTACTTCCGGGGTGACGTGCCCCAGGTCGGTAGCGAGACACATGACTCTGTCTGAAGACGAGAATCGCAGGCCCGCTGGTTCGGTTGCATCATGCGGGACCTTGAATGGAAGGCAACTGCACCTGTCGAGCTCAAGCGTTTTTCCATACATAAGCTCGACGTAGTTGGCGGCTTCTATGTTTTTTGAATTAAGGGCGCACATGGTGCCACGAGTGCAGTAGACCGGCAGGTCGGCACGGCGACTTAACAGAACCCGTAATCCTCTTATGTGATCTTCGTGCTCATGGGTGATGAATATGCCAGAGAGATCTTCGAATCCGAGACTGCGATCTTCAAGATACTCCTTGACACGCTTGCATGAAAGACCGGCGTCGAGCAGATAGTATCTGCCTGACAGTTCCAGCAGGGCGCAGTTGCCTTTGCTGCCGGAACCGATAAAAGTTATTCCTATCAAATCTATTACCCGCTTCCAGGATATATTGTTGTTCGTTCATTATGCACTGTGCATTAAAAAAATTCCAACATTTTTTAACTGTTGTTTACGGGTTCATTGCCACGCAATTTTTTAAAGGCAGCAGGAATATATGAGGCAGTTTCACTGATCGTCATGGCGTCGGCGCCGAGCTCGTTCCGCGCAGTTTCGCCAGCTTCGGCGAGTAGAAAGACGCCGGCCAGTGCTGCATTTAGAGGGCTGATGCCAGATGTCGCCAGTCCGCAGATAAGTCCGGCCAGCAGATCGCCGCTGCCGCCTCTTGCCATTCCTGAGTTTGGCCGGCTACAGACATATACCTTGCCGCCCGGTTCGGCAATTACAGTAACCGCCGACTTGAGAACAACCAGAACCTTGTTTTTAATGGCAAAGTCGCGTGCAACACCGATCTGGTCGCCCTTAATTTCTTCTATGGTCTTGCCGGTGAGCCTTGCCATTTCGCCAACATGAGGCGTCAGAATAAGTGGCCCGGAAGCATATTTAAGAAGCTTGTGGTCGCTTATCAGATTGAGAGCATCAGCGTCTACTATTGCCAGGTTTTTCCAGTTTTTCAGAACCTGTTTTAATGATTCGGCTCGATCATTGCTGCGACCCCAGCCCGGGCCGATGAGCAGGCATCCGGCTGCATGCCCGCCCAATTCTCCAGCCTGACTGGCATCTATGGTAAATCCGCCATCGCGCGAAGGCAGGTAATTTACAATTACTTCTGGCAGCGCCTGACAGGAAAGATTGCCACGCAGACAGTCGGGGAGCAACAGTTGAACGATTCCTGCCCCCGAGCGCAGTGCCCCATACGAGGCAATAATACCGGCCCCCGGATATTCGGCAGAGCCTGCCAGCAACAAAGCTTTGCCGCAGTCTCCCTTGTGCATGCCGTCATCGCGTTGCGGCAAAATCGAAGCGACCATGTCAGAGGTCAGCAGAAAATGTTGGCATCCGGCACTGACAGCGGAGGCTTCCGGCAGCGAAATGTCGGCAACCCAGACTTCTCCTGCCGCGCGTTTACCGGGGAATATGAACAGCCCGATTTTTGGCGCACCAAGAGTAATAGTGTATTGTGCGTTGAAGGAAGGCTCTGAAAGGTTGCCGGTTGTCGCGCAAAGACCCGATGGCACATCAATAGCGACACGACAGGCGCGGGTATCGTTCATGGCCCTGATTATATCTGCTGGCAACCCGGTAATGTCGCCCTTAATTCCGGTGCCAAAGAGGCAATCGACCACACATTCTGAAAATTCCATGGCGATTCGCAGGCGGTCGATATCGCGCCGGCCTTTGATCAGAACTGGCTCCAGTCCTGTTTTTGTAAGAATCTCACAGTTCGTTCTGGCTTCATCTGACATCTCTTCGGGTGGCGCTGAAATAAACACCTGAGTTGCGACGTTGTTGTTAAAAAGATGGCGGGCAATCACCAGGCCATCACCGCCGTTGTTGCCTTTGCCGCAGACAATGGTAAACCTTTTGCCCTTGAGGCCGCCGAGAATCTTCTCAAGAGTGATCAGGGACTTGATACCAGCGTTTTCCATCAGAACCAGACCGGGTATTCCGATTGTTTCGATTGCATGCCGGTCAGCAGCGCGCATTTCCTCGGTGGTGAACAGCCTCATTTTGCCAGCCTCCATATCAGAGATGGCATATTATATCAGTTGCAGGAAGATTCGGCAAAATTTGGCAGAAGCTTAAAAATTGGCTCCCAGACCAAGAATTAGTGGGCGGTAGTCGTAAAAATCAGTGTAATTACTTTTGCTGTGCACCGCAGCATCGACCCAGAAACCTCGGTGCGAACTGTAGCGCCATCCGGCTGAGACAACATCGCCGTTGTAGTCGAGCAGAAACTGGCCGCGATAGCCACGTTCGCCCGGCAGTCTTTCTGGATAAGCAGCACCTATGAGCAGACATAATGACTGAGGTTCGTGCTTTTTGCGATCATAGCCGCCATAATTTGCCATGCCCGACCAGGGATTGCCGCCAAAATTCCAGCCCAGGCCGAAGCCGCCAACCGAAAAGTAGAGAGTGTGATAATTATTGGGGTTGGTGTCAAAAACCCCACCAACAGCTATTTCGGTCAATTCACCGCTGCCGAGGGCCGGCAGTCGCACTTTGAAATTGATCAGTGGATCAGGATCACTGGCGGTATTTCGTGAGTCCATTGCTTTCTGAAAGCCGACCTCAAAATCGCGAAACGGCGAAAATCCAAAGGCCATATGTGACAGAGAAGCGTCTTTTGCAGTCACTGGAACCTTATACATTCTGGTGTGAACCGCCAGTTCTATTTCTTTGGCGTCGATTGTCCTATGTGAGGGAACCTGAATGAAGCCAGACGGGCCCTGCACTGTCAGACCAGCGTAAGCAGCCGAGTGCGTGCAGATAATCGCGGCAGCGAGCAGCAGCGTGCGCAGAAGAAGAATGTAGTTTTGACTGACCGTCATTGCCATAAGGTTACAGTAACCTCTTTATACTATTTGTCAGAATCTTCTGTTTTCGGGTTCTGACCACTTTCGGCACAGAACTTTTTGTGACAGTCCCAGAAATTCTGGCAATATGTGCAGCAGTTGCGCAATTCCATGTTGCGTTCGCCGCGATACCAGTTGATTTTGCAGTTCTGGTAGTATTGACAACGCCAGCAGCAATGCCAACCGATCTTAAGAAAGTTCCGCCGTTTGATTTCCTCGATTATCAGGGCCATCGACATGAGATTTTTCTCGATGTGATTAGCCTTCATCAAATCGTTGAATTCTTC
>Ga0123335_1006999_pt1 | contig 12843 bp, 9 predicted proteins | sample BiotimSIPDNA_2_FD_89707 | JGI IMG/M metagenome (GOLD analysis project Ga0123335, IMG submission 89707) | Anaerobic biogas reactor microbial communites from Washington, USA - Biogas_R2 time_0 SIP DNA | ecosystem: Engineered > Bioreactor > Anaerobic > Unclassified | place: Washington, USA... | reverse complement strand
TATCAGCCGGGACGGCATCATGATCACCCGTTTTCGGGAGCAATGCCGCATCCCCAGCGGTATGCGGATCTACCTACGGGATTCCCAGTCGGGGATGCATTGGTTTGCTACGGACCCGATGTTGGAGGGATTTACGGAGTTTCAGACCGCTCAAGCGGTTTTTGTACGCAGCCGCTTTCATGTGGAATCCACCCTGCGGATCTTTGTGAATCCCCTGGACGGCACCGTACTCCATCACCTAACCTTAAAAAATGAATCCTCCGCCGAAAGAATGATGGAGGTATGCAGCTACCTGGAACTGGCCCTGGCTTCTCAAAGGGATGATGCGGCTCATCCCGCCTTCCAGAACCTGTTCGTGGAAACGACCCGAATAGGCAGATATGGCGTGATGGCTGTGCGCCGTCCGAGAAAAGCAGGGCAGGAATCCCTGCGTCTGATGCATACCATGGGCACGGACAGCGCCCTGAACGGCTGCCAGGTACAGACGGACCGCAGCCTGTTCATTGGCAGAGGCAGCACCATCTATGCCCCCCGTTCCCTGGAAATCTCCATCAGTGCCATGGGGGACGTTGTGGGGGCAGTGATCGAGCCTTGCGCCAGCCTGCGGGCTCAATTTGTCCTGCCTGCCGGAGGACAGGTGCAGTTTATCTTCGCCACCCTGCTGGCCGCCCCCCAGGATACCCCCGCGGCCCTGGCTGAGCGATACGCCCTGCCGGAGAGCGCGTTGAAAGTTTACGAACTGGCCCACACCCAGGGGCTGGTGTCCGCCCGTTATCTAGGGTTGGACGCAACCCTGCACAACACCATCTCCCGGTTGTGCGGCAGCCTATGTTACACCGGCCAGCCACATCAGTCCGTGGGGGTTCATCCCGGGGCTTTGCCACTCAGGGAATTGTGGGGACTGAGTGTCAGCGGCGATCTGCCCATTCTGCTGGCGATTTGCGAAGACGCCCAGGATTTGAGCCTGATACGGCAGCTGCTCAAAGCGCACGCCTATTATCGCATGAAGGGGCTATGGTTTGATTTGATCGTCCTCAGCGACCAAGCGGCTGGTTATGCGCATCCTCTGCGGGATATGCTAAGCGATCTGATCCAATCCAGCCACAGCCGGGAACTGATCGGCAAGGATGGAGGCCTGCACCTGTTGGAGAGACAAAGCCTCTCCACGGAGATTTTTACCCTGCTGGTCAGCTGTGCCCGTCTGGTGCTCCGTACCAGCAAGGGTGGCATCCTCGACCAGCTCAAAGCGCTTCTTACCAGCGTCAAGCCTCAGAGTCTGGAGGACCCCAAGCCATCCGGAGCCTGGAAGCAGTTTCCACCCGATGCGGAAGAGCTGCTGTTTGACAACGGCTACGGCGGGTTCTCACGGGACCTGGGGGATTATGTGATCATCCTCCCACCCGGCAAGAACACCCCCGGTCCCTGGAGCAATGTACTGGCTTCCTCCACCTTCGGCAGCCTGGCTGCGGAAAGCGGGTTGGTATTCACCTACGCACACAACAGCCACAAAACCCGGCTGACCCGCTGGCCCAATGACAGTGTCTCCTCCTATGGAGAGGAAAACTTCTTCCTCAAGGACAAATCCAACCGTCTGCTGTGGTCCGTGACTCGCTGGCCTCTGGGACAGAACCAGCATTGCCAGATCACCCACTCCCCTGGCTTCACCACCTACGAAAGCCACGGCTACGGCATCGCTCAGAAGCTGGTCTGCTTTAGCGATGAGGAGCTGCCCCTGGGCATCCGGGTGCTGCATTTGAAAAACGATGACGTAGTGGAACGCCCCCTGCAGCTTTTTTACACCTGTATCTTTGCCATGAGCAACCACCCCTCAGAGGAGCAGCTCACCGCCACCTACAGGGACAACGGGGTAATCTACGCGCAAAACCCAGTGTCCCAGGGCGTGGCCTGTATGGCCATGACGGATCCTGCCCCCACCCTTTCCACCACCATGTCCTCCGGTGCTTTCCAGGGGTTGGTGGGCATCGCCCCCCTGGCGCTGAGCTCCTCGGACGCTTTGCCTTCGGATATGGGCAACGTGGGGGTTCTCAGTCACACCTTTTTGCTCAGGCCCGGAGAAACCCAAGTCTTTACCTTCGCCATAGGCTTTGCGCCCAGCAGAGAGACAGTGGATGCAGCCCTGGGTGTCCTCACTGCGGAGGGTGGCAGCCAGCGCCTGCACCGGGTGAAGCTCTTCTGGGAGCAGCAGCTGGGCGGGCTGCAGGTTGACCTTCCCGGAACGGCCCTTTCTCTGATGCTTAACCGTTGGCTGCCATACCAGGTACGGGCCGCCCGGCTCTTCTCCAGGGCAGGCTTCTACCAGGCCGGAGGTGCCTATGGTTTCCGGGATCAGCTTCAGGATATGCTCTCCTTGCTTTACACCGATCCCCAGACCGTACGTGGGCATCTGCTGCTCTGCGCAGCCCACCAGTTTGAGGAAGGAGATGTGCAGCACTGGTGGCATCCTCCCCGCCATGGGGTGCGCACCCGGATTTCCGACGATCTGCTGTTTCTGCCCTTTGTGACGGCATTGTATGTGCAAGTTACAGGAGACGGAGGCATCCTGCAGGTTCCCGTGCCCTATCTGAAGGGAGAACCCCTCAAGGAAAACCAGCATGAAAGCATGGGCGAACCCGATGTATCAGAACTGGCCGAACCCCTGCTGCAACATTGTCTGAAGGCCATCGAGCATGTTGGCTTTGGCCCTCACGGCCTGCCATTAATGGGTGGCGGGGACTGGAACGACGGTATGAACGCCGTGGGGGGTGAGAACGGCGAAAGCGTGTGGTTGGGCATGTTCTACTGTGAGGTAATCCGCCGTATGCTGCCCTATGTGGACAAGGAATCCGCCAAAACCCTGTCTCAGCGGAGACACAAGGTATTGCAGATGATTGACCAGCATGCCTGGGACGGATCCTGGTACCTGCGGGCCTGGTATGACGACGGCGAGGTTCTGGGCGGCTGCGCAAGCAGCGAATGCCGCATCGATGCCCTGCCCCAGTGCTGGGCTGTGCTGTGCGGCGTATCCAGGGAACGCAGCGCCCTGGCTATGGACCATGTGTGGCGGATGCTCTATGAGCGGGACATCGGCATTTTGAAGCTGTTTACACCACCGTTCAACGGATTGGAACAACCGGGTTACATCGCCGGATACCTGCCCGGCATCCGGGAAAACGGCGGCCAATACACCCATGTAGTGCCTTGGGCCGTAGCGGCCATGCACCAGCTGGGCAACGACGCCCAGGCCTGGGAGTTGGTCCTGGCCTGCCTGCCCATCAACCACGCCCTTACCCGACAGCAAGCCAACCGCTATCGGGTAGAGCCTTACGTGATGGCAGCGGATATCTACAGCCATCCTCAGCAACGAGGCCGGGGCGGTTGGACCTGGTACACCGGCAGCGCTTCCTGGCTTTATTACACAGTGCTGGAGCAGCTTTTCGGATTCCAAAAAATTGGCAATTCCCTGCGGCTGCGTCCCTGCCTGCCCGAGGGCTGGGACAGCCTCACGCTAACCTACCGCTACGGCAGTGCCACCTATCACTTGCATGCTACCAAGGAATGCCCTTTCCCCATGGCAGACGGGCAGCAACTCAAGGAGGGAAGGCTCCTGCTGGTGGATGACGGGCGAATTCATGAGGCGACATTTCCCATTCGGGTAACGGAACCAATGGGGTAACTGTCCATCGTTCCCCTCACGGTGGATCTATGGTATAATGCCTTGGGGAGCGGCTCCGCCGGTTCCCGAAAGGATGGGCCCATGGATTTTTTGCCGGTGAACCGTGAGGAATGTGAAAAGCGGGGCTGGGATGCCCCTGACTTTGTATTTTTAGTGGGGGAAGCCTATGTGGACCACCCCTCCTTTGGGCAGGCCATCATCAGCCGGGTGCTGGAGGCGGCAGGCTACCGGGTGGCCATGCTTTGCCTGCCCGATTACCATTCTCCCGAGGATTTTAAACGATTTGGCAAACCCCGTCTGGGTTTTCTGGTTACCTCCGGGGTGATTGACAGCATGGTGAACCATTACACAGCAGCGAAAAAGCGCCGTAGCGAGGATGCCTATGCCCCCGGCGGGAAGGCGGGCCTGCGCCCGGACCGGGCCACCACCGTTTACTGCAACCGAATCCATCAGGCCTATCCCGGCATGCCCATCCTGATTGGCGGTGTGGAGGCCTCTTTGCGGCGTTTTTCCCATTATGACTATTGGGATGACAAGGTGCGCCGCAGCATTCTGGTGGACTCCGCTGCCACACTTCTCTTGTACGGCATGGGGGAGAACACAGTGCTCGCATGCGCCGACTGGATCCGTCGGGGCATGCCTCCCTCTGAGCTACCCGCCCTTAAGGGATGCTGCTACATGGCCAAGGAGCCTCCGCAAGGCGCCATCTTGCTGCCTTCCCACAGGGAAGTGACCCAAAGCAAGCAATCCTATGCCCAGGCCTTTATGACGGAATATGAGCAACAGGATGCGATCCGGGGTCAGGTTCTGTGTCAGGAGCAGGACTCCCAGCGTTATCTGGTGCAAAACCCACCCGCGCCACCCCTTGGCAGGGAGGAGCTGGATCGGGTCTACGCCTTGCCCTATACACGGTCGGCCCACCCTGCCTATGACAGCCAGGGCGGCGTGCCCGCTCTGCAGGAGGTCCGTTTCTCCCTGTCTGCCGTGCGAGGCTGCTTTGGTGGTTGCAGCTTCTGCGCCTTGACTTTCCATCAGGGGCGGGTGGTGTCCTCCCGCAGTGAGGCGTCCCTTCTTGCGGAAGCAAAATTACTTACCGGTTTCCCTGATTTCAAGGGCTATATCCACGACGTAGGAGGCCCCACCGCCAACTTCCGTTCCCCCGCCTGCGACAAGCAGCTTAAAAGCGGCACGTGCAAACACAAGCAGTGTCTCTATCCCCAGCCCTGCAAAAACCTGAAGGTCAGCCACAGGGAACTGATCGAGCTGCTGCGGAAAATGCGCCGGCTTCCTAAAATAAAAAAGGTATTTATACGCTCGGGCCTTCGGTATGACTACCTTATGGCAGATCCGGACCCCAGCTTCTTCATGGATCTGTGCCGACACCACATCAGCGGGCAGCTCAAAGTTGCCCCGGAGCACATATCCCCCCAGGTGCTTGCCATGATGGGCAAGCCAGGCCGGGAAGTGTATGAGCGATTTGTGCAGCGCTATGAAGCCGTGAACACAAGGCTGGGTCTGAAGCAGTATCTGGTACCCTACCTGATGAGCAGCCATCCCGGCAGCACCCTGCAGGACGCGGTACTACTGGCGGAATACCTGCGTGACAGCGGCCAGCAGCCCGAGCAGGTCCAGGACTTCTATCCCACCCCGGGCACACTGAGTACCTGCATGTATTATACTGAACTGGATCCCCGCACCATGAAGCCGATCTATGTGGCCAAAACCCCTCAGGAAAAAGCAATGCAGCGGGCGCTGCTGCAATGGAAAAATCCGAAAAACCGATCTCTGATCCGGCAAGCCCTTCGCCTGAGCGGCCGAGAAGATTTGATTGGATTTGGGAAGAAGGCGTTGATCCCTCCGGGAGAAGAGCCCTTCCGAGGCGGTCAGCGCACAACTGGCCGAAAGATGGGCCGCGCAGGCCGGGAAGACGGCACAAAACCCAGGGGGGTCTCCCGGGCCTCCAGGGACAAAGGGTAGAGCAGTGAATGGGACCAAAAAGCCAACGCGGGGGGTGTTGTTTACCTCCCGCGTTGGCCTTGTATCCTTGAGAGAAACCGGTGTTTGCTGCGCGCCGTTTACTGCATTCCCGTGGAGAACTTGTTCTTCACAGCGGTAATTTTTTGTTGCTCTGCCTGCTGCATGGGGTACCAGCCCTTCTGGGACATTTTCTGGTAGATGCCGTCCTGCATGCACAGGCTCTCCCTGAGCGCTCCGTTAAAAGCGTTATGTACGTTTTGCGTTGCGGATTCGATGGTGCCATGCATGTACAGCTCGCAAGCACCCTTGGTGGTCTGGAGCAGGTTTTCCATTATGTTTTGATCATTCATGGCTTTTCCTCCCTAGATGGCCCGGTACAGTTGTTGAAAGAGCTGGTTATGGGTATTGGCAAGTTGCTGGACGAAACTTTTCAGCTCCGGATCCATCAGGGCCTGGGCCGCCTGCTCACATTGAGTCTTTAAAAACTTCTCGTGCCCTAGGGCATCCTCCAGATACATGAGTTCCTTGGGACTCATATCATCACCTCCAGGGCTATTGTAGCCCCTTGGCAGGTGTCCTATTCCCAGAAAAGCGACCCGCTTGCTCTTTATCACAACAGGTCAAGGATGCGCAAGGTGTCCTTCATCACCAGGGGCTTCATATTCTCAGATTGCCGGGACAGATCCAAATTCGTTAACTTTGCCCTAATAGTGTCCTTAAGCTGCGGCTTGCAGGGAATGATATTGGCCAAGGAGTGGAGGCACTGTCTGGCGGTAATCGCTTTCTCATCCTCCGCGTGGGACAGAAAGCGGTCAATAATCCGGTCCAGCTTTCCCTCCTCATCCCATTTGGCATTGATGGACAGCAGAAAGAGGCCCCGGCTTCGGTGATAGGAATTCTTGCTTTCCATAAGCTCCGCAAAGTCGTCGAAATAGGGATAAACATCCCCAAAGGCATCCGAACGAAAATAGAGGAGTTGCAATGCCTCAAAGGCTTCCGCATTGGAACGTCCCGCAAGTCTGTTTACAAACTCCCGGATTTCCACCTGCGTCAGACGGCTACTTTGATCGCGCAAGCGTTGCTCTTCCTCAGGTGTCCACTGGGTGATCTCAACCATCATCAGCCACCTCTTTAATTTATTCATCTTGCTCGTTTTTATCAGTATACACCCCTCCCCTGACGTGTCAAGACACGTGTCATTACCGGAATTGACATTTCCTTCCCAAATGGAGTATGATACACAGGTCGAAATGCCACGATTCCGCTTGCTTCCCCTCTTTTGCCCAGCGGAATCCCATTTAAAAGGAGTCGAAATTATGTCTACGTTGAAACAAAGGATTAAGGAAAGGGCTGTCACGCTGGGCGTTGTGGGATTGGGATACGTGGGTCTGCCCCTGGCTGTGGAAAAAGCCAAGGCAGGTTTTCATGTAATCGGTTTTGATGTCCAATCCCAGAAGGTTGAATTGGTCAACCAAGGGCATAATTACATTGGCGACGTAGTCAATGCGGATTTGGCGAGCGTGGTGAAAAGCGGCTATCTGACGGCCACCACGGATTTTGCTTCCGTAGCCTCCTGCGACTGTGTATGTATTGCCGTGCCTACCCCTCTGGACGAACACCAGCAGCCCGACATCAGCTATGTCCGTGCCTCCACGGAAAGCATCATGCCCCATCTGCACAAGGACATGCTGGTGGTGCTGGAGTCCACCACTTACCCAGGCACAACGGAGGAACTCATCAAGCCGATCCTGGAGCAATCCGGCCTTGTCTGCGGGGAGGATTTTTTTCTGGCCTTTTCACCGGAGCGGGTTGACCCGGGCAATGCCATCTATAAAACCAAAAACACCCCCAAAGTAGTGGGTGGAATCACCCCCCAATGCACGGACATCGCCGCCACTCTGTACGAAGCGGTGCTGGAGGCTCCGGTGCCCCGGGTCAGCTCTCCCGCCATTGCAGAGATGGAAAAGATCCTGGAAAACACCTACCGGAACGTAAACATTGGCCTCATCAATGAGCTGGCGATCCTCTGCGACCGAATGGGCATCAACATCTGGGAGGTCATCGACGCCGCCAAGACCAAGCCTTACGGCTTCCAGGCCTTTTACCCCGGCCCCGGCCTGGGCGGCCACTGCATCCCCCTGGACCCCTATTACCTGAGCTGGAAGGCCCGGGAGTTTGGTTTCCACACATCCATGATTGAGAGCAGCATGATTATCAACGACCGGATGCCTGAGTATTGCGCCCAGCGGGCCATGCGGGCTCTGAATGAACAGCGGAAGGCCATTAACGGAGCTAAAGTACTGATGCTGGGCATAGCCTACAAGCAGGACATTGACGATTTCCGGGAGAGCCCGGCCATCCGTGTGATGGAAGCCCTGGAAGCCCTGGGCGCAGAGGTCAGCTTCTATGACCCCTACGTCTCGGAATTCCCCTGGAATGGCAAGATGTACCGCAGCATTCCCGCCCTCACTGCCGATGTTGTAGAGGGGGTTGACCTGGTCATGGTAACCACTGCTCATACCACCGTAGATTACAACCTGGTGGCGCTGCACGCGCCCCTGGTCCTGGACACCAAGAACGCCATGAAGAGCGTTGAGCATCGACAGAATATCCGATTGCTCTAAGCGCGAAAGGAGCCTTCCCATGGAGCATAAGCTTCGGTATGCGTTGATTGGCTGCGGACGGATTGCGTCCAACCACATTGCGGCCGTCCTGAAAAACGCGGACACGCTCGAGCTTACCGCTGTGTGTGACCTGATTCCTGGAAGGATGGAGGATGTTCTTTCCCATGTTCCCCCAGCGCAGCGCGCCTTGGTGCTCCGCTATGAGGATTACGCGCAGATGCTTTCCCAGGTAAAACCCGATCTGGTGGCCGTCGCCACTGAGAGCGGCAAGCATGCGGCTATCGGTTTGGATTGCATCGCGGCAGGCTGTCATGTGATTATCGAAAAGCCCCTGGCCCTGTGCATGGCAGATGGACGGGCCCTGATTGCCGCTGCCCGTGAAAAGGGAGTCAAACTGTGCGCCTGTCACCAGAACCGCTTCAACAAATCCATTCAAAAGATCCGCACTGCTGTGGAGGAAAACCGCTTTGGCCGGATGCTTCACGGGGCCGCCCATATCCGGTGGAGTCGGGGCAAGGAATACTATGCCCAGGCACCCTGGCGGGGAACCTGGGCACAGGACGGCGGTGCGCTGATGAATCAGTGCATCCATAACATCGACCTGCTGCGCTGGATGATGGGAGACGAAGTCACCCAGGTCATGGCTTATACGGACAACCTGGAACATCCCTACATCCAGGCCGAAGACCTGGGCTTGGCTTTGGTGAAGTTTGCTGGCGGAGCCTATGGCCTCATCGAGGGAACCACCAACATTTTCCCCCACAACCTGGAGGAAACCTTGTACATATTTGGGGAGAACGGCACTGTCAAGGCCGGTGGCAAGAGCGTCAACAGGATTGAAGAATGGGATTTCCGGGATGGCAGGGGAGACCCGGCCACCATTATTATGGAGTTCAAGGAGGACCCACCCAACGTCTATGGCTTTGGGCATACACCCCTGTATGCGGACATGGCCCAGGCCATCCTTCAGAACCGCCTCCCTTATATCGACGGTGAGTCCGGGCTGCGTGCTGTCGAACTGGTGCTTGCCATCTATCTATCCGCCCAACGGGGCCAGCCTGTGAACCTGCCCCTTTCCGATTGCGCCACCACGGACTTTCAAGGGAGGTTTGGGCGGTGAGCGTGTTTATCCACCCCAGCTCCTATGTGGATGAGAACGTGCAGATTGGAGATGGCACCCAGATCTGGCATTTCTGCCACATCCAACAGGACTCCATCCTGGGCCGAAACTGCCGCCTGGGTCAAAACGTGTATATTGGAAGCCATGTGACTGTCGGGGACGGGTGCAAATTGCAGAATAACGTAAGCATTTATGAGGGAGTCAGCCTGGGGAACGACGTGTTTTGCGGCCCCTCCTGCGTGTTCACCAACGACCTGACCCCCAGAGCCAAGTACCCCAAAGGGCGAGAGAATTTCGTGCCCACCCGTGTGCTGGATGGGGCTACGATTGGAGCCAACGCCACCATCGTCTGCGGCAACACCATCGGGCGCAATGCCATGATCGGCGCAGGCGCATTGGTGACTGTCTCTGTGCCCGACCATGTGCTGATGCTTGGCATCCCCGCACGACCGTCGGGCTTTGTCTGTACATGCGGGGAGCGGCTCCATGGCATGATTTGTGATGCCTGTGGCCGCACTTTTGAATCCAGCGGAAACGGGCTGAAGGAAGTGGAATGATGGAATTTCATGATCTGGGGGCCCAGTACAGGGCGCTGCAAAAGGAAATCGACGCGGCGATCGCCGATGTGATTGCCAAAGGGCATTTCATACTGGGAGAACAAGTGGCTGACCTGGAAGACAAACTTGCGGCCTTTGCGGGTCGCAAACACTGCATTTCCTGTGCCAATGGAACGGACGCGCTGACGTTGGTACTGATGGCTTGGGGGATCGGGGCTGGGGATGCGGTATTTACCTCTGATTTCACCTATTTCGCCTCGGCGGGCAGTGCATCGGTGCTTGGTGCTGCAGCAATCCCCGTGGACATCAACCCACGAACCTTCAATATCTCTCCGGATGCTCTGGAGGAGGCCATCCTGCGAGTTCAACGGGAAGGCAAGCTAAGACCCCGGGTAATCATCGCTGTGGATCTCTTTGGACTGCCCGCCGACTATCCCCAAATTGAAGCCATTGCACAAAAGCACGGCCTCCTCGTACTGGAGGACGCTGCCCAGGGCTTTGGAGGCAGCATCGGGGAAAGGCGCGCCTGCTCCTTTGGCCGGGCTGCCACTACCTCCTTCTTCCCCCCCAAACCCCTGGGGTGCTATGGGGATGGGGGCGCGGTTTTCACCGACAGCAAGGAAGAGGATCTCCTGCTCCGGTCTCTTAGGGCCCAAGGCCGTTCCCCGGAGGACAAGTACGACAACCGCTTAATCGGCATGAACTCCCGCTTGGACACCCTCCAGGCCGCCATCCTCCTGCCCAAACTGGAGGCCTTCACCCGCTACGAGCTGGATGCCCTAAACCGTGTGGCAGAGGCATATACCAGGGAGCTGACCGGAGTGTTGGTAACCCCCTATGTGCCGGAGGGGCACCGCTGCTCCTGGGCACAATACAGCATTCAGCTGAAAGACTCCCAGGAGCGGGAAGAACTACGCAAGCATTTGAAGGAACAGGGGATCCCCACCATGGTCTATTACCCTCGGGGGATTCATCAGCAGGCGGCTTATGCATGCATCGGCTTTGAGGACCGCTTATTCCCCCACACCCTGGATGTGACGCAAAAGGTGTTGTCCTTGCCCATGCATCCCTACTTGACGGAGGATGAGATACGCAAGGTGGTCCAAGGGATCAAGGCATTTTTTATGAAATAACCCATGGGCATGATGAAGCAGAAGCACTAAATAGGAGTGTTCTCACTGTGAAGATCCTCAATTATGGTTCTCTGAACATTGATCTGGTCTACTCCGTCGAGCATTTTGTCCGTACCGGCGAAACCATCGCCTCCACCTCCCTGCGGCGCTTCGCGGGAGGCAAGGGCCTGAATCAGTCCGTGGCACTGGGACGGGCCAAGGCAAATGTCTATCACGGTGGGAAGGTAGGCCCGGACGGCCAGTTTCTGGTGGAATTGCTGCGGGAGGCCTGCGTGGACACCACGCACCTGGCTCAAAACGGTACTGCTACCGGTACAGCCGTGATCCAGGTGGACCCGGCCGGGCAAAACTGCATCATCATCCATGGCGGAGCCAATCAGGAAAACACCCGGGAAGAACTGGACCGAATGCTGGCCCCCTTCTCCCGGGGGGATCTGCTGCTGCTTCAAAATGAGGTCAATGATCTTCCTTATATCATCCGCGCAGCCAAAACAAAAGGCATGCAGGTGGCCCTCAACCCTTCCCCCATCAGCAGCACATTGAGGGATCTCCCCGGGGAACTGGTGGACCTGTGGATTCTCAATGAAGTGGAAGGATATGAGCTCACCGGCAAACAGGAACCCCGGAACATTCTTGCCACGCTAGGACAAAAATACCCCGAGGCGCAGATTGTGCTTACTTTAGGCGCAGAAGGCTCCATCTGCCTGGATGGAGGAGAGATGTACCACCAACCGATCTTCCCTGTGGAGCCTGTGGATACCACGGCGGCAGGAGATACCTTTACCGGGTACTACCTGGCTTCCATCGCCCGGGGAGAATCGATTCCCCAGGCGCTGCGCACTGCATCCATGGCGGCCTCCATCGCGGTGACCCGCCCCGGCGCTGCTCCCTCCATTCCCGGCTACGAAGAGGTTTTGGCAGCATTAAAGACAAGATAACTTTGGCTGCCCTGTGACCACATAATATACGGCCCTGCTTTCACGAAGCAGGGCCGCTATGCGTCTTCAGGTTACACTCCCACTTTCTTCAGCACCCCGTCCAGGAACCCCTTGGCCCTTGGAATATCAGACTCATCCAAATGCTCGATGATGATGGGCATGTTGGGGTGATGCTTTGCCAGAAGTTCCACGTACAGCGGATAGTTGAGCACCCCCAGACCGCAGGCGGGCAACTCAACGCCGCCCGCACCCCGGAAGGTGTGAGACTCATCCGCATCAATATCGGCGTGCTTCTCCGAGTAATCGGTGGTACGCTTGCAGTCCTTGGCATGAGCTACTTTCATAAAGGGCGCCAGTTCGTCAAAGATCAGGCGGAGGGTTTCGTCCACATGATCAATGTTGGTTTCGTCAAAGTAGTTTGTGGGATCGCAGAGCAAGCCCAAAGCGGATGAGTTCGCATCCTCAAACAAGCGCTTCACCTGAGCCACTGAGCCGATCACATTGTTGACATAGTTTTCAATCAGGAAGGTAACGCCGTTATCTTCCGCACAGGCCACAATCTCCTTAACGACCTGGAGGGTTTCCTGATAGACGGCCTCCGTGCCGTTGCGATCATCCCAGACCCAGTCGCTTTCCTCATTGTAGGTGCCGGTTTCGCTGGCAACATAGGTGCAGCCCAGATCCCTTGCAAAGCGAATCATGCTTTTCAGGTATTCGATGTTCCTGCGCCGTTTCTGGGGGTCGGGATGGATGAAGTTGGTGTAGGCAGACACGCACACCACAGGCAGGTTTGCATCCCGCAGCTTGCTGCGGATTTCGAT
>Ga0123335_1006997_pt1 | contig 12844 bp, 11 predicted proteins | sample BiotimSIPDNA_2_FD_89707 | JGI IMG/M metagenome (GOLD analysis project Ga0123335, IMG submission 89707) | Anaerobic biogas reactor microbial communites from Washington, USA - Biogas_R2 time_0 SIP DNA | ecosystem: Engineered > Bioreactor > Anaerobic > Unclassified | place: Washington, USA... | reverse complement strand
TGCCTGAAATAGACTTAAGAGATAAAGAAGTGGTTGATTCAATTGAAAAAACTATTGTAAAGAGAATGCCGGACAGGAAACTTTCTGATGAAGGGTTATTTTATTTTAAAAAATTTCTTTCTGATATTGATACCAAATGAGGGCGCAGGTTATTTTAACACGATTGGAAAATAAAGTAAAAAGATGTTTTAAGAATTTAAAAATAAACAGAAAATTGAAAATTGAATATTCTCGAAAGTTTGCGGAAAATTAAGTACAGGGAGAAGAAATGAAAAAATCGGGTGTGGTTATTCTAATATCCTTGATGGCAGTTGTTGCTTTTGCGCAGGAAGCGCCAGTGGGTTCTGCAGGTGAAATCAGTAAAAAGGAAAAGGAGTCACTGGAGTCCCTGAGAGGTAAAATTGATGGTTCAATCGTATGGTCTTCATCACGTTCAAACAGCAGACACGATATCTGGATAATGAATGCAGATGGTACCAACAAGAGACAGTTAACCAGCGGGGATCATGTTGACTGGTATTCAAGGTTTTGTCCTGAAGGGAAAAGGGTACTTTTTGCGAGATCAAAATATGGATGGACAGCAGAAAAAGATGCTGATACTTATGATAAATGGGATTTATGGGTAACCGATATTGACAGCAGCAGCGAGAGTAGAGTTGCAGAAAATTGTTGCTGGGGCACCTGGCGGCCGTCTGGTGATTCGATTGTCTTTGCACGGGGTGCAAAGGTGTTTGTTATGGATCTTTCCGACAGCAGTGAAAAGGTACTGCTCAATACTGAAGAAAAATTCAAAAAAGGTACGATAGCTCAGCAGCCACAGCTTTCACCTGACGGGAAACTGCTTGCAATGACTCTTCGGGGATCTGTTATGGAAACCGGTATATGGAATTTTCAAAAAAGTGAATGGTACAGTACCGGGAAAGGATGTCAGATAGACTGGTTTCCTGATGGGAGGAGAGTATTACGGATGAATGAGGGGCAGGGTAATGGAAGTACGGAGGTGCTTGCAATAGAGATTGATTCAGACGGCAAGCCAGTGGATAAAATTGCAGGCTTGAAAGTTCCAAAGAAAATCCGTTTCATGGATCTTCCAGGGCGAAGATCACATGAATATTTCCCAAAACTGGACCAGACCGGTGAGTGGCTTGTCTGGTGTGCTACTCAGTATGGTCATGAACATGATATTTATGATTATGAAGTGTATGTCTGGAATATAAATACCGACAAGAAAAAGGATTTCGTGCGTCTTACTTTTCATAGCGGAAATGACCGCTGGCCGGATATTTACATAAATAACAAACAGGAAAAATAGATTTTAATCAGTTTTTAACTTTACTGAATTAATGCAGAAGTAACTGATATAAAATACCTGCAACCTGATAGAAGGAGGAATTTTTGGGTATTAAAAAAAACACCACAAATGGAATGAGACAGAAAAAACAAAAGTTAACGGCTAAAAAGCTGAAGAAGATAGTTAAGAGTGTAAAGAAGGAAAAACGCAATGCGGTTTCCGTTTCTGAAAAAAAGCCGGAGGGAAAAAGTGCTGCTCCAGTACGTTCCCGTAAAAAAGCGACAACAGCCCGATCTGTATTGCACATGCAGGAAAATCCGGATAACAGGATAGTCAAAGCTTTTGAAAAGGTTTCTTACCGTAATAAAGCAATGTTGTGTGAAGCAATAAAAACTTCAAACTACAAACCGGTTGAATTGGCACCTGCAATTCATACGTTATACAGGAGGAACCCGGAAAAAGCACTGAAGGCGGCTGAAGTGTTTGCTGCTACATTGCCAAATCGCCGGGATCATAGCGAGTTGTTCCAGACTTTGGCATTAATGGAAAAAGAGGAGCGCAAGGTTGTGATACGCGGATATCGTAATGCCGGACAGGGACGCGGGGTGGTTCATGCCATTAGCCAGTTGCCCCGTTTTCAGGCCCGTACGATAATGGAAGATTTCGTTAAAACCGATTCAGGTGAAGATGACCCCGATGCTATAAAAGAGGTGTTATACTGGCTCAGGGATGCTGGTAGCGAAATAAGACGCCTGGAAAAAGGAAAAGTTGCTCATCCTGATGGTGAGTTCGATTCTGCAGTTGTAAGTTTCTTTGAGGATGTTGCCGATGCCATATCCGATGCTGTAACTGCTGTGGTTGATGCAGCCCTGGATACTGTCGAAAAGTTTGCAAATGCAATAAAGGATGTTGTTACCTGGGTTGCCGATGAGGTTGCAAGTCTGGCACGTTCACTTATTGAAGCGGGTAAGACGATAAAGGAGATGCTTGAAGCGGCTGTGGTCCACGGATATCAAACAATTAAAAAGATGGTTCAGGGACTGATAGATATCGGAAAATCATTATATGAGGTACTTGAACAGGCAATAACGTTTACTCTTGAAAGTTTTATTGACATTATCAAGGCAATTGATAATTTAGGGCGACAGTTATGGGAATTTCTCAAATGGATGGCTTCAAAAAGTTATGATGTTGTCAAAAAAGGAATTGAAGCACTTGTCAAAGCTGGAAAGTCTATTGGTAATGTATTGGCGCAGGCTGCTGATTATGGATATATGCTCATCAAGAATTCCGTACAGGCACTGCTGGAAATCGGAAAAACAGTTATCAGTATTGTTGAAGCAATAGTTGAACGTTCTGTTTCAGCTTTTAAAGATGTGGTATTAGCTCTCAGAAGTTTGGGATATTCCATTTCAACTCTATTAAACGAGTTGGTAAAGGCGGGTGCCGATTTTATTGATAAGCTGGTCAAGGTAGCGTATGAACTCGGAGAAACTGTTGCTGATTTTATGGCTTATGTTGCCAAAGCTGCAATAGAAACAGCGGGTAAAATTGTAAATGGCCTGCTTAGTGCTGGCATAGCAATTAAAGATATGATTGTTTCTATTGCTGAAAAGGGTTTCGCAGCAATCAAGAAAGTAGTAAATGCGGTATTTCAAATTGGCCGGTCGTTTTATCATTTTCTGCGTGATATTGCCGGGATGAGTATGGACCTGCTGAAAAAGGTTATTAAAGCAGCTTTTGAACTTGGTAAAACAGTTGCTCAGTTTACAGCAGAGATGGTTAATTATACATACAGAGCAGCAGCCCGTTTTATTGAAGCTGCACTGGAAGCAGGTGCAACTGTGGCAAAAATGCTGGAATCTGTTGTTGAAAAGGGCTATTACGTTTTTCGCAAAATTGTCAACGGTATTCTTCAGACACTTGGTCCGGTTAGTGATGTACTTGACTGGTTGATTGAGCGTGGTGAAGATTTGACATCAGGATTGTGGCGTGAAACCGTCATGGCAATAAGATATGTAAAAGACAGTGTTACTGAAGTTTTGAACTGGGCTATGGAACAGACTGAAAATGTTTTTGATACCATTTTGTCTGTTGTCGAAGATATCGGTACTGCATTGTACGATGTAATCGAGTGGGCACAGGCTACAGGGGCACAAGCACTTAAAAAACTGGCTAAAGCAACTGTTCGTGTAAAGAACTCGGTAACATATCTGCTTAATTATATGGAAAAAGATTTTTTACCGGGTCTGGAAAAAATAATGGAAGGTTTGTTCGAAGTGGGTTATGCTCTTTCGGATTTGATCACATGGGCAGCACAAAGGACTGTAGAGGTGATGGTTGAGCTGGTAAAGGGAGCTCTGGCCGTTGGTACAACTCTGGCCCAACTTATTACCGAGACCGTTGCTCATCCTGAAAAGGCTCTCGAAAACCTTGTTTCAGCATTCAAACAGGTTGGCAAGACTATGGCCGAAATTTTCCAGGCTGTCATTATTGATACTGCCAAACAGTTTATTAATGAAGTAGTGCAGGCTCTTGTTGCTATCGGTGAGGGCGTTGTTGACATTCTAAAAGGTGTTCTGGAAGTTTCCGGAGGAGCTATCGGTACTGTTATTGCCATCCTTTTCGAATTGCTTGGCTCCTATCGTCCTTTGAGTGACGAGGAACGGGCTGATGCCAGGGTCGTTTTTGGCGACAGTATCAATCTGGATGAGGTGTATATTGCTCAGGAAGGTGTGTTTAACTCAATAATCTTTGGTGTACAGGACTTCTTTACCCAGTTGTCCAATGGCAATTTCGCCAATTTAACTGATGAAACCGACTCGCGGGCGTTTGTAACCGGTAATCTCATTAATTTCGATACTGACGAGCGGTTCGACCGGCCTACCTTTATTCACGAGCTTACCCATGTATGGCAAAATCAGAATGTAGGACCTGTCTATTTGAGCCATGCACTTGTGGCGCAGGCCAGTGAAGGGTATAATTACGGGTATGACGAAGGTGGCCCGACAGTAACACTGAATAACGCATATTACGATGGCGCATCAGAAACGTATTACCGGGGCTACATTTTCGGCGAAGGTGGTAAAGATGAACTGAATGCTGCAGATGGGAAATTTGATAAATTCAATCCGGAGCAGCAGGCTCAGATTACCATGCAATATTTTGCACGCCGGGTACTTGATAATCAGACCCCTGAACAATACGAAGCCTGGCAGCAGTATATTGATGTGGTTCAGGCCGGTGTGCTTGTATAGTGAGCCTGGTAAAAGGTAAACGCATCTCCATAATCCTGCCGGAAAAATTCCGGCAGGATATATCTGCTTTGTATAAAGCTTATACTCCGGCGGGAGTTGATGTAATTTCATGCCTTTACAACAGTATTCCACCCGACAGCCAGGAAATCCAGAAGATAACAGAGAATGCCGATGCTGCATTGTTGATTTATGAATCGAAACGTTCTCCATCAAATGTTTATTCTTCACCTTTTGTATACCGCATTTCAGGAGAAATGATTCCACTTGGCATCCTTCCAGTGAAAACCCGTGAACACATTGAGTGCTTTGCAAATACAGTCAAGACCGTGCATGACAGATCCAGTTCACAATCGGCTCTTGTGTTGCTCTCACAGCGTCATCCCCGATACCGTAACGTGGCTAACCGCATGGAGGTTGTTTTGTCCCGAATCAGGAAAACAGAAGCGTTTCGTTGGACAGGTGAGAGGGTATATAAAAAGGATATGCTAGCCGGGCTGAAAGCCGGCCCGGGATGTGTAATTTATTTAGGACATGGCCGTCCTTCTGGTTGGGCAGGGTACTGCGGTACCCGAATGCATGACTTTACACCAGAGGCCTCTTCGCCAATGGGTTGTGTTTTTTCACTATGCTGTGATACGGCAAGTCGCAGAAGGGTATCCCTTTCATTCTCTGAGGCATTGGTGCAAAAAGGATTGTCGGCTTCATCGTTCGGTGCTGTCCGTAAAAGCCTGCATCTTGACAACACCCGCTGGGCAATTCGTATGTGTCGGGAAATCGATACTGTAAGAAGTAGTGGTGAACTGCTTGTACGCTGTGCACCTGTCAGCAAAAAATCAGCGCAACCCTATCGTCTTATAGGTGATCCTTTGGCCCCCTTGCATTCAACTGAGGAATCAATTAATGCCTGCAGTCTGGTTCCCGTATATCCTTAACCCGAATCAGTTGATTACTTAACAAAGACCAACTCGATAATTTTGAACTCAGATCTATTGTTTTAAAAATCCTGTGCATTAATTACAACAATCTTCCTTTCTCCGATCAGCGGCAGGCTTGTATCATGAATTACGGGATTTCTGAAAAGAGCAATGTCATCAAGAACTTTACTTTTATACAGTACCAGTTTGCCGTTTGAATGGAGAAGTTTGAAGATGATTTTTTTATACAAAGGAATAATTTTTACAGAACGGGAAACAACAATATCAAAAGTGCCATAAAAACTTTGTGGAAGTTCTTCTATTCTGGTATCAATAAAGCTGCAGTTATTCAGGTTGAGAACCTCGACACATTTTTTCAGTGCATTGATTTTTTTCTTCCTGGAATCGAGCAGAAATATTCTGGAGTCGGGAAAAAGAATTGCCAGGGGTATTCCCGGAAGTCCTCCACCAGTTCCAAAGTCGAGAATCCTTTTTTGTAAAAAGTTGATAAATTTAATTGCAAAAAGAGAATCGGTAAAATGATGCGACCAGATATGTGAAGGATCAGTCTGACGTGAAATAAGATTGATTTTATTGTTCTCGGAAATGAGCCAGTCAAAATAAGATTCAAATTGTTCCAGAATCTTATGATAGTCTCTGGAGTAATTTTCTTTTAAAAAGGATATGAAGAGCTCTTTGGATGTCATGATTTTTGTTCTGTAATATTGATTGATGTTTATTTTTATCAGATATTCAGAAAAATAATAAATACGAATCAGTTTTACTGGTTAATTTTCATCGCTTTAAAATATGCGATCAGGAACTTTCATTTTGCGTATTGACCCTGTTCTATGGAAAATACCCCTATTGTTTCAAAAAAGGTACTGATCGCTATATAATGGATTTTTGCTGAATTTCAGAATAGGAATTTTAATTAAAACAGCATATATTTAATTGCAGAAGCTTTTTGGGCAAAACGGTAATCAGGTTTTCCGGTACAGCGATTGGACTGTTAGGGAATTCAAATATAGACGAAAGGAGCATAAAATGACCGAAGCATTGTTGAATGTTCTGATTCTATCGGTAATCATTTATTTGATTGATCTGTTTCTTCCTGCAGTACATGTAAAAAATTTTGCAACAGCGATAATTGTTGCAATAGTTTACAGCCTTTTGAATTTTTTCCTGGGCTGGTTATTTCTATTTTTGTCCTTTCCACTGGTTTTCCTTACTCTGGGGCTGTTTAGGTTTGTAATCAATGCTTTTTTTCTCTGGATAACAGATAAAATTGTAGAAGGTTTTAAAATAAAAAACTTCGGATGGACATTAATTACAGCATTACTTATATCACTTGGAAGTACGCTGGTGCACGCAATATTATAATTGGAGCAGCAATTTTAATATGGAAAAAGTTTATATCGGAAAAACCGGTCTGGTAGTAAGCAGAACCGGTTTTGGTGCATTACCCATTCAGAGAATCTCAGAAAAAGAAGCTGTCTCGCTTTTAAGGAAAGCATATGATAATGGAATCGATTTCTATGATACAGCCAGGAGCTATTCCGACAGCGAGGAAAAAATTGGAGCTGCATTGTCAGGTGTGAGACAGAAAGTTATTATTGCCACAAAAACTGCTGCAAAAACAAAAGATGATCTGTTTAAAGATCTGGCAGTGAGTCTAAAAAAGCTTAAAACAGACTATGTGGATATTCTTCAACTGCATAATCCGGATACGCTGCCCGACCCCGCAGATCCGAAAAGCTCATATTCAGGTCTTCTGGAAGCCAGGAAAAAAGGTTTGGTGCGTTATCTGGGTTTAACTAACCATAAACTTGAATTGGCAACTGAAGCTGTCCGGTCTTGCCTTTATGATACTGTTCAGTTTCCTTTAAATACTCTCAGTTCCGAAAGCGAGCTGGAAATAATTAAAATATGTAAAAATGCAGATTGCGGACTTATTGCAATGAAAGCAATGTCCGGTGGATTGATCAAAAATGCATCATCCGCTTTTGCCTTTTTAAGACAGTTTGATAATGTAATACCTGTCTGGGGAATACAAAAAGAGGCGGAGCTTGATGAGTTTTTATATTATGAAAAGGAACCACCATGTCTAAATGACATGATGTGGCAGATAATACAAAATGATCGTAAGGAACTTGCCGGACAGTTTTGCCGTGGATGCGGATACTGCATGCCCTGCTCCGCAGGAATAGATATACCATGGGCTGCAAGAATGTCACTTTTGCTTCGCAGGGCGCCATCACAGAATTTCAACAACAGTTACTGGAAAGAAAAAATGGAAACAATTAAAAATTGTACAGAATGTGGTAACTGTAAACAAAAATGCCCGTATAATCTGAATATACCGGAATTATTAAAGGAAAATCTGGAAGACTATGAAAGATTTTTTAGGTGACCAGTACAGGCGTTTCGTCAATATATGGCTATCTTATTTATCAGTTAATCGGCCTGCCTGGAGTGCCAATCTTCATTTTTCCTGAACAGAAAAACGCTCTTCTCTTTTGTTACCAGACTGAATCCAGAAGAGTAAACCGCTGGAATGGTTTGAGTTTCAAAACTCGTATCACCCTCAAACAATGATTCGATATCGGATGTATCTATACAAATAAATTGCACATTGTTAAAATTCCTGTTACAAACTGTTGATGGTCTTGGGAATACATAACAGAACCTGCGGTGTGTCAGATGTGGGGCAAGATGGCTGGAAACCGATATTGCTGCATCTGAAGGGATCTGTTTTATGACAGATAAACACGTTTTGGAGTGTTCGTTTTTAAAATAACGATTTCGTTCTCTCCAGAATCGATGTCCCAGTGGAGAGGGACCGTAAGTGTATGCAGCAATCAGAGTGGATATAAAAGCAAGTGTAATCAGACAGTTCTTTTTTATTGTCCTTCTTGTAAATTTTAAATGCCAGTCTTCATTTAGACTGTAAATAAAAGCAATAAACAGAAAAGGTATTGCAGGAGCAAGTCTGTGGTTATATATGTCGAGTCCGGCCATAAGGTCTTTGAATATAACGGGAAATGCTCCCCAAAGAAATCCCCAAAAACGCAAAGGAATAAAAAAAAGCGGGAACAGAAGATAGAACAGGTTTTCCAGACTGTTTCGGGTTAAAATGCTTCTTAGAAACTGTACCGGACTTCCTGATGCATAGCTGATAATCCCACCCAGTCCTTCATTACCACCAATATGTGAATAGTTCAGACTTATCAGTGTTGGCTCATTTCCCTGATTAAAAAAAGGAATTATTAAAAATATAGCTGCTAAAAAATAGCCTGTACCAAGAAGAGATGTAGTTATTCCGTTTTTTATGTCTTTATGCATAAAAATAAGTGAAATACCGTATCCGGCTACCGAGAGAGCTACATATTCCTTACAAGAGAGTGCTGCTATAATAAAAAGGTAATACCAGGTTTTTTTTTTAGACAGATAAAAGTAGTATGAAAAAAACAGAAAGGGAATGGAGAGTACATCCCCATGGAAATCGAAAAGTGTCATGAACTGTAGAGACGGGAAAAGAGAAAATATTGCTGCAATGGACAGAGCTTTTAACCTGTTTCCCGTAATGTATAATGCCAGTAAATAAACTGTGATTATGGCAACAGATATTAGCGCTGTTTGAAAAACAAGAAGAATTCTTGGATCTGCCTTAATGCGGTATATGCATGCCAAAAGCAGGTATACAGGTTCCAGATGTCCTGAAAGTCTGGACTTGTTTGTGAATGGGTATATAAGATTTGTAGATTCGAGAAGTCTGCCTTTTGAACTGTTCCAGATTGCCTGGTCCATATTTCCCAGATCCAACATTCGCGAATGGAAAGAGTTAAATTGTCCTGTAGATTTGAATGAAAAGAGAATAAAGTATGTTAAAACCATAATGAGCAGAAAAAGAACAGATGATTTTTTGGAGAGATCTTTACTTTTTGGAAAAAATGCTTTTAAGTGAGGGATGAGATAAGCCAGACACAGCATACAGCCAAGGAGAACTATTGCAATGAGCAAGGGAAAATAGAGAATGTTTAAATTCAATACTCGTTTTAAAACAAACATTGTAAAACAGAGTAATAAAAGCAGGAGTTTACATTTCATGTCTTATTGTATGGTATAATGGTTAATTTCTGTTTCTGTACGGTTTTTCCAGAATACTTCTGCTGTAATTTTTTCCGGCTCGTTTTGATTCAGGCTGATAACTAATTCACCAATAAGACCTGTACCCAGAAATTGTACACCCATAAGCATTAAGAGTACACCGAAAAGCAACATGGCAAAATGTCCGATAACACCGGTTATCAGCAATCCGTTCAAGACCAGAAAAAGATCTATCAAGAAGCCGAGCATGAAAAGAATGCCTCCAATCAGGCCGAAAAAATGAAGTGGAAACTCCTGAAAACGAATCAGGAAATAAACTGTTATCAGATCGAAAAAGCCTTTAGAAAGTCTGGAAAAACCATATTTGGAATTTCCGCTGAAACGGGGCGAATTATCAATCTTTATTTCCGTAACACTGAAGCCTCTGGCTTTGGCGATAAGCGGAATGAAACGATAAAGTCCTCCGTGAAGTCGCAGATTTTTCATACAATCTCTTGTCATTGCCCGCATCGGACAGTTCATATCATGAAATTCGGTTCCCATGATCAAGGATGTCAGAAAATTGAAAAATTTTGAAGCAATAGTTTTGGAAAATATACCTTTACCGTTGTATTTCCATCCCTTTACCAGATCGTATCCTTCCTCCAGTTTTTTTATTAGTTTGGGAATATCTTCAGGGTTATCCTGGAGGTCACCATCCATTGTGATGATTATTTTACCTGATGAATATTTGAATCCTGCATTATAGGCGGCAGTTTTGCCGCTGTTAACTGCGAGCTTTATTACCCTGAGATTGGGAAACCATCCTGATGCTGTTTTAAGACTGTCTAAAGTAAAATCTGTGCTGCCGTCATCAATAAATATTACTTCGTAACTTCCAAGTTTTCTGGTAACAGGTAAAATTTTTGTAAGAAGCGGCTTTATGTTGTCCTGTTCATTGTATACAGGAATTATAACAGAAATATAAGGCGATGGTTTCACAAAAAATCCGAGAGCTTTATATGTAATCCAAAATGAAATTTATTTCGACAAATTATAACGATAACTGTATTATACAACTATAGATTTTCGTTTGCAAGCAGCTTAACAGCTTCGTTCTTTCGGGTTATTGAATAAATAAAGTGAGTTTTTTGATTAGTATGCGAAAAAATAGAAAAGAAGGTGTTTGCTATTTTGGTACGTACAGGGATTACTATTGTCGTAATAAAATAAATATCAGATTGCTGAAAAAGGCTGGGGTTAAGGTTTATACCTGCCATATTCCATTTATGGCAAAAAAACATGGGACTGAAAAACCATTCAGAATTTTGGGAATAATTCAAAATTTTATCAAACTTTTATTTATTTACGTTATATTGAGTATCAAATATCTGTTTTTTACACCTGCTCACGAACTGGTATTTGTAGGCTATATAGGTCATCAGGATGTATTTCTTGCAAAAATACTGACTTTTTTAACAGGACGCAGGCTGGTATTTGATCTTTTTGTTTCATTATATGATACATTGGTGCTTGATAGGGGACTGGTTTCACTTGATTCACCAGTTGCAAAAATGATTTATCTCGCAGACAAAATTTCAATTACTCTTGCCGATACAGTTCTAATTGATACTGAGGAACATCGCGATTATCTGAAAAAAACATTTAATATTAAAAACAGAAAAATTGAAGTTGTTCCTTTAGGTATTGAAGAGGAGATATTTTCGTATAAACTCTGCAAAAAACAGACTCAAAAAAAGTTTTTTACATTGGTTCAATACAGTTACTTCGCCCCTCTTCACGGAACGGAGTATGTAATTTCTGCTGCAAAGTTGTTAAATGATTATCCGGATATAAAATTTCATCTTATAGGTGATGGCCAGTTGAAAAAACGAGTAATGCAAATGATTAAAGAAAACGGGTTAAAGAACATAAGAATAAGTGGAATCGTAACCCCGCAAATTTTAGCACAGTATATTATGGAGGCAGATATATGTTTGGGAATATTCGGGAAAAGCGAAAAAGTTTCCAGAGTTATCCCAAACAAGGTACTCCACGGGCTTGCAATGAAAAGATGCGTAATCACATCTTTTTCTTCTGCACTGGAAAGATATTATCAACACGGAAAACATCTATTCTTGTGTCAGCGTGCTGATCCGGAAAGCTTGAAAGACGCGATTTTAACACTGAAGCAAAAATCGGATCTGAGATCAAGTCTTGTTGAAAATGGATACAGCAGATTTTTACACTGCCATAATGAGGCTGTAGTAAGTAGAAGGTTATATAATTCTTTGAATCTATATCTTAAGTGATAACTATTTCCGTATTGTTGCAGCTGTCGTAATCGTAAACAAAAGGGTGTTTTTGTTTAATGCCTGGTATTCTTGTTGTATTTTCAGTTTCTTCCTTTTATATTTACATGTAAGTTCTTTTTCCCGATTCTATGTGCTCTCTGCGTTAATTTTTTCCAGAAATGGGAAAGGTGCGTTTGCGATAGGATTATTTGACGAGCGCATTGCATTGACTATTCCACAGGAAACCAGTACTGGCGGAGTTCCTGCGTATCGTATTGTTGATGTCTTAAATACCGAAAGAACAGATCATAATTATTACGGACTTAACTGGCTCAGCAATAATTTTGTTTTAAAAATGGTGTTTCAAATGCAGTAAAACTTCCTATTGATGCACATTCATTAGTGGCAGCAACTGCTACACGCGGACTTCTGGTTCTTGATAATCCACATCAACCTCAGATGAGCGCTCCGGCGGGTTATGTTTTGTAAAGGCAGGCGCAGAGGTTTATAAAGCAATGGGAACAGAAGAAAACATCAGTTATCATTCGGATGTTTCAAATACTCTGCACTGTTCATATAAAAATGAATATACAGAACTTCTGATAAGTAGTATTAATAAGTTTCTGAAACATGAAAGTGAAGAAAGCGGTAGAATAGTTGTGAATTCAGGCGGGACTCTCGATGTTTCACAATGGATTAACTGGGAAGTTCCGGTATTGGAGGATGATATTCAGCAGTGAAATTATTGACTCGTAAATCAGGAGAATTCACAATGTCTGGATCAGTGAATCTCCTGATTACATAAGATAGAAGGATCTAGAAAAGAAGCCCAACCCGTCCTGTAAAGGTCATCGGCATACTTCCGTTAATATCCCTGAATAAAAAGTTCGCATTTGTTTCGACTTTTACCTCAATGGGAGCTTCACGTAAAAGGTGCAGACCGAAAGTTCCGCTGACATCAAGCCCAAAAACATCGGTATTGGGTTCATGAGCATACCC
>Ga0123335_1006993_pt1 | contig 12846 bp, 9 predicted proteins | sample BiotimSIPDNA_2_FD_89707 | JGI IMG/M metagenome (GOLD analysis project Ga0123335, IMG submission 89707) | Anaerobic biogas reactor microbial communites from Washington, USA - Biogas_R2 time_0 SIP DNA | ecosystem: Engineered > Bioreactor > Anaerobic > Unclassified | place: Washington, USA... | reverse complement strand
TGCAGATGACAATAATAACAATATCAGTCTGACTTCGACACAGGTAACTATTCAGGACCAGTTGCCATCGCTCACCCCGAAACATACAGCACTTCATATATTTGAAAGGACCATCCATGAAAATTTCGGGATACACTTTTCAGGACATCCGTGGCTAAAACCTGTAAGATATCCTTCCGACAGGCATGACAAACGGTTGACCATCCCGAACTATCCATTCTATTCAATTGATAGTGAAGAACTTCATGAAGTAGGTGTCGGCCCCATTCACGCAGGAATTATAGAACCAGGTCATTTCAGATTTATATGTAACGGCGAGCAGATAATGCATCTTGAAATCCAGCTGGGATTTCAGCATCGCGGTATTGAGAATTTATTCCTTACAAAAAAAGGATTACTTCAAAGGGCTACCCTGGCGGAAAATATAACAGGTGATACCACAGTTGGACATGCTATGGCCTTTGCCAATGCATGGGAGGGATTGTGCGGTTTTGTTCCATCGGAAAAACTGGAGGCCGAAAGAATCATTGCCCTGGAAAATGAAAGAATCGCTATCCACACCGGCGACCTGAGTGCAATCTGCACAGATATTGCATTTCAGCTGGGAAGTGCAGTGTTCGGCCGGTTGAGGACCCCTGTTATAAATTTTTTCCAGCAATGGTGCGGTAACCGGTTTGCCAAAAGTCTTATCAGGCCCGGGAAAAGTAATTTCCGTTTTACGGATGTTACAGCTAAAACATGGACTGGAATGATAGATTCATTTATGCCTGATTTCATTGACATGGCAAATAAAACTTTTGATCTTCCGTCGGTTCTTGCCAGGCTGGAGCGGACAGGCATCGTTTCAAAGGAAACTGCCAGGGATATCGGAGCTGTTGGTATGGCTGCGAAGGCAAGTGGTCTCCAAAGGGATGTAAGATTCTCCCATCCTTTCGGGTATTATCACAATTACAAACTGGACCTGATAAAACAGCACACCGGGGATGTGTACAGCAGAGCTAAACTTAGATTTGAGGAGGTTCTTGAATCTGCCGGTTTTATTAAAGATATTGTTTCAAGGTTGCCTCAGATGAAAGATGAAACAGGAACGCTGGGTCCGCCTGAAAAAGACTCATTTATAGTTTCACTGGTTGAAGGATGGAGGGGTGAAATATGTCATTGTGCCATTACAGGCAATGATGGAGAACTTATTCATTACAGTATCAAAGACCCGTCGGTGCACAACTGGATGGCATTGGCACTGGCTGTGAGACAAAATGAAATATCCGACTTCCCGGTTTGCAATAAAAGTTTCAATCTTTCATACTGCGGTCATGATTTATAAATGATACCAAATGTTCAGGACACTTAAAATATGGTTAAATCAAGGGAAACAGTATATTCCCGATGTGACAACTGCTGAAGTGCCGGGAATCTTCAGGGGTAGACCTGTCATCAGTAAAAAGAAGGTTGCCGGTGAGGAATTACTGGCGGAACTTTGCCCTACCCGGGCAATCGGTGAGGCTCCTTTCAGTATAGATATCGGAAAATGTACATTTTGCGGAGAATGTGCCCTGGCCAGCCCTGAAAAAATCTCTTTTACAAAAGATTACAGGCTATCTGCTGTCAGCAGGGAAGATCTGATCATCAGGGAAGGAGAAGAGAGGTTGCTGATTCCCGATCCTGCCAAAATAAGAAAAGAAATAAGAAAAGTTTTCAGGAATTCACTGAAGTTAAGACAGGTTTCAGCAGCGGGTGACAACAGTTGCGAATGGGAACTCAATGCAGCAGGGAATGTTAATTTCGATATAGGCCGGTTCGGAATTGAATTTGTTGCTTCTCCGCGTCATGCCGACGGGATTGTCATCACAGGCCCTGTCAGCGAAAATATGGCAGAGCCTCTGCAGATATGTTATGATGCCATACCGAAGCCTAAAATCGTTATCCTGGCAGGGACCGACGCAATCAGTGGAGGTATATTTGCCGGTAGTCAGGCTCTCGACCGTTCCTTTCTGGAAAAAAAGCATGTTGATCTTTATATTGCAGGAAATCCGGTGCATCCGCTGACTTTTATCAATGGAGTACTTGGGCTCACAAGAGGAAGGAATTCAAAAATTTAATCCTCAGCCGTTTTCTTAAGGGTTGTTTCAGACAATATACTTTCAATTTTATTTAAAAAGAAGCCCGGCAAATGCTTTTTACCGGGCTACTAAATATGGTTTCTGATTCATTTATAATGCGCCACGCATTGCCATACTGCCAATAAAGATAGCTGATAAAATCGCCGAAACCACAAAATAAACGGCAATAACAACTATCAGACTGATGATGAAATAGATGGTATGCTTATCATCGGATACTTTCATCATAGGTTTCATTCCGATATAGAGCAGATACAAACCGTAAATTGCTGCCAACAGAACAATTATCCCAAGAAACGGGAAAATATACAAAACTCCTGCCACATATTGGGGAGTTGCAGCATACACTACCAGAGCAAATGCACGGTTAAAATTCTTTTGGGCACTGAAGCCCGGGGCCAGCAGATCAACAATAAAAGCAGTGATATAGGCACCGATAATGGTACTCACCAGGCTGATAACTGCATGTTTCAAACCCAGCGTGAGTGAATGAACACCCAATACTCCGATAAAACTGTAACCAATGAAGCTGGCAATGGCGGGGATCAACGCCAGAGGGATCAGATAACCTGTCAGAATAGCAGATTGCTGGTTGTCTTCCAGACTTATTTTCTCCCACTCTTCTTTAGGTTTTCCAAGAATTCCTTTTACTCTTTCAACTAGGGTCATAATAATTGGGTTTTAAGTTATTAGTATTTCCTTCTGAAAGTTAAATCAATTATTTTGAATAATAAATATCATAACTCAGTTAAACTTACTTGACTGTTTTTCGGGGTATTTGCATCCTGATTCATACTATTTTTTGATACCGGCAAAAAAAGCAGGCCGTACTGATAATTTTTTAAAAAGAATCAGATGGAAACTGAAAGTCTTTATCATAAGTCCCATCAGCATGGAATAGAAAATGCCAGGTTTAAAATTTTAAAAAGTTTCAAAGACGGTTACAGATTATAAATGGATGGTGTAGGGATTCTTTGCAAAACCAAAGCTGTTCGGGAAGGAAGGTAAAGCTTAAGCCAGTTGGATCCTGAAACGCCTCCAATCCTTTGGGCATAGTAAGTGATGGAATGGTCAACATTCCCGTGGCCGCCAAATTGTAAATCATCGGTGTCGAGAATTATATTATATTTTCCTGGTGTGGTAGCAATACCATAGCTGGTAAATGAATGTACCGGATTAAAATTGAAAACAAATAACAGGGTACCCCTTTCATAGGCCAACACCTGATCGTGAGCGTTGTCGAGTAATTTATTGCACCAGGGTATATCAAGAAACTGATGATTGTGCTGGAGTTGCAACATTTGCCTGTCAAAATCTGAGAGGTAATGATATTGAAGGTCCTTATTGTCCGCCAGGCTCCATTGACGGCGTGCATATTTATACGACCATTGGTTTCCTTCGCGCGGGAAATCGATCCACTCGGGGTGACCGAATTCATTGCCCATAAAGTTAAGATAGCCGCCGCCGGAAGTAGAAAATGTGATGAGCCGTATCATTTTGTGAAGTGCAATGCCTCTGTCGATTATCAGGTTCTGTGAACCCTTATTCATATGCCAGTACATCTCCTTGTCGATAAGTCGAAAGATGATGGTTTTATCACCAACCAGCGCCTGGTCATGGGATTCAGCATAGGCAATTGTTTTTTCATTTGCACGCCGGCCGGTAAGTTCATGGAATAGTTCGCTTACATTCCAGGTTTCATCGCTACGTTCTTTGATGATCTTAATCCAGTAATCAGGTATTCCCATGGCAAGGCGGTAATCAAATCCAATACCCCCATTACTGAAAGGTTCTGCCAGTCCCGGCATACCGCTTACTTCTTCAGCAATGGTAATGGCTTCGGGGTTTACCTCATGGATAAGCTCGTTAGCTAGGGTAAGGTATATGATTGCATCAGCATCCTGGCCGCCGTCGAAGTAATAATCGTAACTGGAGAAAGCCCTTTCCAGGCCATGGTCAAAATAAAGCATACTGGTTACCCCGTCGAAGCGAAAACCGTCGAACCTGTATTCTTCAAGCCAGAACCTGCAATTTGACAGCAGAAAATGCAGTACATGATCTTTTCCATAATCGAAACAAAGCGAATCCCATGCACGGTGTTCCCTCCGGGGGCCTGAATGAAAATAAAGTGATGGGTTGCCGTCGAACCTCCCCAGTCCTTCTATCTCATTTTTTACGGAATGTGAATGCACAATATCCATTATAACAGCAACATTATTCTGATGTGCTTCATCAATCAGCGCTTTAAGTTCTTCGGGAGTCCCAAATCGCGAGGATACAGCATAAAAGTTTGATACATGGTAACCAAAAGACCCATAGTAGGGATGTTCCTGAATGGCCATCAACTGGATGGTATTATAACCGGCTTTTATAATACGTGGTAAAATCTGCTCCCTGAATTCAGTAAAAGTACCTACCCTTTCATCTTCAGTAGCCATACCGATATGAGCTTCATAAATCATGGGATGGCTAATACTTATTTTTTTGTCTGTTTTCCATTGGTAAGGCTCCGGAGCCCAAACCTGAGCATCAAACCCTTTTGAAGCAATGTCCTGTATGCACCGTAAGGCATAGGCAGGGATCCTGTAACCGCTTCCTCCGTTCCATTGAATCAGGAGTTTATATTTCTGGGTGTGTATGATGGCCTCATGGGGAAGCCTTAATTCCCAATTACCCTCCTCAATTCTTTTCAGGGCGTATGCATCGTCTTCTTTCCAATTATTAAAATCTCCGGTCAGGTATATCTTCTCCGCACCGGGGGCCCATTCCCTGAAAATCCATCCTTCTCTGGTGTGATGAAGTCCGTAATAATGATGGCCGGAAGAAAAATCCCTCAGGCCTCCTGCCACCGATTCAAGTTCCTTCTTACGTTTTTTTGCTGCCTGGAACCTTTTGCTGATAATGTCACTATAGGGTTCCAGCCAAGGGTCTTCCTTAACGATCTGAGGTTTGTTCATGGTATTGTTTCGTACTATAAAGTTAACATTAAAAAAACGATGATTACAATATACAATTTAGCATGTTATTGTTACCTGATATCATGCAATAACAACTAAAACATTTCATTTATGTTTTTCCAGTATTTCTGAAAGTAGGTCCTGTATAATTTTCTAATGGAATAATTGTGTTATTTTTGCGCATCGTTGCGTAGGTGGCTGATTGAAATGAAAATTTTTCATCATATACATAACATAAGCATTAAGCGTCCGGTGGCAACCATTGGAATATTTGATGGTGTACACCTGGCACATCAGAGTGTTATCAGAAAGCTTATTGAGATCTCACGGCAACTATCCGGAGAATCGGTTATCATAACAATGTGGCCTCACCCCCGTATTGTGTTAAACCATCAGAAGGATGCAATAAAGCTGCTGAACACCCTCGATGAGAAGATAGACAGACTGGAGAATACAGGGGTCGAAAATCTGATTGTAGTTCCTTTTGACAGGCAATTTGCGGCACTGGACTTCGATGTTTTTATCAGGGATATTTTGGTAAAAAATATCGGGATTCATCACCTTGTGGTAGGCTATAACCATCAGTTTGGCCGCGACCGACAGGGCAATTACGAAAAGCTTAAGGCCATGTCGGAGGAATTGAATTTTGGTTTGTCGATGCAGGAACAGGTGCTTATCAATAATGCCAGGGTCAGCTCTTCGGTAATCAGGCGGCTGATCATGGAAGGAAATATTGAAACGGCCAATGAGTATCTTGGGTACAGGTATTTTTTTTCCGGGAAGGTGGTAAAGGGTCGTGGGCTCGGGCAGAAAATGGGTTTTCCTACTGCCAATCTGCAATCTGTCGACCCCGATAAACTTCTTCCGGGGGAAGGTGTTTATGCCGTGATCGTCAGCATCGGAGGGAATTATTATAAAGGAATGATGAATATCGGCCGCAGGCCTACATTAAATGATAAGCCTCTGGATATCACCTGTGAAGTGAACCTGTTTGATTTCGATGGTGATCTGTATAACGCCGGTTTAAAAACTTTCTTTATTCAAAGGGTGAGGGATGAAAAAAAATTCAATTCTGCTGATGAATTGAAAAAACAAATATCCAATGATAAGTTGTTGATAAATAAAATTCTTGCTTCTATCAAAATGGAAGCTTAGAATTTGATTATATGGGTGGAAAGTTATCATCTTTGGCAACCAAATAACAATACTTTTCAGCTTAATATTTAAATCGAACAATCAATTATGAAACAAGAAACCATGATCGAAGCGTTACCTTATAAAGTAAAAGATATTTCACTTGCAGATTTTGGCCGGAAAGAGATAGAGATTGCAGAACAGGAGATGCCGGGTTTAATGGCCATCCGGAAGAAATATGCCGGGCAGAAACCGTTGAAAGGTGCACGTGTTACAGGATCGCTGCACATGACTATACAAACAGCCGTTCTTATTGAAACACTTGCTGAACTTGGAGCTGATGTTCGCTGGGCAAGCTGCAACATTTTTTCAACTCAGGACCATGCTGCTTCAGCAATTGCGAAAAGGGGGATCCCGGTATTTGCATGGAAAGGTGAGACACTTGAAGAATATTGGTGGTGCACAGAGCAGGCACTGACATTTCCAGGTGGTAAAGGTCCAAATCTAATTGTAGATGACGGTGGTGATGCTACCCTGCTCGTACATCTCGGCTATAAAGCCGAAAATGATGCATCGGTACTTGATAAGGTCCCCGGGAATCATGAAGAGAAGGTGATACTCGATCTGCTGAAAAGTACCCTGAAAACTGATCATGGTAAATGGCACAGGGTGGTAAAAGAACTTAAGGGCGTTTCTGAAGAAACTACCACCGGCGTGCACCGCCTTTATCAGATGCTTGAAAAAGGAGAACTTCTCATCCCTGCAATTAATGTGAATGATTCAGTTACGAAATCGAAATTTGATAATCTGTATGGTTGCCGTGAATCGCTTGCTGATGGTATAAAGCGGGCGACCGATGTAATGGTGGCAGGTAAAGTTGTACTGGTGTTGGGTTATGGAGATGTGGGAAAAGGCTGTGCCCAATCCATGGGTGGTTTCGGCGCCAGGGTGCTTGTTACTGAAATAGATCCCATCTGCGCCTTACAGGCGGCTATGGCTGGTTACGAAGTAACAACTGTGGAAGATGCCCTTGATAAAGCCAACATTTTTGTGACTGCTACAGGTAACAGAGACGTTATTACAATCGAACATATGGCCCGCATGAAGGATCAGTCGATTGTATGTAATATTGGTCATTTCGATAATGAAATTCAGGTTGATAAACTGAACAGCTTCCCTGGAATTAAAAGGGTGAATATCAAACCTCAGGTGGATAAGTATATTTTTCCCGACGGACATGCCATTTTCCTTCTTGCTGAAGGCAGGCTAGTTAATCTCGGTTGTGCAACAGGACATCCTTCTTTTGTAATGAGCAACTCATTTACAAATCAGACCCTGGCGCAACTCGATCTCTGGCAGAATGATTACAAAGTTGGTGTATACCGTCTTCCCAAAAAACTTGATGAGGAGGTAGCAAACCTGCATCTCGAAAAACTCGGTGTTAAACTGACGAAATTATCTAAAGATCAGGCTGATTACATTGGTGTACCCGTTGAAGGCCCATATAAACCGGAACATTACAGGTATTAATTGCTTATAAACAAATCACCGGTATTCGGGTTATAAAAAGCATTGTAAGTTTTAAGGGGCCAGTCCGAGACACTGCCATCAGCTGGAAGTCCCATTGCAGGAAAAACATAAATTGAACTGCAACGTGGACATGTGCCTGTCGACCCTGTGCCATCTACTTCAATAGTAACACTCTCAGGAAAATCGAAAGGGCATGTGCGGTCGAATGCATAATACTCTCCACCTGCATTGTAAACGATTATGCCATTGTTATCATAGCCAATGTTTAAGCCCCCAAACGCTGAAGAAGTAACAACAACGGAAGTACCCTGGGTCCTCAAGATGTAATACTCAGGATCGGTTTGCAGGTTGATATTGAAATTCACATAAATATCAGGTACCGGGTGCTTTTCCTCTGGCCTGCAACTTAGTGAAATAATAAAGGGGATAAAAGTTATTATCAGGAAAATATGTAAATTTGATTGTTTCATATATATTATTCTTGGCAAATATATGTATAACCTGTGAAATAAGGTATTAATTGCATTTTGCAGGTATTTAATTTATTATGTGGATTAAAATGAAATTTGCTGATACAGACGGAATATTTGAGATCCTTATATACTTTGCAGCTTTAGTTGTAGGATTAATCCTGAATGTTATCAGGAATAAGAACAAAAAAAAGCAGGGAGCAGAACCGTATCAACCGGAAAATACGGGCGAGAGGCCTGTCTTTCCGGATATCTTTTTTGAACCCGTTCTGGATGATATACGTCCCGAATATGAAGAAAGGCAAAACCCTCAGTTGGATGTTGTGCCAGAAAATGAGATACCTGCCGAATATAAGGCTCCTTCCCTGGAAGCTTCAGAGTCTCTGGGCAAAGTAGAGTATGAACCTGTTGCCAGTGGATCTCAGCCATTGGATTTAATCCAGGAAGAAGGTATAAGCTCATTTTCATATAATACGGATACAGGCATTGATGATGAAATCAGTGAGTCGTTCTATGAAAGTATCGTTTCTTCAAATATTGCTGATTCGGAATCAGACATCACCGGCGATGGTCTTTCTCAGGAAAAAGAACATTTCGAATTCGACGTAAAAAAGGCCATTATCTATTCCGAAATACTAAAACCAAAGTTTCAGCAATACTAACTATTAATCAGACAGATATGAAAGCGCTTTTGGTTATTATGTAAATAATTATATATCTTTGTTGGAGGAAAGAGTTTCGTTAAACAACGGAATTCTTTTTGTTTTATTAATAAACCGTTGAGGAGGTATCAATAATGGTTAAATTCTCTTACATCACAGAAGAGGGATTGTCGAAGTTAAAGGAAGAACTTGAACATCTCATGAATGTTGAGAGGCCTGCCATCTCAAAACTCATTGCCGAAGCACGTGATAAAGGCGATCTATCGGAAAATGCAGAGTATGATGCTGCCAAAGATGCCCAGGAAATGCTTGAGATCAAGATTAATAAACTAAAAGATGTTATTGCCACTTCCCGTATTATTGATGAATCAAAAATTGATACCAAAACGGTGCAGATTTTAAATAAAGTCACCATTAAGAACAAGAAGAACAATACCACCATGGTCTATACCATTGTTTCTGAAAGTGAAGCCGACCTGAAATCCGGGAAGATTTCTGTTAACACACCGATCGCCAAAGGTTTGCTGGGCAAAAAAGTAGGCGACGTGGTTGACATTACCGTGCCCTCCGGGATCATACCTTTTGAAGTTATACAGATAAGCAGATAATTAAAAAACCTTTTATATGGCAAGCATTTTTACCCGCATCGTTAATGGTGAGATACCTTCCTATAAAGTTGCTGAGGATAAGGATTTTTATGCATTCCTTGATATCAGCCCGCTGGCTAAAGGTCACACCCTGGTGATACCCAAAAAAGAAGTGGATTATATTTTTGATCTCGACGATGACCTTTACAGCCGTATGAACCTTTTTGCTAAAAAAGTTGCCAGAGCCATTGAAAAATCAGTAACATGCAAAAGGATAGGAGTTGCAGTTATAGGACTCGAAGTTCCTCATGCTCATATACACCTGGTACCTTTAAATGATATCGGCGACCTTAATTTTGCCAATCCAAAACTTAAACTTTCTCCTGATGAATTCAGGGAGCTGGCCGGAAAGATTTCTGATAACCTGGAATAAATTTTCGGAATGATTTAACATTCTTATACTCCTTTGTTTTTCACATTACTGAACCATTCTATTTCATATTATAAACATTTCAGCATGTTCGCTGAATCTTTTTAGGCCATCACAACCGAAGTTTTATCTTACATTTATATTCTGAACAACCGCAGTTTTTCAGAAACAACAACTATTTTAAAATTAATAATATGTATAATATCCGGGATTTACTGATCACTATTTTGTTTTTAACCGTCCTTGCCGGTTGCAGCAGGAACAAATCCACCATAACAGATATTTATAACGGGGTCAGGATTGAAAACAGAAACCAGTCTCTTGAAGTAAAATTCACAGATGCCGGAACAGTGAGAATATTAAAGTGGTTACCTGAATCGGGGCCGGAAAAATTAAGCCTGTCTGTTATCAACACAGAACCACCGGCTGTGAAATACGATATTGAGCACAGTGAGAAAAGCATAACCCTGTTAACTGATGAACTCAGGGTATCCATTGACTTAAAAAAGCAACTCGTTACTTTCACCGATACCATCGGTAATATACTCCTTTCAGAAAATGGCACTGAATTTACTCCTGTGGTTTATGATAGTGACAGCGCCTGGTCGCTGAAACAAAAATTTGTGGTCTCTTCGGATGAAGGAATATACGGTCTGGGCCAGCATCAGGATGGATATATGAATTACAGGGGTAAAACTGTGAAACTGGTGCAGTCGAATACCGAAGCTGTAAATCCGTTTCTCGTATCCACTGCAGGATACGGAATTCTCTGGGATAACTATTCCAAAACAATATATGAGGATGATGGCACGGTGAATGCATCTCTCTGGTCGGATATGGGCGACAATATTGATTATTATTTTATCAGGGGAGAAAATATTGACGGGGCAATTGCAGGGTATCGCGAACTTACAGGCCAGGCCCCTATGTACGCCAAATGGGCTTATGGATACTGGCAAAGTAAAGAACATTACGATACACAGGCTGAACTCATGTCGGTTGCCGAAAAGTATCGCAAGCTGAAAATACCGATCGATAATATGATACAGGATTGGGATTACTGGAATGGAGCGGCCAACTGGGGAGGCATGTTTTTCGATAGAACACTTTTCCCCGAACCCGGGGTCATGGTTGACAGGCTGCATACTATGAATTTTCATATAATCATATCCATCTGGCCTGCCCTGGGTCCGGCAACGGAAATATATGCCGACATGGATAGTCACGGATTTCTTTATAAACCTGTCGGCTGGGCAGGGTTTAAATATTACGACGCCTTCAACCCGGCAGCCAATAAACTATACTGGAAATACCTTAGGAACGGACTTTATTCCAAAGGCCTCGACGGATGGTGGATCGATTCCACAGAGCCTGACGTGGTGAACGCCCTTACAAAAGAATCTACAGATTATGAACTAAAAAAGATGGGCAGCAACTATCTGGGAAGCTGGGCAAGATATCTGAATGCCTTCTCGCTGGTAATGACCAACGATATGCATAAATTCTGGCGCGAAGAAACTTCCGGCAGGAGGGCTTATATTCTGACGCGTTCAACTTATGCCGGTCAACAAAGAAACGCAGCCACCACCTGGTCGGGAGATATTGGTGCAAGCTGGGAGGTATACAGGAAACAGATCTCGGCAGGACTGAACCATTGCATGTCGGGGATACCTTATTGGACCTTCGACATTGGTGCATTCGTTATAGGGGCTTATGACGGGGTTTTTATGAATGGGGGTAAAGATCCTGCATACCAGGAGCTTTACACCAGGATGTTTCAGTTCGGTACATTTGTCCCTATTTTCCGTTCGCATGGTTCAGAAACCCCGCGCGAAATCTGGGAGATGGGAGACTTTTCAAATACACTCATCAAATTCGATAACCTGCGCTACAGGCTGATGCCATATATTTATTCTCTGGCATGGAAAGTAACGGATGAATCTTATACCATGATGCGCGGCCTTCCCATGGATTTCCCGTCAGACAGGCAAACCTATAATATTGATGATCAGTTTATGTTCGGGCCTGCAATCATGGCATGTCCGGTTACCGGGTTCATGTATCACAGGCCTCCGGAGGCATCTGTTCCTGTAAGTAGCATGCATTTCCAGACTTCCGGGGGAAAAAAAGGACTCGAAGCAAGTTATTTTAAGGATAACAAATATCAGGTCCATGGAAAAGATCAGATTGATACATCCATTAATGTTTTCTGGTATACCGGAAGACCGGAGTATGTGTCTGATTCAATGTTTTCTGTCAGGTGGAAAGGAAAACTGATACCATCGGAAGACGGGCCTCATCAGTTCCATCTGAAAAGCTTCGATGCCAAAAGAATTATTCTTGACGGTGATACACTGAAAATGGTTTATACCAGTGTGGAACAATATACCGAATTGGTTGAATTGTCGGCAGGGAAATCTTATGATTTCATCGTTGAAACTGAAAATACTTCAACGGGTGCAGCAAGAATGCAACTTTTCTGGAAAACGCCCATGATCTTTGAAAAGGAAAAATCTGGCGGACTTCATGAAAAAAACAGGGAAGTTTATCTTCCGGCAGGTTCCGGGTGGTATGATTTCTGGACAGGAAAACGTTATGAAGGCGGTAATACCATTGTTGCTGAAGCCCCGATTGAAATCATGCCTGTGTATATAAAAGCGGGTTCCATCATTCCTGCAGGCCCATTCCTGCAGTATGCAACTGAAAAGCCTGCCGATCCTATTGAGTTAAGAATATATCCCGGCGCTGACGGAGAATTCACGTTGTACGAAGATGAGAACGATAACTACAATTATGAGAAAGGGGTTTATGCTACTATAAAGTTCACCTGGAACGACAGAACAAGGACGCTTACAATTAATGAACGTAGAGGTGAATTTCCCGGTATGCTTAAGGTGCGTACTATCAATGTATTTATCATCAGAGATGGACATGGTGCGGGCATAGAACCAGGCAT
>Ga0123335_1006992_pt1 | contig 12847 bp, 12 predicted proteins | sample BiotimSIPDNA_2_FD_89707 | JGI IMG/M metagenome (GOLD analysis project Ga0123335, IMG submission 89707) | Anaerobic biogas reactor microbial communites from Washington, USA - Biogas_R2 time_0 SIP DNA | ecosystem: Engineered > Bioreactor > Anaerobic > Unclassified | place: Washington, USA... | reverse complement strand
GCCCCCGGTATGTGTCAACCAGGAAGGCTATTTGCTGGAAGGTGTAAAAACTTATGGCCAGGGGCAATATCAGATGCAGCAAAGGAATTCCGCCGGAAAAGATCGAATTGAAATTGACAATAAAAAAATCAGCGTATTTAAAATAGCCTAAAAGCCCGATATTAAATATCAGGCCGCCGAGCAAAAGGCGGCGGCGGTACAGCAGTGGTCTATGGCTGCTCAAACCTGTACCGATCAGGTAATTGGTAATGATGGATACCAGTATCAATGGCAGGTAAGCGATATTCCACCAGCTGTAAAAAAACAACGATGCCAGGATCAGCCAGATTTTAGCGGCTGTATACCATCTGGGTGAATTGAGCAGGAAATAAATTATCAGGGCGACGGGCAGAAAGACAAAAATATATTCATAAGAATTGAAAAGCACGCTATTTGCTCCTTATAAGGAAAATGCTGATGAAGTCTCCGGTCGGAAAAGATTCCATGATAAGGTCCTGACTGTTATTATTAAAATAGCCGGTTTCCTGGGGGCATATGCACTCACCTAAACCCCGACTTCAACTATGTCGAAGCTGATATCCAGACTGACCGCCGAATGAGTCAGGGCCCCTGATGAAATAAAATCAACGCCGGTCTTTGCTACAGCAGCGATGGTTTTTTCATTGATGCCTCCGGAAGCTTCCAATAATGCCCGGCCATCGGTCTGAACAACTGCCTGCTGCATCATATCTATTGCCATATTATCCAGCATTATTATGTCCGCACCCGCTTTTAAGGCTTCTTCCAATTGTTCCAGATTTTCAACTTCGACTTCGATTTTAACCGTCAGGGGGATAAGAGGGCGGATTCTTTCAATTGCCGCCGTAATACCCCCAGCTGCCCTGATATGATTGTCTTTGATCATAACCCCATCGAACAAGCCCAGGCGGTGATTGCGGCCGCCCCCTGTTTTTACAGCGTATTTCTCTAAAAACCTGAGCCCCGGGGTGGTTTTTCTGGTATCAACCAGCCGGGCTTTATATGGTGCTATGATCTGGGCCATTTGATTGGTCTTGCTGGCGATTCCGGACAGGCGCTGCATAAAGTTTAAAGCCGTCCTTTCTCCCGTAAGGAGCGCAGCGGCGGAGCCCTCTACCATGGCTATTCTAACACCGGGATCGATCTTTTGTCCATCAGATAAAAAGCTGGTAAACAGGATCCCCGGATCCAGCAGATGAAAAACTGCCCTGCTCACTCCCAGCCCGGCCAGAATACCGGAAGATTTGCTCAAAAAGACTCCCCGGGCCTTCAGCTCCGGGCTGACCAGATTGGCCGTGGTAATATCCTGATGGCCTATATCTTCCTGCAATGCCCTGGTTATAAGCTCGTTCAAACCGGGGTAATCCATTTTTGCCCTCCTTTTTTACGCCTTTAAAACGATCTTAGCAATTATTATGATATCCCGCCAGATACTCTAGCAATTAATAAAGGAATTATGCCGCAGCCATCTTATATCATCCCGCCGGGGATAATCAGAACGGAAATGAGCCCCCCGACTTTCTGTACGCCCCAGTGCAGCCCGAATAATGATCCGGGCAACTGTTAACATATTGGCTGCTTCATAAAATGAGATGATATCCCCGCCATAATCCAGATGGGTATATATCTCCTGTAACTGCCGATCCGCTTTTAACAAACCAGTCTCATTCCTTATGATGCCCGCATTTTCCCACATTACATCCTTGAGCATATATTTGGCTTCTTCAGGCGTAATAGTTTTTGCTCCTGGTTTCATAACCCAATCCTGGTCAAACTGCTGAAATATTTCCTCTGCCCCAGCCCGCCTGCGATAAAGCATCTTCTCCCAATTATCCACGATGCGCTGCCCAAAAACGATCCCTTCCAGAAGTGAATTACTGGCTAAACGATTAGCTCCATGAACCCCGGTGCAAGCTGTCTCCCCCACAGCAAAGAGGCCGTAAACACCGGTTTCCCCATCAATATTGGTGTTGATCCCCCCCATCATATAATGGGCAGCGGGAGAGACCGGAACCATTTGCCGGGTCAAATCAATGCCTTTATCCAGGCAAGCCTGATAAATATTGGGGAAACGTTTCTCAACCCGGGGGATAATACTCATGTCCAGCAAAACATAATCACTTTTCGTTCTCATGGTTTCACTGAGTATGGCCCGGGAAACGATGTCCCGGGCTGCCAATTCCAGCAAAGGGTGATAGTTTTTCATAAAACGTTCGCCCCGAATATTATAAAGCAGACCTCCTTCTCCGCGGACTGCTTCCGACACCAAAAAACGCTGTTCGTTGTCACCGTATAATACGGTGGGATGAAATTGGATGAACTCCATGTCGGCAAGCATACATCCTCCGCGATAACAGGCTGCCATCCCGTCAGCTGTCGCCACATCAGGATTGGTGGTATGGCGGTATAATTGTCCCAATCCCCCCGTAGCTATTATAGTGGCCCGGGCGGCATATATTACCGGAGTCTGCCCGGCCGGGTCATATACATGGACACCATAACATTCCTGCTGCTGGCGGTCAGTAAGGATATCGATCAGAAATTGATCTTCGTAAATAGTTATATCCGGGTTGTTAAGACATTGATTGACCAGAGCCAGACGGATCGCTTCCCCGGTGGCATCAGCAGCATGCAAAATACGGGGACGGCTGTGGGCACCTTCCCGGGCCAGGGAGATAGCTCCATCTTTCATATCGAAACTGGCCCCGGCTTTTATCAGTTCGTGGACCCGGGCCGGGCCTTCACGAACCAGGACATCCACTGCTTCAATATTACAAAGCCCGGCGCCGGCCTCCAGGGTATCCTCCAGATGAAGGAAGGGGGAATCCTCTTCGTGGACTGCGGCAGCTATCCCCCCCTGGGCCAGCCCCGTATTTGATTCCTTGAGGGATTTCTTGGTCAAAACGACTACTTTACCATATTGACTGGCCTTGAGGGCAGTAAAGAGTCCCGCAATCCCTCCGCCGGCAATCAAAAAATCAGTAATGACCACCGGGGTTTGCGGTTTTAATCTTTCAATATATCTGGTTACTATCATAGATGCTCCAACACTTTATACCCTGATTAAAAAGAAGGGGATTTTTCCCCCTCTTTTCGGTATATTATGCTATTTATTATATCGTCAGCATTCTCTCCAGGGCCAGATAAGCATCGCTGCGAATGTCTTCTGGTACCTCAATCTGATATTGTTGACGGGTTAAAGCTTCATTTAACCTGGCCAGAGTGATATATTTCATATCCGGACACTCAAACCCCGTCCGAGCCAGATAAAACTTTTTTTCCGGGCAGGCTTGCTGCAAAGTATATAAAAAGCCCATTTCTGTTCCAATAATGAATTCCTGTTCCGGGCTCTGCCTGACATATTCCAGAAGGCCGGCAGTGGAACGGACCGCATCAGCTTTCCGGGTGATCTCCGGCGGGCATTCCGGATGAACGGCCACTTTGGCCCCGGGATGCAAACGCATTTGTTCCTCCAGTTCGGCCACTGTCAAAGCATCGTGGACAGGACAGCAGCCTTCCCATAAGATCATATCCCGCCCGGTCTGCCCCTGGATATAGGCACCCAGGTTTTTGTCGGGGACAAAAATGATTTCTTTATCCCGGGGAATTGAATTCACTACCTGTACTGCATTGGCAGAAGTACAGCAAATAAAGCTTTCTGCTTTCACTTCCGCACTGGTATTGACATAAGACACTACTACTGCCTCAGGATGCTTTTTTTTCATTTCTCTTAAGGCATTGGCATCAGCCATATCAGCCATGGGGCATCCTGCTTGCAGATCCGGCAAAATTACAGTTTTTTGCGGGTTTAATATTTTTGCGCTTTCCGCCATAAAACCCACCCCGCAAAAGACAATCACCTGAGCATCGGTCTTAGCTGCCTGCTGGGCCAATTGCAATGAATCCCCCACGAAATCAGCGATATCCTGTATTTCAGGCAATTGATAAAAATGAGCCATGATTACCGCGTTTAGCTGTTCTTTCTTCCTTGTTATCTCCTGAAGTAATTCATGGAACAATCCAAGCCCTCCTGTTGCTTTATTTGGTGATCATTTGGATTTGATTGTTTTCATCAACGAATACCAATATTGGTTTATAATCCACACACTCTTCTTCTTCCAATATGGTATAGGTTAAAATGATGACAATATCACCTTTTTGTACCAAGCGGGCAGCCGCTCCGTTCAGACAGACTATGCCTGACCCAGGTTCCCCCTCAATAACATAGGTCTCAAAACGTTCACCATTGTTATTATTGACGATGGTTACTTTTTCATTTTCAAGAATATCGGCTGCCTCCATCAGTTTTTTGTCCAGTGTAATGCTGCCGACATAATTGAGGTCCGCCTCCGTAACCGCTGCCCGGTGAATTTTTGATTTGAGCATATAACGAAGCACTTCTTCACACCTCCACTGTAAGATTGTCAATCAATCTTGTATTCCCGAATTTAACCGCCAGTGCCAGGATGATTTTTTCGCCGGCTAAATTCTTGACCTCTCCCAGATCTTCCGCCCGATAAATTTCGATATAATCTATTGCCGCCTGCGGCTGGGCGGTAATGATTGCCCTGATTTCCTGTTTTATTTTTTCCCCGTCCCTTTGTCCGGCCCCGATTTTCAAGGCTGCCGCCTGTAAAGCCCTGTTGAGCACTGTGGCCTGCTTCCTTTGCTCACTGGTCAGGTTCACATTTCTGGAACTCATGGCCAGACCGTCCGCCTCCCTTATTATAGGCCCCCTCACAATCGTTACGGGGAAATTAAGCTCCCGGACCATTTTTTCAATCACCGCAGCCTGCTGGGCATCTTTCTGACCAAAATAGGCTTTATCCGGCTGACAGATCAAAAACAATTTACTAACAACCGTAGTTACCCCTCTAAAATGCCCTGGTCGGGCAGCACCGCACATTTTCTCGGTTATGGGACCCTGGGCTTCAACAAAAGTGCTGGCTCCCGGCGGATACATGTCCCGGGCTGAAGGAGCAAAAACAGCATCCGCCTTTTCTCTGGCCAGCAGCTCTGTATCCCTTTTTAAATCACGGGGATATTCATCAAAATCCTCTCCCTGCCCAAACTGGGTGGGATTCACAAAAATACTGGTTATAACTATATCACATTCCTGTCTGGCCTTTTGCACCAGGCTTAAATGTCCCCTATGCAGGTAACCCATGGTAGGCACCAGGCCGATTCGTTTTCCTTGCGCCTTCCAGGCCAGGCATCTTTCCTGCATTTCCTCGATTTTTGTAAAAACTTGCATCATCTGGTTCCCCATTTATTATCAATACAGCTTATCCAACACTTCATCACTGATGGCAAAAGCATATTCCTCACTGGGAAAGGTTCCTTTTTCGACTTCGTTTTTATAGGCAGTGAGGGCTTCAATGATCAGGGGCTGCAAATTGGCAAACTTTTTAACAAACTTGGGTATATGCCCGGTAAACATCCCCAGCATATCGTTGATGACCAGGACCTGGCCATCACAATACTGCCCTGCTCCAATTCCGATGGTGGGAATCCCAACTTCCTCGGTTATCCTTTTAGCCAGCATGGCAGGCACACATTCCAGTACTATGCTGAAAGCACCTGCTGCTTCCAATGCTTTGGCATCAGCTATCAATTTATTGGCTGTTTCCAGGTCCTTGCCCTGGACTTTAAAACCGCCAAATTGGTTCACTGACTGGGGGGTTAAGCCGATATGGGCGACAACGGGGATCTGGGCATCGATTATAGCCTTTACGGTATCGACCCTTTCCTGCCCGCCTTCTAATTTAACGGCATGGGCTCCGCCTTCCTGAATCAACCGGCCGGCATTACGCACCGATTCTTCCCGGGAAATATGATAGGACAGAAAAGGCATGTCTCCCACCACCATGCTGTTCTTAGCCCCTCTTACCACTGCTTTGGTATGATGGATCATGTCTTCCATGGTAACCGGCAGGGTACTTTCATAACCCAGTACCACCATGCCCAGTGAATCTCCCACCAGGATCATATCTATGCCGGCAGCATCAACCATTCCGGCCAGAGAGTAGTCATAGGCAGTTAACATGGTTATCTTTTCATTTTTATTTTTTTTATCTTTCAGCACTGCTGTTGTAATTTTAGACATTTTACTGCACTCCTTTATGTCTGATATCTACGACAAATACTTTACTTTACCGACATGGTTTTGGTCAATTGCTGGATAAAGGTTTTTTGAAACTCTTCCATGCATTTTTCATCTATGGTGCCTTTATTGACCGCAATATCGGCAGTATAAAATCCCAGCCAGCTGTATAGCTTCATCAGTTCTGGCGCCATTTCCTCCAGACAGTCAAGGTGTTTTATTATTGTACTCAGGTCCCCGCGGGCAATAGGCCCGGTTAAAGCTTTCGGTATGCCAATATTCCCGATATTATTGATCGTGCCGGCAATCAAAGGCATCAGGGCCTTGAGGGCCATCCCTTTGGGGATGCCGGTCATCTCCAGAAACTTGGTACCGAAATCTATCAGTGTAACCAAATAATTGGATACCACGCAGGCCCCGGCATGGTATAAAGGCTTGGCTTTTCTATCGATATAAAAATACTCTCCGCCTAATGTTTCTACAATGCATACAGCTGCATCATAAGCTTCCCGGTCACCTTCAATACTGAAAATGGAACCGGGTAAATTTTTGATGGCCAGGTCGGTGCCGGCAAAAGATTGCAGTGGATGGACCGACAATACTCTGGCTCCCGATAATTTAGCTCTGTCCAAAATTTCCGATGATTGTGAACCACTCATATGGACAATAATTTGCCCAGCAAAAAATGCCCCGTCATCTGCCAGGGTATTAACGACATTCTCAATGGAACTGTCCGATGTAGTTATAAACAAAATATCAGCCGAGCGAGAAACTTCATGAGGTGATTTATAGGCGGTACATCCGATCCGTTCAACAAGTTGTTGTGTAGATTCGGTTTTAATATCATGCACACCCGTAATCTCATAGCCCTTGTCACTGAGTACCACCCCAATAGCCGTTCCTACAACTCCCGCCCCAATTATTCCAATCCTTTTATGCATCTTCGCTCCCCCTTCGGGTGCGGGGATGTCCTTCCCCGACAAAATACTTCCGTCTTGGTCCATTGTATGGCTACAAGCGGATTTTTCAGTAAGGAGAATCAGCGGGAGACCCCTTATCAAATTTTTGTTATTCCCTGGTTTCCTTCTCGGTCTATAACCCTGGCCAGCACCTCCTTGATGTCCATTCCGTCATCAGGAAATCTAATTGCCGAATTGATTTCCTCCAGCGGAATCAGGACAAACAACCGATTACGCATGTGTGGGTGAGGTACAGTAAGTTTCCGGCTCTCCAGTACTTCATCACCAAATAAGAGGATGTCTATATCTATAATTCTCGGACCCCACTTCTCAGAAGGTTGGCGGCCCATTTTAATTTCTATTTCCTGCAGTCTTTCTAAAAGTTGTCCCGGCGTCAGTGATGTTACAATTTCTACGGCTGCATTGATAAAACCTTCCTGATCTTTTTTACCCCAGGGTTCCGTCGCATAAAGGGAAGAGGTTTTAATGACCCTGATGCCCTCAATTGCACCGATTGCCTCCACTGCATTCTTGATATTCGTGATTTTGGCTCCCATATTGGAGCCTAAACTCAGATAGACTGTCTTGCACATTTACTGTTTCACCCTTTAAAATAGCATAGACCTTTTTGAAGAGCAATACTTTTAGCAGCGAAACCTGATCATTTTTACGGCAAAATGCTGGAAATCTCCTGCAACCGGGGCTTCCGGCTTATAAACTGTGATATCCACCGCCTCCACCGGGTAGGAAGCTAAAATTTGCCGGGCGATGGTTTCCGCCAGGGTTTCGATCAGATTAAAAGAATTTTCCTGGATTATCCTCCCGGCCAGCTGGTATATTTCGCCATAATCCACCGTCATCCTGATATCATCGTTAAGGGCAGCGTCGCGCAGATCAATCCATAGCTCCAAATCGACGACAAAGGGCTGGGGGGCAGTTTTTTCCTCGGGCAAAACCCCGTGACAGCCGCTATATTTTAGCCCCTTAGCGATTATTTTATCCATGGGCATGCACTATGGCATCAGTCATTTGTGCCACTTTAACATTTTCTTTTACATCATGTACCCGGATAATATCAGCTCCATTCATAATCCCCGCTGCGGTTACCGCCATAGTTCCCTCCAATCTTCCTGCTATTTCAGCATTTAACACCCGTCCGATAAAATCCTTGCGCGAGGCTCCAATTAAAATCGGTTTACCCAGAGTTTTAAAATCCCCCAGTCTTTTCAGCAAGGTGAGGTTTTGCTGCCTGTCTTTGCCAAAACCAATGCCCGGATCGATAATTATCTGCTCCGGCTTTAAGCCGCCATTTACAGCCTGCTTTATGGATGCCCCCAATTCGCCGATAATGTCGCTTAAAAGGTCCTGATAAGGCAAACCACGGTTATATTGCAGCCGATTATGCATGAGTATCACCGGCGCTTTAAAATCTGCCAGTATCGGCAAAAGCTCCTGATCCATCTGTAAACCTCCAATATCATTTATGATATGGGCACCGGCAGCCAGACATTCCCGGGCTACAACTCCACGAAAAGTATCAACTGATATTATTACCTCTTCCCGGACCAGACTTTTTATCAGGGGCAAGACCCGGTTTAATTCTTCCTCAGCCTCAGCCATGGAAGAATCAGGCCGCGAGGAGGCCCCGCCCACATCTATAATATCCGCCCCCTGTTCAACCATCTCCATAGCCCTGGCCAGGGCTGCTTCTTTTTTAAAATAATGGCCGGGGTCGGAAAAGGAATCCGGGGTAATGTTTAAAATCCCCATTATCAGTGTTCTGACACCTAATTCCAGGGTTTTGCCCCCCGCCAGCTCCATCGTAAAAGGATTCGGTTCCAGATTATCTATTATTGCCCTGATCTCCTGGCCCAGTTTTTTTAAGAAATCAGGCTGCATATTAAGTTTTTTGATCAATAAACGGTATTGTTTGAAGGTCCCCATCAGCAATATATCAGTATCACCCTCAGCATAGAGTGACTCGCGGGATACCGCTGCTTCTCCTCCCTTGGCCAGCATTTCCTGCTTAATGATATTGGCCCAGCGACAGGGGATATCCTTTAACAAAATACAGCGATGAACGGCTTTGGGGGCCATGAATAAATAAGCTTCCTCAGCTGCGCCTATCTGGTCGATGTAATATCGGGCTTCCTGTAAATTGCTGATAAACACAGCGCGATGTCTGTACATTTTTTCCACCTTCGTTCATCTGTAACAGGTTTTAGTATTCAGCGGCACCTGTGCTTATTTCCTGATTTCCCGCCCGGGGGCATTCTTCATTATGATGACACTCCGAACACATACGGGATAGATTATTGCCCCGATATAGTTTTTCCCCCAGCAGACTTATATCTTTGTTGATATTCCGTTGTTCACAGATAGCCCGACAAATAATTTCTATTTCGTCAGGAGTAAATAAGGCCCGGGGCAATATAGTCCGGGACAATCTGGCACTGCAGGCAGCAAGATCTTCCCCATCCCGGTATTCTTTCCATTTGCCGATATCATGCAGCAATCCCGCGGCATAGACCACTTCTTTTGCCGCTGCCTGGCTGTCTATGCCAGTCTCCTCGAGAAATATTTCCCAATCATTGTTATTAAGCATCAGACTGAAGGTCATCTGCGCAACTGTAAAATGATGATTTATATCATGCCGGCACAACCGTTGATCCATTTCCTCCCGTGCATTACGATGTAAATATTCATTATAAAGCGAATCCTGCAAGAGTAAGTCGATCCTTTTCAAAATTCACCTCAAAAATAAATCTGGTATCTATATATTAAACAGAAAGGGGGAAATTCCTTCCCCCCCTGTGCTTTAAAATAGAAACCGTCTTAATACGGTTTTTTGTTTTTGTGGCCGCAATCTTTAATCGGCCGGCATTACATCCTGTCCCTCACTATTATCAGTTTCATTCATTGGTCCACCCTCCGGCTGGTCACCGATCATTATATCTTCAAACTGTTCCCCGTCAATGGTCTCCTCTTTCATAAGATACTCTGCTACCAGATGGAGTTTGTCCATATTATCAGTTAAAATCTTCTCCGCTTTTTTATAACTTTCATCCATAAGCAGACAGGCTTCCTTATCTATGGCATAAGCAATAGCATCAGAATAATTCCGATCCCTGGATATATCGCGGCCCAGGAAAACTTCTTCACTTTTATGTCCGAAAGTAAGGGGTCCCAGTTCATTGGACATACCATATTCAGTAATCATTTTACGCACGGTGCTGCTGGCCCTTTCCAGATCATTCTGCGCCCCGGTGCTGATGTCATTCAAAACGATGGCTTCGGCTACCCGTCCCCCCAGCAAAGTAGTAACTTCATCCAGCAAATAGGATTTGGTAATATAATTGCGGTCTTCTTCCGGCAGTAACAGCGTATATCCGCCGGCCCGGCCCCGGGGGATGATGGATATTTTATGCAATTTATCCGTGTTGGGCAGAAAATAACTGACAATGGCATGTCCAGCCTCATGATAAGCCACCAGGCGTTTTTCTTTTTCCGAGATCACCCGGCTTTTCTTTTCCGGTCCGGCAATCACTCTTTCGATGGACTCTTCCATCTCTTCCATACCTATTTGAGATTTACCCCGACGGGCCGTCAGCAAGGCAGCTTCATTGACCATATTGGCCAGATCCGCACCGGTAAACCCCGGGGTCCGCTTGGCCAGAATATCCAGTTTTACATCGGCATCCAGGGGTTTATTCTGGGCATGAACTTTCAAGATGGCTTCCCGGCCCTTGACATCGGGCCGGTCTATCAAGATATGGCGATCAAAGCGCCCCGGCCTCAATAAGGCCGGATCCAGAATATCAGGACGGTTGGTTGCTGCCATAACAATTATGAATTCATTGGGGCTGAAACCATCCATCTCCACTAACAACTGATTTAAAGTTTGTTCTCTTTCGTCATGGCCTCCCCCCAGGCCCGCTCCCCGCTGACGCCCCACTGCATCTATTTCATCGATAAAGACAATGCAGGGAGAATTCTTTTTGGCCTGTTCAAACAGGTCGCGCACCCGGGAAGCACCCACTCCCACAAACATCTCCACAAAATCGGAACCGCTGATGGAGAAAAAGGGCACACCAGCCTCCCCGGCTACCGCCCGGGCCATCAATGTCTTACCCGTACCCGGCGCTCCAAATAATAACACCCCTCGGGGGATTTTTGCGCCTATTTTTATAAATTTCTGCGGGTTTTTCAGAAATTCAACAACTTCCTGCATTTCTTCCTTGGCTTCATCCGCACCGGCTACATCTTTAAAAGTAACTTTGATTTCTTCCCCGGTCATCAGCCGAGCTTTGCTTTTACCAAATTGCATGACCCGCCCACCGCCTCCCTGGCTCTGGTTCATAATGAACATAAGGAAGGCAATCAAAATGATAATGGGGAATAAAGTGGTCAGCAGCGCCGTCCACCATGGCGGCGGGGGCTCAGGCTCCGTGGTGAAATCGACCTTGTTGGCCTGCATGATTTGTATGATATCGCTTTCCTTGGGAGCAGTGGTCAAAAATTTAGAGCCATCCTTCAATGTACCTTTGATATTATAAATCAGGTCATTGATGATTATTTGTGCTGATGCTACCTGACCCTGCTGAACTTTGGTGTAAAAGTCCGGATAGGACAGTTCAGCAGCCGGGCTTTCTACATTGCTGGTAAGTTTTATGGCGAATAATACCAGCATGACTATTAGTACATATATGGCAATGTTTTTAAAGGCTTTGTCCAAAATATTTCCTCCCCTTGTATATATCGAGCATTTCCGTAAATTTTAGCATAAGGGGTAATCCTTTTCAATCTTGGTCAATCCCATTGAACCAGGATCAGAATTCTTCCTTTCTTCTCTTTTTACCATCAGAATATTACGGGTATCGGCATCTACCAGGGCATTTCTACCCAATCTATATCCCAGTAATGCATATATTTGGTGCCGGGAAGCCAGAATCGGTACCCGGTCACGTTCAACTGCCGGCAGCTTTATATCGATAAAATAGTCCTTCAGTTTTTTACTTCCCCCCATATATGCTGGCTCGAAACGGTCACCATCCCGGCGGGAACGCAAATACAAAGGCATTTCCAGTTTATCATAATCTAAATAGGCTGCCACACCATATTCCTGAGGATCCTCCCCTGATATTATTGTAAACGAAAATAATTCTCCCGTCTCATCAATCAATACTTCGCCCGGGATAGTGATTTCGTAAACGAAGGGCTGTGCTTCCGGGCGCTGGTGAGAAAATATCAATTCATCATATTGTTTGCTGACCAGGATTCCTTTCGGCAAATTGATATATTTAGCTGATCCCGTCTTCATGGCCAGATCCAGAACATAATCGATATCATTTAAACTCCAGCCGGCTGGTCCCCCTATTTCAGTCAGAGCTTTTAACACCACCCGCCGTTTGTATGCCAGCATCAATGCCTGCAGCTGCTGGTTGTTCAAGATGATTTTATCATTTTGTTCACTTATGATTAATTGTTCCCATAATGCCTCTGTTTCTTTCTCCAAAACCTGATCTTCTGCTGCAGCAATGTCTGCCAGTTGATTAAGGGCCGTAACGATTTGCGGGTTATACTCCTGCAATAATGGCAAGAGCTCCAGGCGTACCCTGTTACGAAAATATTGCAGCTCATAATTGCTGTCATCACGGCAGTATTCTATGGCATTTTCATCGAGATAGGCCAGTATATCAGATTTGCCCACTGTCAATAAAGGTCTGATAAGGGAACCTGAAACCGGCATTATAGAGCGCAGGCCTTT
>Ga0123335_1006991_pt1 | contig 12847 bp, 10 predicted proteins | sample BiotimSIPDNA_2_FD_89707 | JGI IMG/M metagenome (GOLD analysis project Ga0123335, IMG submission 89707) | Anaerobic biogas reactor microbial communites from Washington, USA - Biogas_R2 time_0 SIP DNA | ecosystem: Engineered > Bioreactor > Anaerobic > Unclassified | place: Washington, USA... | reverse complement strand
TTGCCCAAGGTTTGTAAAGAAGCGGGGTAAAAACACGGTTGAAGGTCAAATCCGGGCAGAATTGGAGTCACGAAATCTGCCGTGTGATGAAAAAGAAGTGAAAATCGAAGTGTTATTACAGGAGAGCCGTGACTTGCGGCATTTTGTTCGCAGGCGTAAAAACTCTGCACCGCCTCAGGATATGGGATATGCAGTTCGGTTGACCTTTGAGGAACAAGTAACGGGCCCGATCACTCTTGGCTTTGGCAGTCATTTTGGGTTGGGTTTGTTTAGGGGGTGTTAGTGGGTTGATGACTCAGATTCGTAGTTATGCTAAAACGTTTGAAGCTAAGTTGAATTAGCTTTACTGGATGTAAAGGAAGGTGGTTATGAAGCCGTATGAAATCAGGCTGGAAATTGCTGGTCCTACCGCCATGTGGACAAGGCCCGATACAGGCGATTGTCCCGTTAGCTACCCAGCGCCGACCTATTCAGCTGTAAAGGGAATATTCGAATCAGTTTTATGGGGCCCAGCGGTGGAGGTTGTGCCCTACAAGGTCGAAATCTGCAGACCGCTGAACTTTCATAGCTATGCTACCAACTACAACGGACCATTGCGGAAAAGCGGAACGGAAGGAGCTTATCAGTTTTTAGCGACCGTGCTAATCAATGTCTGCTATAGACTGTATGCTTATGTCTATCCAGCTCAAAAAAAAGATGAATTGTCAGAAAAGGCGCGGAATTGGGACAAGCAGACTACCTCACCTGGTCATGCGTATGCCGCAATTTTTGAAAGACGCCTTAAAAGTGGCAAATGCTTTACCATGCCGTTTCTTGGCTGGAAGGAGTTTACACCGTCTTATCTAGGTCCGTTTCGTGAAGAAACAAGCGTTTATACTGATATCAACACCGTGCTGCCATCAATGGTGCGAGAAGTTTTTCCGGATGGGTACAAATCACAACGGCGATTTACTTATGACCAGAATGTGCGGATTGAAAATGGTGTCTTGCAGTACAGCGGTGGAAGAAAGGGAGGTGGCGCATGATCGACGAATTGGTCAATGCTGCCAAGGCAATGCAAAATGCTGGCATTTCAGCAATGGACTGGCACCCCAAGCTTAAGCCATTGCCCAAGGTTACATCTAAGAAACCATGTGTCCGGATTTGGTTGACCAATGATGGGCGTATCGATGACCTTGAGCTACTAGAACCGGAGCATGCCGCCCAGCTTCGAAAATTCGAACCATGTAACGGTCAATCTTTTCCAGGGTTTAATGTTCGTTCGTTGTATATTAAAAGCTTGCCTGATGGGTCAGGTAAGGACGCATCTAAAGAGTTGGAAAAACAGATTAAGTCAAAGGATATTGATTGGGATAAAGAACTTTCCGATGCTACAGATCTCTGGGGTGAAGGCACTACTACAATTAGTAAGATCAGCTATATTTTCTGCAATGTTAGTAAATCTCTCAAAGACATGTGTTCGAGTGACAATGGACTAGATCCGAGTGAAACGCTAGGCCGCTTGTTTGAAATAGTAAGTAAGATGGATGCCAAACAGTTTCGTGACGATTATTTTGAAAAAGTAAAGGCTAAAGTGCTTGAAGACCTTGAAGGCAAGTGGCCTCTTTCACTTCTTATTTTCCTTGGAAAAGAAGGTAAGGAGGATACCTTTTCTGTCTTTCTTGATGTCAAGGATTACGTAGAATTTCCTGTTGCACATGATAAAACCATCAAACGGTTGAATACGTTGATGATAGGTGGAGTATCAGAGGAGAACTCGAGCACTGAGGGCGGAGATACAGACGCGTATGGTCTCAATGCCACGCCAGAATCAATGGGCGAAAAATTTCCAGAAGTGAAATTGCCATTTTTGGGAGGAGTCATCCTTCGTTCACAGGTAAAAGCGATCCCCGCGCAGTCTCGTTACGGTCAATGTGAGGCTGACACGTTTCGTGTTGGAGATGAATCTCGCAAACGGACAAAACGTGCTCTTGAGTGGTTATCTGACCGGGAACGTGAGGGGAAAACCTATGGTATAGCAGGGGATAAAGAGCTGTTGTTTGCGTATCCACACACTCTGCCCCAGAAGGAAATTCCTCTTGCTCTACTTTTTGGTGCACAGCCACAAGGTGGTTCCAATCAACAGAAAGGTAGCTTTGAGCGAGAAGACAGCTTTGAGCGGCTCGCTAAAAGCGTAATTGAGCAATTGAAAGGATTGGGAAATAAGAATGCAAAAGCTGAGCTTAAGATCTTTTCGCTACGCAAGATGGATAAAGCTCGGACCAAAGTTGTTTATTATCGAAACGTAACTGTGGTTTCGTTAGAACAGGCCTCTAAAGCGTGGGATGCAGGCTGCCAGAATATCCCAGAATTGGACGTCCGGGATTGGAGCAAAGATATCAACGAAGAAACGGGCAAGTCATATCCTATTCCAGTGAAAGTACGGACTGTCTTTCCCATCATGCTCTATCGCTATTTAAATGAAATCTGGAAGCTTGATGGTCAACGTGCTAATACAAACATGAGTAAAGTCAGCGTGTTTACGCCGACAGATGGTTTGCGTTTAATGCTGGACAAGTCAAACGAAGCGTTGGCTGCCCACATGCTTGCTCACTTTGTTCGGAATTCTCGGGGATATTTCCTGAAGCTATGCAGTGGAACAGGAAAAAATGAGGTAACATCTCTTCCGAATAAGGACTATTACCCCGGAATATTGGGGCTATTGCTGTTTTTCCTGGGAGAGAAAAAGGAGGTTTTCATGAGAGAGTGTGCGTTCTTATTAGGGCGCTGCTTGCGGGTTGCGGACGAAATACACCGTTTGTATTGTGAGATAGTTCGCAAGGGGGAGTTTCCATCTCAATTGTGCGGTAGCTCTATGTTGGTTGGCATGATGGAATCCCCAGCAACCTCGCTGAGTCAGCTCGCCATGCGTTCCGCACCCTATGTGAAATGGGCGCGAGCTTATCATGGTGAAAACAAACCTAAATTGGTCTACTATTGGATGGGGCAATGGTCAGAAGTAGCGGACCAACTTCACCAACTGGAATGGCCAAGACGTTTGACACCGGAAGCGCGTGCACAGCTTTTTCTGGGGTATTTGGCTTCCTTTCCAAAAAGTGACAAATCTGCAAATACTGATCAGGTGAATGCTGAATCTATAACCGAAGGAGAACAGAGATGAATGACATTAAGCGGGTGACTGGATTACTGATTATTGAGGTTGTCAATTCAAATCCTAATGGAAATCCGGATCAGGAAAGCGATCCTCGTGTTCGTGATAATGGGCAAGGGGAAATCTCGCCGGTTTCGTTTAAGCGTAAGTTGCGTGATCTGATGGAGTTATTAGAAGGGTCGGTTTATCAAAAGGTGACCGAGGGTCTTCAAGGTGTGCCGGACGGGTATATGTTTGGTATTTTAGAGTCACGCGGACGTGATCGGAAGGCAATTACCCAAGAAATGGGTGATATAAAAGAGTACAAGGAAGAAGAATTCCTGAAAAGTGAATTTGTAAAAAAATATTGGGATGCCCGGCTTTTTGGTAATACCTTTCTGGAAGAAGGCGGGGACAAGGGCTACATTAAAACCGGCATTGTTCAGTTTGGCATGGGACTGTCGGTTGCGCCAGTCATGATTCAGCGGCACACCAATACTAACAAGGCAGGTGTGCAGGAAGGTAAAAACCAAGGCATGGCACCCCTGGCCTACCGGGTGGTGCAGCATGGTGTTTATGTCATGCCCTTTTTTGTTAATCCCTCTTTGGCCCCTAAGTCTGGTTGTAAAGCCTGCGATCTGGAAGTATTGAAACGCTTGATTCCTTACGCCTATGATCATACGCGTTCAGCTATTCGTCCAGACGTACGTATCCGTCATGCGTGGTGGATGGAGCATAAGGATGAGTTAGGCAGTTGTCCGGATTATTTACTTATTGATGCTCTGACGCCCAAGCGTCTAGGTGACGACCCCATGACAGCCTCTTTGTCTTGGGAAGACTATTCTGTTCCAGATAAGTTGCCGGATACATTAGCTAAAAAGGTTGATTGTGTGGATTTGATGGCGTGATGGCAGATCTTTACCTGGCACGTAGCGCAGCGGATGAAGACACGCCGGCTCAGAGCTATCTTGAACATGTGTTGAATGTTCTTGAGCAGGGGCGCCGTTATCTTGGTGAAGTGTTGCGTTATGCCCCGGATTGGGATGCTGAATTGGTTTGTCGTATATTTGAACTGGCCGCAGAATACCACGATCTTGGTAAACTTAATAAAGACAACCAGAAAACATTGGCTTTACCTTGGAACAAGCGTGCGGCGCAACTGCCTCTTGCTCATGCCGACGCAGGCGTAAGTCATTTGATGTCGCTCGAAGTATATCAGGCCTTGTTGCTCGTCTATTCGCATCATGTTGGTCTCCCTGATTGCAACGCTGTCACTGACTGGCGCAACGAGAGGGTCAAAAAGCTGGTAGACCTAGAGCTTGAAGATTATTTAGCTCACCATGATGCTAATGTTCGCTCAAAGATTAGGTTCAAAGAACCTCCTAAAAACGTGGCGACTCTAACTCCTCAAGATGTTCGCGTCCTTTTTTCTTGTTTGACTCATGCAGACCACGGCGATGCTGCTGGTGCATTCCATGGACTACAAAAGCGGCAAGAGGCCCCAAAGCTGAGGGCTAACGAACGTCTGGAGGCTTTAAAACAGTACGTGGAAGGTTTGGCATCATCAGGCGAGGACAGCGACCGCAACCGTTTACGGGCCGCATTTTTCGTGGATTGTACTCAGGGAACTCAAGGGGACGCCATAATCTATTGTGACGCGCCGGTTGGAACTGGTAAAACCACTGCCGTCATGGCGCACTTGCTTGTTACGGCAGCGCGTCACAACCTGCGCAGAATTTTCGTTGTTTTACCATTCACCAACATTATTACGCAATCAGTAGAGGTCTACCGCAAAGCCTTGGTCCTGCCAGGAGAACGGCCTGATGACGTGGTGGCGGAAATACATCACCGCGCTGATTTCGAGGATATGGCAAGCCGTAAGCTCACCGCACTGTGGGACGCACCTATCGTAGTCACTACGGCTGTTACTTTTTTTGAAACACTGGCTTCGTCCACACCATCTACTTTGAGGCGCTTGCAGAATCTTCCTGGTAGCGCCATCTTCCTGGACGAAGCGCACGCCATGCTGCCCACAAAACTGCTTCCTTTGGCTTGGAAATGGATTAAGCATGCCGCGTCTGCATGGTCTTGCCGTTGGGTGTTAGCATCAGGGTCGCTTTGTCATTTCTGGACTCTGGAGGAATTCGATGATTCTCGTGAGCAATTGTCCAATATCTTGACAGATGGGCAGCAAAAGAAACTACAGAATTTTGAGAGTGTACGTATTTCTTACCGCTATAAGCCAGATTTAATGAGTATTGATGATTTGGTTGCATGGTTGAAGCAACTGGAAGGACCTGTGATTGTTGTGCTGAATACGGTACATACTGTGGCGGCGGTAGCAAAAGCCGCAAAGAGAGTCTTTGGTGAGGGTAACATTCTGCATCTTTCCACGGCATTGTCGCCGAATGACCGTACAAAGACGTTAGATTTGGTGAAGCTACGCTTGAAGGACAAGGAGTCTACGAACTGGTGCCTAATTGCGACCTCTTGTGTTGAAGCCGGAGTGGATTTGTCGTTCAAAACTGGTGTGCGAGAGTGTGCTTCGTTACTTTCGTTACTTCAACTTGCTGGCCGTGTGAATCGTAATGCGGAATATGAGGAGTCAGACGTTTGGACGGTAATGCTAAGCAAGACTAGCACCAATGTTGTGAAACACCCAGCTTTCAACGTTTCATCTCGCATTTTGACAGACTTTTTTAAAAAAGGCGTGAAGATATCACCTGATCTCAGTACTGAAGCTATGCAAAAAGAAATTCGTGAGGGTGGCACTAATTTTAATGAGAATAGTTTGATTAAGCAGGAAGGTGTTTATGCCTTCAAAACTGTGGAGAAAGAGTTCAAGGTGATTGAAGACGATACGCAATTAGCTGTGGTTGATAAAGAGTTGATCCAGCGTATTCGCAATTTTGAGGATGTTTCCTGGCGTGATATTCAACTTAATAGTGTTCGTGTTCGTAAAAAAACTCTAACGATGCTATCTATTCAGGAATCTTGTCGATATCCAGGTGTTTGGCTGTGGGACGCAGGATACTCGCCATTTCTGGGCTATATGGAAGCCGTGTTAGAAATGAAAGAGGTAGACGAGGACGGCTTTGCCATCATATGATGGATGCGAAAGTGATTTGATCAGACGAGGACAAGTGTAAATCAGGCGTGTGGCTCATGTACACTGAGGATGAACTGCTTCCGATTTCCGCTTTGCGGCATTTGATTTTTTGTGAACGCAGATGTGCCTTGGTTCACATCGAACAACTTTGGGAAGAGAACCTGTTTACTGCGGAAGGCCGTGTGTTGCACGAAAGTGTGGATAGTGGGCAGGATTTGACGCGTGAAGGGCGGCGGATTGCGCGTTCACTTCGACTCAGATCCTTGCGCCTTGGTTTATTCGGCGTGGCGGATGTGGTGGAGTTTGGAGCCACAAGATGTCCAAGAATTGTGTTTCCTGTGGAGTATAAGCGGGGCAGAAAGAAGGAGGAAAATTGGGATCGGATGCAGTTGTGCGCTCAAGCACTGTGCCTCGAAGAAATGCTTAAAGTTCATGTTCCGAACGGTGCCATTTTTTATGGCAAGCACAGGCGGCGTGAACAAGTCGAGTTTGACGCATCCTTGCGTGTCCAGACTGAAGCCGCGGCGTTGCGGCTGCACGAATTGATTGCCCTAGGAAAGACTCCTTCCGCTGAACCAAAGGAAAGGTGTGCATCTTGTTCCTTGGTTGATCTGTGCCTGCCGTACGTGGGCGGGAAAAAATCGGTAGCTGCATATATGGCGGCCATGATGAAAGGTACATGAAAAAGCTTCTGAACACTCTCTATGTCACGACCCAAGGCACGTACTTGGCCAAAGACGGCGAATGTGTCGTAGTGAAAGTCAATAATGAAGTCCGCCTGCGCGTACCTATCCATACCCTGGGTGGAGTAGTGTGTTTCGGACAGGTGTCTTGCAGCCCGTTTCTACTGGGATTTGCTGCGGAACGTGGTGTAAATTTAAGCTTCTTGACGGAACATGGGCGTTTTCTGGCACGTGTCCATGGTCCGGTTGCTGGCAATGTGCTACTGCGGCGCGAACAGTATCGTCGCGCCGACGACAATGGGCAGAGCGCGGAGGTTGCCCGAGCCATTGTTAGTGCAAAAATCGTCAATAGTCGCCGGGTCCTACAACGTGCAGTGCGTGATCATCCTGACAAAATCGGTATGTCTGCCGTGGTAGCAGAAGTTTCGCATTTGCAGAACTGTGCAAAACGTCTAAAGCATCCCGCAGAGCTTGACGTGATCCGAGGGATAGAAGGGGAGGCGGCCAACAGGTATTTTGGCGTGTTTGATCACTTGATTCTCGCTGCTGAACCCGAGTTTCGCTTCATTGGGCGCAACCGCAGACCGCCATTGGATCGGGTCAATGCCCTACTCTCCTTCCTATACACACTGATTGAGCATGATATTCGTGGAGCTTTGGAGGGCGTTGGGCTTGATCCCGCTGTTGGCTTTTTGCATAGGGATCGACCTAGTAGGTACAGTCTGGCGCTAGATTTAATGGAAGAGTTTCGTGCTTTTCTGGGGGATCGTCTCGTTCTGTCTCTGATTAACTTGGGTCAAGTCAGGAAAAAGGATTTTGAAATTCAGGAGACTGGTGCGGTAAAGCTTAGCGACAATGCCCGCAAAACCGTTCTGGTGACGTATCAGAACCGCAAGCAGGATGAAATGATGCACCCGTTCCTAGAGGAAAAAGTACCTGTGGGCCTTCTGTTTCATGTCCAGGCCATGCTTATGGCAAGGTGGCTACGTGGGGACTTGGACGGATATCCGCCGTTTATGTGGAGGTAATGTGCTGGTTCTAATCAGTTACGATGTGAGTTTCAGCGATGCGGGCGGTCAGCGTCGTCTACGCCGAATTGCCAAGGCCTGTCAGGATTATGGACAGCGTGTACAGTATTCCGTCTTTGAATGTATCGTTGATCCGGCCCAATGGACAAGGCTAAAGCATCGCCTGCTCCGTGAGATGGACGAATCTAAAGACAGTATTCGATTCTATTATCTGGGGGCCAACTGGAGGCGGCATGTGGAGCACGTTGGTGCAAAGCCAGCGTACGATCCGGAAGGACCGCTAATTTTGTAGCGCGAACTCCAAGCTGTTGCAAAAATGTCGGGCGGTTCGCGCAGAACGTAACGGACGGATTTTATAAGTCAAACTCTTTTCATGGTCTTCACTGAGAAAGGTTTTGCCAAGATTAATTTGTGTTTCGCGTATAACGTCTCCTAGACTTAGGGTAGGCAATGGTTGTAGGATTAACTGTCGCGCCCCGCGTGGGCGCGTGGATTGAAATAAATGTAAATGCATCTCCTTTACCTTGCATAACATGTCGCGCCCCGCGTGGGCGCGTGGATTGAAATAAACAAAATTCACAGGTTGCGACGTTGACTGACGTCGCGCCCCGCGTGGGCGCGTGGATTGAAATGCACCAGTCAATGACTGCATGGGACCCGTTTTCTGGTCGCGCCCCGCGTGGGCGCGTGGATTGAAATATTTACCCCTCCTGCGCCAAAAATGAATCGATGGTCGCGCCCCGCGTGGGCGCGTGGATTGAAATGTTTACTATCCATCACGTTATGAAGACGACACCATGTCGCGCCCCGCGTGGGCGCGTGGATTGAAATATCGAATGTTTGGCGAACCGTCACACCGTACCCACGTCGCGCCCCGCGTGGGCGCGTGGATTGAAATTGAACCCGGCGATTTAATCCGACAATCCGACCGAGTCGCGCCCCGCGTGGGCGCGTGGATTGAAATAACGTCGAAGGCGTCGGCGAGTCCCAGCAAAACATGTCGCGCCCCGCGTGGGCGCGTGGATTGAAATTAGGCTGATGCCGTGCCCCGCCGCCCCGGAAAAGGTCGCGCCCCGCGTGGGCGCGTGGATTGAAATAAGAATTACTTGCCTTAATTCGACCGCGTCCAGACCGTCGCGCCCCGCGTGGGCGCGTGGATTGAAATGAGGCTTGGTCAGGTCAATCCCTGGCTGTGCAACGTCGCGCCCCGCGTGGGCGCGTGGATTGAAATCTTGGTGCAATCCCTGCCGCATCCCCGGCCACCAAGTCGCGCCCCGCGTGGGCGCGTGGATTGAAATATATATCGCCAACGCCCCCTGCTGGTACCCCTGGGGTCGCGCCCCGCGTGGGCGCGTGGATTGAAATGTTCCAGAATTGCTGGATTTTGCCGGATAAAACACGTCGCGCCCCGCGTGGGCGCGTGGATTGAAATAATATCTCGAATGTAGCACCTGTCGATGTCCCGAGTCGCGCCCCGCGTGGGCGCGTGGATTGAAATGTACGAATAATGACGCTGACCAACTTTGTTGAACCGGTCGCGCCCCGCGTGGGCGCGTGGATTGAAATGTAGATTGATGGTATTTCAAATAATTGTAGTTGGTCGCGCCCCGCGTGGGCGCGTGGATTGAAATACTATCCGGTAAGGCACGTTCAATAATTCAAGTGGTCGCGCCCCGCGTGGGCGCGTGGATTGAAATCCCATGGTCCGGCGGCGCATCGAGGAGGGCGCCACGTCGCGCCCCGCGTGGGCGCGTGGATTGAAATTAAAGATTTGACATGTCCAAGTGGTTCAATTATCGTCGCGCCCCGCGTGGGCGCGTGGATTGAAATATATGGTGATCCTGTTGTGTCGTTTTTTATTCCGGGTCGCGCCCCGCGTGGGCGCGTGGATTGAAATACATCTGCAAGGGGAACCCAAAACGAATAGACACGTCGCGCCCCGCGTGGGCGCGTGGATTGAAATGAGTGTCGAAACTGTCACAAAATAGGACAGTAGCCCGTCGCGCCCCGCGTGGGCGCGTGGATTGAAATGTAATCCACCCCAAATCAACGCCCTTGACAGCGAGTCGCGCCCCGCGTGGGCGCGTGGATTGAAATCTCACTGGCACCCTGCACATCCTGTACCCCCTGGTCGCGCCCCGCGTGGGCGCGTGGATTGAAATATTGACTACGGCCATTTACCGCCTCTTGTGCACGTCGCGCCCCGCGTGGGCGCGTGGATTGAAATTTGGTTCACGGTTGTCGAACGTGAAACTTGACTGGTCGCGCCCCGCGTGGGCGCGTGGATTGAAATAATCCCTGCGCCCGTGCGAAGTTATGCGACGCTGGTCGCGCCCCGCGTGGGCGCGTGGATTGAAATAATCACCATCGGCACCCGGTAGGTTGCGACTTGCTGGTCGCGCCCCGCGTGGGCGCGTGGATTGAAATCGCAGACAATGCGACGACTGCCCCATCAATGGCGTCGCGCCCCGCGTGGGCGCGTGGATTGAAATAAGAAAAGTGGCACCAAGGCCAAGAAAAAGAGGTGGTCGCGCCCCGCGTGGGCGCGTGGATTGAAATTATACACGAATACGGCGCCACGCATACAAACCGCGTCGCGCCCCGCGTGGGCGCGTGGATTGAAATCAAACACGACCAACTAATCGAGTATATTGACACCCGTCGCGCCCCGCGTGGGCGCGTGGATTGAAATACAGACGGCCAAACGGACAGATCAGGGGGTACAGGTCGCGCCCCGCGTGGGCGCGTGGATTGAAATACTGATGCAGGCCGCGACCCTGGGTCTGGAACCGGGTCGCGCCCCGCGTGGGCGCGTGGATTGAAATATCCGCTGGACGTGGCCGACCGTGACACCATGCTCAAGTCGCGCCCCGCGTGGGCGCGTGGATTGAAATGTAAACATGGGTAGCGATGGTCTTCCCCGACGGCAGGTCGCGCCCCGCGTGGGCGCGTGGATTGAAATACTGGATGGTCTGCCCATTCCAAGTGGTCGGAGGGTCGCGCCCCGCGTGGGCGCGTGGATTGAAATGCCTCAATGTTGCCGCTGGCGTCAATACTGCCACCGTCGCGCCCCGCGTGGGCGCGTGGATTGAAATAATCAACCAGTTAGGCCAGCGGATGGGCAAATACGGTCGCGCCCCGCGTGGGCGCGTGGATTGAAATCGAGACCGCCGCCGTGATATGGGGACTGCCTGCCTGTCGCGCCCCGCGTGGGCGCGTGGATTGAAATATCCAGGAGCTTGTCCAACCGCCCCTTGCACAGGGTCGCGCCCCGCGTGGGCGCGTGGATTGAAATAAAATCGCCTCGAACGAATTGATGGGCTGCGAAGGTCGCGCCCCGCGTGGGCGCGTGGATTGAAATTGTGTCGAGGGGCTGAACCACTCGGGACACGTGCAGTCGCGCCCCGCGTGGGCGCGTGGATTGAAATCTTGACCCCTAGTTTGGCCCCCACGGTGTAGTCCGTCGCGCCCCGCGTGGGCGCGTGGATTGAAATCGGGGCGAAAACGGCGGTGATTAGGCCACTGTGAGGTCGCGCCCCGCGTGGGCGCGTGGATTGAAATCGGTTGCGTCAGGTACCACTGATATGCCAGGGGGGGTCGCGCCCCGCGTGGGCGCGTGGATTGAAATATATGCGATGCCCTCCTGCCGTCGCTGGACGGTCAGGTCGCGCCCCGCGTGGGCGCGTGGATTGAAATGTAACTTGCGAATTGGGCGTGGTAGAACCGTTTCGTCGCGCCCCGCGTGGGCGCGTGGATTGAAATCCCACTGGCGCCGGAGCAGTCTGCGCCCTGCGCATGTCGCGCCCCGCGTGGGCGCGTGGATTGAAATAGCCGCAGCACGGTTGATCTACGTTGATCCGTCGGGTCGCGCCCCGCGTGGGCGCGTGGATTGAAATATACGAAATATGCCCTGGTAGCTGCCCTGGATTGCGTCGCGCCCCGCGTGGGCGCGTGGATTGAAATACTTAATCTAATAAAATTAGGGGGTTATGGTTATGTCGCGCCCCGCGTGGGCGCGTGGATTGAAATATTCAGGATTTGAAAGTAGCTCTGATCAGGCAAGGTCGCGCCCCGCGTGGGCGCGTGGATTGAAATGGGTATGTTGAGGAATCGCTAAAGTGGCTAACCCGTCGCGCCCCGCGTGGGCGCGTGGATTGAAATAGATCAGAAGGGATTGGCGTGATAAGCTGTAGACGTCGCGCCCCGCGTGGGCGCGTGGATTGAAATCCTTACTGTCCGGAAACCTATCGGTTTCTCGGAGGTCGCGCCCCGCGTGGGCGCGTGGATTGAAATACGCAAGGCATTGATAAATAAGTAGAACCTACTGGTCGCGCCCCGCGTGGGCGCGTGGATTGAAATATGTCCTTTCTCCTTTTTTGTTTTCAACCTCGATGTCGCGCCCCGCGTGGGCGCGTGGATTGAAATGCCAGTGCTAAATGATACTTGGGCTGAATTGTTGGTCGCGCCCCGCGTGGGCGCGTGGATTGAAATATCGTCTTCCACCGCCACTTGAACTAATTCCCCCGTCGCGCCCCGCGTGGGCGCGTGGATTGAAATATACACTGTACCTATATTTGCCCCCCGAAGAAGATGTCGCGCCCCGCGTGGGCGCGTGGATTGAAATATTACGAGATAGCGTGAGAGCGAAAGCTGAAGCAGGTCGCGCCCCGCGTGGGCGCGTGGATTGAAATTGCACCTTAGGGAAGTTTCAGCTAGTTATACCTTGGTCGCGCTCCGCGTGGGCGCTGGGATTAATGCCCCCAACCCCAAACATCTTGACATTGGGTGGGGACGGCGGTAGATTTGGCGGCCCGTTGCGGGAATAACTCAGTTGGTAGAGTGACAGCTTCCCAAGCTGTAGGTCGCGGGTTCGAGTCCCGTTTCCCGCTCTAATAAC
>Ga0123335_1006989_pt1 | contig 12851 bp, 16 predicted proteins | sample BiotimSIPDNA_2_FD_89707 | JGI IMG/M metagenome (GOLD analysis project Ga0123335, IMG submission 89707) | Anaerobic biogas reactor microbial communites from Washington, USA - Biogas_R2 time_0 SIP DNA | ecosystem: Engineered > Bioreactor > Anaerobic > Unclassified | place: Washington, USA... | reverse complement strand
CCTAACTCACTATCTACCGCTGTAAAAGTTACTAAAATAGTATCTGTTCTCAACAAGTTTTTCAAATGATCTACATCAATTAAACCTTCTGCTGTTAAATTAACAAAATCAATTTCAAAACCTTGTCTTTCTAAATAACTTAATGGTCCAATTATAGAGGAATGTTCTAATTTACTAGTTATAATATGTTTACCTTTTTGATAATGTTTAAAAGCTATTCCTTTTAAAGCTAAATTGTTTGATTCAGTTGAACCACTTGTGTATATTATTTCTTCGGATTTAACATTTAATATTTCTGCAATTTTTGCAGTTGATTTATCGATTAAATCTTTGGATTTTTTACCTAAAGTATGTGAAGAATTAGAATTACCAATAAAATTTTTAGACACAAAGTTAAAAGTATCTAATACTTTTTCGTTAATTGGAGTTGTAGCTGAATAATCTAAATAAATCATTTTTTCACTTCCTAAAAAATATTATATCATTTATTTTCCGTTTTCTAAAATATTTAACATCTCTTTTTTATATGTTTCTACACCTGGTTGATCAAAAGGATTAACTTCTAAAAGAATTGCACTTAAAGCACAAGCTTTTTCAAAAAAATATACTAAATAACCAAAATAGTAGTCACTAATTTCAGGAACACTTATAACAATGTTAGGCACACCACCTAAAGTATGCGCTTTTAATGTTCCTTCTAGCGCAATGTTATTTATTTGATGCAAACTTTTATTGTTTAAATTATCGTCAGATTTGATAATTAATTCTTGCTTTGAGTTTTCAACTTTAATAATTGTTTCAAACAAATTTTTAGGACCCTCTTGAACATATTGACCTAAAGAATGCAAATCTGTTGAATATATTATAGGAATAGGAAACAATCCTTTACCTTCTTTTCCTTCCGATTCACCAAAAAGTTGTTGATGCCAATAACCAAAGTTCCTAAAAGAAGGTTCATAGCTACCAAACAATTCGATTTGTTTATTATTGTTATATAAATAATGTCTAATTAAAGCATATTGATAACAATAATTGCTATAAATAGAATTAATATTACAATCTTCATGTGCAGCTTTCGCTCCTTTAAATATTTCTTCAACATCAATTCCAGCACACGCTAAAGGTAATAAACCAACATTAGTTAATACTGAATATCTGCCTCCTATATCAGATGGAATTTCAAAAGACTCATAATTTTCTTTATTAACCATTTCTCTTAATGCACCATTATTTTTATCAGTTATTACATAAATTCTATCTTTATAAGAAACTTCCCCATATTTATTAATAAAAAAATCTTTTAAGAATTTAAAAGCTATAGAAGTTTCTAAAGTTTTTCCTGATTTAGAAATAACAATTAACGAGACTTCTTTATTAGAAATATAATCTAACACTTCTTTTAAATAATCAGAACTAAAGGAATTACCAATAAAAATTATTTCTAAATTATTATTAAAATAAGACCTTAACAATTCTAAACCGGCTTGGCTTCCTAAATATGATCCCCCAATACCCGCTATTAACAATACATCACTATTATCTCTTATCTTATTAGAAACAACTTTAATTTTATCTACATCCATAAATTTAACAGGTAAATCTAACCAACCAATATTATTTTTATATTCTACTCTCAATTTTTTTTCTGCTTTTTCAATTTTTTCTTGATAATCATCTAAATCGTTAATACTATTTCCATAATATTCTAATTTTATTTTTTCCATAATATCAACTCCTATCATAATAATTATACTACAAAAAAATTTAAAAATATATTTTTACAATGGTATTGACACTATAGTTTGCTATAATGTTATTATGAAATTGTGAGGTGAAATAATGTATCATATTAGTGATTTTTCTAAATTAAGTAATACTTCTATTCAAACTATAAGATATTATGATAATTTGAAATTATTAAAACCCAAAACAATTGGTCAGTATAATAACTATAGGTATTATACTGATGAAGAATTAAATAAATTAAAAGTAATAAAAAAATTAAAACCTTATGTAATGTTTGAAACGAAAAATTAAATTTATAATAAAAAAACAATATAAAATATTGTTTTTTTTATCTTTTGGAGCAGGTAGCGGGAATCGAACCCGCGTGGTCAGCTTGGAAGGCTGAAGTTCTACCATTAAACTACACCTGCATAATTAAGAGTACGTATATAATTATACTTATTTTATAATGAATGTCAACTTTTTATTTAAAAAAGAGAAGAAAATCTTCTCTTTTTTCATCTTGGATAAACCATTCTTTTTTGACATCCCAAATCTTCAATATGTATGTTACGGATGGTTTCTTTATCTTCCAACTCTATTAATTCTTCAATTCTTTTTTGAGGGTTTTTATTCCATTCATAACAATATACTAAAGGTCCTTCTTGGTTTTCTTCAAGCAAATATGAAAAATCTGGAGAATTACAAAAAAAATCGCTATAATCCTTTTTTAATTCTTCTAAAATTTCTTTGTTATCACAAATAACCATTAAACTTTCTTCTACAATATAAATAGTTTTAACTTTTTTGTTTTTATAATAAAAACAATCTACACCTTTTATAGGTTTTCTCATAATTTTTCCCCCTTTAAGAAGAAATTATTATAACATATTTATTTTAAATAACAATACTTATTTGTGATATTTTTCATTATTAATTATTTTTAATGATCTATAAATTTGTTCTAAAAGAATTAAACGAAATAATTGGTGAGGAAACGTTAAATTTGAAAAAGAAAACATCTTTGTTCCTATTGTTTTTATTTCTTCGTGTAAGCCATTAGAACCACCAATAATAAAGTTAATATTACCTTTAGATTTAATAAACGCTTCTTCTATTTCATTAGAAAAATCTATAGAATTAATTCTCTTACCATTCAAATCTAAAATGATATTGTAATCATTATTTTTAATTATTTTTAAAATTTTTTCTTTTTCTTTGATTAAATTCTTCTTTTCTTCAGTAAAAGATTCATCCTGTAATTCAATTATTTCAATCTTAATATATTTATTAATTCTTTTTAAATAATCTTCTATACCAAGCTTCAAATAATTTTCAGTTATTTTACCAAGACAAATAATTCTTATCATATTTCAATAACCTCACTTGTTTCTCCTTGAGAAGTAATAATTATTTTGAATTTAGGGTTTTCAATTATTTCCAAATATGTTTCCAGTGCTTTTTCTTTAGTGTTGTTTTCTTGACTAAGATGCGCTAAAACAATATATTTTGTTTTTAAACCGACTAATTTTTTCATATATTTAGCAGAATCGGCATTAGATAAATGACCGACATCACTAGCAATTCTTTGCTTTAAATGAAAAGGATATTCTCCGTTATAAAGCATTTCTAAATCATGATTACTTTCAATTATATAGACTTCTTTGTTTTTCAATTTAGAAAAATACTTTTCGTTTATATAACCGGTATCAGTAATATAAACTAGTTTATCATTAATAATAAAACCTACTGAATCATCAACGTCATGTGAAGTTTTAATTATTTTAAGATTAAAATCAAATATATTAAACTCTTCTTCATAATAATTTAATTCGATATTTTGAACATAATTATTAAGATTTTTTTTCATTTTTGTCGTTATATATACTTGTGGTTGATATTTTTCATAAAACTTTTTTAAACCACAAACGTGATCTATATGAGTGTGGGTTAACAATATAGCATCTATGTCTTTAGCATTAACACCTATTTCTTTTAAACTTTTTTCAACAAAATTACATGACATTCCAATATCTAAAAGAAGACGCTTACCTGCATCTTCAACATATGTAACATTACCTTTACTTCCACTACTTAATACAACTATTTTCATTATTCTTCCTTGTCTTCTTTTTTATAATTTAAGAATGTTCCTGTATTTCTTTTAAATAATAAATCAATAGATCCAGTTGGACCACTACGGTTTTTATTGATTATGAATTCACTTTCACTAGTATAATCATCAGATCTTGCTTCTTTATTATAATAATCTTCACGATATAAAAACGCTACAATATCAGCATCTTGTTCGATTGATCCTGACTCTCTCAAATCACTCATTAATGGTCTTTTATCATCTCTTTTTTCAACTTCACGAGAAAGCTGAGCGACAGAAATAACCGGAATATTAAGTTCTAAAGCCATTGTCTTTAAAGAACGAGAAATTTCTGATACTTCTTGTTGACGATTGCCTAAGAAATGACTTCCTGTTGAAACTAATTGTAAATAATCGATAACTACTAAATCTAATCCTTCTGGCATACTTGATAGACGACGACATTTTGATTTTATCTCTCCTACAGTAATTCCTGGAGTATCATCGATATATATATTAGCATCTGCTAATTGACTAATTGCTTCATTTACTCTTTTCCAATCACTGTGTTCTAATTTTCCTGTTCTTAACTTATTTAAAGGAATTTGTCCTAAAGAAGAAATCATTCTTGTTGCTAATTGTTCTGCATTCATTTCTAAGTTAAAGATTGCTACTGTTTTTTTATTAGACGCTGCAAAAGTTGCAACATTTAATGCAAAAGCAGTTTTACCCATACCAGGTCGAGCTGCAATAACAATCAATTCAGTTTCATGAAATCCTGATGTCATTTTATCAATATTACCAAAGCCTGTTGATAATCCTGTTATTTCATTAGCATTACTTGCTAATATTTCTAAATCAGCTTGAGTTTTAGTTAAAATATCTTGAATATTTCTAAATTCACTACCTTTTCTCAATTTAGAAACACTAAAAATTTTTCTTTCGGCTCCATCAATTAAATCATTAAAGTTCAAAGCTTCATCATAAGCACTAGTAGCTATTTCGTTAGCTGTATCAATTAATTTTCTTACTAAAGCTTTTTGATTAACTAAACTTATATAATAATCGACATTTGCTGCTGTCGGTACAGAATTTACAATCGTTAACAAATATTCTGTATCACCAATTGCTTTTAATTCCTTTTTATCTTTTAGTTTTGCACTAACTGTTGTCATATCAATTGGAACGTTTTCATTTTTTAATTCAATTAAACAATCATATATTTTAGCGTGACTTTCTGAATAAAAAGAATCACGAGAAATTTCATCACTTATTTTTTGCAATGCATATTTAGATAAAAATGCTGCACCTAAAACAGATTGTTCTGCCGATAAATTATGTGGCACTACTCTTTCGTTCATTTATATCACCTTATTCCTTAATGATTTCTATTTGCAAATTAGCCTCAACTTTTTGTTCTAAAATTATTTTAACACAATGTAATCCTAAAGTAGATAAATTATTATTAATTTTGATTTGTTTCTTTTCAATTTGATAATTTTTATCAATTAATTCTTTTTCTATTTGTTTTGAAGAAATACTACCAAATACTTTGCCTTTTTCTCCTGTTTTTATTCTAAAAATTAATTTTTCTTTTTCAATTTTATCTTTTATTTTTAAACTATTTTCTAATTCACTTTGTTGTTTAGTCTTATTATCCTTTATTTGTCTATCTAACATTTTGAGATTAGAATCTGTTGCTGCCATTGCTAAACCTTTAACTATCAAATAATTATTAGCATAGCCTGTGCTTACTTCTTTAATTTCGTTTTTCTTTCCTTGACCTTTAACATTCTCTAAAAATATAACTTTCATTTTTAAACACCTACTATCTTTTTTAGTTTTTCTAGAACCTCAAAAACTTTCAAATCCTTTATTTGAGTAGCCGCCTCATTATTATGGCCTCCACCACCCATTTTTTTCATTATTTGTTGAACATTTATTTTGCCAATCGATCTAGCACTAATACCAATCGTTTGATCATTTATCTTTCCAATTGTAAAAGCCACTTCTATATCTTTTATCAATATTAAATTTTCAGCTATTTTCGCTAAATCTTCAGCTTTATAACATTTATTTTCATTACCTAAAGCAATAAGACAATTGTTATATCTTTCAGCTTTAGAAACAACTTCTAATTGATCGACATATTCATCAAAATCTGCTTTTAATAAATAAACCAATTCATCAGATGATGCTCCACATTTATACAGATAAGCAGCTCCTTCATGAGTCTTATAACTTGCCTTACTAGAAAAGCGATTACTATCCACATAAATTCCTGACAACATAATAGTAGCAATGTAAGGCGGAATATAAGTGTCTAAATATTTTAACATTTCAATTACTATTTCAACCGAACTAGATTGTTCATTACAAATAAATGTATATAAGAATTTTTTATCATGTAATCCACTATTAATGTGATGATCGATTAAAACTTTGTTTTTGATATTTTTAACAGCTAATTCATTTTGAACTAATGACATATTATTAGTATCGATAATAATCAATAAAGTTTCTGGATCTAAATCTAATTGAGAATATTTCTTAATATCTATATCAATTTTATTTTTCTTAATCTTTAATAAAGACAAACCTACTCCATCTTCAAAAGTATCTTCTTCAATTAATAAAGTAGCATTTTTGCCTAAAGATTTAGCAAAATAATATAAGCCCAAAGAAGAACCTAAAGCGTCTAAATCTAACCTTTTATGAGCCATAATTACTACTTTTGAGGAGTTTTTAACTAAAGATTTGATTTTTTCGATATTAATTTGCATTTTAATCACTCCTTTCATTTATTATACTATAAAAACTAACAAAAAAAAGATAATTACTTATCTTTTTATTTTGAAAATGGTATTAAAGCCATAAAACGTGCTCTTTTAACTTGAGTAGCAATAAATCTTTGATGTTTTGCACATGCTCCAGAAACTCTTCTAGGAACAATTTTATTTTTTTCGTTTGTATATTTTCTAATAATTTCAACATCTTTATAATCTACTGTTTTTCCAGCACACATTTGGCATATTTTTTTTCTGCGTCTAAAATTTTCAGCCATTTATATTTCCTCCTTTTTAAAAGGCAATGTCATCTTCACTTAATTCTACTGTCTCTCCAAAATCTGCAAAAGGTTCATCACTAATATCTGTAGAAACTGGAGCTTCTTGATTTTCGTATCCACTAAAATCTTGTGGACTAACATTATCTCTTTGATTTTTTGATTCTAAAAATTGCACATTATCTGCTACAACTTCTGTTATATATACTTTTTTACCTTCAGGATTTTCATAATTTCTAGTTTGAATACGTCCGTCTATTCCAACTAAACTACCTTTAGATAAATATTTTTTGACATTCTCAGCTTGTTTTCTCCAAACAACAATATTAATAAAATCTGCTTCTCTTTCACCAGTTTGATTAGTAAAAGTACGATTAATAGCAATAGTAAAATTTGCTACTGCAATATTATTGCTTAAATATTTTAATTCTGGGTCTTTTGTTAATCTTCCAACTAAAAACGTTTTATTCATATCTTACTCCTATTCTTCTAATTTAATGATCATATGACGAATAATTTCTTCACTCAATAATGCTAAACGATCAAATTCTTTAATAGCTTCTTTTGAAGCTTCAATTTGATATAAATAGTAATAACCATGTTTAAACTTTTTAATTTCATATGCTAGTTCTTTTTGACCTAGTTCTTTGGAAAAAGTGATTTTTGCTTTGTTATCAGTTAAAACTTTTTCAAAGTTACTAACAACTTCCTTCATTTTTCCTTCTTCTAGATCAGGTCTAACAATATACATGATTTCATATTTCATACCTGACACCTCCTTTTGGTCTAATGGCTTTCTTTTAAAAGAAAGCAAGGAGTAAATTAATACTCGAACACAATTATAACAATTATTTAAAGTAAAGTAAATGAGAAAAACAACTTTTTTTTAAATATTGTTTGAATATAAAGTTGTTTTTTGGTATACTCATTTATAGAATTAAGGTGAAGATATGATTTGGTTTTTTATAATTTTATTAATTGTTTTTACTATTTGTTTTTATTATGCAAATATTTATAACTTATTTCAAACTCTAATCATTAAAATTAATGAGGCAGAAAACAAAATAGATATAACTATAAGAGAAAGATATGATTTATTAGTTAATGCTACATCTTTTATCAAAGAAAAAATTGATGTAGAAATAATGATTGATTTAAAAAATCTTCAACAAGAAGAATTGTCAAGTTTTGATTTAGAAAGAAAATTAGTAGCTTTATCTAAAGAATTTTATGAATCTAAATATAAATATAAAAATTTAAGCAAAATTGAAGATTTTATTAAAATTGAGTTTGAATTAAAAGAAAACGAAGCCAGTTTAGATGGATATATCGAATACTATAACGAAAATATTACTAAATATAACAAATTAATTAAAGTTTTATTTAGTAATTTAATTGCTAAAATCCATAAATTAAAGATTAAAAATTACTACGATGGTAAAAATTTAGAAGATAAAAATAATAATGATTTTAAATTATAAAAAAATGAAACAATGTTTCATTTTTTTAGTCCCTTTTCAATGATTTCAATTTCTTTATTAAATATTTCTATGCTTTTTTCTTTAGATAAATTTCTTTGATAAAATTGAGTTAAATTTCTAATTAATAAAGCATTTACAATTTCTACAATATAAGCTAATTGTAATCTGTTTTGGATATTTAAATTACTAATATCAATTTTATTAATAATTCCGCTAATATTATCTTCTAAATTTAACAAAAACATTTTTTCTAATTTATAATCCATTTTTAAAAATATATTTTTAAAATAATCGTAATTTTTTTTACCAGTTATTTTGTTTAAAAAATAATCATATAAATCTTTAATAGCTTCAATAAAGTCTCCATTATTTTCAATGACTAAATCAACAGTTTTTTGTTTTATTTCCTTAGAATGATCATCTAAAATATAATAATATAAATCTTCAAGATCATTAAAATATTGATAAAAGCTTCCTCTTGGTATTTCAGCTTCTTTAATAATGCTCGCTACTGAAGCTTCTCCTAATGAATGTTGAGAAAACTCTTTAATCGCTGAGGTTAAGAACTTTTCTTTTTTTTCTAGTTTTAAATTATCAAATGTTTTCGATGCCATTTTTAACCTCCTATGACAAACTGTCATTTATATTATACTTTATTTTTATGATAAGTCAAATCACTTTAATTGATATTCATATCTTTTGGTTCTGATTTGAATAATTAATTTTAAACTATTTGCATTTTCCAATCCTTCTGGGACTTGAAAAAATAAGTCTTTTCCTTTTATATTTTTAGGTGTAACATCAATTAATTTTAAACTATATTTTTTAGAATTAACTTCATATTCTAAAAAACCATAATTTTTTAGAATTTGTTGTATATTTTCAGCTTCTTTAATTATAATTTTCTTGTCAGCTAAATAATTAGTCTGTAATTTTAATATTTTTTTACCTGTTTGCTGATTTACTAAAGTTCTTATTTCTGTAAAACATTGTTTTTCAAAACATTGTAACATTTCATAAGTATGTTTATTATTAAACACAAAATAATCAATAATTAGCTTCGAATTATAAAGTGGTTCAATTTTAAAATCCAATTCACTAGCAAGAGATGATTTTGCAATTATTTCTTTAGATTTTTCTTTAATTACTGGTAATTTAACCTTGTTAAAATATTGTTTTACTGTTCCTTTTTTAATTTCTGATTTATAACAATATCTTAATATAATATCTTTATTTAAATATTCTTTTTCAATTTCAAAAACAATTATATATTCACTAGTTTGATTTTGAACTAATTTTTGATTGTTAAGACCATTTCCTAAATCAATGAATTTATCATATAAAGATATAATAGGTTTATAAGCTTTGTTTTCTATTTCTAAACTTAAATCATCCGTTTTTATACTATTTGCGTCTTTACTTAAATTTGTTAAATTTAAACTTACTACAATGTAAGTCTTATTTAATGTTGCAATTGATTCTCCTCTTTGATTAAGGCTAGTTTGTTGAGCTTTCTTGACTTCAATCACAAAATTATTACTATTAAAAGGTTCATTTAAACTATAAACCTTGTTAACAAATTTATAATTAAAAAACATAAATATACCAACAATAAACAAAACTATTCCCGACATTAAAATAATAATAAATTTATTTTCTAATAAAAAGTATTTGAATTCTCTTCTACTTTTTCTTACTTTACGACTAATTTTGCTTGGATCAACACCTACAGTTAATTCAAACTCTTCATTATCAGAAACATCAATTTGTAATTCTGATAAATCTTCTCCAAAGTTAAATTTTTTAATATCAAATCCAACAGCTCTGACAAGCATTGCTAAAGTTAAAACATATTGACTATATGTTATTATAGTACATAAATCTCTAAGTGCTCTGATTGTTCTTGGGTCTATTGGATTAAATTCTAAAGAATCCAATAAAAAATAAGATTGAATATAATAAATAAATAATCCCAAATAAAAACCAATCATTAACAAATAAATTATCGTTGGTTTCTTTTTTTGACGCATTAAAATAAAGATAACTATTGAAATTAAAACAATAACTATTGTTGCTAAAAATATTGGAAAATTCAGATATGTTTTTGCTAAAGAAGAAGTAACTGTACTATATCTTCCACTTTCAATATATTCATTGAAAAATTTAAGGAGAGTGGTATTTTGAAATGCTAAAAAAATCAAAAGAACACTTAATAATAAGTGTATTTTTTTAAAATTTTTAATTAAAATTGCATAAGGTTTTTTTAATATCACAATTTTTCCCCTTTTCTTTTTTCGTTATCTGTTTTTTTGCAGAAATTTCTTTTTTTCTCTTATCATATGTTCAGAAATTTCTTTTTCTATTTCAATTAAAGCTTTTTTAGAAATATTAGATAAAATAACAACTTCTTTAACTGTGTCTATAATTATTTTGCCCCAAATTAAGCCCATATGAGCTTGGATATCATTAAATAAATCTGGAGTTATAGATGTAAAAAAATATCCAAATAATAACCTTTTTTGTCCAATGACAATTCTTTTATTAGTGATAGCAACTACACAAGTTGATACTATATCAAAAACATTTGGATTTTTTTGAGCTGAAAAAGCATATAAAATCTTTTCATCAGATGCTAATTGACGATCAACTATTTTACAATGCTGACGTATTCTCCAACAAACGGTACCAGGATATTTTCTTTTAAAATCTTTTACTAACTTATATAACATATCCATTGCTCCTTTACTTAATTAAAGCTTTATATTCTGCGTAACTTCTTTTACCTAGTAATTCTCTTTGTAATTTTCCGGATTTAAATACTAATAAATGAGGTACTGAACCTTTAAAAACTCCTTCTGTTTTTTCTACCAAATCAGAAACAGAAGTTTGACTTACTTTTGATAAATTTAAATAATAAATTGGTTTAGATTCTTCTGAAAAAACTCTTTTAATAATTGGTTGGCTAGCCATACAATAAGGACAAGATGGACTGCCTACAAAAACATAACTTTCTTCATTAGAATTAGCTATTTCCATATAATCTTCATAACTTATTTCAATTAAAACACCAATCATTTTTTTGATGCTATCAGTTGATATGTTCTTATTGATTGAACTAGCAACCCCACTTCCAGTAATATATTGTAATAAACTATCCGTTTCGTTATCTTTTAATAATTTTTCTAATTCTTCGTCTGGAGTTATAGAAACATCAATAACATAAGTTGTTATTTCTTCTTCGCTTTGTTTTTTAACTTCTTCTAAAGATTTTTCTATCTCTTCACATTTAGTACAAGAATCATTTTTTATAAGTACTAACTTTTCACTATCTTCCTTAAATAAAGATTGATATTCTTCTAAATTAACACTATTTATAGTAGACTTAGAATTTAAAATCATTCCATTAATTACGAAACTTAAAATTAGAACCCCTGCTATTATTCCAATGATTATTTTTGATTTGTTTTTTTTCATTTTTATCATCCTTTTCTATACAATATTATATCATATTTTTATATAAAAAATAAAAAAAAGCATTTTAAATGCTTTTTATTTAATAATTTTTGTTACTGATCCAGCACCAACTGTTCTTCCACCCTCACGGATTGAGAACTTAGTTCCATTTTCAATAGCAATAGGAGCGATTAATTTTACTGTAACAGTAACATTATCTCCTGGCATTACCATTTCAACTCCTGCTGGTAATTCTACAACACCTGTAACATCAGTTGTTCTAAAGTAGAATTGTGGACGATAATTTGTAAAGAATGGGGTATGTCTTCCACCTTCTTCTTTACTTAACACATAAACTTGAGCTTCAAATTCTGTATGTGGAGTTACTGTTCCTGGTTTAGATAATATTTGACCTCTTTCAACGTCTTCTCTACCAATACCACGAAGCAATACACCAGCATTATCTCCAGCTTGAGCAAAATCTAATTGTTTTCTAAACATTTCGATTCCTGTAACTACTGTTTTTTTAGTTGGTTTTAATCCAACTATTTCAACTTCGTCATTTAATTTTAATTGACCTCTTTCAACACGACCTGTAACTACTGTTCCGCGTCCTGTAATTGTAAACACATCTTCAATTGACATTAAGAATGGTTTATCAGTATCCCTATCAGGATTAGGAATCCAAGTATCTACAGCATCCATCAATTCAACGATCGCTTTTTCATAATTTGGATCGCCTTCTATTGCTTTTAATGCAGATCCACGAATAACTGGAGTATTATCTCCGTCAAATCCGTATGAATTTAATAATTCACGAACTTCCATTTCTACTAAATCTAACAATTCAGCATCATCAACCATGTCGCATTTATTCATAAATACAACCATTTTAGGAACTCCTACTTGGCCTGCAAGTAAAATATGTTCACGAGTTTGAGCCATTGGCCCATCAGTTGCAGCTATAACTAAGATAGCTCCATCCATTTGTGCAGCTCCTGTAATCATGTTTTTTACATAGTCTGCGTGTCCT
>Ga0123335_1006986_pt1 | contig 12858 bp, 8 predicted proteins | sample BiotimSIPDNA_2_FD_89707 | JGI IMG/M metagenome (GOLD analysis project Ga0123335, IMG submission 89707) | Anaerobic biogas reactor microbial communites from Washington, USA - Biogas_R2 time_0 SIP DNA | ecosystem: Engineered > Bioreactor > Anaerobic > Unclassified | place: Washington, USA... | reverse complement strand
TGACGGAAGTCCGCCGGGTGGGCTCGCGGGTGCAACTGCATCTCACCCGGCGACTGGATGCGGCTACCGCGGCCGAACCCACCCGCTATCGGCTCTCACCCGGCCAAGTCGCCTCCGTCGGTGTGGATGGCAGTTTGGCCGAACTGTCCCTTGAGGGTCTGAGGCCCGGGCAAGCCTGCACGCTCGAAATCCACAACCTACCCGACGCCAGCGATCGTCGACTGTTCCGGGATGACCCGCCGGCCGTTCTAAGGGTGCAGACCGTGCGGTTCCGCTATTGAATCCATTTAAGAGGCTGCAACCGCCCATCGGTGATCGGCATGTGCACGGCTCGACGATTGCGGGGAAGGGGCTGAGAGCGTAAGGCGGGAACAAGTAGCGCAACAATCAGACCGGCGGCAGGTTTCCAAGAAACTGGACGGCCTCCCCGCCGTCCAGTCCTCGCTCACCTCCGCACTGACTGAGCATCCCTTATTGATCCGAGCGCTGGCATGCAGCCAGGACGCGCTCTCCATGACTCCGGAATAGCACATGGCACATGGTGTGCCACTGCTGTTCTCGACGCAGAATATTGAAACCATTTACTGTAAAAGCTTATGTAGCAAATAGTTATACACCACAATCCAGGGCGGGCAAGCTGGCTCGGTGGCCTGACGCTGGGCTGAGTGCAGCCGAATGGCCGTCACCGGCCTTCGCTATGGCCGCCGGCAGCCAGTGGCGATTCTTCGTCGCAGGGTGCCCCGCAGCGGCCCAGTGGTGTTGTAGACGGCCTAAGTGTGATACAATCTAAGTGCAGGACGTATTCCCGGTCATGCAGCATATCCTGGGAATGCGGATTGCGGGGGGGGCCGGCCAGGACCTCCACCGCGACAGAGCGCGGGAAAGGATGGCCTATGCAGTGTGTTTTGCCCAGACACCAGCGCGTACCTGTCTGCGCTGGCTGGTCAGGGAGGAGATATCGCGATGTCCGTTGCCGCTGGGCTGTGGCGCTAGCTTTTCTGTTGGCGTCAGGCGCAAGCGGTGAGTTGGGGTTCGGCCCGATGGATCGCACTGCGCGGGCAGCCGAGACGACCGTCTACGATCCGGCCGACGATGCCGAAGTTCGTCGGGTGGATTACGGCGCGAATGGTCTGGTCGATCCGGATCTACACCGCCTGCCGGACATTCTCTCCTACACCATTGGAACTTGGCAGCCTTTTGATGCGGGAACGGATTTGTTCAGCGGCTCGTGGCAAACGGGGGCAGCGTTTTTGCGTCTGGAGGTGGTGTTCCAAGGATTGTTGAACCCGCCTGGCACTTCCGGCTGCTGCGGCTATGTCTTCAACCCCTTTCGATACGGCCCGCATCCTCTGTACGCGATCATCGAGATCGACGCGGATGTCGATGTGGACACCGGCGGTGACCTATGGGCTCCGGAGACTCGATATCTGGGGATGGCTGGGCGCTGGGGAGGGATACCGGAAGCGTCTTGGCTGGCCGGCCGGGCCGCCATGGACGCCAGCGCGTTCGATTACATCTTCGCGACGCACCCATGGGTGGACCGCAGCGGGGAGGATTTTCACTTCTCGCTGATGGGTTATGACTTTGACGTGATTGGGCGTTCGGATCCTGGGGATGAGCTATTTGGCCCGGGCGAACGTTGGGTGCTAGAGGGGCAGATGCTGCACCGGGCGTTCGGGTACGAGGAGTTCAGCTTCGCCTGCTGCCAGGGTCGTCCGGGCAGCTATGAGCCGGTTGTCCAGGCCGAGTTTGCGCACACGATGACTCCCAGCCGCACTCGGGTGGCGTGGGTGTATCCGCTCACCAATGCCGCGGCGGCCGAGATGCGCGGCGAGACCTACGTGGAGCCCGTCGACGGTGACGCCTCGAACCAGCACAGCATTCACGAGGCGATGGAGGATTTGATTTTCAGCGCGATCAACGCGAGCCCTGAAGATCGGACTGAGCCGGAGTTCGCGATCATTGCCGACTGGGAGCTGAAGGATCCGAACGTTCACCTGGACCCTACGGCTTGGCGGGTCGAGATGGTAGCCGGCACGGGTTACATCTTGTCTCAACCGGAAGCGTTATTCGTGTATACGGATTTGATGCCCAGTGTTGAGGTGGGGGACTTCAACGGCGACGGTTGGGTGAACCTGGTGGATCGGGGGTTGTTCGACGCATACATGGCCGCGAACGACGGGCAACCCGGCAAGGATCTGACAAGCGTGGTGGACGGGCGAGTTGAACTGATCAACTTCGGCACCAACTTCAGCGTTTTCGACGTCAATTATGACGGCGTCGTGGAGGAGAATGACTGGGCGGCGATCCCGGGGCTCAGCCATGCTCTGGCGGATCTTGACCAGGACGACGATGTAGATCTGGACGATTTTGCCCGTCTGCAGGTTTGTTTGGGTGGTCCGATGTCGGCGCCGACGGCGGGCTGCGAGCAAGCGGATCTGGACCGGGACGACGACGTGGACCAGGATGACGTAGTGCGTTTGCGGCAATGCACGAGCGGGCCGGGCATACCCGCGGACCGTATGTGCGGCCGCTGACGGGATCGAGGATGGAACGGTGAGACAGGGCAGGACATTCCGGCGATCGGATCAGCGGCCGGTTGACCGCCTGGCCGGCGACGGCGCCCGGTCTGGGTTCAGCCTCATCGAGTTGCTGGCAGTCGTTTCCATTATGTCCATTCTGGCGGGGATCGTGCTGGCGTCGCTGGCCCGGGTGCGAGTCTCCTCGCAGAGCTTCGTCTGCAAGAACAAGCTGAAGACCGTCGCTTTTGACTTCATTCAATTCGCGGATGACTACGCTCATCCATGGCGAGGCGACAGTGAATCTCTTGGGCGCAAGGGTTTCCGTATCGAGGACTTCCAGGAACGGCTGTATGGCGTATCGGAGTTCTGGCGTGTCTCTCGGGTGGGCACGGGGATTTCACGGGATGGGGTCAGCGCCAGGCTGGACGAGGCCGCTCATCCGCTGATGTGTCCGTCAGGCCCGTCGGAGCTGAAGAGGCTTTCTTCGTTACCGTGCCCGCAAGCCGTGACGCCCTTGGAGAACATCAGCATCGGGTTCAACAAGTGGCTGGATCAATCGCGCGTGCAGTTGAACGGACGATGGGTATGGAGGAACGTCAGGCTGACACGGCGAATCCTGGAACAGACGACCGTGCCGCTGGCGTTTGATGTGGATGGTCAAGTCGCGCACAAAGAGCGGAAGCTCCTGCCGTATTACTCGGTACCGCCGCCGACGGATGTGAATTCATCGACGTGGTCGTTCTGGTTTCCCGCGCATCGGCACGGTGGTCGGCTGAACGCGGCGTTCATTGGTGGGCACGTGTTGTCGTCCACGGATGCTGACCGCGCGGGAGGCTGGGATTGGCGATATCAACCCGTGTCACCCTAGTTGGCCAAGGCTGAGCGGGGCCGTGTTCGGATGAGGCCGCGGTGTGGGTTCTCCGAAGGGTGGCGTCGGGCCATTGTGCCGCGTTGCCGGGACCGGGCCGGCGTCTGGGCGGAGAGACGGACGGCTCGGGAGAGCCTATCCAAGGTTGTCGCATCGGTGCTTGTGCGCGGGCGGGCGTATTGGGCCGGCATAGAGGGACAGAGAGAACGTGGAGCTCAGGCAGAAATTCGGACTGCTGACCCTGATTTATGTGCTATCGCTGGCGGCGAATCTGGTCATGTCCGCCTGGTGCATTGTGGTCTACTTTGACTCTGCGTTTCGTGATTTTCAGTCCGGGGCATTCCAGGAACAGCAGATTGAGCGGGTTCGGCAGCTGCTGCGTCGTCAGCGAGAGGTTCTCGAGGAGCGGGGCAACCCTTCCGAACGAGCGGCTCAGTATCGCGAGCTGCAGGATCAGTTTTCGGCGATTTTGATACCGGTGCAGGAGGAGTTGCTCGGGCAGGGGATTCTGGCACTGCGGGCGGAGATTGAGCAGGCGGCGCAGCGAAAGGATACAGTCGCTCGCCGCTGGTTGGCCCTGCGGCTTGGGGGGCGAGCGGGAGAGGTTCTACCTGAGGAGGACCAAGAAGCGTTTAGCAGCCTGGACATGCGGCTGCTGCAAGCGAGCAACATCTTCGGCGGGTGGCGTCAGGACAACGTGGCGGCTGCCGCCCAGACTCAGGGGCGGGTAGTCACCATTTTGATCGCCAACACCGTGGGTGGAGCGATTCTTTGTGCGGTGGGCATATGGTGTGGTCGCCGCTGGGTCATGTATCCGATTCGGGATTTGCGCGAGGCGACGCGGCAGATTGGTCTGGGCAATTTTGCGTACCGGATCATACCGCGTTCTCGGGACGAGTTGGGCCAACTGGCGGAGGAAGTCAACGAGATGTCGGCCACGGTGGTGGCGATCCAGACTCAGCTCGTGGAGCAGGAACGTCTGGCGGCGGCGGGAGAGATGGTGACCCGTCTGGCGCACAACATTCGCAATCCGCTGGCGGGGATTCGGGGGCTGGCGGAGGCGACGACGGCGTTACATCCGGACGACCTGGAACTGGTCGGCTGCCAGCAACGGATCACGGACACGGTGGACCGGTTTGAGAAGTGGTTGCGTGATTTGCAGCAGTCGGTAACGCCGTTGAAGCTGAACCTTCAACCGGTTCGGCTGGCGGAGCTGGTTGGCGGCGTGATGACCGCGTTGCGTCCGATGTTTGATCGCCGGGGGATCCGTTATGTGGTGGAGATTGACCCCGCTGTGAGTGAGGTGCAGTTGGACTCACTGCATTTCGAGCAGGCTCTGGTGGCGTTGGTGACGAACGCGGCTCAGGCCTCGGAGGCGGGTCAGGAGGTACGGATCAGCGCGTCCCCCCTCGCCGAGGCCCGGGGACGATGGCGGCTGTCGGTTATGGATCACGGCGCGGGCATTTCTGCGGAGCTGAAACGGAAGATCTTTCTGCCCTATTTCACGACCAAGCCGGAAGGCAACGGCCTGGGGCTGGCGATGGCCAACAAGGTCGTACGGTTACACGGTGGGCAATTGACGGTGGATTCGGGGCCGGGCCGCGGAAGCCGCTTCGACGCCGAGCTGCCCGGACTGGTCGCGGAGACGTAAATGGCCGACATCCTCGTGGTCGATGACGAAGAAAATGTCAGCTACTCGCTGCAACTGGCCTTGAAGCGGGCGAAGCATGATTGCCGTCTGGCGGACAGCCTCAGGACCGCGGTTGAGGCATACGGTCGCCAAAGCCCGGATCTGGTTCTTCTGGACATGCAGCTTCCCGACGGCAACGGCATCGACGTGATGAGGCGGATGCATGAGGACGGGCTGGAAGTTCCGGTGATTGTGATCACGGCGTTCGGCACGGTGGCGACGGCGGTCGCGGCGATGAAGGAGGGGGCGGTCGATTTCCTGCAGAAGCCCCTCTCGATGGAGGAGGTTTGCCTGGCGGTGGATCGCTGCCTGGAGAATCGCCGCATCCGCAACCAGCTCGATGCCTACCAGGAGGCCCAGCGGCGGGAATCGGGCGAGATCCAGATCATCGGTGAATGCCCGGCGATCAAGACCGCCCTGTCGGTGGCCCAGAAGATCGCCACGGTGCCGCACGATCCCGCGGGAGGGTTGTTGTCCACCCTCGTGCTGGGTGAGACGGGCACGGGCAAAGAGGTCATCGCCCGGTACATTCATCACCATTGCCTTCGTCCGGACCGACCGTTCGTGCAGGTCAACTGCACTGCCATCCCCGAGAATCTTTTCGAGGCCGAGCTGTTCGGGCACGAGAAGGGCAGCTTCACGGACGCCAAGGGGCGCAAGAAGGGGTTACTCGAGACGGCCCACGAGGGGACGCTGTTTCTCGACGAGATCGGCGACATGCCGTTGACCACGCAAGCCAAGCTGCTGGTCGCCCTGGAGCGTGGCCGGTTCCGGCGGCTTGGCGCCACCGCCGAGCGCGTCGCCAGCGTGCGAGTCATTGCCGCAACCAACAGCGACCTGCAAGCGAAGGTCGATCGCGGGGATTTTCGGGCGGATCTGTACTATCGGCTGAAGATGTTTGCCATCGATCTGGTCCCTCTGCGTGATCGAGGCGACGACGTGTTTTTATTGACGGATTACTTCGTCCAGCAGTTCTGCCGCAAATTGCACAAGCCTGTGCCGTTCATCCCGCCGGAGACGCAGGACCGCATGCGTCGATACGCTTGGCCGGGCAACGTCCGGGAGCTGCGTAACGAATTGCAGCGTGCGATTTTGCTGAACGAGACCGGGGCCCTGGAGCCTGAGTCGCTGCCCCTCGAACGTGGGATGGCGCACGCTGAGGTGGAGCACTCGACCAACGGCTTGGCCTTCAACTTCGAGACCGACGACTGCTCGCTGGCCACCGTCGAGCGCAAGCTCTTCGAGGCCGCCCTCCGATACACCCGCGGCAACGTCTCCGAGACCGCCCGCCTGCTGGGCCTGACCCGCGGCGGCTTGCGGCACAAGATGGATAAGCTCAATCTGTGAGCGGGTGGGTTAATAAGCCGGGGACTCTCCAGTGTATCCCAGCAAGTAGGGTTCGCCAGCATCCCTGATGACGGATTCGGCTGCTGGAAGATCGAGCGCGCACTCCGCTAGCGACTCGTTCAAGAGTTCATCGCTAAGATACTGGTCGTATTTACGCACATGTTTGGACGGGATGCGAGCAGCTAAGGTTAACGCATCTGGCATTGCGCCGAGGTAGGTGTGGTACGTATGGATTACCCGTGATGCTGAGGCATCGAAGAGGATCGCTATGCCCATATCGGTTGCTCGAACACCTGCGGCGGCGGCCATCAAGCAAAGGGTTCGTTGTGCCCTCGTGCCCGTCCACGTGAACCAGAGGCAGGACCTATCGCTCAGCACCAGGAGCGGAGCGACATGGAGCGCTGCCTCCGAAGCGGAGCAACGAGCCTCCGTCAGCATCTCACAGCCCTGCTCGTTCAAGTAAGGGAGCTTCTTCTGCCCCAACAAGACCTCACGCATCTTCTGGCGAACGCGTGCGTGGATTTCTCCGCCCCCTCCGAGAAAGCGGGGAGGCTTGCGCCCCCGCGCCGGCGTAACTGTTATTTCGGAACGCTTGTGATCGACTCCCACAATCTGCCATCGCCGTCCGCCCAGGATAATGTGATCGTTTACCTCCGGAACTGAGAGCGCCGGCAAGGTCCCGATCGGGCGCCCCTCGTGTGCCACCCTATATTCTTCGGGCGTGGCGAAGGCACTGTAGAAGGCGTAATGGCTGACTATCCGTTGCCCGCCCAACCCGAGAATCAAGTCTCCCTGTGTCATCTGTTCAATAAGATCATGTTCGGCAATGCCGCGGAGCACTTTCACAAAGAGCGGCTTGTCGATCCGCTTAAACGTCCCCAGTCGAACCAACCGATCAAAAAGCCGCTCGGCAAGGACCCCGCCAGTCTCGGCCAAGACGCTGAGCACCTGCTGGACGAAGGTACTTAGATCCATGTCCATAATAGTCTGTGGTTCTGTCCACTTCTCCAGCATCAGCTCGGTCATCGCGATAGCCTGCAGTAGATTGGGGTAGAGTCGGTCCACAAGGTCGGAATCCGGTCCCGCCTCGCTTTCGGCTACGTACACGCGCATGATGGAGGGCTGCCCCTCCTTCCTCCCGCTTCGCCCCAATCGTTGAACCAGCGAACTTACGGACCAGGGCACGCCGATCTGACCCACGGCGACGACGTTGCCGATGTCAATGCCCAGCTCCAGCGTCGCAGAGCACAATGTGGTTGCTGGTCTGCTGGCGCGCATCAGTTCTTCTGTCTGCTCACGAACTTCCTTGCTCAGTGAGCCATGGTGAACCAGGAACTCCTGCGGCCTTCCGTCTCTGCGACAGCGCTCGTTCAACAGGTCAGCGAAGAGTTCAACGTCTGCCTTGCGGTTTGCGAAAATCAGATTGTGCGTGCCAGCATGGGCATCATAGATGTCGTTCGCCATAGCGAGGATATCGTCTGAGTCGTGCTGGTTACCCTCTTCGAATGTCTGCGTGCGGCGTTTTCGGTAGCCGTAGATCTTGTACCGCACCTCCTTCTGTTCGTCGGCGTCTGTGATTACATTCACCCGCTCGCTTCGCTCTGGGCGCAACCATGAGGCGGTTATCCTTGGATCACCAACCGTCGCGGAGAGCGCCACTATGCGATAGTCGCCGTTGACGTGACTCTCGACGCGACGGAGCAGGCTGCGCAGGTGCGTACCCCGCTCCCGGCCAACAAATGCATGGACTTCATCAATCACGACAAAGGCGAGTTGGCGAAATAGTGCGGTAAGCCTCGTGCTGCGGTTTACGAAGAGCGATTCCAGGGATTCCGGCGTAATCAATAGGACCCCGGACGGGTTCCCAAGCAGCGATTGCTTCTGAGATCCGGACACGTCTCCATGCCAGCGTTGGACGGGTATCTGGGCGTACTCGCACAACTCCTCCAGGCGGCGGAACTGGTCGTTGATGAGCGCTTTGAGGGGGCCGATATACATGGCCCGAACGGAGGACCGGGGCTCCGATGAGATGCACGACAGGATGGGTAAAAAGGCGGCTTCCGTTTTTCCACTGGCCGTGCGGGCCGAGATGATGATGTCGTCTTGGCCTTCGATGATGCGATGGATGGCGTCCACCTGGATTGGTCGTAGGGCGGTCCATCGCATCCGCCAGAGGATGCGCTGAATCGGTGGCGCCAGGAGAGAGAAGGCATCAGTAGCCATCAGAGATTGAACGTGCTCAAGTTATCGTCCTGTGATGGTTCCTGAGAAGCGGCTGAGTGCTCTGACTTAACCTTATCTGGCCCCGAGGTGACGAATTGCTGCCAGCCGGCTGACGGATTCTGTTCTAGCACCTTTAACAAACCTACGAAATCCTTGACGGTATCGCGGGGACTCTGGAAGTACGTTGCCCCCAGTCGCTCCTGACAATTCCGCAGATACTCAATGATGCCCTCATCCGAGATCAGGTATCGAGCCGGATCGTACCCAGCGAAGACGTTTCGGATGTTCGTGAGCAAGACAAAGCACTCCTCGGGTGTTAGGCTGTCGAGGGTGAGGACCGGCCCTGAGTAGTCCCGTTTCTCATTCGTCGCAAACCGATTTGGGGCCAACCGCGTTGCCAGGGCCTCGTAGCTAAACAGCCCACGCCTGCGATCCTGGATGCACTCATCCGTGCCGGCAAAGAGGAACGCCAGCCCCTGTGTGCGTCCTTGTAGGCAATCGTTTAGAATCCGAAGGATTGCCTCGTAGTTGTTATTCCGTGCCTGAGTGCTGTTGAGACGATGAGAAAGCACCACCAGCTCGTCTACGTTTACCAAGAGACCGGCGTAACCGGCGATCCGTACGAAGGCGGCGAACAGCTTCATATAGTCGTACAGTGACTCATCATCAATTATGGAGCGGACGCCAAGATGTTGCCTCGCCTCGGTCTTCGTCGTGAACTCGGCGCGCAGCCACCGCAAGGCGCTCTCCTGAAGTTGATCGTTATCAGCCAGATGGCCTTCGTAGTACCGTGTCAGCACTGTGGCAAAGTCGAATCCACTGACGAAGTCCTGCAAGGGTCTGAGCGTCTTCGCCAAGCTTGCCTTTACGGCCTCGGTATCCCCGCCGCCGCTACGGATTGCATGGTCTTGGTCGCCGACCCACCGTTCCACGAGGTTGCTCAGTGCCCCGCCCTCGGGGCGTGCCCGGGTAGCGACGTTGCGCATTAGCTCGCTATACAGAGAGCGAGCCTGCCCTCCGCTACCGTTAAGCCGTCGGTCGGTCGTGATGTCCGCATGCGCGACGACGAACTTGCGCTCCAAGGCAACCGTCCGCATCAGATTGAGGAAGAACGTCTTTCCACTGCCAAAACCACCTGCCACGAAGCGTATCGTCGAGCAGCCGTTCTCTACGCATCCAAGGTCTTTGATGACGGCAGCCACCTCGTCGCGCCGGCCAACCTGGATATGGTGGAGCCCGATTCCAGGTACTACACCGGCAGCGACGGACTGAAGTATGGCCGTCCGTTCCCGTTCTGTGATCTTACTCATGACTCTTCATTCTTCAGCAGGCCAACATTGATTCGAATCGGTTCTCCATCGTCGATCAACCAATCGCCAAAGCGTTCTTGGGACCACTCATTAATCGTCTCAATAGCCCCATTCAGCATTATGTTGTGCTGGCGTGCAACTGCTGTCAACTCCTGCCGCGTCCATGTCTGGCTGGCTATCACAGCGTCGAGGAAGGGACGGAACCGCTCGCCGAGTTCCTGTGCCGCTCCTTCGACCGGCGGCTCTAGCACCGCCGTCGTGCTGCCTTGCGACGATATCATAACACCAAGGCTTCTATCTGTACCCGGCCCTGTCCGGGCCGACGGGAGGTCGTCCTCATCCAGTTCGGCAGTGACCGCCATCGCCTCGCGTAGCAGGGCGGCGACCTCCTTGGTTTCCAACCTGATTCTGGAGACGGCTGCCATGTTCAGGGCAAAGACCTCGCAAGCAGGCGCCTTTGCCTTGTGCTGGATCTCCTCTCCACTGCGGCCGGACGGACTAGCCTGTTGGATTGTGACAGGATCGTCCGTCCGAGAGGCCGCCCCACCGCTGGAGAGAAGCGAATCGAGCTCGACGGGATCGAGATCGAGCAGGCGGTAGGTTTGTCTCAATGCGCGGAGTTCGCCCTCCGTTACGGCCTGATCGAGCACCGCGATGCTAACCAGGAACGAACCCACTAGGCGGCGTTGCTCCACGTTGAGCGATTTCTGCAATCTCCTGACCAAGTCGGCGCTATCGGACGGCGTCGTGACCAACAGGTGTCGTAGATGCTCAAGACGCCTCGTGTACCCGGGCGAAAGATCGAATTGTTCCTCGATATGCTCAGTAATGTATGCAAGCTCCCGGGTGTCGATTGTGCCGTCCGCCTCCGCGATGCGAACCCCGAGGCACAGGAGCGTGGCAGCCGCAACGTAGGAGGCGGCCTCTCCCTGCTTCTCCTCCTCCTCACGCAGAAAGATGCTCACGCGATCATCCCACCGATACTTCCGCCCTGTCAGCCGTAGATCCGGTTCGATCCCCAAACCGATGGCATCGGCGGTACAAAGGAGTTGCATGCACTGCCGTTTTGTGAGGGTTGGGGCTCCCTGAATCCCTTTGAGTTGAGCCACGGCTGAGATCGGCGCGATGGTCCATCCAGCCTCATCAGCGTACTGATTCTTGAGTTGCCACCACTGATCGAACTCCGGATGGTCGCCGGTTCGCAGCTCTTTAGGGAGCGCCTCGTACGTGACCGCCGTCATTGCCTCTGTGCCGGACACTTGCTGCGCTCGGTCAAACGTCTTCAGTTCGTCGATGCACTCCGACCATAAGTCGACGAGCGGCTTGAACTGCTTCGTAATGCCCAGCACATTCGGCAGGTGGCGGTGCGACAGGAGTTGATTTGTGACCTGAAGGCGAGCCAGGGCGGCACCGGCCGCACGATATTCCAACGACCTTGCACGCTTGGATACCTGGAGCGCAAGGCCAGACCCAAAGAGCGCCTTATACTTCCTTCGGAAGAGTTTTCGGAATTTATCTCCGTGGCGCGTCGTCACTACGCTTCGGGGGCAGCGAGGGTCGATTCCGGCAACAGTATAGGCGAGACTCGACGGCAGCGGAATGCTCTGCTTCCACAGGCACGCAAGCGCCGTCGCCAGGACATTGTCGTCCCAGCTAGCGGTGAGCGACCGAGCCTGCTTGAGCGTCTCAACGGAGACACCGCCATGGTCAGTGGCAAGCCAGATCGCCATCCATAGCAGCCCCGAGGCATACCGTCGAAATGAGTGTGAGCGACCGTAAATCGGTAGCAGCCGGAGCAACTCTTTGACAACGGCATTGTGATCCTGCCCATCCACGAGGACGCGGCGTTCGAGCCCGTAGAAGTAGATAAAGACGTATCCTACGGGTACGCTGGGATCCTGTCGCCCGCCGGTCAGCCAAGCCAGGTAAACTGCTCGTTGTTGCGGCGAGCACTCGCGGTAGCTCTGCCGATACGGGAGATCCTCGGCGCAAAGCGTTCCCGGAGAGCCTACAGGTAATCCTGCTTCGATCAGTGATGGATCGAATGGCTCGCTCAGCACGCCGGTGATGGCATAGACAAGCGGGTCGTGAAGCAAGCCTCGGCCGATGTCGAGACTCGTGCCCGGTCCCCAAAAGGAGATGCGATCTGTGGGCAGGCTGCCCTGAAGAGGAATCCCAACCTGTTGTGGCTGTATGGTGCGCAACGTGTGACGCCCCATGGCGGCAGAAGAAGCGCGGAGGGCCGACACGGCCCGAGACCTCTGCCACTCTTGAAACCACTTAGTCAGTGAAACGCGGTACTTGATCCCAACGGCGATGACCACGATCAGGAAGAACGATGTGAAGGTAACCGCAGTTTCCCAGTAATGACAAAAAAACACGAAGACGAGTCCGCCAACACAAACGCCGAAGGTGCCCAAGACGAGACGAAGAAATGTGCGGTCCGACATACTCCTCTCCTGGCTCAAAGGAGCCCAAGGTGCTGGTGAACCGCAGTCTAGGCGATTCACTGCGCCAAGTCCAGGGCGCGCCTCTCTGCATAGATGAGAGGGGCTTGCAGGCGAGGCGCCGTGGTTAGCACTTACGGCTGACGATCTCTTTGCTGCGAGGGGGTGCCACCGGGCGTCAGCTTTTGTCGGCGGTTTGTGCCTCTGCCAGTACCGTGGCGCGGCCAAACTCGGACAGTTCACGGTCGCAGCGCAGCAGCCGGTAGGGCACCTGCCGGTGATGGTTCAGAACCGCCTTCTTGCCGATCCAATCCAGTGTGGGCATCCGTCCTGGTCCTCGTTCAAACGCCGCGTGTGACCGCCGATTATGCCCAAGGTCGCGGCGGTGTAAAGCCGAATTATGGGAGATGGGGCAAGGGATGAAGCCTTGGAGTTGGGGTCGCCACGGCGA
>Ga0123335_1006984_pt1 | contig 12858 bp, 10 predicted proteins | sample BiotimSIPDNA_2_FD_89707 | JGI IMG/M metagenome (GOLD analysis project Ga0123335, IMG submission 89707) | Anaerobic biogas reactor microbial communites from Washington, USA - Biogas_R2 time_0 SIP DNA | ecosystem: Engineered > Bioreactor > Anaerobic > Unclassified | place: Washington, USA... | reverse complement strand
AGCTTCAAGTGTTAAAGACATCGCACGACAGACCACTTTCGGATAAGTCTCCCGGGCGGTTATTTGCTCGACTCTACAGAGGGTCTGTATTTTTTCACCAATTGACTTTGTAGATAAAACTGAGAAAGCAACTGTTGCGTCTGCAAAAATTATCTCAGGTGCATCAACTATTTGAGAGCACTCAAACCATTCTTGGGGCAACTTACCGTTTGTGTTTGTTTCTTTGAATGCTGTTTTATAGAAAACTTCAATATCGTTTGTTATGTTGATAACGCCTTGTTTTTTTATTGATAAATTTTGATATGTCAAAGATGAGTCAAAAATGTTCATAATTACGTGATTTGAATCCTTCATTATTACGCCCATTGGAGCAGCATTTGAGGTTCCATCGCTATTGTATGTTGAAACGATTGTCTCAGATATTATATCAGTTGAGAACCCCAAATCTGCCAATTTCGCCATTAAATTATTGCTCCCATCAAGATTTAAAAGGTCTTAAGTAACCTTTTTCAACCGAGTGTAAATTTCCACAGTCGAATAAAAGTTTTGCCAGACGTTAATCCATAAAAACATTATAGAAGTCTAAAAAATCTACTGCTGATTGTCTATAGGTAATTAATGTAATAGATGCCCAATACAGGTTCAGCGGGTGTAATTGCCGAAAGATTCTATGCTGATACCTGATAGGTTTCTTGGAAACTTATTCAAGCCAAGTAGCTGAGTCAAATTTTCAAATATATTTCAAGATTTCTTCAGTACTTTTATAACAAGAACTATCAGTGTTAAGATAAGCATTATTTCTGCCACTATCAAGAACCAGAACCAGGAAGAGACTTCTTTTGGGTAATCAAAGTTAGCTAGCCACACAGAATTATTTTTTGATGCTACCATTATGTATCCACTGTCTTTTGTTTTTAGTATGGAGTGAAAATTCGCTTCCATACCAACAGGCATAGTTACATCAGCCCAAGTCGTGTTCCACAATTGGTTTCCCGTTTTATCTATCAATATTAAACTTGTACAATTATTATTCAAATATTCTTGGAGCAGATATCCATTCGGAGTTTGGAGAGCACCAGTTATAGAACAGTAGGCTTGACCATAAGTTTGATTCCACTGCATAACTCCGTCTGCATCAACTTTCACTACCCAAGCTTCTTTACGCCACAGGTAACCAAATAACAAGTATCCTCCGTCGTCAGTTGCTATTGCACCGTTACATTCAGGCTGATAGTAATAGCCATATCCGCCATAGCTATAGTTGCCCAAAACATTTCCTTCAGTGTCGAGACTTATTATCCTGAAAAAGGCTTGATCAGGAACAAAGGAGTAACTTGTATCAGACAAAACATAACCGTCAATGTTAGCTTTGACAATTTTTGAGGGACAATCACTGACTGGTCCTGAAATATTCCTGCTCCATAAGAGGTCACCTTCAAAGTTGGTTTTTGCAAACCAAATCCAACCTAAACTATCTTCAGCAGGTTCTCCAAAACCTGCTAAAACAAACCCATCATCTACTGCCTCATTAATATCGATCAGATAGTTAACTGGAGCGCCTGAGTCAAGGTTTTTAGTCCACTCTATCGAACCGGAAGGGTCAGTTTTAACTAAAACATAACGATTACCTGATATTCCACTTAAAAGGAACCCTCCATCTGAGGCAGGTAGTAAACGGGAGAGACCGGGTTGCCCAGTACAAATTAGTTTTATCCAAAGTATATTATTATTTGAGTCAAGCTTTGTCAGGTACGTTCCTGAGTTATTAGCACTGTTTAAAACTAAGCTTTTATCATCTAATTGATAAACACAGTAACCAACAACACCCGGCAAATCTTTGTTTAATTCTATAGGGTCAGTAAGCATTTTAAAATCATATGTGTTGAAATCAAGAAGAAGTAAGAATGAAGTAGAAATTAAAAATGTAATAAGTAAACCCACTAGCAACATTTTTGCAGTCTTAGATTTCGCTTTTTTCTCCATAGTTAAACACCTTTGGATAATATCATCATTAACTAATTTTACTCTAATGTTGGAACAAACTGTTCCAAACTGGAACAACCCAAAAACTTCAATCTTTATCTATATCACTTCATAAAACATCAATCTGTAAGGTTGAAGTTTGTTGTTAAAAAGTAGTTCTGGACAAATACGAGTCTCAACAGGAACTGCAGCTGTTTTAGGCTTACAAAAAACTAAGTTAAACACAGAACCTACTACAGCGTATTTGATGACATACTTTTCAGGTAAATGTAGTGCTAACTGTGCATTTTGCCCTCAGGCGCAGCTCAGTAGAAGCAATATAGCGTTACTCTCAAGAGTTTCTTGGCCATCTTTTCCAGAGGAGGCCGTATTAGCAGGTTTAAATTCTTCTTTTAGGGCTAAAAAAATTAAGCGAGTATGCATTCAAGCCCTAAATTACCCAACAGTTTTCATAGACCTTCAAAAGATAACGCAATCCATTAAAGACAATTGTTCTATTCCAGTTTCAGTTTCTTGTCAACCCAAAAGCAAACAGGAAATTGAATACTTGAAAAAGTGTGGAGTAGACATATTAAGTATAGCAGTGGATGCCACTACTGAAGAGCTATTTGAAAAAATTAAAGGCAAAGAGAGGGGACCAGAGTATAGTTGGAAAAAAATGTTTTCTAGGTTAAAAGAGGCTGTAGACGTTTTCGGTGATGGTAATGTGGTCACGCATTTGATAGTTGGATTGGGTGAAAGTGAAAGAGACGCAGTTGAAATGATACAGTCATGTAGGGATATGGGAGTTTTACCTGCACTTTTTGCATTTACACCTATTATAGGCACTACTTTGGAGAAAAAATTACCGCCAAAATTGGAGGGTTACAGAAGAATACAGTTAGCTAGGTATTTAATTGTGAAAAGTAACTTAAAAGCAGAAGATTTTAGATTTAATGTAAAAGGTGAAATCACCAGTTTCGGTTTACTGACCAAACCGTTAGAAAAGATAATTGAAACCGGAAACCCCTTCAGAACTTCAGGTTGCCCCGACTGTAATAGACCATATTATAATGAAAAACCCAGCGGACCAATCTACAACTACCCGTATAACATAACTAAAGAAGAAATAGAGAAAATAAAAAAACAACTTTAGAGTTTTATCGATTATTTATCGTACTTGTTTTTTATTATTTTTAGACATTTTGGGTCTCTGTCTAGTTACTTGTTCTACAAGTCGCCAGAATTCATCCATGGTATAGCCTTTAAGCAGATCTTTCATGAGTTTTTTCACTTGGTAATAAGTCATCTGGGCTTCACCTTTATCGAGACTTTCCTGTGGACCTTTGATACGCCTAAATAGTTCATCCATTTGACGAGGTGAAGCACGTATACCAGCATTTTCTAGAAGCTTTTGTATTAATGTTTGTTCAGTGTTTCTACCAATGAAAATCATGGTTTCTCGTCCAACTATTTCTGGAGGAAATGGCTCATAGACTAACGGTTGAGATAGCATTTCTTCTACTTCTTCTTCAACTTCATGAGTGAAAATGTTTTCACCGATTATTGGTTTATGGAATTGAATTGGCATCGCAAAGGCTTTCTCTGCTGATTGCGCTATTCGATAGATTTTACCCATATCTATACCTGTGTCAATGTTGTATAGAAGTTCTGCAGCGGTTACAACTTCTTCAAAAGGTGCTATACCTGCTCTTTCTCCGAATCCAGCGATGCAAGTGTGTAGGTAGGATACGCCTTCTTCCATTGCAGCTAAAGTGTTAGCAGAAGCTAAACCGAAGTCATTGTGGCAGTGAATAGATAAAGGAGCCTTTTTCTTTACTGATTCAGGTAAACCATCCCTCACATGAGAAATCAAGTAACGCATCGAGAGGGGTCTGATAAAGCCTACACTATCTGCTATTGCCAAACGGGCAGTTCCAGCTTCAACTACAGCTTCGAAAATTTGTAGAATATCCTCTATAGGTGTTCTAGTGCCATCCATAAGGTTAAAGTTAACCACTGTTCCATGCTTTTTGGCATAGTCTACTGCTTCAACTATCTGCTGAAGCACTTGTTCTTTTGTCATCTTTAATTTATATTCGATATTTAACCCATTAAATGGCGACTCGATGGTTATCTCTTTGATTCCACATTCTAAACAGGCATCGATACTATTTTTTGTAGGCTCAGCTGAAGCAGTAAGAATCACCTTACTAAAACTCTCATTGACAATACGTTTAACAGTGCGTTTTTCATCCTCAGACAATGCGGGAAACCCAGTGTTTATTACTGCAACACCTGCTTCATCCATTAACTTTGCTAGCCGAACTAATTCAACATACGTTAAATAAACTGTAGGAGCTTTAAGACCTTCACGGAAAGTTTCATCCCAAATATGTACCCTATCGGGAAGTTTGGGAGGTAAATTTTTCCTCAGGCGGTTGTAATTCGCAATCAACCCTTGCGCTTCTAACTTTTTGAATATGGTCTTCCTCATTCAGACACAATCCAACAATATAAAGCAAACACTTAATGTTTAATTTACATTTTCATATATAAAACTACGGCTATTTAGTTTTTGGGGCGGACTTCTAGTTATTGGTGATTCTGAATAAAAAACATAAGTCTCAAGTGGAAAAACAATCAATCTAAAGTGTAGATGTCGGGTTTTTTATTGTTGAGTAGTTTAGATGGTGAAGTAGACTGCATCAATAGCTTAGAAAAACAAAAGAGATGTTTCTTGCAGAGATAAATGAACTCAAAAAAAGTCGCAGAAATGAAAAAGCTATATCACTAAAAAGTGAAGTGTGTAGTTTACGATATGCTGTTAACTCATTTAAAAAATTGATGAACAACAGTGAGTTAAATATAGAAAACGGGTAAACCTGTTTTTTGTTATGTTAAAGTCAAAAATTAAAAAAAGTGATTAGGGATTTTTTCTGTTAAAAAGTGCTTTAACAGCTTCAGAAAGAGCAGTACACGCTGTTTGCCTTATTTTTAATGATTCATCAGTTTCAAGCTTCTCTAATTGTTGATGTAAATTATTGGATATTTCGCTGAGTTTATTTTTTTGCTCCTCATAGTCAACATGAAGTTTTTCTTGTTCAATTGTGAACTGTTGAGAAGATAAATCCAATTCTTTCTTGGCAGCTTCTAAATCCTTTATTGTTTGAGATAATTTTTCAGCAGCAAGTCTTTTTTCTTTAAACTTAAAGAAGCCAATTTTGACTTCTCGCTGAGCAGAAATGTCTACTTGTAATTGACGAATTTTGTTATTTAATCGCTGAAGTTCAGAGTTTCGTTTATCCGTAAGTTCACGTGTTTGCTGAGAGTATTCCCTATCTAGTTCAACGATTTTTTGATTGTTTTCGGATAAAGCTTTAGTTTCTGTTGTTAGGGTTGATTCTGCTAGTTTGATGTCAGATAGTTTACTTTCAAGTTCCGTGAATAATTTCGACTGCTCTTCTGTGAATTCTGCATCTACTTTTAAGATTGGATTCGATTCAAAGCTAGATAATACTTGTCTGAGGCTATTGAGCCAATCGTCAAAATATTGGCTGAATGGGGAAAGAGCAAAAAGTTGAGCACCTAATCTATTAAGGTCATTGATGGTTTTATCTACAACCTCTTGAGCTGTAACTTCTGTGGTCTTATCAGTTGAAGCTTTAGTGATGGCACGTCTTTTTGGGGCTTTAGTCTTTTTTGAGCGTGTAGTTTTTGTAGTTTTTTTAGTTGCACTTTTTCGACTTTTTTTTGGTTTGGAACTCATAATCAACTGAGTGGGCAGAAGAAATATTTAAAGAGTAACATGTTTTGTGTAAAGTAAAAGTTTATACTTTTTCTTTTGTTTTTATTTTTTGAATTGTTTTCTTAAAAACAGTTTGATTTAGAGTTATTTTGGTTCAATATAAAAATAATCAATAAGAATTTTTCAAGAATACAGGATAAAACCTAAATTAAACAGTGAATTACCAACACTTTTAAAAGTAAACCTTCCACTAAACTATTTAGAAGCGGTACATGTGATAGAAAAATTACATCCTTATGTAGTATTCCTTCCTCAAGAAAAGAAAGATAAGATTCTATCAGCAATATTTGGGTCTAAAGCAGGTGTAGATGTATTACGTTTTTCAGTAAAACAGGGAATAGCCAAGAACATCTACCAAAAAGACCTTGTAAAGAAACTAAATTATTCAAACAAAACAATTATAGAGAATCTTAAATCGCTCACATCGTTAGGCGTACTAAATGAGAGCATGGAAAAAAATGATAAGGAGGGCCGGATAATTTGGATTAAGACATATCAACTTACCAACTTAGGCCGCTGGTTTGCTTTGCTTATAGCTGAAGAGGAAGAAATTACCGAAGCAGAAAAAACTGAGATACTACAAAGCCTATTTCGAACATATGTTAAACAAGTAAAAAGATTAGCTGAAGAGATTGGGATAAACAAGAAAATGCTTGAAGAAACATTTAGAGAAGAAATGAAAAAGTAATCGCATGTTTTTTTGGATTACTAATTTTTTTAAAAAATAGTTAGTCTATTAATAGTGCAAAACGGTAAAGTTATCAAGTAACATTAATATTTTTAGGGGTCACTTACAAGTACCTTAAGCAAACATATTAGATTGAAGCTACAATAAGGAAACTGGGTTTTTGGTTTGTGGGATTTGGAGATAGTTTAAGGGGGAGAAAGGAGAGCGTGTAAAATTATCGTTCTCCAAACCTTTCCACGCAAACCCATTTTTTAGTTTTCTTATTGTCCTCCAAATCTAAAGTGCTTTGAATGCTTCGAACCAGCGGTTGTAACTTGTCAGCATATCTAATGAAACACTTGGTTTACGTTCCTCTAGTATTTGGCGGAAATCAACCATCTTTAAAGCTCGCGGTTTTGCTGCCTTATCCATTGCTTTGCCTGATTCGAAAAATTCTCCTATCAACTTTAATTGAGCTGATTGACAAACATCTCTTATGTCGCTTCCTGAAAAGCCTTCAGATAAACGTGCCAGTTCACGTAGATCTACATCAGCAGCGATTTGTAGTGTTCCAACATAATGTTTCAGCATATTTAGACGGGTGGCGTGATCTGCTAGAGGAACCAAGATTCGTTTCTGGAATCGTCTGATAAAGGCCCAATCTAAATCCCAAGGCTTGTTGGTGGCACCTATAACATAAACATGTAAAGCTTTACCTTTATCCATTATTCCATCCATTTCCTTGAGAAACTGATTGCGCACACGGATTTCTCCGCCGACCTCATTAGTATGTGCACCCATAAGCGAGTCTAATTCGTCTACAAACACGATTGCAGGTTTACCTTCATTGGCTGATTTTCGCGCTGTATTAAACAGTTTAGCAACATTCTGTTCAGCTTCACCTAACCATTTTGACATTATGGATGCAGCATCTATTGAATAGAAATTAGCATCAATTTCAGTTGCCACAGCAGCAGCTAACAATGTCTTACCGCAACCTGGAGGCCCAAATAAAAGAATTCCACGTGGCCAACCTAGTGGAAACAAGTCAGGTCTCTGAACTGGATAAACTATAGCTTCTTTAACTGCTTTCTTGGCAGTTTCTAAACCTAAAACTTCACCCCAACTTACTTTTGGCTTTTCTGTTACAACAAGTTCTTCTTTCGATTTCCCATTATTACCACTGCCTCCGCTGTTTCCATCCATTGTAGCTGAACTTCCGCCGTCATCATTGTTACTATCGACTTGATTGTATTCACTCGGTGAAACTGATCCTTGGAGGGCTTTTATCCGCTCTTGATATGCTACTGCACGCTGGACGTAGACTTTGTTCAAACCGTATTCAGGGTAAAGCTGAACCAACTGAAGAAGACTTTCAATTGCTTTTTGGTAAAGAGTAATGGCTCTACCTTTTTGACCCTGTTTATCCAATCGTACTGCATCCAGAGCGTACGCTGTTGCTGCTTTTTCTAACTCACTTGACGCACTCATTCAGTATTTTTCTCTCCCTGTTTGTTCACTTATTCAGGTGAACGTAATTCAATCTTTATTTTACCTTTATTTCCCAAGTTTTCTAGGGCACGCTCAATCTCTTCATTAGAAGTTTGTAATTCATTTGAGCATCTACCTAAATCTATTTCTCCGTTGGTTTTACGTACATACTCTAGGAGAACATCTTCTAAACATGGTTTCTCAACTTTAAGTGAGAACTCTTTAATCTCAGACTTCTTGTATGAAAAAAGAGTCTTAGCAGGATCAAACTCTGACGTCACATCTTTCTTACTATAAACTTGGGAACTACTTGCAGTCAAAGCTACAAGTTCTCTGATTGGTGTTTTCTCTTTAACTGGAGCGGTTTCTGGCGGTTCAGGAAGAGTCTCAGATAATTTTTGTTCCATAAAACATGAGACTTCCTTTAATATTTCTTCACCCGCCTCTGTTTTTTTGCCGACTGGGACTAAGTTTTCATCTGTTGTTATTTTAGTGGCGTGAAGAGTGTCCTGGATTGCTGAATTAACATTATTTAATTCATTACTTACGTCTGGCAGTACTTGGAATAGTTCTTGTGAAACACCCTGAAGCAATCTCAGAGCTGGTTTAAGATCAGCTACTATATCACCGAGCTCTTTTATTGTTTCTAGACGTAATACTACCCGTTCAATAGCTAATTGAACATTATATAGAAATTTAACAAGTTTGCGAACCTCAGCAATTTCGGTTGCGCACATATTAGCTTTATCTTTGTTGTTCTTTTTTAGTGCACTCATACAGGTTTCAAAAAGAACTCTGTCTCTTTCTTTTAAGCGAAAACTAGCTTGTTCTAGCTTGTTCTGTTGAACTTTTAGTGTACAAATAGATTTTATGGCAACTTCACGTATAGGAGGAGGAGCAGGATTTGTAAAGCCTATTTGTTTTCCCTCCGCGCTCCTACCGTCTTTTCCTGTTTCCTTATATACTGGCTTTTCCGACTTCTTTCACATAAACGACTACTGGAGGTTCAGCTGGAGGCTCAGGCAACTTAGTTTTAGCGTCGACTTGTTCAGCATAGATTTTATTTGTTTTAGTTTGTGTTTGTGATTGTGTTTGTAATTGTGTTTGTGATTGGTCGCCTAATAGGACACTTGAAATTTTGCTTTTAATTAGTTCATAGTCTTTTCGTTCTGAAGTTGCGCGGCGAAGTGTATCTTGAAGTAGAGTAAAAGCTGCTTCATAACTCTCATCATCAACTTTGCCGATTTCATGTTCAATTTCCAAGTTTGCAATTGCATAACTAAGAGAGGTTGATTCTTCTTGGCAGCGTTCAATTTCAATTGCGGCTTCGTCGACTATAACTTGAGCTTCCTTTTTGAGTTGAGTTAAAACGTTTTCAAAGCTACTGTGAAGCTCCTGATAAATTTCTGGAGCAATTTTCTTTTTGTCAAGTAAATCTTTTAATGCCTCATCCTTGCGCCAGATAAGAGGTATTTGATCACAGAGAACATTAGCTTGAGATTTAATTTTGGAGATAAAGATAATTTCATCACCATCAAACCGTAAACTATCCATTGACTGTTTTGAGAATTCGCCATCTCCAAATTCGATGTAAACGGCTTCAAATTTACCGTTAGGATTTAATGCGAATGACGCAACTTTTCCTATTATCCGACCATATTCATTTTTGATGGGTTTACCAATAGAAAGAAAAAGATTGGAGTTAGACATTTTTCATTTTTTCCTCCTAATTTAGAATGTTGATTTTTCAGCTTCAGAAGCTGGAGCTGATGGCATTCCTGGGGGCAAATCTGGGAATCTGTCTTTAATTTTCTGTTCAGCTACAGTTGCTGCTTCGGTTAGAATCTTGGCAGCGTCGTCATTTACGGTATCGAAGTTTAGTGTCATTCCGCTTCCTTGACCTGCTTCAATCATGATTCCGCTTAACATATTTCCGATTTCGCCTAGTTCATTTTCAGCCTCTGGAAACACACTTGTTAAACCAGTTCTTACTGAACGTAGAACACCAACAGCTGGACCAAGAGTTGATACTACATCGCCTAATTCTGATACAGTACGTAAGCGTAATGTGATTTGTTCAAGAGCAAGTTTAGCATTCATAATTAATTTTGACATCTTTCTAACTTCAGCTAATTCGTTGGCGAAAACGTTTGCGCGTGCACTGTCATGTTTGGTGTAAGCGTCAACGATTCTTGCAAAAATTGCTTTATCTCTTTGAGTAAATCGATCTGTTGCTTGATCTAGTTTTTGAACTTGAAGTTCAATACGTCTTACAGCAAAGTCCAATCTTGGCTTTAATGGACCCGGCGGTTTTACAGCGTCTTTAATGCGATTTGCGAAAGGCTCATCTGCCCGTTTACTTTCCCACTTTTTAGCGAATCTTTCTGACAATTTGATTACCTCAACATGCGTAGAATGTAGAAAAATAAATTATACATTGTTAATATGCCAGAAATATGCACGTATATATGTACGGATATATGCTGTTGTAAAAAGCCCATGAAGCTTTAACTTTTAAAGTTAAAGGCGGCACCGTCGTTTGCATGTTTAGACATGAATATGTAAGTTACACTAAAAAGAAACGCTATCTAATCGGTAAATAAAAACGTGATTTGAATGAGCGGCAGATTAAAAGTATTCGTCATAATAGCTATTCTGGGTTTCCTAGCAGGCGTCATTGCACAGCTTACAGCAACATATGTTATTCCTTGGCTAGCATTCGTTTTACCATCACTGGCAGGCTTAACAAGCTATATTGTAGCTGGTTTAGCCGGTGCAATCATAACAGTAGTGATAGTCGGCGTTTGGGCTTACATGACAAGTAAAAGAGAGCCATACTGATAAAACCATTATTCTTCCTGCTTTGCCTAAAAGGTATTATCTAGTTAACAGTATAGTTAATGACAGGTTTTTTTCTTTTTAACCCAAAAGTGGGACCAAACTTTTTTTTAAGAAAAACAGTTTTTTGATGAGAAACGAGTATTTTTTTCAAGATTTATTTTGTTAAAATATGAGATACATTACGCAAAAATGAAAAATATACTAAATGAATCGGAATTAACAAGAGTAAATGTTCATAGAAACAACGTGAGAATTGAATACCCCCTTTTCGATTAAAAAATAATCAGTTGAAATAGATTTTAACATGTACTCAATAGGAAAAAAAGCACTCGCTATACTTCAGCTTATTTTTACCTGCCTTCAGCTTCAGCGCACCTCGATTATATCACCTTATAGTGAGGATATTTTGATTTAAAGGGCTCAATAGCGGAAAAAGCTCTCATCAGCCACGACCTTTTTCCCCAGCCGTTGGGCTTCGCCGTACCTCGATTATCTCATAGCCCATTTAAAACCTCTTTACTGAGAATTTCAATGTTTTGGTACTAATCAAATCTTAAGTGCAATTAGGATTAAAACACTAATAACCATGTTTCTTACTAATCTTGTTTTTAGTACTAATGGAAACATAGAAATTGAACACTTAAGATAGAATTTTAAATTGGCAGCTTTACTATCGCCAAGTATAGGCACTTTTTAATGCTTCAATTTTTTTCTGTGCAAAGGTTTCTGCCCATGTGATAGCGGAGTCTAAAAGACTCAACAGGAGAATCGTTAAAATAAATGACTTAATTGCTCCCTTCGGGCGCCACTTTACGCCCATTCAAAGCACTTCAAAGTTAATTGAGGTTAAGTAGTTGAGGTTAGGGACATAGAGACCCCCCACGCGCCGGCACTATTTTTCGCCTGTAAAACAGACATTTGGTATCTTTCCGGTCTACAAAGGGGTTTCCTCTAACGTTCCTCCTAAAGTCTTTGGAACTTAAAACAGATGTGTATGGGAATAACTAACTTTTATTTTCAGAACAAAGAGTAAAAGCTCAGCATTTATAATTTAGACACAAAAAACGTATTAAGACCAGCAGACCATACCCGCAATGAACAGCATGACAGGTGTTTTTTATCTATAGTTTTTTCTATTTTTGAAGAAATTTTTGTCCGCTATTTCGTAATAAGCGTTAAATATGCTCAATTTTTATTTTCAAAAAAGATTAGTGTGTTAGTTTATTTTTTGTTTTTTTAGAGTTTTGGATGCTAAGTATATTGTTGCGATGGCTGTGGTTAAGGCTGCGATTAGAATAATTATCAGCGGTTGGTTTGAATTCAGTGTGATGAATGTTCCTCCTACAGATGGTGGGCGCGTGGGTGTTGAGGTTGGAGTCGGTGAAGGTGTAGGGTGTGTACCTTTAGCGTACTTCAAATCATAGTTTGTTTCATCTAGGTAGCTTATGTGTGGGTTATTTGAGGAATCCAAAGCCAAAGAAGTAAACAATCCAAGCCGTCCGGATTGGTCTACAGTCTGTGTGGACCATGTTGAGCCATCCCACCAAGCATACTTCAAACATTCATTGGAAACATCGAAGTAGCTTATATGTGGATTATTTAAAGAATCCAACACTAAAGAAATAAAAGACCCAGTATTTCCAGCTGAATCAACTGTCTGTATATTCCATTCTGACCCAGTCCATCTAGCATACTTCAAATCAAAAATTGTGGATGCATGGTAGCTTATATGTGGATTATTTAAAGAATCCAACACTAACGAAGAATATTTTCCGACGTTTCCAACTGAATCAACTGTCTGTATATTCCATTCTGACCCAGTCCATCTAGCATACTTCAAATCAGAATTTAAGACATCCATGTAGCTTATGTGTGGATTATTTAAGGAATCTAACGCAATAGATGTGAACTCTCCAACAAATTCGTTTGAGTCCACTATTTGCGTAATCCATGATGAACCATCCCATCTAGCATACTTCAAATAATAATTTGTGGCATCCAAGTAGCTTATGTGTGGATTATTTAAAGAATCTAATGCAATAGACGTATAGTAACCGACATCTTCGGTTGAGTCCACTGTCTCTATGGT
>Ga0123335_1006983_pt1 | contig 12860 bp, 12 predicted proteins | sample BiotimSIPDNA_2_FD_89707 | JGI IMG/M metagenome (GOLD analysis project Ga0123335, IMG submission 89707) | Anaerobic biogas reactor microbial communites from Washington, USA - Biogas_R2 time_0 SIP DNA | ecosystem: Engineered > Bioreactor > Anaerobic > Unclassified | place: Washington, USA... | reverse complement strand
TTTGAGCCATTGGGGTTCTCCTCCTTGTGAATGTCTATGCAACATCCATTGTAGCGGAGTCCCGGTGGCTTGCCCATTCCTCCTCACCCTGGGCAAAGTTGCGAACTTCAGTGTACTCTATCCGCGTTAGCTTTGTAGTAAATCATTCCATATGAACTAAGGGAGATGTCTTTCAATTCAGACAGCTTGACATCATCTACGTTGTTGAAGCCGTAATTAGCCGCATGATCAACATTCTTCTTGAATTCTGAATTGCCTGACAGCATCGGGACAAACAACAGAATGACGCAGACCAGCGAAACAATGACAGCAATAAAGCGTGGTACACTCATCAGTGATTTGGAAGGGGTATTATTGTTATTCTGCACTTTGAAACCTCCATTTCGTTATAACTAATTTTGACAGTTGCTATTATACCTTGTGGCTCATTCTCCATCAATCAATGAGGGAAAAAAGAGGTTGCGGGCGCATAAAATCACCTCACCTTCTCGCTCTCCATTGGATTGCATTAGAGCGAGAAAGCAAGGCGTTGCGTTGTCCCCTTATGAGGGTTTACCGGATTATTGTTGATCACATGTTGTTGTGTCCCTTCAGCGCCGCCGACATGCTCGCATTCAACGTATCCGCAAACTCCTTCTGGGCATCGGCGCGGGTGTGCTGATAGATCTTGTGAAGCGTGTTCTTGAAGGCGTGACCCATGCGCTGCATGGCGTTTGTATCGGGGCGCCTGCTGCCAGCATGTGGGAACACCAAGCGCACCACTTGGCATGAAGAAACCAAAAAATTAACGTCTTTTGATGCCGTGCAGGGTTTTACTTTTCCCTGCAAGCGGGCAAAAGGCGAATCATCTACGTTCCACCCAATCCGCACGGTGATAGCGCTTTACCAGGGAAGACAGCTGCATGTTGCGTTCCTTCTTTTTCCACAAGGGGCAAGCGCATTGTCTCCAATGAAGGGATATCCATAGGCGCCTGTTTGAATCCCACTTCCTTGGGAAACTTTACACGCTGCAGAAACAAACGTTTCAAAAAATGAAACAAACGGGTATGATTCCTGTGAAGGATGGCTGTTTTTCATGATTTTCACGCTGCTTTGCCTTGCTGATTCAAAAAGATGGGATATACTGTACCTGTATCAACAACGCGGGGCAACCAACCGTGCAAAAACAGAAGGAGAAAGGAAGCGGACATGAGGATTGGATTGATTGGCTTGGGCATCATGGGGAAACCCATGGCAAAGAACCTGCTGAAGGCGGGCTATGACCTGACTGTGTTTGATTTGAACCAGGCTGCTGTGGAAGAAGTGGTGCTGGCGGGTGCCAGGAAGGCAGCCAGCGGCGCTGAACTGGCCGCGCAAAGTGACCTGGTGTTCACCATGCTGCCCAACTCACCCCATGTGAAGGACGTTGTCCTGAGCCCTGGCGGGGTCAAGGACGCTGCCCGTCCTGGCACCATCTTTGTGGACATGAGCTCCATCAACCCCATCGCTTCCCGGGAAATTGCGGAAGCCCTGGCCGAAAAGGGCATTGAGATGCTGGATGCCCCGGTTTCCGGCGGTGAACCCAAGGCGGTGGACGGCACGCTGTCCTTCATGGTGGGCGGCAAGCAGGAAGTGTTTGACAAGGTCAAGCCCATCCTGGAAACCATGGGCGCCTCTGTGGTGCTCTGTGGCGGCATCGGTGCCGGCAATGTGACCAAGCTGTGCAACCAGATTGTGGTGGCAGCCAACATCGCGGGCCTGGCGGAAGCCCTCATGCTGGGCCAGAAGGCCGGTGTGAATCCGGAGACCATTTTCCAGGCAATCCGCGGCGGCCTGGCAGGCTCCACGGTGATGGAGGCCAAGGCGCCCATGATGATTGCCCGGAACTTCAAGCCCGGCTTCCGCATTGACCTGCACATCAAGGACCTGAACAACGTGATGGATGCAGCCCAGTCTGTGGATTCCCCCACCCCCCTGTCCGCACAGCTGCTGGAGATGATGAAGAACCTCCACTGCTTTGGCGAAGGCGGCCTGGATCACAGCGGTCTGGCCCGCTACTATGAGCGCCTGGCCAACACGGAATTTGGCGCTTGACAGAATCCAACCAGCGCAGCCGGAAGACCGGCTGCGTTTTCCTTTGACAGACCAGCTGCGCTTGCTTGTGCGGAAAAGAGAAATCCCATGGCCAAAGTGGTGTTCATCACCCCCACCCCGGAAATGCACCAGGATGTGCTGGATGTGCTGGCCCAAAACGGTCTGGATGCCGCGGTGTACCAGGAAAGCTCCGCCACGGTGCTGGACCGGGTCAACCAGGCCCAGAAGGAAGGCGCCCAAGTGGCCATTGCCCGTGGCAACCATGCTAACCTGATTCTCAACCACCTGGATATTCCCCTGGTGGAGATCCGCTTGAGCGGGCAGAGCATCGCCCTGTTGATCACCCAGGCCCGTGCCATGGTGGACACACCTTGTCCTGTGGTGGCTTTTTTGGGGTTTCCCAACATGTTCAGCGACCTGAAAACCTTTGAGAGTATCCTGGATGTCCGGATCCGGGAGTACCTGGTGGACGGCAGCGAGGCCATTCCTGGGGCGGTACGGCGCGCAAAGGAAGAAGGGGCGGACGTGCTCATCAGCGGCGAAATCGGCATGCAGGCCGCGAAGGAACTGGGGCTGCCCGCGGTTTTCCTGCGCTCCTCCAGAGACGATCTGACCAGCGCGCTGCGCGCTGCAAAACGGCTGCTGTATGCCATTGAAATGGAAAAGAAGAACACCGTGGAGGTCACCTCCCTGCTCAATTATTCCTTCGACGGCATCATCAAATTGGATCCCGACGGCCTGATCTCCAAGGCGAACTACATGGCAGAGCGCATTTTCAGCCGGAGTGCCGCAGACCTCATCGGCCAGCCCCTGGTGTCCATCCTGGATGAGCAGGACGCCCAGTCCATCATCGGCCGCATCAAATCTGGCGAGAAGCAGCAGTCCTTCCTGCTGCACAAAGGGCAGGTTTCCCTGATTGCCAATTTGGCCAACCTCATGGTGGGCGGGGACAGCCAGGGAGCCATCCTCTCCTTCCAGGAGTTTGGCCGCATCGAAGCCATGGAGCAGACGATTCGCCAGGACAGGCATTCCCGGGTGCACAGGGCCTTGCGCAGGTTTTCGGACATCCCCTCTGCTTCTCCCGGCTTTCAGAAGGTGCTCTCAGATGCCCGGCAATACGCCCCCATTGACCTGCCGCTGCTGCTGTTGGGCGAGGTGGGGTCGGGCAAACGCACCCTGGCCGAGTGCATCCACAACGACAGCCTCAGGCGGAAGAACGCTTTCATAGCCATGGACTGTGCCGGGGTCCCGGAGCAGCTTCAAATGGAGATGCTGTCCGGGGATGAACAGAACAGCGTGCTTAAAAGCGCGCACACCGGCACCCTGTTTCTGGGCAGCGTGGACCTCCTGGGCGAAGCAGCGCAGTATCAGCTGCTGTCCAGCATCCGGGACGGCATCGTCTGGCAGAAGGACAGGGCCCGCGCCATGCCGGTGAACGTGCGCATCATCGCGGCCACCAGCAAGGATTTGTTTGCGCTGGCCACCCAGGGGCAGTTCAACCTGCCCCTGTACACCATGCTGAGCCAGTTCACCATCCGTTTGCCCGCCCTCAGGGAGCGGCCGGAGGACATTCAAACCCTGGCGGACCGCTACATTGACCGCTACTGCACCAAGTACCGCAAGCACATTGTCCTGTCCCCGGAAGCGCGGCAGGCCATCGCCGGCTTTCCCTGGCCCGGCAACCTGATGCAGCTGGACCTGTACGCGGAGAAGCTGGTGTTGGTTGCAAAAGAGAAGGTGGTGACAGCAGACATTGTGCTCAACACCCTGCCGGACAGCTTTGCACAGCCGCTGGCCGGCGCAACGGCGCATCCCCACCAGGCGCCCCTTGTGATCTACAAGACCCCTGAAGCAGAAGCCATTCTGAAACTGCTGGAAAAACATGGCGGCAACAGGGAGGCCACGGCACGGGAGATGGGGATCAGCAAGACCACCCTCTGGCGGAAAATGAAGGAGAACGGCATCCAGGGCAGTTTTCGCCTGAAACAATGAAAACCCGCAAACCGGGAACGGAGCATTCCAAGAAAAGGAATGGATGTTTCAAAAACAGAAAGACAACAGAAAGTAAATATTGATAACTCTGAAGAAACTGCCTGTCAAACTTCCCCGCGGATTGATTCTCAGGGCAAGCTTTCATATACTGGTTTCAGTTCATTAAACAAAGATTGCGAAAAAAGCGACGACCAGTCTCCCCTTCAACCCGAGGAAAGAGAGAGGAAACCATGACGCCAAAGATTGTTGACATGAAGGTCTACCCCGTTGCCGGCCGTGACAGCATGCTGCTGAACCTGTCCGGCGCCCATGCCCCCTATTTCACCCGGAACATCGTCATTCTGGAGGACAGCCTGGGCAATCTGGGGGTGGGGGAGGTGCCAGGCGGCCAGAAAATCACCAGCACCCTGGAGGATGCCCGCCCCATGGTGGTTGGTCAGACGGTTGCCAACTACAAGGCGGTCAAGCAGGCAATGTTCCATGCTTTTTCGGGGCGGGATGAGGGCGGCCGGGGCCTGCAGACCTTCGACCTGCGCACCGCTGTGCATGCGGTCACAGCGGTGGAGGCTGCCATGCTGGACCTGCTGGGCCAGTACCTGGATGTGCCGGTGGCTGCCCTGCTGGGAGATGGCAAGCAGCGGGACCAGGTAAAAATGCTGGGCTACCTGTTCTATATCGCGGACCGCAAGAAGACCGACCTGCCTTATGACAGCAACCCGGACCATGCACAGCGCTGGTACCGCCTCAGGGATGAGGAAGCCATGACACCGGAGGCGGTGGTTGCCCTGGCGGAAGCCACCCAGGAGAAATACGGCTTTGAGGATTTCAAACTAAAAGGCGGCGTGCTGGCGGGTGGGGAAGAGATCAAGGCCATCAAAGCCCTGAAGGAGCGTTTTCCCAAAGCCCGCATCACCCTGGACCCCAACGGCGGATGGCTGCTGAAGGATGCCATTGCCCTTTGCCGGGACATGCACGGCATCCTCACCTATTGCGAAGACCCGGCGGGTGCCGAGGGCGGGTTCTCCGGGCGGGAGGTGCTGGCAGAGTTCCGCCGGGCCACCGGGCTGCCCACCGCCACCAACATGATCGCAACGGACTGGCGCCAAATGGCCCATTCCGTGGCCCTGCAGTCGGTGGACATCCCCTTGGCGGACCCGCATTTCTGGACCATGGAAGGCTCGGTGGGCGTGGCCCAGCTGTGCAACCATTTCGGCCTCACCTGGGGCAGCCATTCCAACAACCATTTTGACATTTCCCTGGCCATGTTCACCCATGCCGCAGCTGCTGCGCCCGGGGACATCACCGCCATTGACACCCATTGGATCTGGCAGGAAGGCCGGGAACAGCTGACCACAGCCCCCCTTCAGATTGTGGATGGGCACATCCGTCTGCCGGATGCCCCCGGCCTGGGCATCAAGCCGGACCTGGCGCGCATTGAAGCAGCGCACCACGTGTACATGGAGCGGGCCCTGGGTGCACGGGATGATGCCCTTGGGATGCAATACCTGATCCCGGGCTGGCAGTTTGACCCCAAACGCCCTGCCCTGGTGCGCTGACAGTGATCAACCATAGGAGGATGCTGCGATGAACTTTGTACCCCGGGGCATTGTGTTGCCGGTCGTCACCCCCACGGATGAACAGGGCGCGTTTTCCGAAGCCAGGTACCGCAGCCTGCTGCGCTTCTGGATGGAAGGGGGCGTGCACGGTGTTTTTCCCTTTGGCACCACAGGCGAGTTCTATGCCTTTGGCGACGATGTCCTGCGCAGGATGATTGATATCTCCCTGGAGGTAGGCCAGGACCGGCTCACGGTGTATGCCGGCGCCAACCACATCACCCCGAAGGGCGTCATCAAATTGGCCCGCCTGGCAGAGGATGCCGGCGCCCATGCCCTGTCCGTCCTGACCCCCATGTTCGTGTCCCAGACCCAGGAGGAACTGTATCAATACTACAAGACCATCTCCGAAGGGACGCGCCTGCCCATTGTGATTTACGACAACAAGGGCAAGACCAACGTGCATGTGATGCCGGAGACGGTGGCCCGGCTCGCAGAGCTTGAAAACATCGTGGCCCTGAAGGATTCCACCGGGGACATGACCAACACCGAGGAATGCATCCGCCTGACCCGGCACCGGGATGACTTCCACGTCCTGATGGGCCGGGACACCACCATCTATGCCGGCCTCCACTATGGATGCACCGGCGCCATCACCTCCTGCGGCAACATCGCGCCCCGCTTGGCGGTGGACATCTACGAAAAATTCCAGGCAGGGGACATGGCAGGCGCCCTGGACGCCCAGTTCCGCCTGTCCAGGCTGCGCATTGCCACCAACATGGCCACCTTCCCGGTGGTGATCAAGGAAGGCCTGCGCCTCATCGGCCAGGAGGCCGGGGATTGCCAGGCCCCCATCCTGCCGCTCAATGAGGGGCAGCGGGGCAAGCTGGCGGAGGTTCTGCGGGAAATCCAATTACTATAGAGTAGTTCACCGGTAGAAACCGGCGAATATAAAAAAAGGAGAGGTAACCCATGAAAAGACTGATTTCATTGACCCTGGTGCTGGCCCTTCTCATGAGCCTGGCCCTGACCGCATCCGCTTCCGAGGTGTACAAGGGAAAGCGCGTCCGCATCGTCATCGGCTCCACCTCCGTGGCAGGCGATTCCTACATGGTGGCGGAAACCGTCAACCGTTACCTGCAGAAGTACCTGGAGTTCAACTCCAAGGTGGATGCGGTGGGCGCCAACGAAGCCTTTGCCGCCATTGCGGATGCCAAGCCTGACGGCATGACCATCATGATCTTCCACGACATGACCTACCTGGGCGTGCTGTTTGGCAGCTATGACGAAATGTACAAACTGGAGAACATGGAAGTGGGCCCCCGCGTGGGCCAGAACCCGGGTTCTGCCTTTGCTGCCCGGGCAGACCTGCCCTACAACACCCTGGCGGAAGCCGCCCAGTTCCTGGCAGACAACCCTGAGGAAAAAGTCCGCATCTCGGTGGAATCCGGCGGTGTCAGCCACATCGGCTTTGTGGCTTTCTATTCCTGGGCGAAGGAGAAATACGGAGATGATGTGGTCAGCCGCATCAAAGTGGTCATTGGCGGCTCCACCGACAAAAAGCTCCAGCAGCTCTGGGATGGCAACTCCGACATTATCTTTGCAGACTATTCCTCCCTGCTCCAGTACACCCAGGAAGGTGTTGATGCGCAGCTGAAGGTGAAGTTTGTGGGCCTGATGGACTATATCCCCGGCATGGAAGACCTGCCTGTCATGGCGGACCAGGGCATCACCCTGCAGGGCCAGCCCTTCATCTTCTCCAAGGACTTCCTGGTCTACCTGCCCAAGGGCACGCCCCAGGAATTCATCGACGCCCTGGATGAAGCGGTTGTGAAGATGGCTGAGGACCAGGATTTCATCGACGAGATGAGCAAGCTGACCTATGCGCCCAAGGTGCTCAAGAGCGCTGAAGCCAAAGATTTTATCTATGCCAAGCGGGATTCCATGAAGGCACTGATTGAAGGCGCCCCCTCCTTTGATGACCTGATTGAATAATTGACCCTGCCGGGAGGAAGGGGCAACCCTTCCTCCCGGATTGTCCCCATCTGAAGGAGGCGTGGTCATGAAGGACCTGTTCAAGCTGAATTACAAGTATTCAGACTCCCACCTGGTTGTGCCGAGGATCATCGGCGGCATCCTGATTTTGCTGGCAGTGCTCCTGGTGATTGAGCGGGCCAAGAGATGCAAAAAGGAAGGGAAGCCCTTCTTCGACCTGAAAGGCTACCGCTTTTTTGAGAAGAATTACAGCAAGCTGAAGTTTTGGGGAAGCCTGGCGATTCTGGCGGCCTATTTCGCCCTGCTGGAGGTGATCCATTTCCTGCCAGCCAGCTTGATTTTTATATTTTTGCTGAACGTGCTGTATGACGATTCCATCAACCTGGCAGCCTTGTTTGGGAAGGCGGAGGGGCCGGTCATCCGTTGGAAGCCGCTGTTGACCAGTGCCATGATCACCGTGGTGTTCTCAGTGGGGGTTTGGTATCTCTTTGGCACTGTGTTCAACATCACACTGCCTTAAAGGGAAGGGGGACAGAAAATGGAATTTACCTTAACCTTTATTCTCATGGCTGCCCTGGGGGTGGCGGTTGGCATTGTGTTTGGTGCGGTGCCTGGCATGACGGCCACCATGGCCATCGCCGTTTTCCTGCCGCTGACCTACGCCTTTGACATGGCAACAGCGCTCTACCTGCTGCTGGGGCTTTATGTGGGCGGCATTTCCGGCGGACTGTTGGCCGCAATTCTGATCAATATCCCGGGCACACCGTCCTCCTTGTGCACAACCTTTGATGGCTATCCCATGGCCAGGCGCGGTGAGGCTGAGCGTGCCCTGAAAATTGGCATTGTGTCCTCCTTAATGGGCGGCTTGTTTTCACTGGGCTGCCTTTGGCTGCTGACCCCGCCCCTTGCCCGGATCGCCATCAAGTTTGGTGCCGTGGAGAAATTCCTCCTGATCCTCTGGGCCATGACGGTCATCGCCGCCCTTTCCAAGGGCTCCATGGTCAAAGGCATCTTTGCAGGCTTCCTGGGTGTCTTCATCAGCCTGATTGGCGAGTTCTCAGACAACAACACGATGCGCATGGTGCCCCACCTCTTCCGCCGTGAGCTGCGTGCCGGCTTTCAGCTGCTGCCCGCCCTGATTGGTCTGTTTGCAGTCACCCAGCTGTTTCAGGAAGCAGAAAGCGGGATGAAGGCCGCGTCCATGGATCAGGGTGCGGACACGCACAGCACACGCAAGTTCTCTTTCAGGGACTTCAAAGGCAATGGGATCAATGTCATCCGCTCTGCTGCCATCGGCACCTTGATGGGCATTCTGCCCGGTGTTGGTGGTTCTGCCGCCTCCATCATGGCCTATTCTCAGGCCAAGAGCTTCTCCAAGCATCCGGAGGACTTTGGCACCGGCACCCCGGAAGGGCTGATTGCCAGCGAATCCTCCAACAACGGCCTGACGGGCGGCGCGTTGGTGCCCCTGCTGTCCCTGGGGATTCCGGGAGACAGCACCACGGCGGTTATGATTGGTGCCTTCATGCTCCATGGTCTGCAGGTGGGCCCCCTCTTTATCACCCAGAATCCAGACATCTGGAACACCATCCTGTTGGCGCTGCTCATCAGCAATATACTCATGTTCCTCCTGATGTTCTATCCCCTGAAATGGGTGGCGAAGATTGTCAAAATCCCCAAGAAGCGTGTCTTCCCGGTGGTCATCCTGATGTGTGTGGTGGGCGCCTATGCCACCCGGTCCGGCGTCATGTTCGACGTGTGGAGCATGCTCATCTTTGGCGCGCTGGGCTATATCTTCGCCAAAATCAAGCTGCCTGTCGCCCCCTTCCTCATCGGGTTCATCCTGGGCGGCGACCTGGAAACCTATTTCATGGATGCCCTCAATGGCCATGACAAGAGCCTGATTGCCTTTTTCACCCGTCCCCTGGGCTGGGCGATCTGGGCGCTGATCATTCTGTCCGTGGGCTATGCCATCTGGGACAACCGGAAAGGCAAAAAAATGGAAAGCGCGGGCATGAAGGACTGATGGACATTTTCGGCCGGATGATCAATACACAGACCATGCTGTTTTTGTTCATCCTGCTGGGGGTCATCATCCGGAAAGCCGGCATCATCACCCAGGCCACAAGGGGCAGCTACAACCTGTTCCTCATCAACATCACCCTGCCCGCCATGATACTTCACTCGTTTCTGGGGGCGGTTTCCCTGGATCAGCTGGCACAGGCAGGCCTCATCCTTTTGGTGAGCACCGGTCTGTGCCTGTTTTCCTGGGTGCTGGGAACAATCATCTGGAAAGGGCATGACAGCAGCCGGCGCAGCGCCCTCATCTTCGGCACCATGTTTTCCAACGCCGGCAACGCCGGGTTGCCCGTGGTGCAGCTGGTGTTTGGCGGCACGGGCATTTTTTATGCTTCCATGTTCTTAATCCCGGTGCGCATCCTGATGTGGTCCCTGGCGGTCAGCCTGTTCATCAGGGATGAAGGGAAAAACCGCTGGAAAAAGCTGTTGCTCAACCCCAGCGTTGTGGTGGTGTTTCTGGGGCTGGGCATCATGCTCAGCGGGCTTCGGCTGCCTGATGTCCTGTCCACGGCCATCAAGCGGGTGGGAGACATCACCGGCCCGCTGGCCATGATCCTGATAGGAACCACCTTGGCGGAGCTGCCGCTAAAGCAGGCGGTGTGCAAGGAGGCCTGGCAGCTGTCCTTTGTGCGCTTGCTCCTGTTGCCCCTGTTGGTTCTGCTTGTGCTGAAGCTGCTGAAGATGGATTCCTTCGCGTTAAGCATTGCCTTTGTGCTGTGTGCCATGCCAGTGGCCACCACCACAGTGGTGCTGGCAGAGCGATATGGCGCGGACTACCACCTGGCCAGCCGCTGCGTCTTTCTTTCCACCCTGCTCTCCCTGTTTACTGTCCCCCTGCTGACCCTGTTGCTGTAAAAAGGAGATTGCCATGAAACCCCTTGTCATCAAAATGCGCGAGATGGACAATGTTGCCGTCGCAGTGGAGAACATTGAAAAAGGCAGCCAGGTGCAGCCTGGCGTGACCGCCTTGTCGGACATCCCGCAGGGTCACAAAGTTGCCCTGCAGCCCATCCCCAGGGATGCCGAAATCCGACGCTATGGCGTGGTGCTTGGCTATGCCCTTGAAGACATCCGGACCGGTGCATGGGTCAACGAGGCCTCCCTGCGTCTGCCCATGCCCCCGGCCCTTGATGAATTGCGATATGGTTTGAACATCGCGGACAAGCTGCCCCAGCCACCACGAAACACCTTCATGGGGTACCCCAACCCCTGGGGAGCAGGGCCGGCCGGCACCCGCAACCTGCTGGGCATCCACACCAGTGTTCAATGTGTAACCGGCGTTTTGAACGTGGCAGTGGACCGCATCCGAAGGGAACTGCTGCCCAAATACCCGCAGGTGGACGGCGTGGTGCCCATCAACCACGCCTATGGCTGCGGCGTGGCCATCAATGCGCCCGATGCAGTCATTCCCATCCGGGCCTTGCGGAACCTCACCCGCCACCCCAACTTTGGCGGCCAGGTGATGGCTGTGGGCCTGGGTTGTGAAAAACTGACCCTGTCCATGCTGCTGGAAGAGGAGGACAACAAACCCGAAAACGTCCTGATGCTCCAGGATTTAAAGGGTTTCGACAAGATGATTGAGGCCATCATGTTGATGGCAGACACCAAGCTGCAGGCACTGAACACAAGACGGCGGGAGGCATTGCCCCTGTCTGAACTGGTCGTCGGCATGCAGTGCGGCGGCAGCGATGCGTTTTCCGGCATCACAGCGAACCCCGCGGCAGGATATGCAGCGGACCTCCTGGTGGCAGGGGGCGGGACGGTGCTGTTTTCAGAAGCCACCGAAGTGCGGGATGGCGTGCATTTCATTGCAGAGCGCTGTGTAGACGCTGAAACCCTGGCAAAGCTCGTGGATGAAATGAGCTGGTATGATGCCTATCTGGACCGGGGTGGTGCGGACCGCAGCGCCAACCCCACCCCTGGGAACAAACAGGGCGGGCTCAGCAACATTGTGGAAAAAGCCATGGGTTCCATCGCCAAATCAGGCACGGCGCCCATTGTCGAGGTGCTGTCGCCAGCCGAGAAGCCAACCAAAAAAGGAATGATTTACGCCAACACCCCCGCCAGTGATTTTGTGTGCGGCCCCTGCCAGCTGGCCAGCGGCATCGGCCTGCAGGTGTTCATGACCGGCCGGGGCACGCCCTACGGCCTGGCAGCTGCCCCTGTCATCAAGGTGTGCTCCCGAAATGCCATGAAGGAGCAATGGGGCGATTTGATCGATTTCAACGCCGGCCCCATCGCCACCGGGGACATGACCGTTGCGGAGGCGGGGCTGGCATTGTTCCACCAAATTCTGGACACAGCCAGCGGCAGCCTGATCCCCGCTGCCGAAAAATACGGCATCCACAATGACCTGTGCATTTTTAACCCCGCGCCGATCACTTGAACAACTGAAGGCTGCTGTAACCTTTCATTCTTTGGTTTATGAAGACATGCTTGCAAGGGCACATCGTCATCCAAAACATGAGGAGGGTTTGGCGTGTTCATCAAGAAGAGACAGCCATCCATTTCAATCTTTTGCAACAACCCAGCGCCGAAATCGTTTCCAACCCACCTGGCTGCATAAGCCAAAACCGTGCAAAACCCCTGTCCAATCCGACCTGAAGCTTTCTGATTTTGCACCTCAAATGCACTATTTTTTCTCATAGATCGTTGATGTATAAGGGGAAATTCTCCTTGGACAGGAGGTTCAATCCCCTCACCTCGACCAAACCGGGATGCCAATATTTACAGGCCATCCCGGTTTTTCTTTGATACATAAGGATTTTACGATTCCGGAATGTCATGCATTGAAAATGCGCCGAAAGAATGTTATGCATTAGTTTATGCATAAACGGTTCAACTTCAACCGAGACAAAGAAAGGAGTGCATATAGGGTTTACAAAGGGCATTGCTCGTACTCATGGCTAGCTTAACTCAACCCATGAACTGGGTCTTGAAGTTTGTGACTTAATCTGCTGTCATTTGGTTGAAGCTCTTATACGAAATTGACAAACCACGAGTGGAAAACAAAGTTGCGAACTTGATTTGACAGTACCTGATGAGGTACTGTCAAATCAAGTTCGCAACTTTGGACTCCGTTTACCATGTCACGCTGCCTGTTTATCCAGTGATTTGAGCGAATCCTCACTCAGGTATCCTCTGGTCACTGACCATTCTTCCGAGCAT
>Ga0123335_1006975_pt1 | contig 12871 bp, 9 predicted proteins | sample BiotimSIPDNA_2_FD_89707 | JGI IMG/M metagenome (GOLD analysis project Ga0123335, IMG submission 89707) | Anaerobic biogas reactor microbial communites from Washington, USA - Biogas_R2 time_0 SIP DNA | ecosystem: Engineered > Bioreactor > Anaerobic > Unclassified | place: Washington, USA... | reverse complement strand
TTCTATTGTATCAGCCCCGTTTACATGGCATGCTGTCCCTTTGCAAAGCATTATCAGATTTTCCCCAATGGGCTCCATCCTGAACTGGGCGTAAAATGTGGCTACGCCATATATTTTGGCGGGTTTCACACCGGTTTTTTTTGATATATAGTTTATTATTTCGGGCGAAAGAAAGCCATATATCTCCTGTGCTTTTTGCAGGATAGTTATTAGGCTTCCCTTTACATTTGCATACTGTTTCATTACAGGCGCAAGTTCTTTGAAGTCAACTTGTTTTTTATTATTTCCGCCTTTAGGATTATCTACCATTATGTTCCCTCCCGATAATTATTTTGGATTTTTCCATCCTTATCATTTTATATTAAGGGCTTATTTGCGTCAATGCTTTTACAAAAAAAGACTCTCTGTCTGGATGGTAAAGTCTCTTTTTCTATTATGCGTCTTTATAGGTCCAGTTTATAATCCCCGTCCTTTATTCTTCCTGTTTTTCTGAGCACTCTGTCTATTGCAAAGGCCAGCAGTGCAGGCAAAGCAATTTGAATAAGAAGAACTCTCCAGAGCACATCAAAAGTAAAGCCCATATCCGTGAATGTCATTATCTGTCCCACCAGTCCGGAAGTCCCCATTCCGGCTCCCGCAGCATTGTTTGTCATTCCCAGCACGCAGGTAGAAAGGGGTCCGATAATTGCTGCCGTGATTGTTGGCGGCACCAGTATCCATGGATGTTTTATTATGTTGGATATCTGAAGCATGGATGTGCCTATTCCCTGGGCCACAAGACCGCCTATTCCGTTTTCTCTGAAGCTGGCCACAGCAAAACCCACCATTTGTGCACAGCATCCTGCAGTTGCTGCTCCGGCGGCAAGTCCCGAAAGATCCATCATTATGCAAAGCGCGGCACTGGAAATGGGCGCCGTAAGTGCCAGGCCAACTACTACTGCTATAAAAATGCCGAACCAGAAAGGCTGCCACTCGGTGGCTGTCATTATTATCTCTCCCAGCTTTATCATTAGCCAGCCCACTGCCGGCCCGATGAATTTTGCCGCTAATCCCCCGACAAGTATTGTCACAGCGGGAGTGACCAGAATATCCACCTTCGTTTCCTTTGAGACCATCTTGCCGAATTCTGCTCCGAGGGCAGCTGCTACAAAGGCTCCCGCAGGGCCTCCTGCCATGTCGATCCCGAATCCTGTCATTGTGGCGCCCAGATAACCGGCGGCGGCACTGGAAAACAAAACCAGAGGAGGACTTTTTAATGCCCAGGCGACCGCCACACCTATGGCAGGACCCATCATGCTCATGGCGAAGGTCCCAACTGTTATCAAAAAACCAAAAAAAACATGGGTTTCAAGATCAGCCTGGGCCACCCCGCAAAGCATGCCGACCCTTTCACCTATGGTTTTGATTATCAGTCCTATAAGAAGTGATGCGAAAAGCCCCAGTGCCATGGCAGACAAAGCATCCTGCACATATCTTTTCACACTTATTTCTATATCTTTCCTTTCAAGAAATCCTATGTTTTTTTCCATGTTTTTCCCTTTCTTTTTGATCGTAGGTATTTTTGATTTTTACGACGAATTTTTATGAAATATGACTTTCTCATTGTAGCAAAGCAGAGACTTCGTGTCAAGACACCTGTCATTACAACTTTTTTTATCTGTTCATTGAGTTATTTTTTAGAAACTGTTATAATCATATATACAAAAAGCTTAAGGAGTTGTTTTCATGGATCCCGAAAAAAGGCGCAACAAAATAATAAAGATTTTAGAGAAAAGTACCGAGCCGCAAAGTGCATCGGCGATGGCAGATATGCTTTCTGTCAGCAGACAGGTAATTGTGGGCGATGTGGCTCTCCTTAGAGCTTCAGGCTTTGATATTGAAGCGACCCCCAGGGGATATGTAATCGACCCTTCAGGTTTATCGCAGTTCCCCTATGTGGGAACTGTCGCCTGCAAACATTATCATGACCGACTCAAGGAAGAACTCTATTCTGTTGTTGACCTGGGAGGCACCGTTATTGACGTTACAATAGATCATGCCCTTTACGGTCAACTTTCCGGACTTCTTGACATTTCATCAAGAAGGGATGTGGACCTGTTTTGCGAAAAAGTAAAAAACCACGGTTCTCAGCCATTAAGTATATTGACTGACGGCATCCACATCCACCGCATAGGCTGCAAGGATGAGGAAACATTCAAAACAATAGAAAAAAAACTGAAGGATTCCGGCATAGGTTTTTAGCAAAGTGCCTTTGCCGTTTTCTGAAGCACACCGCTTTTAATGAAAGAGCCGGATCCTGTTCAATGGATGCCGGCCCTTTTTTATTGCCTGGTTTTTTGGTTATTCTCTTGTCATTACTGATAAGCCAGTGAAATTTATGCAAATCTTTTTTTTACATGCATTCTTTTAAAGTCTCTTCATAGATCTCAAGGCCTTTTTCAAGCTGCTCATCTGTTACACAAAGAGGACAAAGGAATCTTATAACATTACCGTATGTTCCTGCACCTTCCAGCATAAGTCCCTTCTGAACGGCTCCTGCAACTACCTTGCCTACTATTTCTGAATTCGGCTCTTTTGTTGCCTTGCTCTTTACGAATTCAACTCCCATCATGGCGCCGGTCCCTCTTACATCGCCCACGACTTCGTATTTTTCTTTCCATTCATTGAATCTGGCCATGCATTTTTCTGCTATCTTCCTGGCCTTTGCGGGATAATCTTCTTTTTCCATAACATTTATCAGGGCAAGAGAGGATGCGCATGCAAGTGGGTTTCCGCAGTATGTTCCTCCTATAGTTCCCGGGGTCACGCCATCCATTATCTCTGTACTTGTAACCACTGCAGAAAGGGGCATTCCACCGGCTATGGATTTTGCTATAACCATTATATCGGGAGCATATCCCGCTTCTTTGTAGTAGTCTGATACAAACATTCTGCCGGAACGGGCAAAACCGGTCTGAACTTCATCTGTTATCATCATTATCCCATGTTTGTCGCATATTTGCCTTACTGCTTTTACCCATTCCACGGGTGCCGGGATGAATCCGCCTTCTCCCTGAACGGGCTCAAACAGGATAGCCGCCACACTGTCAGCGGGAGCTGCTTCTATAAATGCCATTTCAAGTTTGTTCACATAGTATTTTATTGCCTCTTCATCCGTCATGGAATCATCGGGTCTTCTGTACATATTGGGGAATTCCACTCTGTATATTCCGTCAGGGAACGGGCCCATCCCTATTGCATAGGCCTTCTTGCCGGTCATGGTCATGGTCAACTGTGTCCTTCCGTGGAAAGCTCCTGAAAAGACTATGATGTTTGGTCTTCCTGTATAACTTCTTGCGATCTTTACTGCGTTTTCATCGGCTTCAGCTCCCGAGTTTACGAACATGGTCTTTTTCTTGTCTCCTTTTACGGGTGCTATGGAATTGATTTTCTCTGCCAGAGTTATATAGGGCTCATGTGTGGTTATATTCATCATTGCGTGGAAGAATTTTTCTGACTGACCCTTCACTGCATCTATAAGTTCCGGATGGCTGTAGCCTATATTAAGTACTCCTACTCCTCCGATCCAGTCCAGGAGTATATTGCCGTCAACGTCTTCTATCATTGCGCCTTCACCGCGTTTTATCACCAGCGGATATATGCATTTGATAGCATTTGGCATTGCCGCTTCTCTTCTTTTTATTATCTCCTGGGCTTTTGGTCCCGGCAGCGGCATGTTTACTTTTGGTAGTGCTTCTCTCAACATTTTTGAATCCTCCATTTTAAAATAAATTTATAAAAGTCTCTTATTTATATCCAGCTCTGCGAGCTTGCGATACAGTGTTGCTCTTGATAGTCCCAGTTCCTTTGCCACGGCTTCTTTCCCGTCACCGCCTACGCTGTACTTTCTGAATTTTTTAAGGATTATCTCTCTCTCATATTCTTTTATCTGATCTGCCAGGGGCAGGTCGCTGTCTGAAACGCTGATAATGTTTTCTTCGGATCTTTGAAGTCTCATTGGCACATCATCCATTCCGACGATCTCCCCAAAAGCCATATTTGTACTGTATTCTATGGCATTTTCAAGTTCTCTGACATTGCCCGGCCAGTCATAGCTCATATAAAGATCTCTTACGTCATCTGTAAATCCCCTGAGTTTTCGGTTCATATATTTATTATATTTTTTGAGGAAATGATCCATGAAAAGTTCTATATCTTCCCTTCTTTCCCTTAAGGGCGGAATGTCTATGGGGATCACACTCAATCGGTAAAAAAGATCCTCTCTGAAAGTTCCTTCTTTGATCATTTCTTCCAGATTTCTGTTTGTGGCTGCTATTACCCTAACATTGACCATTATGGGCTTGTTGCCGCCTACCCTTTCAAATCTCATATTCTGCAACACATGAAGGATCTTCACCTGAAGATGTGCCGGCATGTCCCCGATCTCATCAAGAAAGATCGTCCCTCCGTCAGCCATCTCGAATTTGCCCATCTTACCTTTTTCAGATGCCCCTGTGAAGGCTCCTTTTTCATATCCGAAAAGTTCACTTTCAAGGAGGTTTTCGGGGATCGCTCCGCAGTTTACTGTTACGAAGGGCTGTCCGGCCCTGGGGCCGGAATAATGTATGGCTTTGGCAAACATCTCTTTTCCTGTGCCGCTTTCGCCTGTGATAAGAACTGTTGAATCCCCTCTGGCAGTTATCAAAGCTTGATTCTTGGCTCTTGTTATGGATCCGCTGTTTCCTATTATATCATCAAAAGTATTTTTTACTTTTCTTATGTTTATGTGGTATGCCAGTTTTTCGGCTTCCTCAATGTCTCTGAATGAAAGCACTACACCTTCGATCTCGTTGCCGGAAAAATACGGTTTCGCCGTAACTATTGCATGAAGGCCTCCCCGCTCACCTCTGTAAAGCTCTTCGTTTTCTGTGTAGCCTTTGCCTGTCTTGAAAACATCAAGGGCAGGTGAACTGAGCATGTACTTGTTTATATGTTCTCCTATGATATCGTTTTTTGTGGTTTTGAGCAGTTCCGCCGCCGTACTGTTGCAGTGTCTGATATAGCCTCCCTTATCTATGGCAAATATTCCTTCGTGGGCCGTCTCAAGAACAGTTATCATTTCTTTCCTGGAAAGTTCCGTCATCTGAAGATCTTCCTGCTGTGCTGCCTTGGCTGCCAGAAGGTCTGCCATTTTTTCAACGAAGGTGACCATGCTTCTGTCTTTATCCAATAAAATTCCCCGTTGCTCTTCATTAAAAGCAACGAGGCCTATTATCCCTATGATTTCATCATTCCTTTTTATGGGAGTGCATATCTCCGCCAGTTCGCCGACTGTTTTTGCTCTGTCTTTCTGTTCATCATAAAACCGGTCGCTTCTGGTATCTTCCACATACTGTGTGACGCCGTTCCTAAGGACTCTTGCATAAAGAAAGTTTCCGTCCAGCTTGCCGGCTTCCTCTTTCTGTCCTATCATATCAGAGTAAAGCCCTGTGCCTCCAATAATAGTAAGAGATGAATCAACTATCTCCACCTCTACTCCAACGGCAATACTGATGGCTTCTGCCACTTGCTGAACACTTATTGAAATATCCTGCAATAAAGACATATCCTGCTCCTTGTTCCGTGGCACCATTATATCACATCTTGTCTCATTTTTGATATTATTTTTTTATTTTTTTGATTATATTTTTTTTTTGTCTCAATTTTGTTCATCCCTGTCGGTCAGAGCCGAGCCAAGACTCATAGATGACTTTTCAAGTTGGAGGACGATGTTGTTTATGTCCACCATTTTCTTTGGTGAAATCTCGCTCCCCGCGGAAAGACTTGTATTATATAGGGATTTTTCTATGTGCTCGTGGACATCTGCTATCCTTTTTCTTATGGTCTCCATCGTTTCTTCATCAAGGGCATCTGCCAGAGCCTCTTCCTTGCTCAGTAATTCTCCGTGTTCCAGTTCAAATTCGGATATGCCTGAAACAGTGACGGTATCATAACCCAGCTTTTCTTTTATTGCCGCGGCAAGGTCAACTTTGGCATCAGTCTCACCATGTACAAGAAATATCTGTTTTGGTTCCTTTATGAATCCGCTTATCCATTCCAGAAGTCCTTCTTTGTCCGCATGGGCAGAAAATCCTTCCAGATCATATATTTCTGCATTGACATGTATCTCTTCTCCGAAAAGTGTCACATCTTTAAGGCCGTTAAGAAGATTCCTTCCCAGTGTCCCTTCAGCCTGATATCCCACGAACACCACACTGGATTTGGGATCCCACAGATTATGTTTGAGATGATGTCTTATCCTTCCCGCCTCACACATGCCGCTGGCGGAAATTATTATCTTGGGTTCCCGGTTCATGTTAAGGGCTTTTGAATCGTCGCTGGTTCTTGTGAATTTAAGGTTTTTGAAATCCAGCGGGTTATCTCCCTTAAGTATGTATTCCTTTGTTTCTTCATCAAATACCTGTGCGTTCTTTTTGAACACTTCTGTGGCAGTGGTAGCCATGGGGCTGTCTATATATACATTCAATTTGTCCAGCTTTTCTTTGTACTGTTGGTTTTCTTCATAAAACCGGTTGAACTCAAAAATCAGTTCCTGGGTCCTGCCCACCGCAAATGAAGGTATTACCACCGTGCCGCCTCTGTCTGTGGTTTTTATGACTATGTCAAGAAGCTCGTCTATGCTGGCGGAATTTTTGGGGTGCAGTCTGTTCCCGTAGGTGGCTTCCATAATAAGATAATCCGCTTTTTTTATGATTTTGGGATTTCTCAGTATGGGTCTGTCCATCACTCCCAGGTCTCCGGAAAAAACGATCTTGGATATCTTCTCCTTGCCGTTTCCCTGCTTTTCATTCTGCCCGTTTTCACCGGTTTTTTCTTTTACCCAGATCTCCGTTATGGCGGACCCGAGAATGTGTCCGGCCTCATTGAACACGGCTTCCATTTCATCATTTATCTTAAACAGTTGATCGTATAGCACCGGGAAAGTCAGCTTTAATGCCTCCTCGGAATCCTTTATTGTGTAAAGAGGCTCTATCGGTGAACGTCCCGCTCTTTCATTTTTGCGGTTCTGCCACTCTGCTTCCTTTTCGTGTATATATGCGCTGTCCTTCAGCATAACGGGAAGGAGGTCCGCCGTTGCATCGGTACAATATATCTTTCCCTTAAAACCTCTCTTGACCAGAAGAGGAAGTCTCCCGCAATGATCTATATGGGCATGACTCAAAAGGACGCATTCTATTTCTTTTGGGTCAAAGGGAAATTCATCGAAATTCTGGGCTTCCTGCTGTTTGCCCCCCTGAAACTGACCGCAATCCAAAAGTATTTTGTGTCCTCCTCCCATAAGAAGATGGCATGAACCGGTAACTCCAAGCGCCGCTCCGCAAAATTTAATGTGCATAAGTGATCCTCCTTATATCTTTCTATAAAACAAAAAGTCCCGAAGAAAGATACCTCTCTCCGGTATCAGGCAAAATAACGATTATGTTTTTTCCTTTGTTTTCTTTTTTTGCAGCCAGACAAGATGCTGCATATAATGCTGCTCCTGAAGATATTCCTGCAAGTATGCCTTCCCTTTTCGCAAGTTTTTTTGCAGTGTCAAATGCATCTTCATCGCTGACTGTTATCACTTCGCTGATAAGGGATCTGTCAAGTATATCCGGTATGAATCCCGCTCCTATGCCCTGTATCCCATGGGGGCCGGGAGTTCCTCCGGTCAGTACATTTGATTTTTTTGGTTCTACTGCAACGATCTTGACTGCCGGATTCCTTTTTTTCAGGAAACTTCCTGCTCCGGTTATGGTCCCTCCGGTGCCTACGCCTGTAACAAATATATCTACTTTCCCTCCGGAATCTTTCCATATTTCGGGCCCTGTGGTTTCAAAATGGGCCTTTGGATTTGCCTTATTTGTAAACTGGCCGGGCATGAATGCCCGGGGAGTCTGCCTTGTAAGGCTTTCTGCTTTTTCTATTGCACCTCTCATTCCCCTTGCACCTTCTGTAAGATAAAGCTCTGCTCCATATCCAGAAAGCAGATCTCTTCTCTCTCTGCTCATGCTGTCCGGCATAACAAGTATGGTTTTATAGCCCTTTGCTCCGGCCACCAGAGCCAGCCCAATGCCCGTATTACCACTGGTGGGTTCAATGATAACGCTGCCTTTTTTCAGCAGTCCTTCTTTTTCTGCATCCTCTATCATATAAAGAGCGGTTCTGTCCTTTATACTTCCTCCGGGGTTTTTCCCTTCGATTTTTGCATATATATTCCCCCGGGGAATAGAAGAGTCTTCTTTTGAAACTTCATATCTGCTTAAATAAACAAGAGGTGTGTTCCCTATGGTTTTTATTATATTCTTATACAACATATTTATCCCTCTGTCATCATTTGATGCTTTATATTATAACATGAAATCATTTATGAAAGCATCCTTTAAGTTCTGATATTTTCTTGTTTTACCTGCCATAATATAGATGGCCGTCCCTTAAAAAAGGGACGGCCATTTAATATTTTTTGTAAAATCAGTTTTCGGTCAAACTATCAGTCATACTTCTTCTTTGTAGCTACCTTGACCTTTTTTCTGCCCTTCTTCCATTTGATTTCCCCTGTGGTTATGCAGTCCTGTACAGGACATACATTGAGGCACAGATGGCATCCAACACAATCGTCTTCAAGAAGTATAGGTCTTCTCTTCTTTTCGTCCCAGTCAATGGCCTGATGTGCAGCATCATAGCATGATATATAGCATCTGCCGCATCCAACACATTTTTTGTTGTCGAACTTAGGGAATACTTTGAAGTCTCTGTTAAGCTCCTCTGCAGGGATCAGATTCGGAAGAACACATCCTATGAAATCGTCAAGCTTGTTATAGCCTTTTTCATCCATGAAATGCCTCATGCCGCTTATCATGTCTTCAACGATCCTGTAGCCGTACTGCATTATAGCAGTTGTCACCTGAACGTTACGGCATCCTACCGAAAGGAATTCTGCCGCGTCTCTCCATGTCTCGATACCTCCGATGCCTGACATTTCATGGCCATAACCGAAATCTTTTTTGTTGGCCTTGAGGATTTTGTTCATTTCGGGATCCTGCATTACCTGTGCGCAGAATCTGAGAGCAACGGGTTTTACCGCTGCCCCTGAATAACCGGAAATGGATGATTTTCCGTTGACTACCGGCATACCTGTATTGTTTTCGAAATCCACATTCGTTATGGATTTGATCGTGTTTATTGCAGATACAGCTGCAGCACCTCCCTTTATGGCTGCCCTTGCAGGCTCTTCCATGTTTTTGCAGTTAGGTGTCATCTTGGCGATGAAGGGTATATTTGTTGTTTCTGAAACGGCTTTTGAATATGCTTCCACCAGTTCAACATTGGTTCCAACATCAGACCCCATGTCATGGGAAGTCATCTGGGGACATGAGAAGTTGCCTTCGATCAGGTCTGCTCCTGCCTGGTCCGCCATTTTAGCCAGATCTCTCCATTCTTTGTCACTGCTTCCCATTATGGATGCAACAACAACTTTGTCCGGATAGTCTTTTTTTAGTTTATAAATATACTCAAAGTTCTTTTCGGTCGGTTTATCTGATATCTGTTCCATATTTTTGAAACCGATCCAGGGAAGTCCTTCTTTATTTGTCTGGTCAAATCTGGGTGAACATTCGTCTGCAACGAATATACCTACAGTTTTGAAGAAGACGCCGCCCCAGCCTGTCTCAAAGCATTTGGCTACCATGTCATAACAACCGCCAACGGGTGATGATGAAAGGAAGAACGGATTTTCGCAATCAACTCCCAGATATTTTATTGATAAATCTTTTTTAACTGCCATCCTACTTCACTCCTTTCTGTAAGAATTCTATTATTGAGGCTGCTGCTTCTTTTCCTGAAGCCACGGCTTCAACAACTGTCTTTCCACCATTTACGATATCTCCGCCGGCAAAATATTTTTTACTGCTGGTCTTGCCCTTTGCTGTAGCCTTTACCATGCCTTTTTCTGTAAGTTTCACAGGGGCCAGGTCCGAGAAATCTTCAGCGCCCTGTCCGATGGCAAATACAACTGTATTGGCTTCAAGTTTCAACTCGGATTTTTCGGTTACTTTTGGTCTTCCTTTGAACTTGACAGCTTCGACCTTATTTGTTCCCAGAACACTGGAGGGTGCCATGTTGGTCGTTATGCCAATACCAAGACAAAGTGCATACTGGAATTCAGTCATGTTGCCCGGAGCCTCTTCCAGAGTTCTCCTGTAAACGATGCGAACATCTTCTGCCCCCAGAAGTTTTGCCGTTACAGCACAGTCTACAGCCACATCGCCGCCGCCCACTACAACGACCTTTTTACCGGGTTTGAAAGTTTTCTTCGTTCTTGCCTGTTTAAGAAAATCCGCTGCTGCATATACACCCTTAAGGTTGGTTCCCTTGATGGGAGGGATCTTTGCTCCCCAAAGGCCTACACCAACGAAAACAGCATCAAATGCTTCCAGATCGGCGGGCTTTACTTTTTTGCCTAAAACGAATTTCACTCCAAGACCTTTTACCTGCGCTATATCATGATCCACGACTTTCTGAGGCAGTCTTGTGGGAACTATTCCGTATGTCATAACTCCGCCGGCTTTTTCTTCTCTGTCAAAAACAGTTACCTTGTAACCTGCTTTTGCCAGCTCTGCGGCACATGCCAGTGATGCCGGTCCGGCACCCACGCATGCAACTTTTTCTTTCATTTTCTTTACGGGAGCCTTCAGCGTCTTCATTTTGAAGATCTTTTCCTGTTCGATCGCGTATCTCTGAAGTTTGCCTATCTGGATAGGTTTGTCGATACCACATCTGCTGCAAGCTTCTTCACAAAGTCTGTCATAGGGACAGATCCTTGCGCATGATCCGCCAAGAATGTTGTTTTCTCTGATGGTCTCTGCGGCACCTTTTGCATTTCTGAATCTTATCGATCTGATAAATTTCCCGGGGTCGGTCCCTGCGGGACAACCCTCACTGCAAGGTGCATCATGGCAGAGTAAACATCTTGCTGCTTCTTCCATGGCTGTTCTGTGATTGAATCCAGCCTGGGCTTCAGCAGTGTACTTAGCTTTTTCTACTTTACTCAATTTCTACTCCTCCTTTGATACTTAACTAATATTTGCTGACGCGAAGGCGCCGAATAGAATATATATTAGTTCATTTTTTGTCGTTCATTTGAATGACTATGTTCTTTAATTCTAACATACTTCTGTATAAATGCAAGTTGAACAGCACCTCTGCCGTCAAATATACGGTGTAAAAAATACATCCGGCGGGAGGCCTCCCCGGCGGATGTATTTTATTTTTTCGGAACTATTCGTAGAATTTATCTGCTTTTAATACGGCACCCAAAGCTGCTGTTGCTCCTGCCGTACAGTCCTCATCAGAAACAAATTCAGGTTCACAATGGGACAGTCCGTCTTTTGTTCTTGTGAATATCATGGTTGTGGGCAGCATGTATGCACAGAACTGGGCATCATGTCCTGCTCCGGAAAGGATCTTCTGCCATTTCATTCCGCTTTCTTCCATTGATTCTTCTACAAAGCGCACGAGATCCTTATCAAAATAAACTGTATCTCTTACCCACTGTTCTTCGATCTCACATGTGCACTTGCACCATTCTTCCTTTGCCATGTCTTTGAGTATTCCCATTACCTTTTTGCGAAGTTCGGGATCCGGATGCCTTACATCCAGCGAGAACTCTGCTTCGTCGGGGATACAGGTGTGTATGCAGGGATGAACATATATCTCGCCTGTGGTGTATACGAATTCCGGCTCCTGTCCTTTGTTGAGTTCATCAAATCTTTTGTGCATTTCACAAAGGAATGTGGAGGCGGCAAAAAGAGCATCATGTCTTTTGCCCATGGGGAATGTTCCGGCGTGAGCCGTGAATCCATGGAATCTGACTCTGTAGTTGAACATGCCCATTACCAGCTGCACTGCTCCCACTTCATTGCCTGCTTCTTCCAGGATGGGTCCCTGTTCCAGATGTGCTTCAAACATTGCACAATACTTGTCAGGACTTATTCTGTTTTCTTTGGGGCCCTTGAATTTTGTTGCCGCCAGTGCTTCTCCGAAATTGGCGAACTCGGATTCATCCATGGGTGTGGATTTCATCATATTTTCATACTGGAAATTCACAGCCAGTTCTTTGGGTATATAGTCATTGCATATTATCCCGGAAACCATCATAGCGGGAGGATAAAGAGATCCTTCCTCATTGGTCCATATCATAGCCGTCACAGGATGCTTATGCGGTATATTCTCAGCCACTATAGTTTCAAGCACTTCCATGCCTGTCATTACTCCCAGGATACCGTCATAGTTACCGCCGTTTTTAACGGAGTCCACATGGGAACCCAGAACTATCCTCTTTGCATTGGGGTCTGATCCTTCAATGGTTGCATACATGCAGGCTACATCGTCGCATTCAATTTTTGCGCCGATAGCTTCCATCCTTTTTACAAATTCTTCTCTGGCCATGTGTGCTTCAGGGGAAAGAGAATATCTGGTTATTCCGCCATGACCCGCATCTCCGAATTTTGAAAAGGTTTTGATTTTGTCGCTCATTCTGTTTAGATCACATTTGTAAGCCATTTTATGCCTCCTTATTTAATAATACCATTATGCCTTTCAGCCATTTTAATAAACTATATATCGATATGCAGCACAAAAAATAACACATCGATGTACACTATTATTATATACCTGTCATTTTATTTTGCAACATGTAAAGAAAATTTACATGCCCGGTACCAGCATTCCCAAATGTACTATTCATTCAGAACCGTCAGTTTTTTTATTTTCTGAGGCTCTTTCGGTTTGTCTCTCATATCTCTTTTGGTGCTTACTATCCTGTCAGCCTCTTCCATCCCCTCTGTTATTCTGC
>Ga0123335_1006972_pt1 | contig 12874 bp, 11 predicted proteins | sample BiotimSIPDNA_2_FD_89707 | JGI IMG/M metagenome (GOLD analysis project Ga0123335, IMG submission 89707) | Anaerobic biogas reactor microbial communites from Washington, USA - Biogas_R2 time_0 SIP DNA | ecosystem: Engineered > Bioreactor > Anaerobic > Unclassified | place: Washington, USA... | reverse complement strand
ATGAAAATCATCCCGCAATCAAGACATCTTACTAGGCGTTGAATCCCAAGGTGCGAAACAGCCAGATTGCTTCCACAGAGCGCACAGGGTATCCAATTCATATTCTCATGTTTCTGTTTCATAGGCACCAACTACCATGATAATGCTATAGATACATCGGTTTTTCAATACCATTTCTGAAACGGGGTTCCGAGGTTCAGCGTTCCAGGTTCAAAAGTTAAGAGGTTAAGAGGCCGTTACCGGGAAACGCTGAACGCTGAACGCATTTCATCTCTGGAATAGCTGAAGTGCGAACATGGCCAGAAGTCCCAGAGCGATAAGAGCTGCTGCGATTCTGATCAGTGTTTCGATAAAATTATTGCCTGAAGGCTTTGCCTGAGGCTGGGAAGCTGGCGGATCGGGAGGTCGCGGGTAGGTTTTTTTTCGGTCCCCGGGAGAAGAATTTCGAGAAGTTTCATTAGAGAGTATCTGTTTGAGACCTTCTTCAAAATCATCTTCATTGCTCATAGATGGTATTTCCTTTGCTATTAAATTAACTCCGGGAAGCGCTTTAAACACAATAATGCAATTATTAAACCGTAAAAATGTGAATAAGTATCTTTTTACCTTGACCTTAAAAACAAGATTTGGTTATTTTACTTTTCTTGATCTAATTAATCATCTGTAGCAATAATCGAAATAAGGGATGTATCTAGAACCGGTATTCTATCGAAAAAAAGTAGATCTCCATATCCACACTGTTCATTCTGACGGTACCAGTACTGTCAAAGAGATCATTGATGCTGCTTATCAGCGTGGCTTAGCTGCTATCTCCATCACCGATCATGACTGTACCGATGCTTATCCGTTGGCATTAGAGCTGGGAGCTGCTGTGGGTTTAGAGGTTATTCCCGGTGTTGAGCTATCCAGCGAGGTCGATGGTAACGACATTCATGTTCTGGGTTTCTACATTGATCCTGAAAATCCCGCATTCAGCAGCAAACTTAAAGAGATGAAGGATGCCCGGTATGTGCGGGCCCAGAAAATTGTCTCAAATTTGAATGAACAGGGTATTGATCTGCGGTTTGATACCGTTTTGAGCATTGCCGGAGTGGGTGCTATAGGGCGTCCTCACATTGCTGCAGCCATGCTTAAAGAAGAGCTTGTTTACTCTTTTCGTGAGGCTTTCGATAAGTATATCGGTTACGGCCTTCCTGCTTATGTGGAAAAGCTAAAAATGAGTCCCAAAAATGTTTTTGACCTCATTAAAAATGCCGGTGGTGTTCCGGTGCTTGCTCACCCGGGGGTTACCCAGGTTGATGAGCGGATCCCGGAATTTGTTCGTGACGGCCTTATGGGGATAGAGGTGTTTCACACTGAACACCCCAGTTGTGCTGAACGTCACTATATGCGTCTTGCCAGAAAACACAATCTTGCTTTTACAGGCGGTTCAGATTTTCATAATAACAATCACAACAAATCTGAAATCGGATCAACCTCCGTTCCATATCTTACTGTAAACACTCTCAAAGACAAATTGGGCATTCCTGTCCAAGAGGTTTAAATGACCATCGTTCCTGTTATTCTCGCTGGAGGGATCGGAGAGCGTTTCTGGCCTCTGAGCAGATCCTCCATGCCAAAGCAGCTCCTTAAGATCACCGGTAAAAAGACAATGGCTGAGGAAACTCTGAACAGAATCAGTTCACTCTGTTCCAGAAAGACCGTTCCTCTGATAATTACAAGTAAAGCCATAGCCGGCAAGCTTAAAAAAGAGATCCCCTCCAGGGGCAGGTACGATTTGATCGTAGAGCCGCAGGGGAAAAACACCGCTCCGCCTGTGGCGCTTGCTGCAGCCTGGATAGAGCAGAAGTATGGTGATGCGGTGATGATGGTTCTTTCTGCAGATCATCATATTTGCCCCAGAAAAGATTTTCTGGATGCCTCCCTATATGCGATACGGTTCGCTCAGAAGCTCGATTCCCTGGTGGTTTTCGGTATAAAGCCATCCCGTCCTGAAACCGGCTACGGTTATATCCGGCTGGGTAAGAAAATCGGAGAGTCAGGCGGCATTTCGGGTTATGAGGTAAAAAAGTTTGTTGAGAAGCCATCGGTGAAGAAGGCCGGTGAGTATCTAAAATCGGGAAAATATATGTGGAACAGCGGTATGTTTGTCTGGAAAACCTCGGTTATACTGGAGGAGTTCCGCGATCACATGCCGGAGCTGTTTAAATCTGTTCAGGCTCTCGCGAAAAAGAAATTTACAAAAGCCGCGCTGGAAAAATTCTATTCAGAATGTGTCAAGGAATCCATAGATTACGGGATCCTGGAGAAGTCTTCAAGAGTAGATGCTGTTGTGGGGCAGTTCGGGTGGGATGATATCGGTTCCTGGGAATCGCTGTGCCGTCTTCACGGGAAAAATGCGGAGGGATCTACTGTTGTAGGCAGGAAGATTTTCCATAAAGAATCCTGCAATTCTATTGTGGTCAACAGGTCCTCTCTTTCTGTGGCTGCAGTGGGTGTAAACGATTCTGTTGTGGTGGTGACTGATGATGCGGTGCTGGTTATTGACCGCTCCAGGCTCGATGATCTTAAAAAGTATCTCTCTGAAATGAAAAAAGAGGGCAGTCTCCCGCCGGAACTTTTCTAAGCAGAAATGCTGCTGATTAAAAGTTGATCAGCACCATCTGTAAGATTATAATAACCATATGACTTCACCTTCTATCATGTTTGTTGCCGGGGATGTCTCCGGTGATGTTCATGCCTCCTCTATAATCAGGGAGCTCTTTGCTGATTTCCCTCAGGCAAAGATCTGGGGTATTGGCGGTCCCGCTATGCAGGCTCAGGGTTTCTCAGCGCTGCTTCCTTTTGAGCCATTCAACAGGATGGGGTTTCTGGAGGTGGTGGCTCATCTGCCGTTTTTCCTGAATGCCAAAAAAAAGGTGATTGATGAGATAAAGAGTAAAAGGCCGGATTGCCTGGTTCTGGTTGATTATCCCGGGTTCAATATGCCGGTGATGAAAGCTGCGCACGGCATGGGCGTTCCGGTGGTGTGGTATATTGCCCCGATGGTCTGGGCATGGAAAAAGAAGAGGGCGGCGGTGCTTGGTAAGATGGCATCTCACATTGCCTGTATCTTTCCATTTGAAGTCGATTATTTTACCCCGTATACCTCAGGCGTGAGTTTTGTGGGGAATCCGCTCTCAGAGTCTGTTCTGTTTCAGAGGGAGAGAGAGCGTTTCTGGAACCATGAAGGGGAGCTTACTCTTGCTTTAGTGCCGGGAAGCAGACGTCAGGAGATCGAGAAGGTGCTTCCTGAGATGGTATCTGCCTTCAGAGAATTGAAAAAGCGATTTCCACTTTTAAAATGCAGGATTTCCCGTTGTGGATCAATCCCGGAGGGGCTTTATCGCGGTGCAATGGAGGGCACGGGCGCAGAGTTGTATACGGGCCCGCTCAAGGATCTCTTTTGCGAAGTGGATCTTGCGCTGGTCACCTCCGGTACGGCTACCCTGGAAGCCAGTTTAATGGGAGTTCCGATGGTGATTGCGTATAAGACATCGCTGGTTACCTATTCTATCTATAAGAAACTGGTCAAGATTCCCTTTATTGGATTACCGAACATAATAGCTGGAGAGCAGATTGTTCCGGAATGTATTCAGGACGGGGCAAGCGGTGAGAAGATGGCTGAGAAGTTGCAGGCTTTTATTCAAGATGAGGGCCTTTATAATAGAACGATTTTTAAACTAAAGGGGTTGAGGGAGGTTCTTGGATCAAGGAAGCCTTCAGTTGAGGTTTCAAAAATTATAAGAGAGATTATAGGTGCCCCAAAAGAAAGTTGAACCATTGAGATCTAAAGGTTCACAAGATATATATCCTTAATTATTGCATCAAAAGAGCTATATTAATTGCTACTAAGAGGTTAAGTGTTTATAATGTAAAGAGAACTTCTTTCTGCTGCAGGATGAGAGTTTGTTGTGAACAGTGCTATCCGTATATTTATTCTACTGACGGTTTTCTACCTCTCAACAGATGCAGCTTATCTTGAGGGTGACTACATTATCACCCGTTTTCGTTCGACCAGCCGTGATTTACCGCTCAAGAGTTTCGGGTTAATAAAGGGAGGCCCTGAGGAGCATCTTCAGGAGCTGGATTCTGTGCAGCAGATTTTTTGCGGACAGGTAATTGTGCGCAGGAAGTACGATGGCGAGCACAGGCTTTACAAGGGATTTCTTGATACAGCGGCATTCAACCTCAAATCCAACCAGTACTATGCTTTCCAGATCCCGGGATGGGCCAGGATGTCGGAAATGGTTCATTACCGTTTTTTTCGCGCTCCAACCGATAAGCCCGGCAGTGATGAAGAGGTAGTGTTTTTTGATGACGAGCGTATTTACATGCGCCAGTTTTCCCGTCTTTACTACTTCCGGAATGGCAACTGGTTCTCTCTTGAGGGCTCAACATCACTCCAGCCCGGAACGATAAAGGTTACATCCGAACCTCAGGGGGCGCAGGTAATCATTAACGGCCAGGTTTCAGGCAAGGTTACCCCGTGCGATATAGAAGGGCTTATCCCCGGGACTTATGTGCTTGAGCTGTTTCTTGCGGATCACCATTTCTTCCGTAAAACAGTCAGGCTCTTTCCCGGTGGTTCACTTTCGGTTTCATTTGAGCTTTTTTCGGATATGGACACGGTTTATATCACTGGTAAAGCTCCTCATGGTTCCCTGATTCTTCCTCAGCCTCCCTTTGACAACCGTTACATGGTTGATACTGTGTTTGCAGATGATCACAGGGTACGGCTTCTTCCCGGCGAACACCGTATCCGGTGGAATGGCGGAGCGCTGTATAAATCTTTGGACACCGTAGTAACTGTCGAAGAGGGAAAGGTTACGTTTTTCGATTATATGTTCAGAAGACAGTACGGGGTGTTGAGGGTTGCTCCTGATCCTGAAGATGCGGAGGTTTGTATACAGAATTATAACTGTCGTATCGGGGAGCAGATTCTTGAGGTCCCTACCGGCAGGTACAATGTTTCCGCTTTTCATTATGGGTTCAGGAACCTGAGAAAAGAAGTTATAGTACTTCCAGACTCGATTACAAACTGTGAGATGGATCTTGTTCAGATACCAGACGGGGATGCGGACGGTTTTATAGATAAAGTTGACAGGTGTCCAGACATTTACGGACTTCACGACGGCTGTCCCAAACAGAAGCTTGGTGATGTAATTGAGGGGAAAAAGCAGGATCTGCATGAGTATGTCAAAAACGATCACTTTACAGCCGGTTTCTCCCTGATGGGAATGATACTCAGAATTCCCACCAGAAAGCAATTCGCCAACTTTCTCTCAACATTTTCCAGTGGAAAAATCGGCGGGGTGAATAACTACCGCGGTCTGACATTTGCAAATATGGCCCAGTTCATGTATAAAGGCATGTTTGCATCTGTGGAGCTTGGTCAATGGACCGCAGGACTTCACTACCAGCGCAGCGATACGATGCAGCTTCAGACACAGAGTAATAATTACATTGTTTACTTTGATTCACTGATGGAAATTGAGCCGGTACTTTTTCTTCCCAGTACCGCCGTTTCGCTGGGGTTTCACTACAACTGGTCGTGGATAAACATCGTTTACTCTATAGGGTATCAGTGGGAGGATATCATCCTTGATCAGATTTATGATGTGAATAAAAATGAGTATGCGCGAATCACATTTGACAATGACTGGTGGTTTCATCAGCTCTACACCGAGCTTGATCTTCACACTGGTGAATTCTTCATTCCTTCTGTGTATTTCAAGTTTAAATTTCCATTCGGGCCTTTTATGAGGACCCGCTGGCATGTACTTCAGGCTGGTTTTCAGATAAAACTGGTTCCGCACATCTACAAGGAGAGAAAGAAGAAATGAGGAAGACTTCTATTCTGCTGCAGATAACCCTTTTTATAGCCGCCCTGCTGATTCTGGGTTGTGGAGGGGGTTTTAAGAGCGACAGTGAGGCTGCGGATGATCTGGGAGAGACGATTTTCGGGCCCGATTCGCTTCATTGAGCAGGTTCCAAGACTTCATAAACATAAAAGCCATTTCCAGCAGATCAGGCAAATTGCACTTATCCCTTGTGCATAATCTTTCACAAATCCTGATTTCCCACTGGTAAATTTACAAAAAATCGTGATTATTTTCAGAATGCAATATTGTAACTGAATGATTAGCCTTGAGTTAAAGAGTTCTGAACATGAAGGTCTGCAGTTATTGATGAGTGTACCAATGTCTGCATTTTCTTTTTCCTTTAATATTTTCTGGCCATAAACTGGTAAACCGATCAGGTGATTATTCAATTCCCTTACTCCGATCAGGTGTACACAAAAAGTAAACAGAAATATGAGCCGAAATTCACTAATTTCACTCTACGGTATTCAATTAACATTATATTGAAAGTTAGTATGGTGAGTGGATTGCGGGCTGCTCGTTCCTGCACCGCATAATTCAGCCAGGCGGGTTTAGAAGAATGCCTGCAATCAGACCAATTCAGCCTGTATATGTTCAAGGGTGATGAATAAAATACAAATCAAGTCGGGGGGAGATGGTATGAACAGCCGTTATTTGTTCTGTGTTATTTTTCTAATCGGGTCTATTGTCAATGCTCAAACCGACAATTCGATTAATGTCCGGGGTAAAGTCACCAGCGGGAGTAAGGTGATCAGCGGTGCGTTTGTCACTCTTATGGGTGAAAACATCAAGGACACAACAGATATTAATGGTGATTATTCAATCACAAAGAGCTCTGTTGCTGTTATAAAATCAGCTGCTCCGCAAAATGAGAGAATTACATTCAGAAATGGTATTCTGGAGCTGAGCCTCCTCAAGTCGTCACCTGTAAAAATCGAAGTTTTTAATGTGAAGGGGAAGCTCTTAAGAAAAGAGGTACTACGAAACACCAATGCCGGTGTTTATCGAATAAATTTTGCCGGTATTTCCCGTGCATCAGAAGTTCTTTTGATACGTGCTTCGATTGGCGGCAATACGATGAGCTGCCGTTACCTTCCACTGCAAAACGGTAAATCTGTTTCAGGTGAGTCTGCTGGTATTTTCCAGTCACAGTTCGGCGGCGGCCTGGCGAAATTGACAGCTGTAGTAGATTCTCTTAAAGTGGAAAAAGAGGGATTTACATCTAAAGTAGTGTTAATAGAATCGTATGATGAAATAGTTAATATCTCACTTGACTCTGTGAATGCAGATGGCGGTTTTAAAGAAAACCAGGGATCAAACTGTGCAGTCGGGACGATTCCGGGCACGATCAACAGCAATAAACTTCCTGACCCGTTTACAAAATTTGATGGCACCCGTATGAGTACTAAAAGTGAGTGGCCCTGCAGACGACAGGAAATCTGGAAATTGGCCGAAAAGTATATGTATGGCGAAAAGCCGATGAATCCCGAAAGTGTTACCGGTACTGTGACAGGCTCAAAGATCACGGTAAATGTATCCAATGGAGGAAAATCTGTCACCTTCTCAGTTGAAGTTTCGCTGCCCTCTGGGGGTTCAGGGCCATATCCTGCAATCATCGGCCTTGGGGGTGGTTTCATGGGGTTCCCGCTGGATGAAGCTGCTGTAAAGGGAGAGGGCGTTGCCACAATCCTTTACGATCCTTATAAAATAGGCAGTGAGTCGACTTCGCGTACAAATAAAACCGGCGTATTCTATGATCTTTACGGTAACAGAAGTAAAACCGGTCTGCTGATGGCCTGGGCCTGGGGTGTAAGCCGTATAATCGATGTAATAGAGCAGTCGGGCGGCGATCTCATAAAAGCAGATGCAATTGGAGTCTCCGGATGTTCCCGCTTTGGAAAAGGGGCTTTTGCAATCGGGGTATTTGACCAGCGTATTGCCCTTACTATTCCCTTTGAATCCGGCAGCGGAGGGGTTCCAATTTACAGGGGACTCTCCGGAGAGGGTGCTCAGAGTGCCTCGAGTGCGTATGGTGAGACATACTGGCTTGGCGATGACTTCCAGCCGTTCACAAATAACACAAACGCTTTACCTCTGGATGCTCATGAACTGGTAGCGATGGTAGCTCCCCGCGGCCTGTTAATTCTTGACAATCCGCACATTGCGAACCTGGGCCCGAAATCGGCACATGTTTCAGCGCTGGGCGGTGCGGAAGTTTACAAGGCTCTGGGGGTAGGTGGAAATATCGCCTATATATCCAATGTGACCGATGGAAGTCATTGCCGATGGCGTACCGAGTTTGCAACCCCGCTGAAAAACAGTATCGCCAGACATCTCAAGAAATCAGATAATGCCCCGGATGGGGTGATAAATGCTCATTCCAAAGCCACAGGAAAGCTCTCTGACTGGATAACCTGGACCACACCTGCACTGGAGTAAATAACCGCATTCAATAAACGGAAGATTAATCCTTGTAAACTGTATCTGAAAAAACCTGTTGTCGAAAGGCAACAGGTACGGGATTAATCTGTTTAATTTGCAATTAGCATTCTCCCTCCTTGCATCATTTTACTATATTAATGTCATATCTCTTCCATAGGTCACCCGTCAACAGGAGGTCTGTTATGTTCAAACGGCTTTTATTGCTGGTTTGCAGCACAATCTCTTTTCCTGTGGCTCAGGAGCTGCTCCTGTCAGTAAACGCAAATACATATCAGGCTGGTCAGGATATCCCGGTAAATATTTCGGTGCTCAATGCTGATGCGATGCCGGGAGCTTATAAAATGGATATCGGGTATGGTAAGAAACTCACTTATGTCAAATCAACTTCTGCGGAAAAGGGTCCTTTTTCCATTACGCCTGTTGCTGTGGTAAATAGTAATACAGTTACTGTTGCCGGGTTTCAGGGTATAACGGATAACAGGTATGATACTGTCCCGCTTGTCATGCTTATTTTTACCCCCTCGAGCGATTCGGTTTCTATTGATACCTCAACTTTTACAGTCAAAAACCGGGAGATTTTTTCTGCTCAGGCCGCGATCATGGATCTTCGGATGGCAAAGCAATCGGTTTCGGTTACATCCGGCAAAAAGACGGTGTTCAGGCAATCTCTTTCCATAACGCAGAACCATCTACGTTTTTCGGTACCGCGTAATGGCCGCTTGTCTGTTTGCATTTACGATATCAGCGGCAGAACCGTTGCTGTTCCAGTCAGGGGTCGTCAGTACAAAGCCGGTAATTACACAGTTCCAATAGGTAAAGCCTTAAAAAGTGGTATTTACGTTGTAACGCTCCGGGGTGTGGGGCTTAATGCAACAAAGAAGCTGGAGGTGGTGAGATGAAAACGAAGATTCTCATTTTCAGTTTCTTTTTAACTGCACAGGTGTTTGCCGGACTTGGTGATCTCAACGGTGACGGGGCAATAAATCTCGAGGACTGCAAGCTTATAGCAGCTTCGGTGGCATCCGGACCTGAGCTTGATCTGGCAGTTGCAGATATTGACGGTGACGGGAAAGTTACAATACTCGATGCAATGCGGTTGCATCAGAGTATAGGCGGGTTGTGGGTAGAACCGGGTGGAAAGATCGCTCCGGTGCCGCAGGTCTCAGAAGCAGAACGGGCTTACATGGCCCGGTATGAGGAACTCTGCAGCCGCTATAAAAAGATGACGCCCGGGGATTTTTTATCCGGTTTTGAGCCGGCACCGTTGTACAGCAGTACTCTGGATCCCGCTCAGTGCCGCTATTTTCCTCAGATAGATTCTGCTTTCAAACTCTCAGACGAGCAGAAGGCTGCACTTAGAGAAAATGGAATGGTAGTGATTATGCGGCCGTCGACCTACGGCAGCGGTTTTGGCGGACACTATGCTGAGATTTACAAGAAAGATCTTCCGGTATTCTTTACAACTGATGCTCTTCTCGATCCACTCTACAAATTGTATGATGAAGCTCTCAAGGCCGTTGAAGTAACAATGCTTGCCCCTGCGCTCTCAACTGTTCTTACAGCTACGCTTGAGAAGATTCAGAGTTACAGATCAATTAACAGCAGCACTGATCCGTTATGGAATACTGCATTAGATGATGCTGAAAAATACATCTATGTTGCCAGTGCTCTATTGAGTGGCCAAAACAGTAATTCCGTCGCAGACTACTATCTGGATCTTATCTCTGCAGAGAAACTTGCTAATGTTCCGGATTTTTTCGGCACCGAAGATGTTGCGATCGATTTCAGTCAGTTCAAACCACGCGGGCATTACGATTGCCTGGAATGGGAAACCGACTGTGTGCTGCCACGGTATTTCAAAGCTATGATGTGGCTTGGAAGAGCCGATTGTGCCTTTAATATTGATTCTCTGCGTCATCTTCGGGTATTTGCCCTTATTCACTCCTGCATGCAGTTATCGGGTGTAATGAATGAGATGGTGAAAATCAACCAGACAATTTCTTCATTCGTCGGGGATATGGATGGGTTCTCACTGGAAGGATTGACAGAGGTCCTCTCAAAGCGGAATATGTCTATTGAGTCAATTATCACTTCAGATGACTCTGCGAAAGCTCTTCTTAATGTCATTAAAAGCAGCGGTGGTGCAAATCAGTTAATCCTTTCGCAGGCATTGTGGAAAAAACCTGATGCGTCACGGCCTGAGCTGCCGGTTATAGCTCAAATCAGCGGTCAGAGATTTATCCTCGATTCTTACATGCTGGGCCGTACAGTCGAGTGGTATGTCAAGGGACGTAACAAACCGATGCTCGAAGAGGTTCCGTTCTCTCTTGGCAACAACGCCGCTTCAACTGTCCTGGCTTCAGATGTAAATAAATACACGGTATCACAGGGAGATTATAAACCTTATCATGCCCGTCTTGGAGCAGCACGAGCGCTCTTTGATAAATATCCTTACTGGGATCGGAATCTCTATACTCTCTGGCTCAATGGACTTCGGGCCCTTTCACAGCCGCTTCCAGCAACAGTTCCTCTCCTGATGCAATCGCGGAGTTGGCAGGAGAAGCAGATGAACACTCAGCTCTCATCATGGGCACAACTTAGGCACAATACACTGCTTTACGCAAAGCAGAGCTATACAGGTGGAGTAATTTGTTTTTATCCTGACGGATATGTAGAGCCATATCCACAGTTTTACAGGATCATTGGAGAAATGGTAAACAGACTGGCAGACATGGTAAAGAATGTCAGTAACTACGATTTTAAATTTGATGCAAAAGTGTGGAAAATGGTTACTGACTCCCTTGCTTCGATGGCTGAACTTGAGCTGCAGGGTAAACCTCTGACCGAAGCTCATATTGACTTTCTTAACGGTATGATCAATGAGAAGCCACATGAAATGTGCGGAGACCCTCCTTTTAACGGCTGGTACCCTTTACTTTTCAAATCATGGGATGATTGCAGAGTGGCTCGTCCCTGTATTGCCGATGTACACACAATTCCTCCCAGTGAGATCTCACCGGAAAACATGGTTCTTCATGCGGCAACCGGTGATGCCTCTTTTATAATCATTCAGGCGGCAACCGCAAACAACTGCGGGACAATTTATGCCGGAGCCGTTTCATCATTTTATCAACACGATGAACAGCCTGTACTGCGGCTTTCAGACACGGAATGGATAACGATGCTGCGGAAAAATGACAGGGATGGTATTCCGGAGTGGTTTGGGAAGTACATTAAATGATTAAAGGTGACTGACATGAGTAATTGGATGGCCTGTGACAGAAGATAAATATCTGATTACAGGCCAGACCTTTTCTCCGCTACAATGCCTCAAGATGATCTATCAGTAATCTGCTCCATGGATCACACCAGCAGGTTGTGAAAGTCATGGTTGTCACTTGGGGTTTTTGCCACAATTATTGTTTTACCATAGTCATTATCAATCCAAGGGTAAAAACCGCTCAGGTTTCCTGTTGAAAATTTTCCCCAGTTTTTTTGCCATCTTCAATGACACTGGCCTGCGACCGTGCTCTATGTCGCTGATATATTTACTGGTTACCCCCAGAAGATTTCCAAGGTCCCCCTGGGACATATCCCTATGACCCCTGAAGAGCTTGATAAGTCCTCCATGGCGCAGGCGATTATCCGACTCTTTATACCACTCGGTATTTCTGACATCGGTATAGGTAATGTCTTTCATTTCGATGATGTAGTCTTTTTCCAGCACTTTTAACATAGAAGGAGTCAGACATCCGAACATCTGCAACTGATGTCCCTTGTGGTCATGCGCAAGGATAAGGGTCTCACCGCTGTGATTTTTTTGTGTCGTATGGAGCGCTTTCTCTGCTACCGGCATATATCACCTCAATAATAATGGTTCCTTTTTCCCATTTCCAGCATGCCACATAGTTAAATGATAAATGGCAGTGGAATTTATTATTATCTAATGGGCTATAATTGGGCCAATCCGGTTGAAATGGTCCTTTTTCCTCTAAATCGTTACAAAGAGCGACAAAAGCATCCCGTACCGCAAGGGGTACGGATCGCATCCTTTTTTCTGCCTTCTTTTTAATTACGACTCGATATATTGGAATATTCATAAGATTCCACTTATTTGTAGTATATAACATAAAAGTGGAATAGTCAACAAATGAATTCCGGTACTTCAGACATTTTCGGGTAATTTTTTGTTGAGATTAAATGATAGTAGGGGCGAACGGTAGTGAGCACCACTAAAATACTGGTGCTTAGTGGATCCGCCCCGGTCACTGGCGCATTCGTGTTTTCGCCGGTCTTCTCTTAGGGGCCATTGTTCGAGTCAGCGAGTTTATGGCCCCTCCCCGGCGAAAACGCGCATAAGCGCCAGTGCGGGGCTCCCAGGCATTTTTGTCATTTCATTCTTAACCGTATGGTATTTAGCCTTCGGCTTTGCCAAGTTATATTCGGTTTGTCATTTCATTCTTAACCGTATGGTATTTAGCCTTCGGCTTTGCCAAGTTATATTCGGT
>Ga0123335_1006971_pt1 | contig 12875 bp, 8 predicted proteins | sample BiotimSIPDNA_2_FD_89707 | JGI IMG/M metagenome (GOLD analysis project Ga0123335, IMG submission 89707) | Anaerobic biogas reactor microbial communites from Washington, USA - Biogas_R2 time_0 SIP DNA | ecosystem: Engineered > Bioreactor > Anaerobic > Unclassified | place: Washington, USA... | reverse complement strand
TGGAAGATTGACGATGTTTGTCAATGATTGTGCATGATTCTTGCTTGAAATTTTCCAAAAAAACGCGAAATTTTAGTGATGCAAATAAGGCTTTAGCCCACCCAACCGTAAGGGGGCCTCCGCCCCTGAATGTAGTGCGCGCGAGGAAGTGGAAGAAGTTGCGAGGTCGGTGAGGCGGGCTGGAGGCTGGGGGGCTGCGGAGCTGGGTGGATGAATCCGGAATTATAACCTTGTGATTTGAATGGATGATCAGGAACTATAACCTGGGGAATTAAACCTAAAACAAGCAGTTGACGCCAAGAAACCAACCAAGTACGGGTACCCGGGGTGATCGTACCTAAACTGTTGCCATGCCGACAACTTCTTTTTTAGGTTTAATTGTGGGCATCTAGTTGATGTAACCAAAAGCACACTTAGATTATTGGGCATGGACAAGTACCCCTCAAGGACGTCAAGCCACTCGGGGCAGGTTGCCGTCCACAATACAACATAATCCCGTCGGGGCCGGTGTCCGCAACCTTCAACAGAAAAGGAAGATCGCTATGAAACGAAAAGCTGCCGTATTCACTGGTCCTGGGAAGTCGTTTGAAGTCCGCGAATTCGAAGTAGGAGCGCCTGGTCCCGACCAAGTCGGACTCGAACTCGTCTCCAGCGGAATCTGCGGAACCGACGTACACATTCACGGCGGTTTTCTCGCCATGCCCAACTTCCCGATGGTAATCGGCCACGAATTCATCGGACGCATTGACCGTCTCGGCGAAGGCGCGATAACTGATGCGCTCGGCAACACCCTCAAGCCAGGCGCCCAGGCCATCGCCTGCGTCGCGATTCCCTGCGGAACTTGCTTCAACTGCCGCCGAGGCGAAACCGCAAGTTGCCTCTCCTTCAAGGTGACTTACAGCCAAAATGTGAATGATGCCCCGCATTTCCACGGCGGATTCGCGGAATATCTGTTCTCCCCGGCAAAAAATCTGGTTTTGTTGCCAGAAGCGGTCAATCCGTTTGCGGCAGCCGCATTCCCGTGTGGCGGACCGACGGTTATCCGCTCATGCGCATACGGAGGCGGCCTCGAACTCGGCGAGCTGGTCGTAATTCAGGGCAATGGTTCGCTCGGACTGTTTGCGCTGGCCTATGCAAAAGCGCACGGCTGCCACGTCATCGTAATCGGGTCGTCGGCCAACCCCGAACGTGTGGAGCTGACACGCGAACTTGGCGCAGACGACTTTCTGGACTTCCGCAAACTCTCCGATGATGACATCGCCAAGTGCGTCAATGACATGGCGGCAAGGTACAATCGCGGCAACGGTGCCGATGTCGTGATCGAAACCAGCGGCGCGCGGAATGCGTTTCCGCTCGGCGTCAAACTCCTGCGTACTCGCGGACGCTACTTCGTTCCAGGACAGTATTCGAATCGGGGTCCCGTCGATTTCGAGCCGCAACTGGTTACCTTCAAGGCACTTCAAATCTTCGGCAGCGGCCAGTACACAATGGCCGACATCGGAGCCTATCTCGACTTTCTTGCCGGAAAACCGGAGTTGCAGAACATCTTCTGCCGCCTAGTGAAGACGTTCCGAGTTGACGATGCCAACGCCGCCATGGCCGATGCCGAGGCAGGACGCGCCATCAAAGCGGTCTTTACCTATGCAGGTTGAGGTGTATTATCCCTAATGCTCTTTTCAATTCGCGCTTTGCCAGTTCTGCAAATCGGTCGCCTGCTAAACGTTATCTAGCTCGGTCATGTCATCTATTTACCTAAAAAAAGCAGTTGATGCCTTATGATTGTAGTGCCTTTACAAGGCACGGTCTCCAGGCGGTTTTCTCTCCCCAGACTAAAGCCTGGGGTTAAGCATAGTTAAGCGCTTGCAGCGCAATGCGTTATGAAAACTCTTCTGGCAAGCCCGAACTATCGTCCGCGTCCGGCTCGTGTTCCGCCCTGGGTGGATTGCGGACGACCAGTCCGCGCCAATGACTTTGCGCCGTAGGCGCCTGACCATGCTTAACCCCGGGCTTCAGCCCGGGGACAGGATGCCCCCCCCCATGCCGGGGCGCCTTGTAAAGGCGCTACAGAAGACTGACGTACTTCAATTCACCAATATGGTGAACGGAATAAACCTTCTAACCATATGATGGTCAATCAATTAGGAATAAAACCCAGTTTCAACTGCTTTTTTTAGGATAATCTGATTTTTCAGTCTAGCCTGGAAGACTTTCCTGCATATACCCATCAGCGATGAAGCGGCGTCTATTTCTTCATCGCGCTTCGCCGGTTTCGCAAATCGGTTGCCAGCTACACGTTGCCAAGCTCGAGCAGGTCTCCCACAACCGTCATTTCCCGCCATTACGATTGTTTCTTTCGCATCCAATTGGCGGCATCGAGCAGGTCCTTGGCAACGTAATCGGCGTTCGGGAGGGGTTCGTTTGTGCCGTTTGTGACTTGGATTGCCGTGATTCCGAAGTTCTTTGCCAAGTTGACATCCACCTTGGAATCCCCAATCATTGCGGCCGATTCAAGGTCCACATTGTATTTTTGGCAAGCGTCGATTAGCATTCCGGTTTTGGGTTTTCGGCATGTGCAGTTTTCCTCTGGTGCGTGCGGGCAGTAGAAGATGTCAAGCAGCTGGACTCTATTGTCTTGGAGCAATTCCTTGAGCCTGTCATGGACGAGCTTGAGGTCGTTTTCGGTAAAGTATCCCCTTCCGATGCCTGATTGATTGGTGATCATCACCAGCTGGTATCCAAAAGCCTGGAATGCCTTGAGTCCTTCTAGGGCATTGGGGAAGAATTCAATGCCTGCAGGATCGCTAAGGTAGTTCTTGTCAACGATTATGGTTCCGTCTCTATCGAGGAAAACGACTTTGGCTTTCATGGTTCATCCAGGATTTCGTCATATAGGTCAAGATGCTTCTTGATATTGTCCTGCAACAGGAATTGCTTTGACGGAAGCTGTTCGAATTCGTCGTTGACCGCCTTGATCATTGCCAATGCAAGGCTCTTGTGGTTGCTGGGCTTGGCAAAGAGAACCTTGCCGGAGACGACTTCGGGGAGTGAAGCGTTGTCTGTGACGATAACGGGTCGATTGAGTGCGCACGCCTCGGCTGCAGCAAAACCGAAGCCTTCGGAAAGAGACGGGACAACGACGGTATCCGCAGCCGCAATGTAGCTAGGAAGCTGCTTCCGAGGCACGGGTTCGAGTAGGATGACATGGTCGTCAAGATTGAGTTTCCGGATAAGCTTAATGACTTTCTGATATCCCTTTTGCACGGCTTTCGCGTTGCTTACAATGGCAAGAAGCCTGACGTTGGGCTGCGTTTCACGAACAAAGCTAAGTGCCTTGATCAAGTCCGGAAGACCCTTCGAAAAACCTGGCCGTCCTGAAAAGGCGAATAGGAACTCGTTATCGCCAATGCCTAATTCGTTTCTCTTTTCCTGGTGGTTGACCTTGTTTGGATCCCAGAATTGATAGTCGACTCCATTGTGGATGACAGTGATTTTGTCTATTGGGATGTTGATTCTCGCAAGCGCTTTTGCTGTTGCGTTTGACACAGCGACATAGTTTTGGTAGTTGAAACGATAGATGAACCGCTCGATTTTGTCGTTGATGAAGTTTGCGATTGGGCTTGCGTCGCTGGCTTGATCCCAGATGCCGACCCAGACTTCGTGGACTGTAAGGACGAGTTTTCGGCGTCTTAGTTTTGCGACCAGCCAAGCCGGCAGCGTCGAGGCAAAAGTCGTAGCATGAATAAGGTCGGCTTTTCCCGCCAATTTCCAAAGGATAGGCAGGCATAAGATGGCGAAAATGTACCTGCTTCCGAATGACTTGACGCGATGGATCTCGACTCCGTTGTGGATCTCGCGTGAAGGCGTATTCTTGAACTTCTGAGTTACGACGGTGACTTTACAGCCATGTTTCGCCAAGCCTTCAGCGAGGTTGGTAAAAAGAACCTCGCCGCCGCCAATATGAGGGTAGTAGAAATCCAGGCAAAAAAGAATATTTCGCATTAGTTGATATCCAACTAGTAACTTAGGAGCCAGTTAAAAATTAAGACGTCAGTTCGGACGGATCAGCCGGCTCTTCATAATTGCGCCGTAGGCGCGTAACCATGCTTAACCCCTGGCTTTAGCCTGGGGTGAGGAACCCGCCTGAAGACAGTGCCTTGTAAAGGCACAACAATCATTCAGATATTTCTTTTACAAAAAACAAGGTTCCGGCTGATGGCAACACGGGAAAAAAAGAAATGTAAAAGATAATGCATCAATCGTCTTTTGGCTAATTGGAAGAAGAACATTTGAGAGGTCACTTGTTGGCGGGAATGATTGCAAAAACGGATTCCGTGCTTATTTTTACAGGAATACGAACCGCAATGATGCCCGCCTTCTATCGAATAAATTATTGGAGGTTTTTCATGGATTATCGAAATACGTCAGCAAGCCAATGGTACGAGTCAATGGTCTCTGACATGAATGGCTTTCCCTTTGCATTCAGATATGCCGGAATTGAGTATTCCGGCTTTGGTGGCTTGGAGGCATTGGGTTCAGAACGCCGCGAGATCGAGGGTAGGATTGAAAACGAGTTTACGTATGGCTTGAATGATTTGCGGGTTAAGGTCTTGTTCTGCCACTATCCGAGTTTCGGTGTCTCTGAGTGGACTGTTCGGTTTACAAATGTAAGTGCTGGCGACAGTGGAATTCTGGAGGATGCCTGGACGACATTGGAGCTTGAGGGGGACTCTCCAGTGTTGCGCGGAATCCTGGGCGACCACGTAAACCAGTATCGCCCGTACGAGAAGGACCTGCAGGAGAAACCCGTTTCCTTCATTTCGGATAGCGGTCGCCCAACCCATGTGAACTTTCCGTATTTTGACGTATCACACGGTTCAGGCGGCACAATGCTTGCGATTGGCTGGGCTGGCACGTGGACTGCTGAGTTTTCGTATTCGGACGGCAAAACCAAGTGCAGCGCCCGTTCGGTCAACGGGATGCGAACCGTGCTGCGTGCCGGCGAATCGATCAGAACTGCCCTATTCGTCTATGCACCGTACCAAGTGCGCGACGAATGGTATGCAACCAACTTCTGGCGAGCATGGTTCGTGGAATGCAACCTGCCACGAAACGACGCCAGTGGCAAGAAAGTCCAACCCTTCTCAGCTTGCTGTATCGCAAACGATACTGGACTGCCCAATTCAGACGGCAGCATTTCCGAACGACATACGACATGGAGACCGAGCCTGGAAAAGATGATCGAGGTCGGCGCCAAGGTTGATGTGCGTTGGTTCGATGCAGGTTGGTACGTGGCTCCAGATGGCAGTTCCCCAGAAAGCGATTGGTGGGGAACTGTGGGAACCTGGGTGCTCGATCCCGTAAAATGGCCTGGAAAGACATTCCTTGAATCAACGGAATTCGCCCGTGAAAATGGAATGAGAACCCTGATGTGGTTCGAACCGGAACGAGTGACTGACGTGGAAAACCTAGTCACCAATTTCGATTACAAACCTGAATGGGCAATCCAGCGCCCGGGAGTTCATTCGATTTCCAATAACATCGGGATTCCCGAATGTTACGAATGGACCGTGTCCAGGATTTGCAAGTTGTTGAAAGAGAACAAAGTAGAGATTTATCGCGAAGATAACAACAGCGACCCTGGAAGCTTGTGGCGGTACTTGGATTCGCAGGAATCGGGCATTCGTACAGGCATCACGGAATGCAAGTTCGTCGAGGCGCATTACAGGATGTGGGATGAGATCATCGATTGTACCCTGTCTTTTGGCGGAGCTGGATTCGTGGATTCCTGTGCATCGGGCGGTGGTCGAAACGATCTGGAGTCGCTGCGCCGAGGCATCCCCTTGCTGCGTAGTGATTCCGACCGCAGCTCCACATCCCTGAGACTGTCGATGACCACCAGCTTCAATCGGTGGGTTCCATTCTGCGGAGCCAATACAAAGGAAAAAGCCTATGAACTCGATCCGACCGGACGCACAGACGTTTATACCTGGAGAGCATCATACCTCCCGGCACTGAACGTGGATTCCCAATTCACACAGGATCCCGACCAGGACTTCGATATGCTAAGGTTTGGCCTCAACGAATGGAAGCAAGTCAGGCCATTCCTGCTCAAGGATTTCCATGTGCTCACCGATTGGCATGACAAAAACAACAAGACCGGGTTCACTGCCTATTGCTTCTCCGATCCCGTACAGCGCCGCGGCGTCCTGTTCCTGTTTAGGATGGAAGATTGCGAGCAGAATGAGATCCAACTCAAACTCCCCTTCGACGCAGATAAAATCACCCTCAAAGACCAGGATTCAGGACAGGTCACCGAAGTGGCAGGAAAGGAAACCGCAAGCTTTCTCCTGGACGAAAAACGCCAGGCAAAACTCCTTTGGATCAGCTGGTAAACAGCATTGATAATCCTAAAAAAGCAGTTGATGCCTTTTGATTGTAGTGCCTTTACAAGGCACGGTCTCCGGGTGGTTTTTCCTCCCCAGGCTAAAGCCTGGGGTTAAGCATCGTTATGCGCTTGCAGCGCAATGCGTTATGATAGCACGGACGACTCGTCCGAGCTATCGCATATGCCTGGCTCGTATCCCATCTGCGTGGATTGTGGACAGCAAGTCCGAGCCAATGATCTTCATGACGTTTTTTTTAAGGGAAAGGTCATTGCAGTTGGCTTTTTGTAGGGCTTTTTTGCCTGAAGCCACCCACGAAACTAATTCAGCATTCAGCATTCAGCATTCAGCATTCAGCATTATTTAGCTGGTTTTTGCGGTGCTGTTGAGAGGGTTGGCTTGAGCCATGCGGAACTCATGTGTAGCCATGCCGGGCCACCTGCGGGCTGGGTTTCCAGCTTGAGGACCTTGACGCCGGAAAGGTTGGCGTTGATGGTCGCGGTAGGCTTCTTCCAGTCAACCTTGGCCTCGGCGAGCTTCTTGCCGTCTCCCCAAACAATGAAGTTGACTGCTTCTCCTTTTTCTCTCATATGGCAGATGTGACTTTCATTTGGGTTTTGAAGTTCAACATCGCTGGTGAAAGAATTGTATTTCTTATCGATGTTGTACTCGATCACTGCTGGCGCCCTGAGTCCGATACCACCTTGCATAGGTTCGCCAAAGAATGTCCGTCCGAGTCCGATTGCCCCCCTCATCTGGTCGATTTTTGTTGGCTTGAGGTTAACGAGCAGGAGTTCATCCTGGTTCGCTGGCGGTTCGTCGTATTCGGGGTAGCCTTGTGCCCCTGCGGCTTCTCGAAGCGTCGGATTACCGAAGAAATACTTGCCGGTGGGAACTTCCCAATCATGCCCAAACCATCCGATTAGGAGCATCGTTTCCGGGGTTGCCGAATATTGGTCATAGACGGCGTAGTCAAAGTACTTTTTGGAATCGAAGACGCCCCAATTGAACCAATTTCCGAATCGTCCCCAGGCTTGGTATGCCGCCCCAGGACTGTTGGCAGTCCAAATGACGGACATCTTGTCAGGATTGGATACGTTTGGATACGCGACCATTGTTCCGACATCGGGTTTGTTCATCAGGTCATTTTGCTGTTGATTGAGTTCAAAGTTGGCGCTTTCTAGCAGCGCCCTGATATGCGACCATGGTATGACTTCGCTTTGTCGCTCGCTGACCAAGTTGTCTTGCGCACCACCGAGGAGCAGGAGATTAAGTGTGCGTTCGTGTTCTTCGTTGACTTGTGAATCGAGCAGGATTCTTGGATAACCGTGGTATCTTCGTTTCCAATCGTTGGCGATTCGTTCGGCCTCATCCATCCAGGCTTGTTCCATCGATGGGTTTTGCGTACCGATGACGATGGCGAAAGGTTGCATGAAGACCTCGTGGATCGGCCCCTCGCATCCGACTTTCTTGAACCTTGTTTCCAGCGGCACATCACTCGCCCGCCTCCAGCCGTGGTTTGGATCTCGTTTCATTTGGATCCATTGGTCGTTGTTGTTGGAGATTGGGATGTTGATTCCCTGCCCATCGATGAATAGCAGGAGCGGTTGGTCTTGCTCGAAGAGCTGGCTTGGCTTTTGGAACGAGAATGCATTAACGTTGGCGGTTGCGACTACGAGCTGGGTTCCATTTTGTGCACGTGCCCTGATTTCTCCGAACTCAAGTGGCATTTGGAGTTGGTCGATGCGTACCCAATACGCCTTTCCGTGCTTGAGAAGTGAGGTTTTCCAGTGGATTGAGCGCGGGTATGGATTTCGTTTCCAGCCGCATGCCCAGGCGAGTCCCTCTTGCTGGATGTCCCATGGGAAACCGCCGTGCCCAACGCCCGGATACTCGCGGTATTCGACCGTGAAGCCTTCCTTCCGCATGGCCTCGACCATGTTTCTGGAATGAGCGGGAGGAACGACTACGTCCCCTGAACCGCAGAGGATGAAACTGGGCAAATTGAAGAGGTTATCGACGAAAGCCCTGGCAGTGTGGCTTTCCTGAATGGCGGTCCGCATGTTGTCAAACCTTCCGGGAAAGAGTCGATTCCACCCCCATCGTTCGGTCCAGGCGAGATTATCTGCATTTCCAACGATTGGAAAGATTGCCGCGAATTGGTCTGCGTAGTGGACTCCCAGATGGAAAGAGCCTGTTCCGCCCATTGAGCCACCAGTCAGGTAAACCCTGTCTTCGTCAATATTGAATTCCTCCTTGACGAGTCTAATGGCCTCGAGCACATCGTCTTCCCCGAGATCCTTGTAGTCATTTGAGCCTCTTCCTTGCGGCGAAAGGCATATGGCGCCGGAATATGTTGGTGCAGGATGCCCCTGATATTGCGCGTACCATCCGTGTCCGTGCATGTTGACAATCAGCGGCCACTTGACGTTAGGATCGTAGGCTTGCGGTACGCTGACAGAATAGGTTTGGGTTGTATTGTCGATCGGAGAAACATATGTTCTGAGCCTGCCGCCCCACTCTTCGTGGAGTTTATCGGCTCCCTGGTCTGCCTGGAGTTTAGCCCTGAGTACGATTATGTAGGTATCTTCAAGGAAGTTTCTGATATTTGGGTCGTTGAGCGCCTTGTCGTCCTTGGCTCTCATCAAAGCATAGCCGATCTTTGCCTCGATCCAGCTGGCGTGCTTCGCCCTGTCACCGGTGAATTTCTGCGCTTTCCATTGTTGGATGGTTCTCAATTGCGCGAGTTGCGTCCTATATTCTTTAGCTGCCTTGACGGAGCATGATTTTCGAGGGGGAGGGCTCTTGGGAGCAGGCTTGGGCGGCATTCTGAAAAACACCCATACAGCGTACACGACGAGCAAGGCGAGAATGGAAGTCGTGAAGATTGTCATAAATCTAGAGTTGAGCATAACCGTCGAAGTGAGCTTGGACGAGCTGGTCGTCTAAATTATGCCGCCGTCCCTTGTGGTGGGACGGCGGCTGTGGAAACGAGCTATTTTACGCTTATTGGACCATTGCGACGAATCTGCGGAGGTTTTCATGTCCTAATGCGATACCGGTAAGGACATCTTCCATTCCTTCAAATTCGATTGAAAGGACGCCATTGTAGCCACCATTGGCGAGGTTTTTGACGCATTGTGCCACGGGGACGTTGCCGTGACCAATGATGGCGCCGCGGTACCAGTTGCCGGCACGGGACCGACCCCAACCCTTGCCCGGGAAGGGTTCCATGCCAGACTTGAGGTGGAAGTCCTTGGCATGGCAATGGAAGGCGAAGGGAAGGAGGCGTCCGACGGCCTGCGCAGGTTCGTCATCGGAACAAACGAAGTTGCCCATGTCGATGAGAAGTCCGAAGTTGGGATGGTTGACTGCGGTGACGAGCCTTTCGATCCTGAGGCTTTCCTGACAGAACCTGCCGTGGTTTTCGATCATGGTCTTGATGCCCTTGCCGGCGGCGTACTCAGCAATCGCACGGCATCCGGCAGCCATTTTCGGGAGCGCCGCATCGAATGTGCGAGCGCCTTCCCAGTTTGCCGGGAACGTGCCGCCCGAGCAGTCGTGCCTCATTCCGGGAGCGCCGAGGATTTCCGCGACGTCAACTTCGCGCTTGACCCGTTCGACTTCGGCGTCCAGGTCGCCGCCCGATCCCGCGAGGAAGTCGGCTCCGATGGTGTAGTTCATGATTGGGATTCCGACCCTATCGGCTTCAGCCTTCAATTCCGCCGCGAATTCCGGAAGTGTTTTTCCTTCTGGAACCTTGATGGTTGAGAATTCGATGCAATCGAAGCCCATTTCCTTTGCCTTGGCAATGACTTCGATTTGCTTCATCGTGCCATTGTTGACCAATCTGCTGTAGCTGTAGGAACTAACGCCGATCATCATAGTGGTGTTCTCCTTTTGATTGTCCTTTTTTTTGTTTATGGGAATGCCTTCAAGAGGCCTGACAACGTTGAATCGCCTTGCTGGCTCAGTTGATATTTGATGCAGTCGTACTCAATCAAGTCTGTTTCGTCCAGTTGATGGATGATAGTTTTGCCTGTTTCGTCACGAGCTGATGCCGATTGGATTTTCGACCCATATACATTGATTATCAGTGTCGCGTCCGAGTAGTCGTCTTGTATGGTGAAGTCCGAAGACCGGTCGTACGTCCAGGCTCGTTCGCTGAATTTTTTCTTGTATTTTTCTGTTTTTCCGTGATTGATTCGTTTCTTAGTTGCCTTTCCGAAAACGGATTCCATTTGTTTTACGATATTGTCTTCGACTTGTTTCCTTCCGATTGTCGGATCGAGGTTTTTTATCGAGGTTACCGGGACTCTATTCGATGCGACGAAGAAGCCCTGGACTTGTCGTTTGTGATCCAGTTTCAAAGCATCGTGGAGATGATCCAGATTGGTATGGACGAGGATGCATCCATGAACCATGGCGACTTTTGGGTTGAGGGCGAATGCCGTGCCCGAAAGCTTATGGCTTCCGCTGAAAATACTGGAGTTGTCTTTGATGTCAAGGTTCGGGAGACCAGTTTTGTGAAGGGCCTCCAGCACCAACTCGATGCATTGCAGCGGCGAGTAGGCGCTTCTGGGAACGAAAAGGCTGTAGTTGAGGTTGCCAAGGTCGTGGTAGACCGTGCCGCCACCGCTAAGACGCCTGATGACCTTCAAGCCTGTGAGAAGAGCTTTTCCAACGGGCAGCTCGGCCCATGGATTCTGGTTGCGTCCAAAGAGAATCGATGGTTCGTTGCGGTACAGGAACAAGACAGGCTCCGAAAAATCATCGCACCTGAAAAGGCATTCCTCCCAAGCAGCATTGAAACAGGCGTCTGTCTGAGTTGACCTGTATAACAACATACACAAAAACGATTGGCAAAACAAGATTGTTCAATAAAAACATTAAATTTATATAATATCCCTCGGTAACGCAGGTTTACAAATGATTTTCAATCACTGTTATGAATCAAAAATTGGAAATGCTCAGCCTTCTTGCGAAATCACGGCGAAAAATCTACGCTTGAGCCATGGATTAAAAGTCATAAATATGATATGGCGCATTGATATCTGTCGGAAATTGGTTACATTTTACCATTCAAAATGGGGGATTGAGCTTTTATGCCTTGGGTAGCTACTATGTCGACATTTCGTGATATTATCGAGAAAACTGAACAATACGCTGTTGATATCATCAACGGTCGCCAGGAAACCGTCTGGGATCGATTGTTCAGGGTATTTTTGTTTTTGCTGTCCAGATTGTACCGGAATGTGACTCAGCTGCGCTTGACGCTGTATAACAAGTCAATCTTGAAACAGCATGAATTGGGTTGCACGGTCATCAGCGTCGGGAATTTGACGACTGGCGGCACCGGCAAGACGCCTGTGGTTGAATTGTTGGCTGGGATATTGGCCTCGAAAGGTCGAAATGTAGCGATATTGTCCCGTGGCTATCGCAGCAAGCCGAGACCCTTCTTGCAGCGTTTGCGTGGAGCATTGTCGAAGAAAAAGCATGCGTTCCCGCCGAAAATCGTATCTGATGGGCACCAAGTTCTTTTGGATTCGGAATATGCTGGCGATGAACCCTTCATGCTTGCCAAGAATTTGCTTGAGAAGCCTGGTCGCAAGGGGACATCGGTGGTTGTTGACAAGGATCGTGTCAAGGGCGGCAACTACGCAATTGCGCATCTCCAAGCGGATACATTGATCCTGGACGATGGCTTCCAGCACCTGCGATTGCGACCGATGCACAATATCCTGCTTGTGGATTCCACAAATCCGTTCCACAACCACGAAATGCTTCCTTGCGGACTCCTCAGGGAACCGATCAAAAACCTGCGCCGTGCCCATGTGATCTTCTTGACGAAGTCCAATGGCGGTGCCCACTTGCGCCATTTGCGCGAGTTCTTGCGCCGGCACAACCCATCAGCCGCAATCATCGAATGCAATCACGTGCCGAAGCATTTGCAGCATGTCGAGAGTGGCAAGACCTTGCCATTGGAGCATCTTCGCGGAAAGCGTGTTGCGGCGTTAAGCGCAATTGCCGTACCAAAAAGTTTTCTAGGATACTTGGAGCAACTGGGTGCTACGATAGTGTATTCACGTCATTTTGTTGACCATCACCGATACAAGGAGCATGAAATGACGGCGTTTTACGAGAAGGCAAGGGAGGCGAATGCCGAACTGCTCCTGACAACCGAGAAGGACGCCGTGAGATTGCCGCCGCTCCCCAATCAAAATCTCCCTTTCTACTATCTCAGAATTGAAATTAAAATCCTTGTGGGCCATGATGTTTTTGACAAATGTATCACGCAAATTTGCCTTGAATGAAAATATGTGGTAAAATATGCATGTTGGAGGATTTATCCTAAAAAAAGCAGTTGACGCCTTATGATTGTAGTGCCTTTACAAGGCACTGTACTTGGGTGGGTTCGCCATCCCCAGGCTAAAGCCTGGGGTTAAGCATCGTTAAGCGCTTACAGCGCAATGCATTATGAAAACCCTTCGA
>Ga0123335_1006969_pt1 | contig 12876 bp, 11 predicted proteins | sample BiotimSIPDNA_2_FD_89707 | JGI IMG/M metagenome (GOLD analysis project Ga0123335, IMG submission 89707) | Anaerobic biogas reactor microbial communites from Washington, USA - Biogas_R2 time_0 SIP DNA | ecosystem: Engineered > Bioreactor > Anaerobic > Unclassified | place: Washington, USA... | reverse complement strand
CAGGCACTGGTCCGACCATTCCAACAAGAGACAACGCGGCGTCGATTGGCAATTCAAAGTCAAAGACGCCCGCAAGAAACTGAAGTCACTCTACCCAAAAATTAAAACTTGACAAAGCACTAGGACGTGTTTTGCAACAGACATTTGGCTGTCATGTGGTTAATGCTGGAAATAATGCCCGCCGGCTGCGACCGGCGGGGTGCAAAACGCCGCAATCTCCCCCCCGCGAGCGCAGTCGCGGGGCGTTTCGATTCACCAACGTTATCAAGCTGACTCTCAATAAGCGGCATGGCCCCCATCTCCCGGCTCCCGTCCGCAACCGCTCCGCTCACGATTTCTTCTGAATCTTCGCCCAGGTATCGACCAGCGAGACCGTGCGGTTGAATACCAGACGTTCGGGGCTGGAGTCGGAGTCGACGCAGAAATAGCCGAGCCGTTCGAATTGGAAGCGATCGCCCGGCGCGGCGTCTTTCAGACTCGGCTCGACGTAACATTCGGTAAGTCGTTCGAGCGAAGCGGGGTTCAGGTTCGCGCGGTAGTCTTGCCCTTCGGGCACGTCGCCGGGGTCGGGCTTGGTGAACAGGTGGTCGTACAGGCGGACCTCGACCGGCACCGCCCGCGCGGCCGATACCCAGTGGATCGTCCCCTTCACCTTGCGGCCGTCGGGTGCGTTGCCGCCGCGGGTCTCGGGGTCGTATGTGCAGTGGACCTCGACCGGCTCGCCCGTGGCCGGGTCTTTCTCGACCCCGACGCAAGTGACGAAATAGCCGTAGCGCAAGCGGACTTCGCGGCCGGGCGAGAGGCGGAAATACTTTTTCGGCGGGTCTTCGAGGAAGTCGTCCCGGTCGATCCAAAGCTCGCGGGAAAAGGGGACTTTCCGCATGCCGGCGTCGGCGTCCTCGGGGTTGTTGACCGCGTCGAGTTCCTCGATCTGGTTTTCCGGGTAGTTGTCGATAACGAGCTTCAGCGGCCGCAGAACGCCCATTACCCGCGGCGAACGGCGATTGAGGTCTTCGCGCAAACAATGTTCCAGCAAGGCGATGTCCACCGTGCTATCGACCTTCGAGATGCCGATGCGGGCGCAGAAGTCGCGGATCGCCTCGGGCGTGTAGCCGCGGCGGCGCAGCCCGCAAATCGTCGGCATCCGCGGATCGTCCCAACCGGCGACGCGCCCTTCCCGGACCAGTTCCAACAGCCGCCGCTTGCTCATCAGCGTGTAGGTCAGATTGAGCCGGGCGAATTCGATTTGCCGCGAGGGGAAGATGCCCAACTCGCGGATGTACCAATCGTAAAGCGGCCGGTGGTTCTCGAACTCCAGCGTGCAGAGCGAATGGGTGATCCGTTCCAGCGAGTCCGACTGACCGTGGGTGAAATCGTAGGTCGGATATATGCACCAACGGTCGCCGGTGCGATGGTGCGTGGCCCGCAGGATGCGGTACATGACCGGGTCGCGCATGTTCAGGTTGGCGGCGGCCATGTCGATCTTCGCCCGCAAGGTACGCGAGCCGTCGGGGAACTCGCCCGACCGCATCCGCTCGAAGAGGTCGAGGTTTTCCTCGGGCGAGCGGTCGCGGAAGGGACTGTTCGCGCCGGGCGCGGTGAGCGTGCCCCGAGTTTCGCGGATTTCGTCGGCCGACAGGTCGCAGACGTAAGCCTTCCCCCGTTTGATTAACTCGACGGCCCAATCGTAAAGCTGGTCGAAATAGTCCGAGGCGTAGAACAGCCGGTCGCCCCAGTCGAAACCCAGCCAGCGGACGTCCTCGATGATCGACTCGACGTATTCCTCCTCCTCCTTGCTGGGATTGGTGTCGTCGAAGCGGAGGTTGCACAGCCCGCCGTATTGCCGGGCGACGCCGAAGTTCAAGCAGATCGACTTGGCGTGGCCGATGTGCAGGTATCCGTTCGGCTCGGGCGGGAAACGGGTATGCACTCGGCCCTCGTGCTTGCCAGTGCGGTTGTCTTCCTCGATAATGGCGCGGATGAAGTCGGTGGGGGGGATATTATTGGTGGAATCCATGTTAGTTTTGGTAATCACTCCTTTTTCGTAAATCAGCATTCTAATGTTACAAAAGCTTTTAGCCAATGACGTCCAATATTTCATCTTCCTGAGGATCACTTCGCATGCTAAAATGCCAACCACCTTCGTTAGGGGGCTGGCGTCGCTGGTTCTGTGATGTAAAATCTGAATAGGAGGGTGGAATGGTGGAACATAGAGAATTAAAAAACAAGCCTTTGGTGGAGGCTATGTTGGAAATTCGCTGGCAGTTGGAAGAGTCCGACGCTGGAGAAGGAAAAGACCCCCATTATAAACTCCTCCTCGGAAGACTCTTCGATAGGCTGCAACCCGATTACCCGGAACATGAACAGCTACCTACCGCGACGATACCAGATGAATTGGTCGGACATGTTGTCCAGCATCGTTTTCGCATCGCTTCAAATGAGTGGCCGCTTGTTCAGATAGGACCAGGCATTCTGACCGTCAATGAAACCACAAAGTACCAATGGCATGACTTTCAGCAGCGAATCCAAGACGTATTCGCAAAATTCAAAGATGCGCATCCAAAATTCACTGAGTTGAATTTTCAATCGCTGGCATTACGGTATATCGACGCAATCGTTTTCGATTATTCAAAGGACAATGTATTTGACTTTTGGCGGAATAACCTCAAGAGTGATTTGCGACTTCCGAGCAGCCTTTTTAGCGACACCGGCGTGGACGAGCTTCCTGTCCATTCTAATTTGCAAACGACGTTTCGTTGTCACAATCCTTCTGGTGTCGTGAAGTTAAACTTGGCAACCGGGCAACAACATGATAATCCAGCTATTATTATGGATACTGCCGTGATTTCCGCAGGGGGTGATTTACCATCTTTACCAACAGAATTTTCCGCTTGGATAAATTCAGCACATGAAGTTGCCAGTGACTGGTTTTTCAAGCTTATTGCTGGGGACTTGGAAAGGAGATTTACCGATGAATAATAGCACATTATCCGTCGAGCTATGTGCTTTTTTCGGGCAAGACACACCTTCCGGATCGGCCAGTTGGAATATTGGGGCGATTCCATTGACGTTCAATCCCAGAACACAAATGCCGTTACACAGGAAGTCAAATATCGGCTTGGCGCTTATCCTTGTAAAGTCTTCATTAACGGCGATTGTTGATCCGTGGATGCAACAGCAAAAAGAGCAACGATCCCAGACGACAACGCCATCCCTGGCCATTCTGCCTACGAAACGCCGCATATCATTATCCGAAGCACGTGAAATGGCCCTAAAACTCTTATACACGGCGGAACGGCGGCGGCTTGAAACAGCAGAGGCGGAAGCAGCGCGTGGTATCAACTGGGAGGATATTGCGTGATCTATGAATCCGTTTCAGAAAATGCGCCTCTTCGGCAAGGCGACATATTTGTTGGAATCCCGCGAGTGGAAATTTCCCTGGATCGCATCACGGTACTCGAAAAAAATAATGATGCAATCAGTTGTTCTTGGCGAGATATTGCCGGTGCTGGCCGTGAAATAGCAGCCGTGCTTCCAGTGAGGCCGGTTGTTGCGATAATCGCAACACAAGATTGTGATGCTGCTCGATCCGACGACATTACTCTCTGTGAAATTCGTAGCTTCCGTGAAGTAGAGGTGAAAGCCAAAGAAACGACAAAACCAAAGAGTTGGAAAAATATCATCACTCAGCATGCTCGCATCAATCAGAAGTGGTTTTATCTGCCTCCCGATGACCGAGTGATATTCACGGATAAAATGGCTGTGGATTTCATGGTGACGCTTCGTGTTCCACGTTTGGATTTGGAAGCGTCACGCCAGTTGCGGAGAGGACGGCTTAACAACATCGCATACGAACATTTCCGGGAGAGAATCGGCGAATTCTTCCGAAGGTATGCCTATGACGAATGGTATCCTCTGGATTCAAGTGAATTCGAGGCATACAAAAACGAGTACACGGGAACACAACCTTTTCCATGGCAGGACTCAACAGCCGATACTTACTTGAAAGAAATGTAACACTCCCTCGTCATGCACTGCTGATTGCCCGATCCATCCGCCGCAGGCAACGCTCGGGGCCGAGGATCGCCAGCGTGTCGAACAGTCCGAAGCCGATCGACTTGCCGGTCAGCGCAACGCGGAGCGGATGGATGATCTGGCCGATCTTGATCCCTTCGGTTTCGACGAACTCGCGCAACAGGGTTTCCAACGACTCCGGCTCGAACGGCTCGAATTCGGCCAGCCGGTCGCGGAATTTTTTCAACAGCATTGACGCCTCGGGCTTGCCGAGATTCTTTTCCACCGCCTTCTCGTCGTATTCGAGACGGTCGTCCGGTTGGAAGAAATCGGCGAATTCCAACACGTCGCCGGCGACCTTGATCCGGTCGGCCGCGGCCGCGATGAGTCGGGCGACGTAGTTCTTGTCGAAAGGCGATGCTTCGATCAGCCCGGCCTTTTCCAGAAACGGAACGACCAGTTCCAATTTCCGCTCCGGCGGGAGGAGTTGAAAATGCCGCTCCTGGAAAGCGGAAAGCTTCTTCGGATCGAAACTGGCCGGAGCCTTGTTCACCCGATCGAGCGAAAACGCCTCGATCAATTCCTCGCGCGAAAAATGCTCGGTCTTGTCGTCCAGCGACCAGCCCAGCAGGGCCAAGTAGTTGACGATCGCCTCGGCCAGGAAACCGACCGTCTGATAGAAATCGACGATCACCGGGTTGAAGGCGTCGGCCTCGACCGGGTGGCCGATGGCCTCGGCGATTTTCCGACCGTGTTCGAGCAGATCGGCGAAGTCCCGATTCTTCAGATACTTGTTCAGCTTCCGCTTACTGAGTTTGTTGTGGCTGCCCGGCTCGGCGACGAACGGCAGATGGGCATAGGTCGGACGTTGGTAGCCGAGCGCCTCGACGATGAACACCTGCCGGGGAGTGTTCGACAAATGCTCCTCGGCGCGGATGACGTGCGTTATCTCAAGATCGTGATCGTCCACGACGTTCGCTAGATGATAGAGACACGAGCCGTCGGCCCGCTGGACGACATGGTCCTGCTCGTTCGACCAGTCGAATTCAACCCGGCCGCGAATCTCGTCGTCGAGGACCAGCTTTCCGTCGAGCGGCATCTTCAATCGAACGACGGCTTTTCGTCCCTCGGCCTCGAACCGCTGGCAGTCGGCCGGGGTCTCGGCCATGAAGCGGCGGCTGTAGCGAAACGTGCGTTTCTCCCGCTCGGCGGCGGCGCGCTCGGCCTGGATTTCCTCGGGCGAGGCATAGTCGCGGTAGGCGCTGCCTGACTCCAGCAGTCGAGAGACGGCGGCCTGATGCCGCTCGGTCCGCTGCGACTGATAGTAGGGACCGAGCGGACCGCCCACCTCCGGGCCTTCGTCCCAGTCGATGCCCAGCCAGCGGAGGCCGTCGAGGATCGGCCGCAACGCCTCCTCGACGTTCCGCTGCTGGTCGGTGTCGTCGATGCGGAGGATGAACTGTCCGCTGTTTTTTCGAGCGAAAAGCCAGTTGTAAAGCGCGGTGCGAACCCCGCCAATGTGCAAATAGCCGGTCGGACTGGGAGCAAAACGCGTGCGGACCATGGAGAGCAGGGGTTAGTGGTTAGTGGATAGTGGATAGTGGGTAGTGGGTAGTGGGTAGTGGGTAGTGGATAGAACGATAGAATATCACATCTGAGTTTCCGCACAAGCCGGAAATAACGGGGCTGCCGGCATTGAAGGCCGAGGCAAGGAATGATATACACTAGAACACGTCGATGTTGATTGTAGCAGAAGCCCCGGCCCAATTGCCAGTCTTTTTCCGCCTTCGCGGACCGCCTTCTGGCGGAAAGGCGTTTGATTCCGCCATGCAAAATCGGCGACTTCGCCAGACAAAAGATGAGAGGGGGCCACGGATGAACACGGATAAACACGGATTTTATCATTGCAAGACGAATCCGTCATGGCCGTCATGGCCATCTCAATCTGTGTTTATCCGTGTTTATCCGTGGCTTTCTTCTTTCGACTTTCCAAGCTGCGTCGGGGGACGGAAATGGGAGCAATAATGTTTCGCTCTCACGGAGGAGAGCGAACCCGATTTTTTGCAGTCATGCCTTCACGGCAGCGAAACGGACTTGCCGTTTGCCGAATGTGGGGGGGGCCGTTTGACTCGACGTCTAAAACTTGTTAACTTGATCTGACGATACGACCTCTCGGGCGTCCTCGAATGCCTGTTGTTAATGAATGATAGTTCTAACCCGTTTATCGTTCTCGTTTATCGTTAGTCTATCGTGCATAATATCTGTATTCAGGAATCCGTAATCCCGCTTGCATAATCCATGAATCACCTCATCCATCACATCGCGAGCGGGCAGGTGTTTTTTACGGGCGTCGCTCTACTGGCGTTTGCCGCTCTGCTTTCTACCGGGAAAAAAGGGATCGCAAAACGCATCGCATTTTGGGCGTTCCTCTCGGGCGTGGCTGCTGTCGGCGTATCGTCCACGCCGATCCCGTACTGGTGCTACGCGATTGCGGGCTTGGCGACAGTTTGCTGGATGCTGTCGGTATGGTTCGATAAACATCGGTGGTTTTGGACGATGGCCGTTGTTGCTGTCTGGTGCATGGCCGCCGCAATCGAATTGCCATATCACATCGTGACGACGATCGCCTCGTCCCCGTCGCGGTCGATTACAATTATCGGCGATTCGATAACCGCCGGCATGGGCGCGGACGATGAATCGGAACGCTGGCCGGCGATTCTCGCTAGGGAACACGGTCTGAAAATCCAAAACCTGTCGCATGTCGGCGAAACGGCTGCCTCGGCCTTGAAACGCGTCGAAGGCCGGGGAATCGCCGCTCCGCTCGTTGTTCTCGAAATCGGCGGCAACGACCTGCTCGGCTCGACTTCATCGGCACAATTCGCCCGCGACCTCGACTCGCTGCTCGATTATGTTTGCCGGCCGGGAAGACAAGTCGTGATGTTCGAGCTGCCGCTGCCGCCGTTTCACAACGAGTACGGCCGCGTTCAACGCGAGAGCGCCGCGAAACACAACGTCGCGCTGATACCCAAACGTGTGTTGATGTCCATACTGTCCAGAAGCGATTCGACGCTCGACACGATCCATCTCTCCCAGACGGGACATCGACGCATGGCAGCGGCGGTTTGGCGTCATATCGGCGCTGCGTTCCAGCAAAATGGAAGAGGCGACCACAATTGATTTATGAAAAGTTCCGGAACGTTTCGGGAACAGCATACATAACTCTTGGCAGGAACGAGCGATTTTGCTAGATTCATCGCATGGCTCGATTGGCCCGTGTCGCTATCCCTGGGATAAAGAGTTCCGCGAACAGGAGCGAACGGGGCGAGTGTTGGGCGACGACGATTTTCAGCAGCGTCTGGAGCAAAACCTTGGCCGCGTATTGAGTCGGCAGAAACCCGGCCCGAAGAATGCCTCAAAACGGTAGTTGTGTATGCTGTTTCCGGAACTCACCGAAATGGAGTGTTGAACATGCCGTATTCAGAAATGATTTCCAAAAGGGAATTGGGTAATATGGCCATTGTTTTTTTGGTTGGTATTACGATTCCATTCCTAATGTGCGTTTGTTCCCATGGCGAGGAGGCCGCGCCGCCCATACCACAGGATATTTCGCCCGAATTGCGGGAACTAATCAAAGGGACTTTGTCGAATAATGTCAACGAACGCGCCGCCGCGGCGAGAGAATTGAACGAAATGGGCCATGCTGCAATTCCGGCTATCCCTTTTCTGATACGATTGTTAGGTGACGAAACTGAACCCGTTAAGGGTCTTTCTCCGCATGATTACGCATTTTCGGCTTTGAAGAGCATTGGCAAACCCGCCCTACAGCCCCTGCTCGATCACCTTGCAGATTGTTCGGTGTCTTCGCATCGTAGTGAAATTTCTTACCTGCTTGCGTATCTTAAAGATAGACGCGTAGTCGAGGCTTTGATTAACTTACTGGACGACAAGGAAGCTGATGTGCGTCGTTCGGCGGCACGCGGCTTGAGGCTCATCCCGGATTTACGGGCTTTGGAGCCGCTCTTGGCGAAGGCGTGTGATTCCGACGCGGAGGTGCGAGCTGCCGTGGCGTCGGCTTTAGGGAGCATCAACGGCCCGGAGGCCGTCGATGCGCTAATTTCGTTGCTCGGCGATGCCGACAAGGAAGTCCGCGAATCCGCAGCCTCCGCTTTGTACGATGCGCCCGATTCTTGTGCGTTGATGCCCTTGTTGGCACGATTGCATGATGAGAATTGCAATGTGCGAGCCAAAGCTGCAATAACTTTGGGAAGATTGAAAGACGCACGTGCAATCGAGCCATTACTTAAATTGCTTCATTGCGACACGAATTATCGAGTACGCAAATATTCTGCTTATGCTATTGGAGAAATCGGAGATGTTGGAGCAGTTGAAGCATTGTTGCTGGTTTTCAAGAATGATTCGGAAGAAGACGTTCGTCGAGCAGCGGTGAGTGCATTGGGTGATATTGGCGATTCACGCGCCGTTGAACCGATCATAATGGAATTGCAGGAAGGAATGAAGTTTAATGAACCATTATTATATTTAAAATGCCATGCCATGACCATAGCGTTGGGCAACTTAAAGGATCCTCGATCTCTGAATATATTAACCAAGGTATTGCTGGACTACAAAGGAGCACCGGACTTACGAGTACGAATCGCGGCGGCACTTGCCCTTGGTAAGCTGTCCGACGGGCGGGTGGCCGAACCGTTGGTGGCCGTCTGGAAGGATGAAAAGGATTTCCTGATGGTACGTTGCGCCGCTGCCCTCGCGCTTGGCAATACTTGTGATCGACAACGCATCGACGCACTAAATTTCGTCGTGAATCGCTCCGCCATTTTGCCCTGGTCAATTCAGGCGATTGAACGACTCGGCGAAATCGAAGAACTTCGGGCCAAAAATCTATTACGCGAAATTCTCAATCACTCCGAGGGAGTTTTGCACATGGCCGCCTCGATCGCCGTCCAGAAACAGGAGCTTCAACAAAAACTTGCCGATGAGTCTGATGGAAAATTTTAATCCGAATGGGTATTCCGAAGAAAGGACAAAGGTGACAATCGCACATATTGAGTATTATGGGAAGTATGGATAAACATGTCTACGACAACGCGGAGCATGAAACCCGCACCTATCGCGGCTGGGACTCGCAGACCACTGTTGCAACCGCGACAGAGTGATGCGCTCGGCCGCGTGGCGAGCGTCGAGGACCGGCTGGGCCATGCCACGGGCCGAAAAAGGGGACATCACTGATATTGACGGATTTGGCAATGGATGTTAGGAGCCGAAAAAGGGGACATCACTGATATTTACGGATTCGGCAATGGATGTTAGTATTTCAAAATGCTTAGTAAGTTCCGTGGACAGCATACATAACTCTTGGCAGGAACGAGCGATTTTGCTAGATTCATCGCATGGCTCGATTGGCCCGTGTCGCTATCCCTGAGATGCCGCATCATATAAGTCGGAGGACGGCCTGCGGCGGGCCATCGGCGAGGCGCATCGGCGTTATACGCGGCGAGTCAACTTCCGCGAGCAGTGGCGCGGTCATCTGTGGCAAGGGCGATTCGCCTCCTTCGTGATGGACGAACCGTCAGCGCGGTGAGCGAAGAGCAACTCAAAGAGTTCCGCGCACAGGAGCGAACGGGGCGAGTGTTGGGCGACGACGATTTTCAGAAGCGTCTGGAGAAAAACCTTGGCCGCGTATTGAGGCGGCAGAAACCCGGCCCCCGAAGAAGGTCTCAAAACGGTATTTGTCTATACTGTTTCTGGAACTCCGGGAGGACAATCACGGAAATGAAAACTTTTCTCCAAGAGATTTTGCGTTGGGCAGCGATCGTCGCCTTCGGCGGATTCGGTTTGTGGATGCTGGTCTCAATGGCACATCCACTTATCACTGACGGAAGCGGCAGCGGATTTGTCGTATTCGCCGTGCTGTTTACTATTATGGTCGTATCGCTCCCGTCATTCGGCGTCGCGTATTATTGCTTTCGCCGCGAATACCGAAAAATATTTCTGATCGTGGGCCTCATCGGCGGCATTGCCGTGTGGGGCGTACTACTGAAATTGCCGGACTGGCTCGGAATATATGAACGTGTCATGGACCATAAAAATCCCCACAACATCTGGCTCGGCATTCTTGGGTTGCCGCTTTCTCTCTTGTTTCTGTTCGGCCCGATCTTTGCGGCGGCGTGGTTCTTCAGGCTTTGCCAAAAATTGGCATATCGAGGGACGGACAAAATCAAAACAGGGACTAAAACCAAGGCGACCGGCTGGCTCGTCGCCGTGGGTTTGTGTTTTATTGTCGCTCCCATGCTAATCTCGCTGTTTATGTTCGCCGGCGCAATAACTTCTCCTTCCACGCCTCCTTCGCTCGCTTGGGTGGATAAAATGATTATTGATTTCATTATGTGTTCACCGGCGCTAGGCGCTGTGCTTATGATCGTCGGATTGGCCTGGCGTCGCCCGGTTGAAGTGCGGCGCGCGGAAACGCCAACTGAAACAAACAAAATGAAAATCGAAGAGGATATTGTGGGAAACCCCGCAACTCAGTGAATACATCCACATTCCCTGCTGATAATATCCGGTGAAAAACTGCAAGGACTCTCCGACCAACTGAGCGAAACACGGCCAATTTCCGACCTTGAAACTCCGCCGGCCGCCTGTTACATTGCTGTCGGGAGATGTTGTGCGGTTCAATTTGCGACGAGCGGCGAACGAGACTTAAATTGGAAAAAGACAATCTTGCTGACCAACTCCCATCGACGCCAATTTTGCGGGCCTTCCGTGTCGCTATGATCTTGCCCTGTTTGACTTTAGATAGATCGTAAACAATTGAAGGGAGCGATATTCATGCCTCTATGCGTCGTCGGATCGGTGGCCTTGGACAGCGTCGAGACGCCCAGCGAAACTCGGGACAATGTACTCGGCGGGTCGGCCGTGTATTTTTCTTACGCCGCCAGTTTTTTCACCTCGGTGCGGTTGGCCGGCGTGGTGGGCGAGGACTGGCCGTCGCGGAACACCGAAATGCTCATCGCCCGGGGCATCGACACCGCCGGGCTACAAGTCATCGAGGGCGGAAAAACATTCCGCTGGCGCGGAAAGTACATGCGCGACATGAACCAACGCGAAACTCTCGACCTGCAACTGAACGTGCTGGGCGATTTCGAGCCGATCCTGCCCGAGGAGTATCAACATTGCCGCTACCTTTTCCTGGCCAACGGCTCGCCCGAACACCAACTCAAAACGCTCGACCAATGCCAAGGCGCCAAACTGGTCGTTGCCGACACGATGGACCACTACATCCGCAGCGAGCGGGAAGCATTGATGGACCTGCTCAAACGCATCGACGGACTGGTCCTCAACGACAGCGAGGCGAAACTGCTGACCGACGACGACAATCTGGTTCGGGCGGGCAACGCGATCCGGCTGATGGGGCCGAAGTTCGTCGTCATTAAAAAGGGCGAGCACGGGGCCATCTTCTTTGGCGAAAACGAAACCTACGTCCTGCCCGCCTTCCCCACGCCCGACGTGGTCGATCCGACCGGGGCGGGCGACAGCTTCGCCGGCGGAATGATGGGCTATCTGGCCGAAAAAGACTGCCACAATCCGAAAACGTTGAAAGAAGCGCTGGCCTACGGCACCCTCACGGCCAGCTTCACCGTCGAGGATTTCAGCCTCGACCGCCTGCAAGCCATCGGGCGGAAAGACCTCGACCGGCGAATGGAAGAGTATCGGAAGATGTTGAGTTTCTGAAGGAGGGATTGGGGATTAGGGATTGGGGATTAGGGATTGGGGATTGGGGATTGAGGGTTGCCGCCATGAAAAAAACGCTCCGCACGTTCGTCGCCGTGGAAATCAGCCAACCGATCCGCGCCCGGGCCGCGGAATTGATCGCCGCGCTGGCCAACGCGCCGGCCGGCGTAAAATGGGTCGAGCCGCACAACTTGCATCTGACGCTGAAGTTTCTCGGCGAAGTGCATCAGCGCGAGGCGGCCGCAGTATGCCGGGCGGTCGAGCAAGCGGCGGGCGAACTGCCGCCGTTCCAGTTCGAGGTCCGCGGGGCCGGCGCGTTTCCCAGCCCCGCCCGGCCGCGCACCGTCTGGATCGGGGCCGGCAAGGGCGACGAGCAAATGGTCGAACTCCACGACCGCATCGAGGTTCGACTGGCAGCGCTCGGATTCCGCGAGGAACATCGTCGCTTCCAGCCGCATTTGACCATCGGCCGCGCGCGCGGCGGAATGGGAATCGCCGAGCTTGGCGAAATGGTGAAGCAACACGCCGATTTCACGGCCGGCGTCATGCTTGTCGAAAAAACAACCGTCTTCTCCAGCACGCTGACGCCCGACGGCCCGATCCACGAATCGATCGGCACGGCGCGGCTGGGCGGTGCGTAGGACAGGTTGGCAACCTGTCCGATGCGGGAAAGAATAAAACCAATACGGATGGTCCATCTAATCTGAAAAAAGCTCGTGCAACGCGGCGAGGAATTCATTCAATTGCAGATCGGGCCTGAAATAGGGACTCTCGCGTAGCCGCTGTATTCCCAGGCTACTCGATGATGAGAAGTAATCTCTCACGATTTGCGCAGCTTCGATGACAACCGCTGCCGCACGGTTGACTTCACGAAGTTCCAAAGCCTCCTTCCACTCTTTCTCGGTCGTGGTTGCCATAACGGCGTAAATGTCAAGAGCATGATAGCGCGCAAAATCTTTTCTCGCATCCGCCAACCGGTCGCGGAATGCGAACAGCTTCATCATCGTGAACGTCAGCGGATGAGGAATGAAAACGGTCGTCTGATGCGGGATGCCGCCGCTTGTGACGCCGTCGATCGTTACGGACAACAATCTTTCCTCAAGCGTCACCGCT
>Ga0123335_1006968_pt1 | contig 12876 bp, 13 predicted proteins | sample BiotimSIPDNA_2_FD_89707 | JGI IMG/M metagenome (GOLD analysis project Ga0123335, IMG submission 89707) | Anaerobic biogas reactor microbial communites from Washington, USA - Biogas_R2 time_0 SIP DNA | ecosystem: Engineered > Bioreactor > Anaerobic > Unclassified | place: Washington, USA... | reverse complement strand
CTTCGCCTCCTTCGGATTGTTTGTTTGGTCACTTATTAATTCGACAAAATGGGGGGTGAAGTCCTTTTTCTGTGCGACTAAAACCCCGATATTTTCAGTCTTTGGTATTTTGCAAAAGTCTCATTTACATGATTGGATATTGGCGCCGCTGTACAGGCTGTTTACCGGGCTGGCCCTAGGCTGATCAATCTCGATAGAATCGGTATTTTCATCTGACATTCCTTTTAAAAATGGGCAGAAGTAAAGGACGACCAGTTTGGCCGTCCTTTGGATTTTGATGTTTTACTTAATTTATCGAGCCTTCGAATTATGCTTACAATTTTATCAGTAAATCAGGATGTGAGGATTCATCCTTGTTCAAAAACAGTATGGTTTTTTCAACAAATTGGGCTTGATTAGATAGCATTGCAGGGTGTCCGCCATGTTCAAAGACATACATATCTCCGTGACCAATTTCATCTATCAGCTTTTTATACGTTTTGCTGTAGAAATTTTTATCTGTGTCCGTGACGAATTCATCTTCATTGCTACCTGTCATTAAAATATCTGCCTTTAAAGAGGAAAGAGGTCATCGGATTTCTGCCACTGCCATTGAATATGAGGTTTTCCAAACGAACGGTTGATGGAGCTAGGGTCGAATTCCAGATCGTAGAAACGGTGATAGAATTCTTTTGCTTCAGCCATTATATCGAAACGGTTTGAGTTCGGAAAGAGCATGTTGCTAATATACATCAAGCCCAAAATCCATCGTGGGCTCCCGAAATCCCAGCCTGCAGCGGGGTGGCTATATACACGTCCGGTTTTCAAAGCATCAACATCTATGCCCTCTTCCTGGCAGGCTGCAATAAAATCATCTACACTGGATGATATGAAGGCAGATATAAATATGACTTCCGGATTTAGAGCATTCAACTGATCGGCACTGATTCTCTCTCCAGGCCGACCGCCGATTTTTAGCTCACGGTTTACACTATATCCTCCGGCAGCTTCTACCAACTGGTTTTCCATCCGTTCACCTTTTATGCAAAACAGAGGCTTGCCCATAGCATAATAAACCCTGGGCCTGGTTCCGGCCTGGTCTTTAACTTCCGTTACGGCTTCCATTCTACTGCGGATATACCCGGCCAGATCTTGGGCTTGTTCCTGACAGCCGGCGATTTCGCCGCAATGCAGCAAAGTATCCAGATAAGACGGCAGGCGTTGGATATCGTGATGCAGCACTTCCATACGATTATTGTTCAAGACATCTTCCCATACTGCAATTACCTGGCGTCGATCGTGTACTCCCATAGCCAGTAGCATTGCTTCCAGCATTTCCAGAGCTCGGGTGAAGGGGTAACCACCTTGGAAGGCTGTTTCCAGGTAGGCTTCTCTCCTGGAAGTCCCCCGAAAGTTAATCATGCCTCCACAAATAGGGCAGTCATTGCATTCCAGCTGCTTGTCATGCGGGGTTCGCAGCTTGGCTCCCATAGGACCGTAGAAATCCCGTTGATATAGCATTGCACCGCAGGTAGGACAGCAACTGTTGAGTCCATCGCAGCCTGGCGAATTAAACAGGTAAACATACTTCAAAATGCTTTGCAGTTCTCTCTGAACTTCCTCAGATTTACGGATAGATACTTCTAAATCCGGTGAAGCCTGTTCCAATGGTATATAACGCATGATTAAAAGCGGCAGGTCACTTGAAATATCCGCCAGGCTTTGGGCAAGGTTCAGGAGAGCCTGCTTGTTGTTCTTGTCATACATGCATGATATTTCTACATGAACCCCATGCTCATACAGCTTCCGCAGATTTTCCAGAACAGGTTGAATTGAAGGCGCACCGCAGCGGCGATACGAAGCATCGTCAAAGCCTTTGAATCCTATATTAATAAAATCAAGAAAAGGGAGTATCTGTTCCAGCGAAGTCTCACTGAAATAGCCGTTGCTGGAGCAGCCAACCAGCAGATTATGCTCCCGGGCACATTTGGCCACCCGCAAAAAAGTATGGAATGATGCCAGCGGATCGTTCATTAGAAAGGCTATACCCAAACAATTATTAGCGATTGCCTCCTCCACAACCTGTTCAGGGCTCCTATAAAACAGGGCAGTGTTGTCATGGCTTAGTTCCTTCACCAGCACTGTAGAAACACAGCCCGGACAATCCAGGTTGCAGCCCGTAGTGCTAATCTGTAAAAACTTGCCTCCGGGATAGAAATGCAGCATGGGCATGGTTTCAATCGAAATCGGGCAAACTATCAAGTAGTGATCGGCGTGGACTTCAAGCATACTACCGGATTGCATCTTATATTTGCCACAGATGCCCTGGTCCCCTTCAAATACCTCGCAGCCAATAGCGCATATATCGCATTGCATATTCTTTACCTCCAAAATATATCCACAGTCCTATCGGTCCTTCTTATTGACTCTGTGGACAAAACCTTTTTAAATTCAACAAAGAAGCTGCACCTGCAACGGTTATTCCAAAATAGACCACTGGCTTTTTAATATTAAAGAAATTAACAATTGTCCCATTGCAGAGTGTACTTCCCGTGACCAAAAACAGGTCAGCCCAAGCCTCAACATCATTCATATCACAAAATCCATTTTCAACTACAGTACCGAATTTATTTTTTCCGATATTATCATTATCAAGATCGAAGATGCGCATAGTAAATTTTTGTGATAAAACCTCAGCCATCGCAGGTTGCAAACCAAACAGAGCAATTTGGGGATTACCGTATTCCTTTTCAACCATTTCGGCCAACTCCAAACTGCATTTTTTAGGTCCTTCATCCTTACAATGGACAGTGCGGTCAGTCATCTTCAGCTCTCGCAAAACCGCATTCAGCCCTGAAACAAACACCGCGCGCTCATAATTTGTTTTTAAAGTCATACCAGTTAAATCATTGATTTTTCCGGAAAAAGTATTGGGCATATCGGTAAACGCTTGACCGTATGAACACCCAAAACAGGCCTGTACCATTTTTTCCTTACCCTTTTGAATCGGAAAATCTTCTCTTTCCTGATCTCCGATGGCCTCTTGAGGCGAAAGTACCGAACAGGTAATATCTAACTGTCTTTCACCCAGCTTATTTTTATCTGCTAGCATTTTTAACTCTTTTTGTAATTTTTCAAAGATAGTTATCTCTGTTTCTTTCATATCGCTTCCCCCACAGAAATCATATTTAATTTTCTTAAATCTATATTGAATTTTTTGAAAATTGTATTTCATCTTTGTTTGTTGTTTTACTTACGAAATCCTTATGACCTCCCAAATATTATCCACAGCCCCGTGGGACCGTGGTCGATCTTAAAATTGTCAATACCAGCTTCAGATAATATCGGGGGATATTTTTCAGTGCAACCCGGGCCTATTCTTTCACGCAGATGCTCCTTCCAGCCAGAATCACGCTGCTCCATTTGGCGATCAATCTGCTGCTTTATTTCTACCGTCCCGAATCCGCCGCCGATACAGGCTATCCCTTTGGGGCTCAGCACCCGGTATATCTCGCGAAAAGCCTGGATTGGATCTTCCCAGAAGAAAACTGAACCCCGGCTTACCACCAACTGAACTGATTGCTCTGGCAAGGGTATTTGATGTACATCGCCCAGCTGTGTTCGAACTCGCTCGTTTGATTGACGGGCGGTTATGTTGCGCTGACAAATAGAGAGCATTTCAGCGTCATTGTCCAGCAGACAAACCTCCATATTTGTGGCATCAGCAATAGCCAGGCCGAGGTAGCCGTTTCCACAGCCCAGATCGAGGCATAAACCATTACTGATGCCGGTTTTTTCAATGATTTCATTAGCTACAACTGGATAGCAGGGAGCAAATACTTCCCTGACCAGGAGATCGAATTCTTCCGCTTTACTAGACATTTGCATGTACCCCCGTTTTATAATTGTTTGAAAATGTAATTGATATAAAAGCGTTTGCTATCTAGACCCGGCGTCAGCCGTTCCGCGACTGGACCAGCGCTGCAGAGGCCGGATCAATACGAATTCCAGGCTGGCCAGAATAAACAGCAGTACGAGTACCCAGGCAAATAGCTGCTCAGTTTCCAGGTAAGAGCGGGAAATCGATATCTGCTGTCCCATCCCTTCTCGGGCTCCCAGTAGTTCCGCCATTACTGTAAGGCGGATGGAGGATGCTGCCCCCATCGAGAACCCTGCTATTAGGCTATGGAGCATGCCCGGGATGTAGATTTTGCATATAGCCAGTGGTAGAGGCAAACGATAAACTTTGCTCATTTGGATTATGGTTGGATCGATGGATTTGAAACCCTCAACGGTATTGGTATGCATAATCGGAAATACCAGCAATGCCACCAGGAATACCGTCATCTTGGTGCCCATACCAAACCAAACCATGGCCATTACAGCTAATATTATTGGCGGCATCGCCAGCAGGAGGTTCACCAGCGGCTGAATCAGCAGTTCCAGCCGGGAAAACCAACCCGCCAGCATACCGCTGGTCAGGCCTATCAGCAATCCTATGCTCATACCTGTTATTTGCCGCCAGAAACTGATCTTCAGGTTGTCGCCCAGCGCGCCGTTTGTCCAAATATTTACCAAACCTTGCCATGTTTCATATGGGGATGGAACCAGCACCTGCGGGTACTGCTCCGCCAACAATTGCCAGAGCAGCACCAGTAACAGGATACCGAACATGTAGTAGTAATTCTTATTTAGCCTGGTAATAGAATCCGGCATCAGGTAATTTGCCTCCAAAAGCTTTAGGGTCGGTATCTTTGCTTAATTCTTTGAAGAATGCTTCAACTTCAGACTGGCAGTCAGCGGCATGATTGGGCTGTAAGCGAGCATATTTTATGGATTCGGAGACCGCTTTCGCCTTCATCCAGGGAACATATTTTTCGACTATGGGGCCAATTTCGGCCGGATGCGAGTTTACCCACTCTGCTGCCTCGATAAAGTCTTTTTCAAACGTGGCTATTTGTTCAGCTGTTATATTTGTTCCATTGACAACTACGATAGTACCCATCGGCAGGCGGACATTTTCTTGTCCGGGCAGTTTATGCCACTCATCGGTCAGATCCAGCACTCGGTTTAGTTTAACGCCGTTCTTCTTGGCATTTAGGGCAGCGACACTGGAATTAGGCTCATTCAGAACGGCATATTTGATTTTTCCGCTGGCCAGCATGGCTGACGCCTGCTGCATATCAAGATACGTGATTGTAAGGTCTTGCTTGGGGTCTATGTTGTTCATTTTTAATAGATGTAAGAATATTAGGTCGTGAAGGCCACCTTGCCCGGCTAGTACGATCTCTTTTCCTTTTAGATCCTGCAGGGACTTAACATCTGATTCTGTGGACATAACATAAAGCATACCCCATACCGCTACATCGAGAACCTGTACGCCCAGGCCCTTGTTATATGCAATCATGGCATTGGTGACAGGACAGCTGCTGATCTGTACTTCTTTGGAACTCAACATGGATATAAGCTGGTCTCCGGTCTGCCAGGGCTTAAGAGTTAAGTTGCTGTTTTGCTCGGCCATATAGGCCAGAGGGTAAGTAGGCGGTCCGGGTGCGGTTCCTAACGTGAGTTTCAGATCTGATACTTTTGGGGGTTCTTTTACGGCGTTGTTTTCTTTTGTGGTGGTTTTTGAACATCCGGCCAGACTCAGCAGCATGGTCAGACACATCAAAACGGCCAATACCTTTGTTTTCATCTTTATTAAGCCTCCGTTTCTAAAAAAATTCGATTGCGTGGCAAATGTACTAGTGACTTACCAGGGAATCCTTATTACTTATTGCTGTCAGTAATGATGCTTCAAGATGCTGGGCATAGAAGGTATCCGTAACCTTCTGCTGGCCTGGGTAGATGTCCATTACCGTTTGACACGGCCGGCCATTCAAAACTACTACGCGGTCGCTTAACTTTATCGCCTCCTTTTCGTCGTGAGTAACCATTACTGTTGTGCACTCGTGCAATTGCCGCAATGAAGCAAGCAGATCTTGCATTTCATGCTTGATAGCTGCATCAAGACCGGAAAACGGTTCATCTAACAAGAGCATGTCCGGCTTTATGGCAAAAGCACGGCCAAGCGAAACTCTCTGTTTCATGCCACCGCTTAATTGTCCGGGATAGTATTTGGCAAAACCATCCAGCCCTAGTACTGGCAGCAGACTGGTTACCGTTGAATGCCTCTGTCTGGCGCTTTGGCCAGATGCGTACATCCCAAGCTGCAGGTTTTGTTCAACGTTGAGCCAGGGAACCAACCTTGGATCCTGAAAGACATAGGCCAATCTTTTGCTATTACAGACAACATGCCCTGATCGTGGTTTGACAAGGCGAGCCAGTATATTTAGAATGCTTGTTTTGCCGACTCCTGAAGGGCCGAAAAGACAGACGAACTGCTGTTTTTTGCAGTTCAGATTAAAACGGTCCAGTACGTTTAACGGCCCATAGTCAAGTCTGATATCATCTAGGCTAAACAATATATAACACTCCTTGTTATGGCTGGAAATAGCTTACTGTACCCCAATATCCTCAACATAAATAAACATAACACAAGGAAACCAAAGTGGAATAAAACAATATTATTGTATAACATTATATAACATAACTCGGCACAACCCAACACGGTTTTCAATATGTAATTGAAATCGCTTGCCAACGTCCGATTGCCCCCGGAAAATAAATTTGCCGCGGGATAATGATGAGCTTCCTTTTGGGTAGACACCTGGTCTTGTGATAAGAAAAAATAAAAGCGGCGCACATGGCATGGCGGTATCACGGAACGGCTACGATGTCGGTGGGTGGTTTTTACACAGTGGGACAGAAAACTACCTGCAGGAGGATGCGCTTAATATACTATTCTTTGAGCTATGCCCGAGGAATATAGACGTTATTGACAACGGAAATTTTATAGTATAATGCAATTTTAAAGGGGCCAGTTGACTATTCCGGCCAACTGACCCCTGAAAACTATCATCTTATTAAATCGGACTTTACACAAAGTTCGGGACACACCAGTGGAAATGACCGTGGCACCTAAACCACCAAATCCTGCTCTACTGGAGAACCTGTTCCCCGTTGGCTAAATGAATCTATTTAAATAAACCGGTAAACTTCTTTGGTATTTCCGTTTCGAAGCGCATTATCTGCCCGGATACGGGGTGTTTAAAGGCTAAAATATGAGCATGCAATCCCAGCCGCCCAATAGGATTGGTGGTAGAACCATATTTTTTATCGCCAATTATGCTGTGCCCAATGTCCTTCATATGAACGCGTATTTGATTCTTTCTCCCCGTCTCCAGCCGGATTTCCAATAGCGAATACTTGGGGCTGGTTTGCAGCACTTTGTAATGGGTAATAGCTTCCAGTCCATCACCTTCTTTACTGCTGGAGTACATCAGCTTAGTCTTGGTTTCTCTTAACCAAGATTTTATGGTGCCTTGTGCATCGGGGATCTTGCCCTGCACTACTGCAATATACGCCCGATCTATCACGGTATCTTTCCATGAATCCTGCAATTGATGCTTTAATGTCTCATTTTTAACAAACATCATGACTCCGGAGGTATCCCGGTCCAAACGATGAACAATAAATATCCGGTCTTCCGGGTTGGTTGAACTAACATAATCCCTTAATTGCCGGTAGGCGGTATTCATCTTTTCCTGGTCTGAAGCCATGGATAACAAGCCGGCCGGCTTATCAATAACAATGATTTCCGAGTCTTCATATAGGATCTTTAAGCCTATCTTCGGTCCTTCATCTCTAATTATTGCCCAGTTGATAGTTACTTCCTGACCCACTTGGAGGGGATGGTTATAGCGGGTAACCACATTGGTATCAACTATAACCTGGCGGTGGGTTAACAGGGATTTAATATTATTACGGCCTTGGGAAGGCATTTTACTTAGTAAAAACTCCATTAGCTCCTGAGGCTCTGAGACAGTCAACCGGGTTGGTTGTTTACCTGTATGTCCCTGGCGATAAGTTTTCATAGGTCCTCCTCCGTATAACGCAGTACACCTATTATATACATAATGCCTTCACTATAATACTCCTACCTATACTGGATCATGGTTCCATTAGATTGATAATACTAGGTTGAAACTTTGCTATACCTGAAAGCAAAGCCGAGGACTTCTGACTTGTGACATAGTAAAAGCCGTCCGTTAGGACGGCAATAAAAAAATGATTCCGGAGGTAATGCTAAGATAGCAGCTGCACGTTAGATGCTTGCTGTCCTTTGGGTCCTGAAGTAACATCAAACTTTACCCTTTGTCCTTCGCTTAAAGATCTGAAACCTGAAATTTGTATTTCTGATTGGTGAACAAACACGTCATTTCCCTGTTCAGTCTCAATAAACCCAAAACCCTTAGTTTCATTAAACCATTTTACTGTGCCAGTCAAATATATCTCCTCCTTTTGGAATCAATCTATTATATTTTTACCAGAGAGAACGCAAAATCTGCGTGTATTTTTGTGAACAGGAGTTAATATTATCCGGGCCAAGTTCTACGGTTTTTAATAATTTATTGATCCAGATAAGAAATGGGCCGTGATTTTCATTGGATTAAAACGACTCTGTTAACCGAGCAGTCAAATGACCAATATGTCAAGGAACTCCTTCACTACATTGGCTTAATATGGTACCATTATTACAGATTTTAATACCGAGAGGACATTGATCACGTGACTGATCCAATCTATCGCTAGTTTTTAAATGCCACCAAATTAACTATGGCTATGAAGTATAGTCTTAGTTTGTTATGCATTTTATTACGGTGATAGTGGATGAGTTGTAAAAATATCTTGATGCAACGGCACACTATCCTGGTGTGCTTTTTTCATGCAGTTTTGTTTTGAAATAATTGTGAAATGAGGTTTAATGATGTTTGAGATTAGAAAAATCCAAGAACAGGTGCTGTTTAGTGCGATAAAATCAGCCAGTAATGATAAGACCGCATCCGGAATCGTCTATGTAGAACACGAAGAGGACGATGCAACCTGGGTGAAGTCTACTATGGCCAGACTGGAAAACTGCTTTGACAGCTCGGAAGTCAGGCAGATCAGAATGAACTGTCAATGCGGATACGGCATAGGTGAAAAACTGGCGCTAGTCAAGGAACTGGTTGCGGCATCATCTAGCATGGAGGAGTTCGGGAGCCTGGAAAAGTCCAACGCAGCCGGCATGTTCTGCAGCGGTGGGGAACTCTTCCTGCAGTTCTCATTTTGCCCCTGTCCGATACTGGCCGATGTGGACAAGTTGGATACGTACGCATGGTGTCAATGTACTACTGGGTATAGCAAGGTCCTATTCGAAGAAGCGTTCGGTTGTGAAGTCGATGTGGAGTTACTGAAAAGCATCAAGGTGGGGGATGAGATATGCCTGATGAAAATAATTCCTCTCGGAACGGTTTGGAAATAGGGTGAGATCACTTATACTATTTCAATGCTAACTAAAATATGAGGGCGGCAATATTATATTCCGCCCTCTTTTTAACATTATCTTTGCGAGAAATGATATTTGCTCGGAGCCTGCCATAAAATTGCGGTAAAAACTAACGAGCTTTCTTTGTTGCTGAAATCGAGCTGCCCTCTAGCCCCGTTTGACCCGCTACGTTCACAGGCCAATTTCGCTGTTAATAAAAAAATAATATTATTATGCAGGATTATGTAGATTTACAGAGAAATAATATACAAATAATTCATTGCAATTATAACTGAAAGTTATAATTAGGAGGTTTGGTAATGGATAGGACGAAGTGGTTTGTGTTGTTGACCGGATTGTTTATTGGGGCAATAGCGGTGGTACTGGTCAAGCTGGGCAACCCACCCAATATGGGTTTTTGTATTGCCTGTTTTGAGCGGGATATAGCGGGTGCCATAGGTTTGCACCATGCGGGTTTAGTGCAGTATATGCGGCCCGAAATAATTGGCATTGTCCTGGGCGCGATGCTGACAGCATTTATCGGCGGAGAGTTCAAATCGCGGGGAGGATCTGCTACTCTGGTGCGTTTTGTTATGGGTTTTTTCATGATGGTCGGCGCGCTGGTATTCTTGGGCTGCCCTCTGCGTGATATATTGCGAATGGCCGGTGGTGATTACAATGCGGTAGTTGCTTTTATCGGATTCATTTGCGGGGTGGCCAGTGGGGTATTCTTCCTGCGGCGGGGCTTTAATCTGGGTAGCTCCCAGAGCAGCAGATCGCAATTGGGAGGCTATATTCTGCCGGTTATCATGCTGTTTTTCCTGTTTTTATTAGTAAAGGGCACTATATTTAACCCGCAGACTGGCGGACCGTTATTCTTCAGTACAGAAGGTCCGGGCAGTATGGCTGCCCCGCTGATTTTCAGCCTGGGCGCGGGACTGCTGGTAGGATTTCTGGCTCAGCGGGCACGCCTGTGTTTGAGCGGTGGTATCAGAGATTATCTTTTGATTAAAGATTATACTTTACTGCTGGGGTTCCTGGGTGTTTTTGTTGGTGCTCTGGTATTGAATATCGGCTTTGGCTTCTTCAAACCTGGATTCGCTCCGCAGCCAGTGGCTCATACCCAGCACCTCTGGAACTTCCTGGGGCTATATCTGGTGGGTATTACGGCTACTCTGCTGGGAGGATGCCCGCTCAGGCAGCTGATATTGTCGGGAGAGGGAGACACCGATGCTGCTACGGTAGTATTAGGCATGATAATCGGTGCCGCCGTATGCCATAATTTTATGTTTGCCTCCTCCGCTATGAAAGCGGCCAGTGCCGGGGTGCCGGCAGTAATCGGCGGACCTGGCGTCTATGGTCAGATTGCCTGTGTGGTAGGAATACTAGTGATCGCTGGTATTGGATATATATATAAGGAAGAATAGGGGGAAGGTACATGGAAACAGTTGATGTGCGTGGACTGAGTTGTCCCCTGCCGGTAATGAGAACCAAGCAAGTGATTGACAAAGGGGCCAGAGAATTGTTGGTCCGGGGAAACAGCAGTGTATCGCTGGAAAATGTCAGCCGTCTGGCCACCTCCCAGGGTTATCAAATAAATATGAAGGTCAATGACAAAAACAACTGGGAAATGGAGCTTAAGAAATAACTCCGGCGGGACTGAATTCGCGGTAGGTATATATTTGAAACAAAGCCTTTGCTTGACGGCAGAGGCTTATTTTTTGAATAGTTTGTTGCCAATCTTCAAGTTTCTATGACATAATGGATGCAATTGCTTAATAGACAGGGGTGTATCGATGGACTACCGGGAATTATACCGGCGTAAGCTGGTCAGTGTGGAAATGGCTTTAGACAACATAAAAAGCAATGATGAAGTAGTAACTGCTCTGGCGATGTGTGAGCCAGCGACCCTTTTAAGTAGCCTGCACACCATAAAAGACCGGGTAGAAAATGTTTCTGTTCTTAATGCCATGATGCAGTATGAATATGATTTTTACACCAGGCCGGAAATGAAAGGGCATTTTATACTCAACAGTTGGTTTTATACCGATGGCCCGCGAGCAGCTCATGGACTGGGGACTGTTTCTTATGTTCCCTTGCAGCTGCATCAAATGAGCCAAAAACGACTGGCTTATCGTTCACCTGATGTCTTCATGGGATGTGTTTCCCCGATGGACAAACACGGGTACTTCTCACTTTCACTCAGTACGGTTATCGAAAAGGATTTTATTGAAAAGGCAGATATCGTTATTATGGAGGTCAATCCCCGTCTGCCCCGGACCTATGGCGATACTCATATACATATTAGTGAGATCGATTATCTGGTAGAGAGCGAAAGGGAACTGCCTGAATATCCGCTTCCCAGGTTTACTGAAAAGGATAATATTATAGGAGGTTATGCCGCTGAGCTCGTCGAAGACGGTTCCACCATTCAAATAGGTTTCGGAGGTATTTCCGGCGCGATAGCCTACGGATTGCGGTATAAGAAAGATTTGGGCTTGCACTCGGAGATGTTTACCGATGCCGTATTGAATCTCTGGGAAGCCGGCGCTATCACCAACCGCAAGAAGACGTTGTGGAAAGATAAGTTTGTCTGCGATATAGCCATGGGCACCAGAAGATTATTCGATTTTTTAGATGAGAACGTGGCAGTAGAATTCCATCGGGGCGTCGTGGTAAATGATCCGGCTGTAATTGCCCGCAACCATAACATGGTTTCAATAAATTCAGCACTGCAATTCGATCTTACCGGGCAATGCACCGCAGAATCGATTGGACCGCGCCTGCACAGCGGGACCGGAGGCCATAAAGAGTTTATAAACGGGGCCATGGAGTCCCCCGGAGGCAAATCCATACTGGCATTGTATTCTACCGCAGCTAAAGATACCGTTTCGCGTATAGTTCCAGTGTTTGATCCTGGCACGGTGGTTACTACATCCCGGGTGGATGTAGATTACATCGTTACGGAATATGGAGTAGCCTGTCTGCGCGGGCGTTCAATCAGGGAAAGAGTCAAGGAAATGATAAGCATTGCCCACCCCGATTTCAAAGATTACCTGCACAGTGAGGCGGTAAGACTACAATTATGGTGATGATGCATAATGGCGCCAAAAGGCCCGATTGTCAAGGGTTTTTTCTTAGTCGTATCACTATAGAAACAAAAAGAGTTTCCTGAGAACAACATTCTCATATAAACAGGTAGATTATGAACCATTCGAATGATGTTTGTTTTTCTGCATATCTCTCCAAGACCAGGTTTCAATGATCGATTTTTAGCTCACCACGATGAAAGATGTTAAATCTTTTTTCATCTACGCAACAATGACCGGGAAAGATTGCCGCGTCGCTATTGCTCCTCGCAATTTTCACGCGCTGCGCGCACCACAATAAATGAATACTTCTTGCGGTTCTAATGCATAATTTTACCATGGCACGAGTTCGATTGTCATTGTCACTAAGAGGTCGACTCGCAATATGAAATTACCCCT
>Ga0123335_1006966_pt1 | contig 12878 bp, 12 predicted proteins | sample BiotimSIPDNA_2_FD_89707 | JGI IMG/M metagenome (GOLD analysis project Ga0123335, IMG submission 89707) | Anaerobic biogas reactor microbial communites from Washington, USA - Biogas_R2 time_0 SIP DNA | ecosystem: Engineered > Bioreactor > Anaerobic > Unclassified | place: Washington, USA... | reverse complement strand
GGCGGCAGGTGTTGGCGCACCTGTCGCTTTTTTCTTTTTCAGACTTGGGGATGTTACATAGGCATTCGGTTTTAAGGGTGAATTTAATGATATTTAGTATGTTGATGCTATCTTTCAGCTCTATGCATGGCATTGGAGACTTGTATGAATAGAGCTATCTTGAAAGGATAATCAAATTATCTTCTCTGATTTTCCTGATCTTGAATGACTGAATTTTCTGCAGAATATGCAGAATCTCATCAATGCCGTCGCGTTGGCGGAACTTACCTGTATAGCAGACATTGAAAATCTCCGGATCTTCAACCTGTATGGTGATATCGTAATACAACTCCAGTTTGGAAAGTATGTCAATCAGTCGCTCGTTGTCGAAAGCATAGATTCCCTCGCGCCAGAGCAGATGCTCCGGGTTGTGGAGCTTTTCCAGCTTGATCACGTTTTCACAGTATGTAGCCTGTTGGTCGGGTGAAAGCAACACCGGTTTGTTGTTTTTCCCTGTCTCGCTCACCATCAATGATCCTTCTACAAGCGATGTCCTGGTGTATCCCGACTGGGGGTAACTGTAGACATTGAACTCGGTGCCGAGCACCTCCATGGTGAGCTGTTGTGTGGTGACAATGAATGGTTTCTTTCGGTTTTCAGCCACCTTAAAATAGGCTTCCCCAATTACCGAAACCTCGCGTTGTTTTCTGTTGAATCGGGCGGGGTAGGTGAGAGTGGACTGGGCATTGAGCCAGACCTGTGTGCCATCTTGCAATGTGAGTTGTGCCCGTTGTCCGGCGGGGACATAAAGGGTGTTCATCTCATTATTAGAGATTGAGGGAAGAGTCAGTGCGCGAGTCAGAAAAATTGTGGAGGCAATCAGCAGGAGGGAGATGGCAGCATATTGCAGGAGGAAACGCATCCTCCGCTGCCGTTTTTTCTCATTCATCCTGCGGGTGAACGTGGAAAAACCCTCCTTTCCCTCTGATTCCTGCTTCGGATCAGGGGCCAGCCGTGTAAGGGCATAGATGTTCTGCAAACGTATATATTCCTGCCGTAGCTGTTCGTCATTCTTCATTTGCAGGAACATCGTCATCTCTTCTGCCCGATTCAGTTCACCTGAAAAATATTTCGATAGGATTTCTTCCATTCAAAGGCTTGCTTTGTATGTAAAACGGATGAGGGTGAAAAAACCGCCAAAAGGATTAAAAAAATAAAAATAAAAGGAGGGGAATATACTCTTTAAGAGCATCTTTCAGTTTCCGATGGGCGATGGCCATCTGGCTCTCTACCGTGTGGAGGGAGATGTTGAGCTCTGCTGCGATCGCTTTCTGCTTCTTCCCCTCAATCTTGTTCATCACAAAGATCTCCCGGCACTTCCCGGGCAGCGTTTCAATCGCTTTCTGTACGACAGACTCGATGTCCGGTTCAGAAAAGATCTTATCATCAAATGCCTCCAGCGATTGCAATTTCATCTGCAACTCGATGTTGTAATCATCTCTCATCTTCTCTGCGCCTTTTCTGATTACCGTTTTGTGCCGCAACAAATCGAGGCATCGGTTCTTCGTAGCGGTAAACAGCCAGGCGAACAGGCGGGTGTGAGACATCAACACAAACTGCTTCTCCCACAATTCGAGGAATACATCCTGCACGACGTTCTCCGCATCTTCTTCACAAATGAGGTATTCAGTGGCGAAGCACTTCATTCGGAAGTAGTGCGAGAGGTAGATCTCTTCAAATTGACTGCTATGTGGCGATGAGATCTGCATGGATGTTTTTGCTTTTCTTGACGTTTGAATTGCAAACATACAAAAAAAGTTGAAAACATACTTTATGGAGATTTTATAATCATTTGAATTGCCAGGAAGAGATATCTGTTTTTCTGTTCATAATTCATAATTGTATCCTTCCCAATTTAAGGACGAGATAGTTCTCGTTCTAATCTCGTTCTAATCTCGTTCTAATCTCGTTCTAATCTCGTTCTAATCTCGTTCTAATATGGTTCTAATATGGTTCTAACAGATTAGACTCAGTAAAGAGTTAGATTAGACTCAGTTTAGGTCAAAAAAGGATGCTGCCCTTGAGAAGAGGTTCCCGAAAGCTTCATTGAGTGCACTCTGGTCTTTCGACTGGGAGGGAAATGGATTCTCATGGGTGTAGTTGAAAGGGAAGTCCTCCAGTTTGATGACCGAATGTGTGGTTTCAATGCCGAGTGCTTCGCGGACTCCATGATAGGGGATCACGCTGTCCTTTGCCAGTGCAATCCCTGCAATCCGGTTGTGAATACGGGTGAAGAAGGCCTCTCGCTCACTCTGCAACCTCTCCGGGATGATCATCCTGAAGAAAGCTTCAAAAGCGCTGTCCCGATACCAACGGTTTTCCTGTTCACATCCGAAGCGGTTCACGTAATAATCCTGCATCCGGTTAAAAGCGGCGCTGTCCATGATGCTGCGGGAGATGCCGCACATGGAGCGAAAGATGCTGCCGCCACAGAACAAGAAAAGTTTCGAGTCGGAGAAGAGCTGTTTCTCATTGGCCATCAACGCCACCTGCGAGAGAAAGGCCCCGATGGAGTAGGCGAAGATATCGATACGGCAACCCTCATTGAAGAGAGGATGACGTCCGCATCTGATCTCTTCGAAGAGTGTTGTCAGGTCTGCCCATGTTTGTCTTCCAGACAGGTAAAAGCGCTCCGGGCTCTGCGTGATGCGTTCGCTCAGTGCCACGTTGGCGAAGCTCACCGAGCGATCGCCCTCGTAATGTCGTTTCCGGATATTGAGCAAGTTGGTGAGGCTGCGCGGGTTGGACCAGTCGAGCGGCGCCCTGTTGATGTGAAAGGCGATTGGGAATAGAATCACCGGTCGCCCGGTCAATAGGGCGAGTTGTTCAGCCCAGGGGAGGTACTTGCTCCAGCTCCGTTCATTGAGCCCGTGCAGTAGCAGAATTGCCTTTTCACTTCGGGCAGCCCCTTCCGGCAGGAATACCGGATAATCGAAGATGAAGTTCTCACGGATGTGGAGCGTCTGTTGTGAAAGATCCCCCTCCTCCCGGCAGGGTTGACTGTTGAACCGATAAAAGCGTATCTCCAGACCTCTACCCGGCAGTTTGGTGTCAATACCCAATTGAAAGAGACTGTTCAGCTGCGAGTATCGTTCGCTATAGTTTGTCATAACTGGTTCTTTTTCAACAAAGGAAGTCTCTTTTAGTTGTTCCTGCAACTAAATGGGAACAACGGATTGGGGAGGGGATGAAGTGAGGTATATGGGGTGAAATTCTCTATAGAGGGGTGAAAAAAAACTCCATATAAGTGGTTTCTTTTGGTTTCTCATCCATAATCATCTACTTTTGCAGGGTGTGCAAACCAAACGGCAGCCACGATGAACGAAAAGATTCCACCATATCTCTATGAGAAGAAGAACAGCATCACCATGATCCTGTTCACAGCGCTCTTCGCCCTTCTTTTCATCAACCTCTTTCAACCCTTTGGTTCCCGCAACTGGTACCCGGGTGTTTCTGATGTCAAGTACTTTGCTTTCTCCAGCCTGATCATCCTCACCGGCATGCTGGTGGTGGTGGTCAGCAGGGTGATCCTCTCCTACCGTTCTAAAAGGCACGCAATCCTTTACTGGCACTATGGACTCTGGATCCTGGCGGAGATAGGGGCGATGTCGATCTTTTACACCCTCTTTGCACAGTTTTTCCCCAAGGACGGGATGATACGTGACATCTCCGATAGTTTCCGGCAGAGTCTCTACAATACAGCCCTGGTACTGTTGTTACCTTATGCCATCTGCTGGCTTTATTTCTCATGGAAAGAGAAGAGTGTACTGCTGGAGCATATGGGACAGGAGAAAGGTGTTGATGCCGCAACAAAAACGATGATTTCATTTCACGATGAGAAGGGAGAGCTCAAGATCTCCATTGTGACTGAGAACCTGCTCTATATTGAGTCGGCCGACAACTACACGACCCTTCATTATCTCAATAAGTCGAAACAATCGCATTTCCTGCTGCGCAACACACTGAAGCGGTTGGAGGAGCAGCTGGCAGACACCTCCCTGGTGCGGTGTCATCGTTCCTACATGGTCAACATGGACAAGGTGAAGATCCTGAAGAAAGAGAAGGGAGGCATCATGCTTGAACTGGATGAGGAGAACACGCCCGATATCCCTGTGTCGAAGACCTACTACGACTCTTTTATGCAGGCCTTTTCACGCTATACGGTATGATGCTTGCTTTGAGATGCACAGAAATATCAAACCTGAAACCTTAAACCTGGTACGTCAAACCTAGAATAGATACATAAAATAAACATCTTGGCGATGCATTCGTCTTTGTGAAGAACGAAAAAAAGGGGGGTGGGTGCAGTTAAATCATAACTTATTACTACTTTTGTAGTTGCAGCAGGTCGGTTTGTCGCTGCGACTATCGTTGTCGCAGAGGAAAGTCCGGGCAACGCAGAGCGCCATACTTCCTAACGGGAAGCTGTTCGTGAGGGCAGATAAGCGTAACAGAAAAGAACCGCCCCGCTTCGGCAGGGTAAGGGTGAAAAGGTGGGGCAAGAGCCCACCGGGTACCTTGGCAACAAGGTATGCCGTACGCGTTATGGGTTGCAAGGCCATGTATACCGGATAGGTAGGGTTGCTCGCCCGATGCCGGGGGGTAGGCCGCTAGAGGCAGGTGGTGACACCCGTCCCCAGATAAATGACAGACGCCCCGTCTTGTACGGGGTACAGAACCCGGCTTACAGACCGGCTGCTTTTTTTATGTAATATAAGCACGGATGGCAAGAAGAAGGAAGAAACGTGATTATGACGAGGAGGAGAAACCGGGCAGGCTGGAACTGATGAAGATCCGGATGAAGGAGCTGCTGCATTTCCTCTCCTACGGCATCTGGCGGCAGAATCCCGAGACGCTATCCAACAAAAAGAATATCCTTTACAACATCATCAAGACGGTGATCCTTACCCTGCGCAACGTGCAGGAACTGGACATCGCTGCCAGTGCCCGTTCACTCACCTACCGTACCCTGCTCTCCATTGTGCCCCTGCTGGCGGTCATCTTTGCCATTGCACGCGGTTTTGGTATCGAGAACATCATGGAGAGTAGCATCTTCAATTTTATGCTGGGAGAGACACCCAACACCGAAGTGATGGCTGTGTCGCCCGACCTGAACACCGACAGCATGGTGGTCTTCACCGATCGGGAGAACGACACCACAGCGGTTGGGGGAGAAGCGGCTAATGATGTTATTACTCCCCGCATGGAGGAAGAGGCCACGGCCGACGGCCGTACCCGGGAGTTTCTGAATCTCTTGTTCGAGCTGATAGACAAATCGCTTGTGGAGGCACGCGGTGGGGGTATTTTTGCCGGGATCGGTATCCTGCTCTTTCTCTATACCATCATCAACCTGTTCAGTGACATTGAGAATAACTTTAACAAGATATGGCGCATCACCCGTGGCAGGAGCATCGGCCGTAAGGTGACCGATTATTCAGCGATGATACTGCTCATACCCTTCTTCTTCGTGCTGGTGAACGCGCTCAACATCATTAGCTATCCGCAGAACAACACACTGAAAATCATCTATATACTCTATCCCTTCATTCCGCGGTTACTCAACATTGTGCCACTGGTCGTGATCATCTTCATCTTTACCGCCCTCTACAAGTTTTTGCCCAACACCAAGGTGAAGTTTCTCAATGCGCTCATCGCAGGAGCACTGGCCGGCGCTGCCTTCCAGTTTTTCCAGATGCTCTACCTCAGCGGACAGCTCTGGATCACCCGCTACAACGCTATCTACGGTACCTTCGCTGCCATACCGCTGATGCTCCTCTGGCTGCAGATGTCCTGGTTCATCGTGCTGATTGGTGCCGAGATCTCCTATGCCGCACAGAACGTGCGCAACTTCTCCTTCGAGAAGGAGACCCGCAACATCAGCCGCCGTTACCGCGATTTTTTCACATTGATGATTACGTCGGCCATCGTGCAGCGCTTCGCCGACGAAAAACTGCCGCTTACAGCCGAGCAGCTCTCGCTCCGGTGTAAGGTTCCGGCGCGTCTCACCAGCGACATCCTTGATGAACTGCTGGAACTGCGCATCATTTCGGCCACCCCCTCACCGCATGATGAAAGGGTGATGGCCTATCAGCCGGCAATCGACATCAACCTGATCACCGTGAATGGGCTGATGAGTAAACTCGACAAGCAGGGATCGGAAGATTTTATGATTGATATGGAGGGTGATTTCAGGGAGCACTGGGATGCGTTGGTCAACTCTCGCATGAGCATGTATGAGAGCGAAAACGATTTGCTAGTAAAGGATCTTTGAGTTTTTTTTCTTACTTGCAGGCCAGAAAGCGATAACCTGGCGACTGGAACTTTTTAGTCTCGGTACGCAATTCCTTTACATTCCCACCGCACATCCTTTCCAACAGTTGCCAAAACTTGATACCATGGTTCATCTCCACCGTGTGGGCCAACTCATGCAACACCACGTAATCGATCAATCGCTCCGGCAACAGCATCAGAAAGAGGGAGTAATTGATATCTTTCTTTGTTGAGCAGCTGCCCCAGCGTCCGCGGCTGCTGCCAATCTTCACGCTCTGGTAGGTGAGTCCGTGCTGTCGCGCAAATTGAGCTGTCTTGGCCGGCAACACCCGCTTGGCTTCAATCCTTAACACATTGATAATTGCTTCCCGGATGGACTGCTGTACTTCCTCTCGGTTGATGTCCATCCTTTCCGGAACGAATATACGCAACTCTCCCTCTTTCAGGGTAAGACGCAGATCCTTTTGATAAGGGTCCCTGACAAACATCGCTTCAAAGGTGAGAGAACTTATCACGTCCTCTTCTTTAATGATAATGGGAGGTGGCGGCTTTATCCGCAATAGCCGCGGACGAAGCTCCTTCAGGAGGGAGGGAATCTGCCGCGGATTAAAGTCGTGGGGGACTGTGAGCCGGATATGATCCCCCTTTCGTCGCGCGATAATGTTTTTCGCCCGTCGGTTTGGCATCACTACTATCCTGCCCAGTTCCCTGTCATTCAGTTCCAACATCATGCAAAAATAATGATTTATGCAGAAGAAATAAAAATTTCTATCTTTGCAGCGACAAAACATGAACAAAAATGCCCCATGCGAATTATCAGCTCCCTGGAAAGTGTCGGTGAATATGCACTGCTGTTGAAGCGGGTGCTGACCTTGCCCGACCGGTTCAGTCAGTTCATGAAGGAGTTCCTGAAGGGTGTGTATGCGCTGGGTGTAAACTCAATCTGGATTGTTGTGATCATCTCCTTCTTCATTGGTGCGGTGATTGTGTTACAGATTGCAGTAAACATCGACTCCCCCATGTTACCGCGTTTTACAGTGGGGATGGTCTCGCGTGAGATCATTCTGCTGGAGTTCTCTTCCACCATCATGTGCCTGATTCTCTCTGGCAAAGTGGGATCGAACATAGCCTCGGAACTGGGATCCATGCGGATCACCGAGCAGGTTGACGCCTTGGAAATCATGGGGGTCAACTCTGCCAACTATCTGATCCTTCCAAAGATTGCAGCCTTTGTTGCCTTCATGCCGGTACTGGTAATCTTCAGCATGTTCATGGGTCTGTTCGGAGGTTACTTCATCTGTCTGGTGCTGGGCACCCCTTCAGTGGAGACCTATGTCTACGGCATTCAGGCTTTCTTCACCGAGTCGTTCGTATGGTACTCCATACTGAAATCGATGCTCTTCGGCTTCATCATTTCTTCGGTGGCCGCCTTTTTTGGGTATACCGCCAGCGGTGGTGCACTCGAGGTGGGGGAAGCCAGCACCCGTTCGGTCGTGATAAACAGCATCCTGATACTGGCAACCGACCTTGTTTTCACGCAACTGGCCATGGGGTAAAAATAAACAAGAAATGATAGAGGTAAGAAACCTGGTGAAGGAGTTTGACGGTACGATGGTGTTAAAGAACATCGATGCCACCTTCCAAAAAGGGGTGGTCAATATCATCATTGGCAAGAGCGGATCCGGCAAAACGGTGATGCTCAAGTGCCTCGTGGGACTAACGGTCCCCACCTCGGGTGAGATCCTCTACGACGGGAGAAACCTCATCACTATGCGCAGTCGCGAGGTGCGTCGCCTTCGACGCGATATTGGCATGCTGTTTCAGGGTGCGGCTCTATTCGACTCACGCTCTGTACTGGAGAACGTGATGTTTCCCCTCGAAATGTTCTCCAGAAAGAACCGTCGTGAACGTCGCAGGCGGGCTGAATTCTGCCTTGAACGGGTGGACATGTTGGATGCTGTCAATCTGCTTCCTTCAGAGATCAGCGGAGGCATGAAGAAACGTGCCGCCATCGCAAGAGCTATCGTGTTGAATCCGAAGTATCTCTTCTGCGACGAGCCTAACTCGGGTCTTGACCCCAAGACGTCTCAGGTAATCGATGAGTTGATCAGCGATATTACGAGTGACTTCAACATCACTACTGTCGTGGTGTCTCATGACATGAATTCTGTAATCAACATCGGTGACAATGTCATCTTCCTCAACGAGGGAATCAAAGAGTGGGAGGGAAGCAAGTCGCAGGTAATGGATGCTGACAACGAGAAACTGAACGACTTTGTCTTCGCTTCGGACCTGTTCCGCAAGATCAAGGTGGCGGAAGATATCATCAGCGAGGATGAAAAAGGTTGAGCTGAAGCGATAATTCGGTCACGTAACCAAACAATTCTGTGGCGCTACTTGTTATTCTGTGGCGGCAATCCCGCATTCCGGTATCAGGTCGGAAAATATATTCTCAGGCGGCACGGCAGCAACTGAGCCGTTTTTTTATTATGACAACCATCAATTAAACAACCAATATGTTAGAGATAAAAAACCTGCATGCAATCGTAGAAGAGAAGGAGATCCTCAAGGGTATCAACCTGGATGTGAAACCTGGAGAGATTCATGCAGTAATGGGACCAAACGGTTCCGGTAAGAGCACGCTGGCCTCTGTGCTGGCAGGCAATCCTAAGTTCGAGGTGACCCGCGGTAGTATTCTTTTTAAGGGGAATGACTTGCTGGAGATGGAACCGGAAGATCGCGCCCGAGAGGGACTCTTCCTCAGTTTCCAGTACCCAGTGGAGATACCCGGTGTGAGCATGGTCAATTTTATGCGCGCCGCTGTAAACGAGCAGCGCAAATTTAGAGGAGAGGAGCCCATCTCGGCAAGTGACTTTCTGAAGCTGATGCGCGACAAACGTGAGCTGCTTGGTATTGATAGTAACCTGGTGAGTCGTTCGGTGAACGAGGGCTTCTCGGGTGGTGAGAAAAAGAAAAACGAGATCTTTCAGATGGCAATGCTCAATCCCCAGCTCTCAATCCTTGATGAAACTGACTCCGGACTCGACATCGACGCACTGCGCGTGGTGGCACAGGGTGTGAACAAGTTGCAGACGAAAGAGAATGCTACCATTGTGATCACCCACTATCAGCGGCTGTTGGAGTACATAAAGCCTGACCACGTACATGTGCTCTATGCCGGCAGAATTATCCGCTCCGGCGGTCCCGATTTGGCGCTGGAACTAGAGAAGAGAGGCTATGACTGGCTGATTAACCCGTAACACGCAATCCATCAGAACAATGATAGAACAACAATACAAGGATCTGTTTCAACAGTTTCGCAGCGAGCTCGATGCCAACTCCGTGGAGGGGTTGAACCGGCACCGGGATTCCGCTTTCGACCGTTTCCAGCAGATCGGATTCCCTACCTCCCGAGAGGAGGATTACAAACACTCCAACGTGGCACGTGTCTTCGATACGGATCTGGGGTTGAACTTGCGGAATATTCCGATGCCGGTGAATCCCTACGACACCTTCAAGTGCGATGTGCCCAACCTCTCCACCCATCTCTACTTCCTGATTAACGACCGTTATTATGACAAGACGCTGGCGAACGACCCACTGCCTGATGGGGTATTCGTTGGGAGCCTGCAGCGTTTCTCGGAAGACTATCCTGATATCTTCAACGCCAACTACGGGCAGATTGCCGACTACTCCGACAACGGTGTGGTGGCCTATAACACCATGTTCGCCCAGGATGGTTTTGTTGTATACGTACCAAAGAATGTGACGGTGGAGAAGCCATTGCAGCTGATCAACATCCTGCGTGGTGGTGTGGACTTGAACGTGAACCGTCGCCTGCTGATCATCGCTGAGGAGAACGCTCAAGTGAAACTCCTGGTGTGCGACCATGCTGTGGATGATGTACACTTCGTAGTGACACAGGTGACAGAGGTCTCTGCTGCCGCTCATGCACAGGTGGATGTATACGAGTTGGAGGAGAACTCTTCGAAGGTAACTCGACTTAACAATCTTTTCAGCGAGCAGATGGAGCACTCACACGTTGCGACCAGTGCAATTACCCTTCACAACGGGTATACTCGCAACAATTACCGTTTCCGCATTCTGGGAGAACATGCCCATGTGGATGCGGGGGGATTGGCCATTTGTGACGGTAGTCAGCACATCGACAACTTTGCTTTCCTCGATCATGCAGTGCCTAATTGTACAAGCAACGAGCTCTTCAAGACAGTGCTCGATGATCGGGCTACTGGTGTCTTTTGCGGAAAAATATTGGTAGAGAAGGATGCTCAGAAGACACAGGCTTACCAGAACAACCGTAACCTGCTGGCTTCCTCAACGGCGCAGATGTTTTCCAAGCCTCAGTTGGAGATATATGCCGATGATGTGAAGTGTTCACACGGACTTACTACCGGACAGCTCGATGAGGAAGCACTCTTTTATATGCGTGCCCGTGGTATCGACAAAGATGAGGCTAAGCTATTGCTGATGGTGGCATTCACACGTGATGTGGTAGACCTGGTGCGGATTGATACCCTTCAGGACCGCCTGGCGATGCTGATCGAGAAGCGGTTTCGCGGTGAACTGATGCGTTGCGGCAATTGCAATGTATGTAAGTAACCCGATTCGTTAATGTAATGATGTGCAGTTAACTGCTATTGCTAACCGCTAACCGCTTTATATGTTGCAACAGATAGATATCGACAAGATCAGGGCTGATTTCCCAATCCTTTCCCGTGAGGTTTACGGGAAGCGGTTGGTATATCTTGACAACGCGGCCACCACACAAAAGCCACGCTGTGTGATCGACAAGATCATTAAGATGTACACCACGGTGAACGCCAATGTCCATCGTGGTGTGCACCTCCTCAGCCAGGAGGCCACAGAGGAGCATGAAGCTTCCCGCAGGGTGGTACAGCAGTTTATCAACGCTGCCTCCCCCAACGAGATTGTCTTCACCCGCGGTGCCACCGAGTCGATCAACCTGGTGGCTTCCACTTTCTGTAGCACCTACTGCCGCGAGGGGGACGAGATTTTAATCAGCGCCATGGAGCACCACTCCAATATCGTTCCCTGGCAGATGCAGGCAGAGCAACTGGGTCTGACACTACGTGTAGCACCCATCAATGAACGGGGAGAGCTGTTGCTCAGCGAACTGGAGCAATTGATCAGTCCCCGTACAAAGTTAATTGCCGTCACCCATATATCCAATGTGCTGGGTTCAGTGAACCCGATCAGGGAGATTATTGAGATTGCCCACAAAAAGGAGATTCCGGTACTGATAGACGCTGCCCAAAGTGTGCAGCACACCACTGTAGACGTGAAGGCGCTCGACTGCGACTTCCTGGTCTTCTCCTCTCACAAGATCTACGGGCCAACCGGTGTGGGAGTGCTCTATGGTAAGGAGAAGTGGCTCAACGCCCTGCCACCCTACCAGGGTGGGGGTGAGATGATCTCCAGTGTTTCGTTCGAGAAGACCACCTACAACACCCTTCCCTATAAGTTCGAAGCAGGTACTCCCGACTATGTAGGTACAGCAGCACTCGCCGAGGCACTTCGATACGTCAGCGCTATAGGCATCGACAGGATCGCTGCCTACGAGCAGGAGCTACTCAGCTACGCCACCGAAAAGTTGTTGGCAATTAACGGCTTGCGGATCATCGGTACATCCGCGGAGAAGAGCAGCGTGATATCCTTCCTAGTGGAGGGGGTACACCCTTACGACATGGGGACGCTCCTCGACCGGATGGGCATCGCCGTGCGTACCGGCCACCACTGTGCCGAACCGCTGATGCGGGTACTGGGCGTGGAGGGCACCGTGCGCGCCTCCTTCTCCTTCTACAACACCTATGAAGAGGTGGATATGCTGGTAGAGGGCATCGTCCGAATCGTTAAAATGTTCCGTGCATAAAGTTATTCTCACCTAAATATCTATCTTTGCTCCCTGAGATTAGCAAAGTTCCATGGAAAAAGTGCTTCAGGGTTATAGTGGTAATGAAGACCACACCCTTTTCATTCTTCTCCGTAAGAGGGATCAGGAGGCTTTTGAGATGATATACCGCAAGTATCATCGTTATCTCTATGCGCTGGCAATGAAGTACCTCAAGAATACACACCTTGCAGAGGATGCGGTGCAACATGTCTTTGTGAAGTTGTGGGAGAGCACCCATGACATCCACATTGAGGTAAACCTCAAGAACTACCTCTACACCATGACCAAGAACTATATCCTCAACTATATCCGCGACAACAAGGCAAAGGTGACGCTCAGTTATGAGCAGGCCCAGTTCGACCTGCCGGAAGAGGAACATATTCTGAAGGCGATGGAGGAACGGCAGACACAGGAACTGCTCTATCGCGGCATCGATCAGCTGCCGCCGCAGAAGAAGGAGGTGTGCCGCCGCAAACTGGAGAGTGACGACAGCAACCAACAGATTGCCGAAAAGATGGGTATCTCGGTGCACACCGTGAAATCGCATTACCAGGAGTCGCTGAAGCTCTTGCGCAGCTATTTTGAGAAAGTGAAAATGATCTTGTTGTAAAAAATAAGACCGGCAACTCATATCATT
>Ga0123335_1006965_pt1 | contig 12879 bp, 10 predicted proteins | sample BiotimSIPDNA_2_FD_89707 | JGI IMG/M metagenome (GOLD analysis project Ga0123335, IMG submission 89707) | Anaerobic biogas reactor microbial communites from Washington, USA - Biogas_R2 time_0 SIP DNA | ecosystem: Engineered > Bioreactor > Anaerobic > Unclassified | place: Washington, USA... | reverse complement strand
TGAGGCGTCCCTGGCCAGGATGATGCCGTGCATGAAGTAGACCTGCTTGATTAAACCGCTGCAGTCGAGACCTTTCACCGAGGTGCCACCCCAGAGGTAGGGTATTCCGAGCAGTTGCTTGGCACTCTCTACGATGCTTTCACCGGTGGGCCTGATCTCTCTCAGCCAGTCGGGCAGCTCCTTCGCATCCGATTTCATCACGTAAGCCTTACGGCCGTCGGGATAGCGCACCCTATAATATGCTCCGTCATCCATGATAAGATCCAGCATGTTGCCGGCTACCAGGTCGGTAACGGGCTGGGATATCTGATACGGCAGCGAATAGGAACGCGTGCACAAGGTTGAGATGATCACCTTCGGCTGTTGCAGGTAATTCCTTCTCTGCCTGTCGGTCATCAGCTGCACTGATCCGCTGATCCAGCCCACATACCCATCAGGTGTCTCAATCATGCACCACTCTCCTTGCTGCTCGTAAATCTTCACCGGCATGCCGAGCAGTACCTGGGTGACCATCTCGGCAGCGTGCCGCGGTTCTGCACGGAGCGACCCCACGGAATTGTAGACCACGCCCCATGTTTCATGTCCTGTTACTTGACTCATCAGCTCTGTCGTTGATATGAACCATAAATAAAAGATAAAAGTAGCTTTTCTCTCCCTTTCTACCGAATTTTTTCGCATGTTTCATCCCAATTACACCAATTGCATCCGAAGAGATTATAGCCATCTTCTTCGGAACAGGTTCTAATCTCGTTCTAATATCGTTCTAATCTCGTTCTAATCTCGCTCTAATAGATTCGAATGAGATTAGAGTCAGTTACGTCTGAAATAGGAGGGAAATCAGAATCATCACAAGCGATGGATAAGGGAATTGATATTTAACTATATATCGGGATAATATTTCTCTTTTTGTGTTATGTTTGTGACTACAAACCAATGAATCTGAACAATGAGAAGTAGAAGAGCGATGCTGTGGATGCTGGCTCTCATCTGCAGCCTTCCCGTTACAAACAGAGCACAAGTGGAGAAGACAGAACCCGAAAACAGCAAGTTCCCTATGACCCAATCACCCACATACAACCTGGAAAAAGCAGAGAAGCTGGCCCGCGAGCTGAGGGACAAGGGGATACGGGACAAAGCGGTGCTCGCAGCCATTGCCCGCATACCCCGTGAGGCGTTTGTGGATGAGGCATTGGCAGAGATGGCCTATCTCGACCGGCCACTGCCCATCGGAGAGGGGCAGACAATCTCACAGCCTTACACCGTGGCCAGGCAGACCGAGCTATTGGAGCTGGAGCCTGGCGACAGGGTACTGGAGATCGGCACCGGGAGCGGTTACCAGGCAGCGGTGCTCTGCGAGATGGGAGTGGAGGTCTACAGCATTGAAAGGTATGAGGAGCTCTATCAGACAGCAAAGGAGACGCTCAATCGGCTGGGCTACTTCCCGAAGTTGTACCACGGTGACGGCTACGAAGGTCTGCCCGGGGAGGCTCCCTTCGACAAGATCCTGATCACCGCGGCACCCGAAACGATTCCCCCCAAACTGAAGGAGCAGCTTCGCGTGGGGGGACGGATGGTGTTGCCCCTTGGAGGACGGGACCGACAACAGATGACAGTGGTGAAGCGGGTGAATGAGACTCGTTACAGTACATCCACACATGAAGATTATATCTTTGTTCCCATGAAAAAAGGGACTGAATAACAGTCCCCTTCCCTATCAATACGTGTAGCTGTACAGCTAATTCTGTTTTATTCTGTACCCTTGCTGTAGTTGGGTGCCTCACGGGTGATCATCACACCATGGGGATGGCTCTCCGTATATCCGGCAGAGGTGATGCGGGTGAACTTGGCCTGGTGCAGCTGCTCGATGCTCTCCGCACCACAGTAACCCATTCCGGCACGCAGGCCGCCCACCATCTGGTAGACCACCTCCTGCAGGGTCCCCTTGAACGGCACGCGTGCCTCAATTCCTTCCGGCACCAGTTTCTTGATGTCATCCTCCACATCCTGGAAGTAACGGTCTTTTGATCCTTTTTGCATGGCCGAGAGGGAGCCCATACCACGGTAGGACTTGAACTTGCGGCCGTTGAAGATGATGGTCTCACCCGGCGACTCTTCGGTGCCGGCCAGCAGCGATCCCATCATCACCGAAGTACCTCCGGCGGCCAGTGCCTTCACGATGTCGCCCGAGTAGCGAAGGCCACCGTCGGCGATCAGCGGCACTCCGGTCCCTTCCAGGGCCTTTGCCACCTCGTAGATGGCGGTGATCTGCGGCACTCCCACACCGGCGATGACACGGGTGGTACAGATCGATCCGGGACCGATGCCCACCTTCACCGCATCGGCACCTGCATCTGCCAGGAAGCGGGCCGCCTCTGCCGTGGCGATATTGCCCACCACCACATCGATCTGCGGGAATGTCTGCTTGATCAGCTTCAGCATCTCAGCCACCCCTTTCGAATGGCCATGGGCAGTATCAATCACGATGGCATCCACACCGGCTTCCACCAGGGCTGTTGCTCTCTCGAGTGAGTCGGCGGTGACACCAATGCCGGCAGCCACACGCAGGCGACCCTGCTCATCCTTGCATGCAAAGGGTTTGTCCTTCGCCTTGGTGATATCCTTGTAAGTGATTAATCCTACCAAGCGGTTATCACCATCCACCACCGGCAGCTTCTCGATCTTGTACTGCTGAAGGATCTCGGCGGCATCCTCCAGGTTGGCCGACTGACGTGTGGTGATGAGATTCTCACTTGTCATCACCTCTTCGATCCGCTTGTTCATCGACTTCTCAAAACGAAGGTCGCGGTTGGTAACGATGCCTACCAGCTTGTTGCCGTCGGTCACCACCGGGATGCCCCCGATCTTGTATTCCGCCATCATGGCGAGCGCTTCCGACACCGATTTGTCGGGTGTGATGCTGATGGGATTGAGGATCATGCCGTTCTCGGCACGTTTCACAGCACGCACCTGACGTGCCTGCTCCTCAATGGGCATGTTCTTGTGGATCACGCCGATTCCGCCCTCGCGTGCGATGGCGATGGCCATCGTGATCTCGGTGACAGTATCCATGGCCGCAGAGACCATGGGGATGTTGAGCGTGATGTTGCGGGAAAAACGGGTGGTGAGATCCACGTTGCGGGGCAATACCTGGGAGAAGGCGGGAACCAGGAGAAGATCGTCAAATGTGAGACCTTCGAAGGCGATTCTATCTGCAATAAATGACATAAGTGTAACCCTTTAGTTTTTTATTGCATGCAAAAGTACTCATTATTTTGCGAACATAGCGTGAAGAGTCTGTTAATTTTCCACTATTTGTCTCCTTGCAATGATTCAGGGTGTGGTCACAACACTTATAAAATCTTTCAATCATTCATACAACCCGCCATTGCTTCGTCGTGACCGTCAAAAGCCATACCTTTGCACCGGTTAGAAACGTTTAACAGATTAAGAATATGTCAGTATTAGTAGGAAAAAAAGCCCCGGCATTCCGGGCTCAGGCCGTGATCAACGGTTCTGAAATAGTAGAAAACTTCTCTCTGGAGGATTATATCAATAACAAGTATGTGGTCTTCTTCTTTTACCCGGCCGACTTCACATTCGTCTGCCCCACAGAGTTGATTGCCTTCCAACAGAAAATGAAAGCGTTCGAAGAGCGCAACACTGTGGTGGTAGCTGCCTCCACCGACTCAGCCGTCTCCCACTGGAAGTGGCTCAACACACCGAAGAACGACGGCGGCATCCAGGGTGTCACCTACCCCATCGTAGCCGACCCCTCACTGACCATCTCGATGGCCTATGATGTGCTTGCCGGCAAGTTCGTCACAGATGAGAACGGCAATCCTGAGTTCAAGGGATCAGCTGAGGCCTACCGCGGCCTCTTCCTGATCGACAAGGGAGGGATCGTGCGCCACCAGGTGGTAAACGACATGCCGCTGGGCAGAAGCGTGGACGAAGTGCTTCGTGTGATCGACGCGCTGCAGTTCACCGAAGAGTATGGCGAGGTATGCCCGGCCGACTGGCACAAGGGCGACAAGGCACTCTCAGCCACCCAGGAGGGTATTGCCGAGTACCTGTCGGAGAAGTAAATTTCAGGAAACAGTTCCAGTAAATTATCAACAGCATGCCTGCTCTGCAGCATGCTGTTTTTTTTCATATCTACCTCAGCCGCCAGATTCATTGATTGAAACAACAAAAAAGACTGAAATCAACTTTTCCTTGTACTAATAAAGAGAAGTTTAAAGGAGAATTACTTTGTTGATTATGGATTAATTGTTATTATTGCAGAAGCAAAAAAGCGTGTGACGCTTTTATTGACAACACAATGACAAACGCCATGAAAAAGATTCACCTTTTGCCACTTCTCATCCTGGTAATCGCCGGGTGCACCACCCTGTTTGCACAAGTAAACGAATCACCGATCAACGAAAGCTACACCTACGACAAATTTGTATATCATTTACCACCCGACTGGGCTTTCAGCGAGGAGGGTACCAATAAGGATTTTCTCACCTTCACTTATGAGCCGGGTGGAAGGCGTGAGTATGTGGTACGCATCCGATTGAAATCGACGCTGGTACCCGGAAAATTCTTCCTCAAGGCCTATCACGAATCGCTCACGGAGATCCAGAAAGACAATAATAATCCCGTCGACCATGTGGAGCAGCCCAGCAGCTACTACACACTGGGGCAGGAGAATTGTTGGATGCTCTCATATGTGGCACCCGCCTTCGACCACCGCGGCTTCATCCTCACCCCGGTGGTGGATAAAAAGATGTACCAGGTCTATGTTTTCGACAAGATAGAGAAGAAGAAGGAGTTGCGTGAAGAGGCCATCGAGTTCCTCGCCGGCTTGTGGATTGTCGGCAAGGAGAAGGAGAAACCAAAGTCTTTGCTTGCTGCAAAAACGACCAGTAAACGAGGCAGCGTTACAGGTAGTGAGGCCCTGGCTGCACTGGAGGTGGAAGGTGAGACCATCCCTCCGGCGAAACCAATCCCGTTCCTGGATATCCACAAGATCACCCAAGCACAATGGGATGGTGCGGTTGCTGCTGCGATGGAGGGCATGAGGCTGGTCTACGGGCCCATGACTCAAGAAGAGGAGGAGGACTTCCTCAAATACTGGGCACCGCTTCGGCAGACACCCTTCAGCGAGGCAGTCGATTACCTGAACAAGTTCAATCCCCTCCTGGGTGAATTCCTCGTCTACCGCAGCGCGGTCACCCAAACCGGACAGCTGCTGGAGGAAGCGGTGATGAACGCCGGCTATGCGGCTGAGTTCGACGACCCGCAAGGGGTGCTCGCCTACCGCGACCTGGCTTCACGCTACAGGACACTGCTGGTATCACGCCAAAAACGGCTGGAACAGATTGTCAAGGAACTGAACGAACTGGGTAATCCACCCGACGGCCTTTCTCTGATGGCTGAACGACAGAAACGATACAAGATGGAGAAGGTATACCTGCAGTCTATTCAGAAACAGGAAGTGTTCAGCCCCGAAGGTTTCTGGATTGGAATGAGGTACGACTTTCATAGTGAGGGAATTGGCGATGTATATATGCCCGAGTATTATTACATCTACCGGATTGGTTCAAATCTGTATTGCATCTCTCTCTTCCCCGACCCCGGATATGCCTTATTGGATGATAAAAGAGAGACTTTCATACAATATACCTTTGTCGCTCCAATCAAAGTCGATCACAATTTCCGGACCCGAACCGACACCATCGTATATAAAAATGGTAAGATCGATCACCTGTGGCGCAAGTTTGATTACCCGGAGGTTCCCCTGATTCAAGAGATCACCGAACAATATTACAATGAAGTGATACAGAATGAAAGTAAAATCAGATGGCATGATGCTCAGGTAAGTATTCTCCTCAAGTATAAAGATTTGATGAGGCTATCATCGGCATTCTATCGCACGGCTGCCAAATGGAGCGAGGAGGGACGGTGGGAGGATTATGAGCATAAAAGTGACTACTGGGATAAAAGCTTTATGTACCCCCCCAATGAGCTGCTAATAGCTTTCAATGCGGAGATGATGGGAGCTGCCCCGCAACCCGAAACAACTACCGCACGACAGGATGTGGAAACCGCCGCTACTGAGCCGGCTGTACAAGGCCTCCATCCGGAAGATGACAAAACAGCTGCAGAAAGGAAACAACTCGACCTTGAAACCATCCAGTTCCACCGCAACAACCTGGCTGTGATTGAGAAGAACATGGTCAAGGATCGGGAGGAGCTGTCACGGGAGAAAGACCCGCAGCGACGTGATGCCCTGCAGCTGCGTATTCTGGGAGCACAAGCCGACATGCAGGCGGAGAAAGACCGTATCGCCACCATCGAGACAGGTGAGATCGTGCACAACCGCTCTCCCTGGGATGAGTATGCCCGTACCAGCTTTATCCAGAACATCGCCGACAATCAGCGGAGGCTGGAGAACATGAGCCGCAGCATCCGGAAGGCATATGACATGGCCGACAAGCTGCCTTATAAAGAGGCGGAGCAGGTGCGTAACATCATCAATACCCGATACCGTGGAGAAATGGTGAGCGACATGGATGAGGCAAAAGTGCAATCGATCGTAGAGGAAGCCAGTGATGTGGCACGTGGTTACTACCGCACCATGATGGAAGAGGAAACAGTCGCCGGCGAGAAACAACTGAACCGGGCCGAATGGGCCAACGTGGGACTGCAGACAGTCGAGGTGGTGAAGACGGCTGCCGACTACTCAATGACGGGCCTCTCCCTCTTTGGTGGTCAATATGTGAACAACGTCTATCAGGGTGTCACCGGCTATATCGAAGGGGGACCACGGGGCGCCTTCCTCAACGTGGCAGGGGCATACAATACCGCCACCGGCATCGCGGTGGACGGATTCAAGGGTTTTGAAGAGGCAGTGAACAAGGGAGGCAGCATCACCGAAGGGTTGCAGGGAGCAGCCTGGGAGGCGTCAATAGGATATATCAGGGATAAAGCCATCGCATTCGGTGCCGGCAAGATCTCTACAAAATTTGCCCGACCAAATGGCGAGCTGGCCACCCTGGATGGACCCAACGCACCCAAAGCGGCTCAGGGTGATGCCACCACCACTGCCAGAAAAAAAGCAGTTGCTGCAAAAGATATAGACGATTTCAATCGCCCGCTTACGACTGAAGAGATTGCGGTTTACAGAGAACAGGTGTCGGATGGCCGCATCAAGGTGAATTCATACCGGAAGACTTTTGAGAAGCTGGAACAGGCGCGAAAAGCAGGTGCTCCCGTGCAGGATATCCGGCAGATCCTCGCCGAACTCGATGACCGTTCTGCAAAGATACACAGTTCCCCACAGGCCAAGATGATCATGAAGACCCTGCAGAAGGATCCATCCAACTTGGAGATGATCAAACGCTACAGCAACTCCATGGACCGTGTGCACCAGAAGGTGGAGAATCGGTTCCAGGATGAGATGGCTGCCGCCGGCTGGAGCAGGGAGGAGCTTGAACCTATTCGAAACAGGCCCGATCCTGCAGAGTTGCAGCGGGCACGTGAAAAACAGGCCCGGGGAGAAATGGTGCAGGCTGAGGATCTGTTGGGCACCAAAACGGTCAACATGGACTACGACATTGGCATAAAAGTGAAGACCGGAGCCGACGGCAGACCTATTTCACCGATGAAAAACGGTGAGCCTACCTCTGTGGTGGCATGGCATGCTGAGGCACAGGAGGCATGGGAGAGAGCCTATCGTGCCGAAACGGGACAGAGTCCCACTCATTCATGGGAGAACATCACCCATGCAAAACTGGGTGATGCCTACCGCGACCTAAGTGTGTTGCAGAAGAATGGCATTCTCCATGCAAACAAGGCATGGGCGGGACAGACAGCCGATGTGACCTACTTCAAAGCGACCCACCTGAGAGGCGAGGTAGAGTTCCAACGGGTGGAGAAGTATGTGGAGATTGCCCGTGGCACGGCCAAGGACTACCGTACCAAGATGAACCCCCTACTGGATAGCAAGAAACCACAGACTGGTACCGCTTCACACGAAGCTTGGCAGAAGCACAAGGAGTATTGGGAAAAAGTGTACTCGGTGATGGACAGGATGGGCAGTGGACGTACCGACCCCATGTCTGCAGACAGGGAAATACGGGAGCTCACCGGCGGCAAGAGTCTGATGGAGGTGACTTTCGACCTGCGCAACTTCATGGAGTCGCTGATGATCCTATAAAAGAGGCTTTAATTGTCGTGTTCGTGCTCGATTCCCTCTTCACGGGTTTCGTGCACGGTGCCGTGCGGATGCTCCACAGGTGTGTAAATTGAATATAGTTTCAACGGTTCATCGGAATCGTTGAGCAGGTTGTGCCACTTACCGGCCGGGATGAAGATGGCAAAATCATCCTCCACCCGCTCCTGGAAATCAAGGTTCTCCTCACTGTCTCCCATCATCACGATGCCGCTTCCCTGTTCCACACGGAGGAACTGATCGGTTGTAGTGTGAAGCTCCAGGCCGATATCCTCTCCCGGCTGCAGGGTCATCACCGTCATCTGCATCAGGCTGCCGGTCCATACAGCAGTACGGAAGGTCTCATTCTGCAGGGTGTACTGCTCGATGTCAATCACCAGAGGATCAGGGCCAAAATCTTTGAACTCCACTGCCTCCACGCTCTCAACAACCTCCTCTGCCGGCTGTCGCTCCTCGCTTTGGGGCTGTACACAGGATGCAGACATCAGCATTGATGCCAAACCTAGAAATAACAATTTTCTTTTCATGACTTATTAATTGAAGGTTGAAAAACTATTTTGCTGATAAACAAAAATATAAAACTTTTTCACAACCCACAAAGAGATCAAAAGAAAAAACTGCAATATAAGATTCACACTCAGTTGCATTGCACTGAGCGGTACCAGCCGGCTATTGCCTCCATCTCCTCCTGCTGCACATCTTCCAGGAAGGCGATCATAGATACATTGAGTCGATTGCACCCTGCAAAGATTGGTTATTCACAATAAAAAAAACAGGGGAGACCCTGTTTTTTTTATATGCTAAACAAATTACGTGACATTGAACCGGCGTTCTCTTCCTTGATGCAAATGCAAGCGGCAGATCAGATGAACCGTTTGTCGATAAACTTTGAGTTGAGCAGTCGCGCCACTGCCATATAGTTGGTGCGGAAGCGGATACGGTCACCCACGTGGTATTTCTTTTTCCCTTCAACATTGCGGTTCTTACCGATGTCGACCACCATCATATCGGAAGTGATTCCCACAAAACGGACCTCCTTGTCGAGCGCTACAAGGTCATCCTTGTCCACATCGAGGATTCCCACGTCGAGGATCGCCTTCACGGTGGTCTCACTGGCGTCGTGATCATCGAAATCGGCGGTATGGCCGATGTTGGCATCACTCAGCACCCCCTCCGGCACAATCTTCTTCTCCTCCAGTTCAATGATGTTGGCCTCAAAGGCGAAGGTGTCGGTGTGCAGATTCAGGAACTGCTCGTTGTAGAGGGGACTCACCCCGAAGAAAGCAGCTTCCCCCACCCTGAAGTGATTGATATCCTTCGGTATGGCACCCTTTTCGATCAGCGGCAGCGTAATGGAGGAACCACCGGAGATATACTTCAACTTCTTGTTGAATTTCACCGAGATCAACTCCTTGTAGATAGAAAGCTGCAGCAGCTTGTCGTAGGTGGGTTCGATGCCGTACATGCAACCCAGGTTGGAACCCAGGCCAATCACCTCAATGTGGGGCAGGTTGAACACCTTCTCATAGAACGACATCACATCATCGCGGTTCACGCCCTCGCGCATCTCTCCCAACTCCACCATGATGATGATCTGGTGGATCTTGCCTGCTTTTCCTGCAGCCTCGTTGAGTGCCTTAATAGTGCTGAACGAGCTGTTGAGCGAGATATCGGCATACTGCACCACGTCATCGGCATAGATGGCAGCCGGCGGTTTGATGTAGATGGTACGCATGGCAGGGTTCACCGCGCGCAGGTTCTTGAGGCTGGTAAGCCTCGAGTCGCCCACCGAGTTGATCTTGTCGATCACCTCCTCGGTAAGGATGTTCTCCAGAAAATCCTTGTCTCCCGAAAAGACCTTGGTGATCAGGCTCCAGTCGATTCCTTTCTCTTCGAAATAGTCGCTTAGGGTCCGAATGTTCTCCCTAATCTTCTCTGCTTCAATAATGAGCTCAGCCATCAGCTTCCTTTTTTCAGTCTCATCTCCAGATAAGGATTGGTGAATCCCAATTTCTCATACAGTTTCTTGGCCGGGTTGTTAGCCTCCACATGAAGAGCGATATCTCCGTCGGCATGGGAGATGGCTTGTGTCATCAACTTTCTGCCAAGTCCTTCGCCGCGACTGTTACGGTCCACCGCAATGTATACCAATATGTTCTCAGGGATGTAGCCATCCATGCCGGTACGGTTGATAACCACCGCAGCCCTGATCTGATCCTCTTGCTTCAACAACATCACGAAACCGCCAAAGGAGTCGAACTCCTTAAGGGAATAGTCGATGGCTCTCTCAATTTGGTTTTTAGGATCTCCGTACTGTTCCAGCTGGTCATGCAGAAAATCGACCAGCTCCTGTTTTTCCTGTTTGTCAGGTTTGTTCTGTTCATCAAAGATGATTGTGTGCACCATTATATATTAATTTGAAAGCAAACAGCCGTTATGGCATCTGCAATTTCAGTTTGTCTCTATTAAAAAGACAACTCAACACCCAAATTGTTCAAATTATTTTTTGTAGATGCCCCAACTCCCCCTCTTTCAGTCCCTTTAAACAGTGAAATCTCTACTCCCCTTCAAGTGTTCCACCAGTCGGTCGAGGTTATGCTTCAACCCCATCAGTTCGTCCGTCGTGATGCCTACCTGCTGCAGTTCCTCCACAAGTCGCTCAGGGATGGAGGCAGCCTCCTCCCGCATCATACGCCCCTTGTCGGTAAGGGTGATCAGCACCTTGCGCTCATCCAGGGATGAGCGCTTGCGGCTGATGATTTTCAACACCTCCATCCGCTTGAGCAGAGGTGTCACGGTGTTGGTGTTGAGGATCAGCTTCTCGGCGATGTCATTCACTGTGATGCCATCCTGCTCCCAGAGTACCATCAGCACCAGGTACTGGGGGTAGGTGATTCCCAGCTTCTCCAGGTGCGGCTGATAGCCTCGGGTAATAAGCCTGGAGGCGGCGTACACAGGGAAACATATCTGGTTCTCCAATTTCAGCTGTTCATATTCCATATTGATATTGTTTGTATCCTGTATTCATTATCCAGGAAGATCAATCATTCATCTTTTTTGCCAGGTATTTGTCAATCTCCTCGGGTTTGGTGAAAGGAGAAAATCGCTTCACAGGCCTGCCGTTGCTGTCGACCAGGAACTTGGTGAAATTCCACTTTATTTTGCCGCCGAAGAAACCGCCCAGCTCCTTTTTGAGGTATTTAAAAATCGGATGTGCATCCGCTCCGTTTACATCCACCTTGGCAAACATGGGGAAGGTGACACCGTAATTGATGAGGCATCCCTCAGAAATCGACTGCTCGTCTCCCGGTTCCTGGTTGCCAAACTGGTTGCAGGGGAAGCCAAGTATCACCAGTCCTTTGTCCATGTACTTCTTGTAAAGTGCCTCCAGACCCTCGTATTGTGGCGTTAACCCACACTTGCTGGCGGTGTTGACCACCAGTACCGTTTTCCCCTTGTAGGCATCCATTGATACTTCCTGACCTTTCAGGCTGTTCGCACTGAATGCGTAAAATTTTGCTTCTTTCATTGCTTGCTACTTTATTTCGCTTGTGATTATATCGTTTACGATACAAATATAGAAAGAATATTTCTATCGCACGCGACACAATAGACCTTTAACAACAATTTAACTACTTGGTGGTTTTCAGTCCCATCTCAGTAAAGGCAGAATCGATCGGTTCCCTCTGGGTTTGTTGTTATCGTCCATCCTGAATTTTTATTTATATTTATCGTACAATCCTTTGCCTTTCAGAATTTGGGGAATTGCTTTCTGCAGGCGGGTGAGTGCGGTCGCCTCCCGCTTTGCTGAGGCGATATGTTCTGCATATTCCTTCTGCTTGTAGGAGGTGAGCTGTGCAAAAGCATCCTCGAGGCCTTCATTATTGGCGAAGGCCTCTGCCAGCAATTCCGGTATCACCAGCTCACCTGAGGATTCCGGCTTCCAGGTTCTCCCCTCCTGTTCGTTCTTTACCGCCTCCCAGATGTATGCCAGAATAAGTTTCTCATCAATTTCCTCCTTCGAGGTGAAGCGCCATTGCCGCAGTGCCTTGGTGTTGCCCCCTTCGGCTGTGACCAGTTTCTTCTCGCGATCTTCAAGGAAGACGCCGTTGTAGAACCAGAGTGCGAAGTGGTTCTTGAACCCGTGGCAGGCTACCACGTTTCTTCCATTGATAGTATAGACCTCTATGCCCCATTTGATGGCCACATCGAGACCCGCCTTGTCGATAATCGACTTGAGCAGCGCGAGCTCCTCCTTCCACTGAAGCGTGTAGTCCCATCCCTTTTCCATGTTGTCAGATCTTATTCTTTCCCGTATGTTTCCTCCAGCCATGTAAGGGTAGAAAGGATGATTTTCTTAAGGACTTCCCTGTCAATATCAGCAAGACGCTTCACGTAGATGCAGCCCTTCCCCATTTTGTATTTCCCCAGGAAGGGAAGCAGTAGTTCCTGTTCCGGGGTAGCGGAATAGACATAGAGCGAGATGGCCGCCTTGCGTGGTGAGAAGCCCACCCTCATCCAGTCCCCCTCTTGGCGGCTGCGTGCCGACTTGTAATGGTACTGCCCGAAGCCGATCATCGTGTCGCCCCACATCTTTGGTTCCTGACCGGTGGTCTCCCGCATCAACTCCAACAGCGCGAAACTGTCGGCCTGTTTTT
>Ga0123335_1006964_pt1 | contig 12880 bp, 9 predicted proteins | sample BiotimSIPDNA_2_FD_89707 | JGI IMG/M metagenome (GOLD analysis project Ga0123335, IMG submission 89707) | Anaerobic biogas reactor microbial communites from Washington, USA - Biogas_R2 time_0 SIP DNA | ecosystem: Engineered > Bioreactor > Anaerobic > Unclassified | place: Washington, USA... | reverse complement strand
TAAGCGTCAGTCTTTTCGAGAAAAGCCCCATTTTACAGGTGTTTTCGAAAGATGACGATGACAAAAACAGAGGTGACGACCGTAACCAATTGGAATTATTCAACTTTTAACCGGACACTAGTGTTCCATGGTATACTTTCAGCATGTTTACAGTGGACACTATCCTGCAGTCAATGAGCGCCCATCTTGCCAGTGAGAATTTCGTTGAGATTTTCATCAAATTTTTCCTGGCGCTTTTCCTTTCCGGCGCCATTGGTATTGAGCGGCAGCGGAAAGGGCGCGGTGCCGGACTGCGTACCCATATTCTTGTGTGCCTGGGTTCCACCCTGCTCATGATGATCAGCGAATATATTTACCGTGAGGCAGGGGGGGAAACGGCGGGGCTGGACCGCGCCCGCATTGCGGCCGGCATCGTTACAGGAATAGGATTTCTGGGCGCGGGCACCATTATGAAATCAGGACAGGAAAAGGTGGGCCTGACCACGGCCGCCACGGTGTGGTTCGCCGCCGCGCAGGGAATTGCCATCGGCGCCGGATACCTGATTACTACCCTGGTCGCGACGGCCTTTGTGCTCGCCGTGGTCATCGGACTGTCCGCCTTTGAGCAGATTCTTCCCCAGCGCGGCTATTTTCTGCTTTCCATGCAACTGCCCGCTTCCGAAGCCGATGTCGGCCAAATACTCGCCAACATAGAATCCGCCGGACCCTTTGAAGTCTATACCACCGCCATCAAGGGTTCCGAAGAAAGCAACCGTCTTCAGATCAGTTTTCAGATTCACAGCAGGTCTACCACCGATTTCGCGATACTGGCGGAAGTCTTGCGCACACGCTATGCGCATGCACAAAAAATCAGCCTCGAACGCCTCCAGACCTGAGTATCTATTTGCCCCGCGTCCGGACCAAATAAAAAGATGTATGGGGTTTATTTTTCTGTTATAATCCGCTCCCCGTATAGGTATTCATTTGATGCCAGCCTTTGTTGACCAAAAATAATACAGGAAAGGGCCGAGTTGTGGCTGTCAAATATTATTGTCCGAAATGTGGACGCCGTTTTGTGGACTGGGGCGCTGAGAAACTGGGGTTTAAGTGCCCTTCAGAGACCTGCGATGGCGCAGAACTGATCCTGCCCGGGACGGAATCAGCGGAAACCATGGATGCTTCCCAGAAAGCCAAGCGGGTCAAAAAGCGTAAGGCCATCCTGCCCGTGGTTTCTTCCGACATCGACCTTCCGGAAATGGAGGATGATTTCTCGGGGGGTGTTGATCTGGATATTGACGAGGATGTGGAGGAGGAGGAAGAAGAGGATATTCCTCCCATAATCGCGGATGAAGACGCAGTTGACGTTGCCGAAGTTGTGGTTGCTGATGATGCCGATGTCGATGCCGATGAGGACGATGTCGATGCGGATTTCAGCGATTCCGTGGACTTGGATGACAGCGCGGTCGATATTGAGGAAGAATAATCCACAATGCGTTTCCTGCAGGCCTCTGCCTTATCTTCACAAATGAAGGGCGGCGATGTGAAAATCGGGGACGTTTCCCAGTCGTTTTTCGGGGGGTGATTCCGGGAACAGGAATATGGAATCTGTCAACAATACCCTGCTGCTGCGCGCGAGTCGCGGGGAAACAACGGAACGACCGCCGGTCTGGCTGATGAGGCAGGCCGGGCGTTGTGATCCCGCGTATCGTGAACTTCGCGCGTCGACCCCGCTTGAACTTGAAGAACTTTTTCGCAATCCAGATCTGGCCGCCCGCATATCACTGCTCCCCGGGCGGTGGGGCGTGGACGCCCTGATTATTTTTCAGGATATTCTATCTCCCCTCGGTCCCATGGGTGCGCCCTTTATTTTTCGTCCCGGACCGCGGTTGGAGAAGCCGCTGTCTTCCCTGAATGATCTGTTGGCCCTGCATACCTATGACATGGCTGAGGGAATGCCTCATATAGAGGAGATTTTCCACCTGATCCGGCAGGACACAGGCAATACGGTGCCCGTGATCGGATTTGCCGGCGCCCCGCTGACCTTGCTTGCCTTCTTGGTGGAGGGGGGCAGTCCCGGCCCGGAAATGGCCCGGACCCGCAGGCTGCTTAATGAGTATCCCCTTGAATCACGGCATATTCTGGAAGCCCTTGCCGCCATGACCGTGGACTACCTGCGTTACCAGGCGGCGTGCGGCGCCTGCGTGGTGCAAGTGTTTGAGTCCTGTGCCTGGCATTTTTCGCGCGCGGAATATCTTGAATTCGCGCTGCCCGGTCAACAGCATATCTTTGGCGCGTTGAAAGGGATTGTGCCGACCATCCTGTTCGCGCGACTTACAGATGAGCGCATTCCTGTCGACGACTTGAAAGTGTCTGGTGCTGATATACTTTCGATTCCTTCCGGCTGTTCCATTCAGGACGTTCGGGACAAGATCGGTCCCAACGCGGTTATTCAAGGCAACCTTGACAATCGCTTGCTGGCTTCCGGGCCGCGCCAGGAAATTGCAAGCGCCGTGAAGGACTGCATTGATTCAGGGCAATGCAGGGGCCACATCTTTAACCTGAATCATGGTGTTACCCCGGACACACCCTTTGAGCATGTAACTTTTCTGGTGGAATGTGTGCGCAATTACACAAGGGAAGGCGCCTATGCCGATTCCTGAAAGCGGTTGCGGCCACGGAAACACCCGGTGTTTCTTCCAGGCAGGAACACACTTCTCTTGAGGCGTTGTGAAGCATGCCCCTGCGGTTGGCGGCACGGGAATCCGTGATGATTTTGTATAATAAAGGCCGGTTAATCTAAAATCCCTTGAAGGAGATTTATTATGAAGAAAAATGTTGCCGCTCTGCTGGTGTCGCTTATCGGGTGTGCCGGGTCCGTTTGGGCCCAGGCCCCTGATATTACGCGTATGGATGTGGTGGAACGCTCGGTTCCCGACGGCCCGGTGGCTATCGTTGACGGTGTCGCTATTGATGGGAAGGAGTTCCTCCAGGATTATCGCCGGCACCTGCACAACGTCATGAACATGGTCGGTGATTCGGACGTCAACGATGAATTTCGGGTACGTGCCGGCCTTACGATTCTGGGCGATACAATCCGTACGGAGATACTGTTCAAGGAGGCGCAACGGCGCAACATTGAAGTTCCCGAGGCGGAGGTTCAGGCGGAATACACGAAGAAAATGGACTATTTTTCCAAAATGCTTGAAAAGGAGGGAAGCGCTTCGCCAAGTGAGGCGCAAATACTGGAGAAGGCGGGGCAAACACGGGAAGAGGCCTTGGAGAGCCTGCGTCGGCAGTTACTGGTCGCCAAGGTTTCCGAGAAGATCGCCAAGGATGAAAACGTGGAGGTGACCACGCAGGAGGCGAAAGCGTATTACGACGAGAACCCGCAACTTTTTCAAGTGCCCGGGCGCATGCATCTGAACCAGATGCTGGCCGTGCCGATGCCGGGCGCCGCCAAGGCGGATGAGTCTGCGTGGAAAACCGCGGAGCAGAAGATGGAAAAGGCCAGGGCGCGCGTGTTGGCGGGAGAACAATTCGCCGCAGTGGCCCGTGACATGTCCGAAGCGCCCGACGCGTCCAAGGGCGGGGACATGGGCATGATTGCGGCATCGGCGCTGCCGCCGTTTTTTGTTGAGATCGCAAGCAAGATGAAACCGGGAGATTTGAGCGGGGTGTTCAGAAGCGAGTATGGCGTGCATCTCATCCGCCTGGTGGAAACGGAGGCTGCGGAGAATGTGCCCTTTGAAGAAGCCCGGGAAAAAATCAAACTGGTTTTGTCGCGCGCCGAGACGGAAGAGGCCGTGCTTAAGTTTTGTGAACCGATCATCAGTGATGTGGAGCGTACCAAGGTGTTTATCCAGCTTGAACGCACGCTGGCATCGCTCGGAACCAACGGGAAAGACGATAGCAAATCGGAAAAATGACCCCGGCGTTTACCCTCGTTTCATTTCCAGGGAAGCGTTTCTCAGGCACCGTGAGCGTCTGATTTGAAAAGTGCCGCTGCAGAGGCGGCAAAAGCGTTGTCTTGTAGTCTTTCTGAAGGCGCCTTTCATGCTCAGGGGACTGTCCCGAAAACCAACGGAGAGAGTGTGTCATTATGATATTTTACCGGCTGATGAAAACGTGGGGAGTCCCAGGGGTATGTCTTTCCTGTTGTGTCCTGCTCATCTGCGCCGTTAGTTTCGGCCTCGAAGACCAAGACCCCGGTACCGGGTCCGCACAGCCGTACTTTAACAGGCCTTACCTGACCTGGCAGGGGGATCCGTCCACAACGATAACCATAAACTTTCACACGGCCCAGGCACCCGTGCCGGCGGCGGTTTGTTATGGGACGGAAGGCGATCCCGGCGCATGTAACATGCAGGCTGAGGGGCAATCGCGCCAGATACCCGGATTGGCCGACGGACGCTTTGTCAACAGCGTTGAATTGACCGGCCTCAAGCCGGGGCAGGCGTACTACTTCAACCTGGTCGGCGTCGGTGAGCCCGGCAAGACCTATGCGTTCAGTACGTTGCCCGATACCGGCGCGCCGCTGCGCTTCGCTATTGGCGGGGATACCCTGGCCACGGGTATTTTTGACCGGCTGCTGGGCCACGTCGCAGCCCGTTCGCCCCGTTTTGTGGTTATCGGGGGTGATTTGGCTTATGCCAATGGTGATGTAAACCAGGTGGAACGCTGGAATTCATGGTTTAAATTCTGGCATCAACATGACACGACTCCGGAAGGGATGCTGATTCCGCTGGTTATGGCGATCGGAAACCACGAGACGAACGACCTGGAAGGTTCCGAGGAAGAGCGGGCGCCTTTTTATTTCGGCTTTTTCCCGCAGGGTGGCAAGACTTATTTTTCAAGGCGTTTTGGCGCCAATCTCGGCATGATTGTGCTGGACAGCGGGCATCTTGTCGCCCCGGAAGCACAGGTCGGCTGGCTTGAAGAGCGGCTGAAAGAATTCGCGGAACTGCCCTTCCGCGCGGCGGTTTATCACGTCCCCCTTTATCCTTCCCACCGCGATTTCAACGACGGCCGTTCCGTTGACGAGCGTACCTTTTGGCTGCCCCTTTTTGACGCCTACAGCCTGTCCGTGGGCTTTGAACATCATGATCATGACTTCAAGCGTAGCAAAAGGCTGCGGAATAACGCGGTGGATCCCGAGGGAACCTTGTACTTGGGGGATGGGAATGCGGGCGTCATGCCGCGCAAACCGAACCCGGGCCTTTGGTATCTTGAAAAGACCGGACGGGAGTCACATTTCTGGATCGTCGATGTGACGACGGAGGAAATGCGTTTTAACGCCGTGAACATCCGGGGCGACGTATTTGACGAGACCGCCGTGATGGCGGGCACGCTTGTTGAAAAATGATTTGTGCGGCGGTGGTCTGTGCCGCCTGCCTGTATTTATCCCTGCCTGCGGTTTGGTACAATTAACCCCATGAAACGGGTGGTGATTATAGGCCTTGACGGTTTCTCTCCCGATCTTGTGGAGAGGTGGATGGGGGAAGGACGCCTTCCCGCTCTGGCCGCCATCAGGAAGCGGGGGGCGGTGTTGCCCTTGCGCGGTCTCATCCCCCCGGTAACCTTTCCCGCCTGGAGCACGTGCGTCACTGGCGTGAATCCGGGGCGGCATGGCCTGGTGGATTTCACGGAAATGGTCCCGGGGAAGTACACCATTCGTTTCATGAACAGCAGGGACCGTAAAGCCCCTGCCCTATGGAATATCCTGTCCCGGGCGGGCAGACGGGTATGTGTGCTGGGGGTTCCGGGGACCTATCCGCCCGAGCCTGTGAACGGGATTATGGCGGCGGGCTTTGACTCCCCGGTATCCGATGCCATGGATCGTTCTTTTGTGTACCCGCCTTCCGTTTACCCCAGGCTGCGGGGATGGCATTTCGCCGAGTTCCAGGAGCACCATATTACCCCGCGATGGTATCCCGAAGCATTGGCTTCGCTGGAACGCAAAATTGAGGTTAAAGAAGCCATTACCCTGGATCTGCTTCTGTCGGAACCCTGGGATTTTTTTATGGTTGTTTTCGGGGAGGCGGACACCGCATCGCATCATTTCTGGCCTTTGGAAGACCCGACCAGTCCCCGCCGCACCGGTGAAGCCCTGGGGATGAAGCATCCCATACGCAGTATTTATGAAAGGCTGGATGCCGTTGTCGGCCGGATAACGGCCCGGGTTGACGAGGATACGCTTGTGATGGTGGTTTCCGACCACGGATTCGGCGGGGCGGACAACAAGGCGTTGCACATCAATAACTATCTCGCCGAACAGGGCTGGCTGCGGTATGGCAAGCAGAGGGGCGGCCTGATTAAAAAGGCGGTCCTCCGGTGGGCACCGGTCCGGGGAAGGGGACGGCTCTTTCGTCGTTTTCAGACGTACGCAGAGAAAGCCGAAAGCCGTTCCCGTTTCGGCGGCATAGACTGGCGTCATACCCGGGCATGGTCAGACGAGTTGGATTATTTCCCGTCGGTACGCCTGAATCTCGCGGGGCGCGAAACTCAGGGCGTGGTGGCGCCACAGGCCTATGACGCGGTTATCAGGGAACTGTGCGGGTTACTGGAGCGGCTTCCCGGAGTATTAAAAGCCTTTCCGCGGTCGGTGCTGTACACAGGGCCGTATGTTTCCAGGGCACCCGACATTGTTCTGGATCTTGATTGGAGCGGGGGATATCGTTATTCGTGCATTCGCGCCCGGCGTGGCCCGGTCTTGGAGAACCTTCCCCCCGTGCGCTGGCCGGGCGGCAAGGAAGCGGGCTGCAGCGGTGTCCACAGAAACCCGGCCGTTCTTGCGGCCAACAGGCCGTTAAAGGTTGAGGCTCCTGGAATGCTTGACATCGCACCCACGGTCTTGGATTACCTGGATATCCCCGGGCCCGAAATGGAAGGGGTTTCCCTTTTAACCGGAACGAAGCCTGAAGCGGCCCCGTCCCGTACGGAGTGGATGCCCCACCCGGGAAAATCGTACACTAAGGAGGAAGAAATGCTTTTGGAGGATCGTATGCGGTCGTTGGGGTATTTCGAATGAAACTCAGAATAGCGATGGTGGGCGCGTGTCCTTATCCCGCGCCGCAGGGCAGCCAGGTGTTTATGCGAAACACCGCGCAATGTCTTCAAGAAATGGGGCATGAAGTGCATCTGGTGGTATATGGCTACGGATTGGGCGTGGAAAGCGGCGGACTGCGCGTTCACCGGGCGGCGCGCGTGCCCTTCGCCACGAAAACCGCCCCCGGTCCATCCTTCGCCAAGCCCTTTCAGGATATCACCCTGGCGGCGGAACTGCGCCGGGTGATCCGGAATCATCACATCCAGGTGGTTTGCGCCCATAACTACGAGGCCCTGCTGGCGGCGCTGGCCGTGCGCAAGCGCCCCATTCTGTACTTTGCCCACAACGCCATGGCCGACGAACTGCCGCACTTCTTTGAGGGCTTGTCCGCCGCGGAGTCGATCGGTCGGCTCTTGGATCGTTTCCTGCCACGCAGGTCGGACAAAGTCATTGCCCCGCACAACCGGTTGGCGGGACATCTTGTGGTGCGCGGCTGCCTTCAGGAGCGGGTCGTCGTGGTGCCGCCGCCCGTGGATGCCCGTCTTTTTACGCCGGCGCCGATTGATGCCAACGCGCTGCCCCCGATTATTTACACGGGCAATCTCGACGCGTATCAGAACCTCAACTTATTGTTTGAAGCGGTGAAAGTGGTTCGACGCCGGAAACCGGAGGTGAAACTGTTGATCGGGACGGCCGAAAAGGCCGAATTCCCGGGGGCGGAGGTTACCACCATACTCGGATTCGACGCACTGCACCGTTTCCTGGCCCGGGACGCGGTATTTGCCGCCCCCCGTGTTTCCTGGTCCGGCTATCCCATCAAAATGCTCAATGCCATGGCGGCGGGTAAAGCCGTGGTGGCGTGCGAAAGCGCCGCCTATCCCCTTACCCATGAGAAAACAGGGCTGGTGGTGGAGGATGATGATGTGGATGCCTATGCGGCCGCGCTGCTGCGACTGATTGAGGATCCCGGACTGCGGGCCGAACTGGGGACACAGGCGCGCCAGGTTATCCTGGAACAACACCAGCCGGAGCGTGTGGGGCAACAACTGGGTGATATAGCGGTGGAAGCCTTTGACCGGTACCATACCGGCATCGCGTAGCCGGCGCGCGCAAGGAATCCGGCTATTGTACAAGTTCTTCCAGCACCTGCGTTATGGAGGCTTTGAGGTTGCCCGACATGCCCGCGTAGATCTTTTTGATAAGACCGTCTTTGCCGATGATCACTACTTTGGGGATGCCCGTTACCTGGTACAATCTGCTTGCCTGGCCAACGCGATCCAGCAGCACATTGATGGAAAGATTCTGTTTTTGGAGGAAGTCCCGGATTTTTTCGGGGGTCTCCCGTTGGTTCACGGTAAAGAGAATGACTCCCCGGTCGGCAAATTCCTTTGATACTTCCGTAACGATGGGAATTACCCGGCGGCAGGGGCCGCACCACGTTGCCCAGAAATCAAGGATGATGATATTTTTGCCAAGATAATCCTTGAGATTCACCGGGCTGCCGTCAATATCGTCCAGGGTAAAATCAGGAGCGGGTAATCCTTCCCCGATTGCGGACTGGGGCATAGTGCCTTCGGGCTGCACCTCAACCGCTCCCGGCGGCGGCGTGAAGGTGAAATAATTTTCCGGCGCATCGTAGGATAGTTGCCAGTTCTGAAACTCGGTGGACAGTGTTAAACCGATATTTTTGGGAACACGTTGTTTTTCGAGTTCCGCATCCTTCAGCTCCATGGTTACGGCAAGGGGCGTGTGTGGCGCCTCTCTGGACAACTGCGCTTTCAATCGGTACTGCGGGGTCTCCGCGTTGAGTTCCCAGCATGCCGTCCCATTATGATCGCCAGAAACGACCGTTGCCGGAGTGTTCTGGGGCGTTTTGCCCTCAAGCAGGTCGCTTAGCCATACAAACGGCGCTTCCAGCACACCGCTCATGCCCGTGGAAATCAGGGCGCGGCGCGTGACGGCCGGGGGTACCTTTAAATATTGGTTTTGACTGGGAAGATACTTCACGCAGGTATTGCCATCGTTGTATATCTTAACCTCCATTCTTTCATCCTTCAGGTGCAGCACTCCCGAATTGCTCATGCCCAGCTCGATCTTCCCTTCAATATGGGAATCCCGCGGGGTGCCTGCGTTGACAACGGCAATTTTGGTGCGGAAATCAAAGGAAATCGGCTTTCCTGATCCGAGTGCCGAGGCTGCCTGTTCCAGAAGCGCATTGCTGTCCGGCATTTCCTCCGCCGGAAGCGGTGATGCTTCCGGGGGTTCGACTGTTGCCGCGACCTCGGGTTGCGGTGCTTCCGTCTCCGCCTGCGGTAGTGCAGGTTGTGAACTTGCGGAGGCCGGAAGTGTGTCTTCGGATTTGATTGATTCCGTTTCCGCCGGCGATGGTGAGGAAGGGGTTCGTGGAATTAGCAGGTATATCGCAAGGGCTGCCAACGCAAGCGCCGTCAGGATCATGAACCATTTTATTCCGCGCATTTGCTCATCCTTATGGGTGTTGTTGTCTGCAGAGTTGTGGAGACGGGATGGCTGTTTGTCCTGATTCGTTAAGATGTTTTACCGATATCAGCCGGTTGTCCCGTCGCGGCGGGAGGCTATTGTGTCAATGTTTCCAGTTGACCGGTCAATAGTTCCGCCAGGTTGGGTCGAAGTCCCTGGTGGACGGCTTTGATGAGTCCGTCCTTGCCGATCACAACGAACTTGGGAATGCCCTTGACCTCGTATAGGGCACCTGTCTGCGCGGTCCTGTCTAGCAGCACGGGAATGCCAAGGCCTGCCTTTTCCAGATAAGGCTGTATCTTTTCCGGGGCCTCACGCTGGTTTACACCGTAGAAAACGACGCCCCGGTCCAGGAAGTTTTTGATGACTTCCGTGACAATCGGCAGCGCCCGGGTGCAATAACCGCAAGAGGTCGCCCAGAAGCCGAGCACGATAACCTTGTCGCCGAAATTGTCGGCAAGCTGCATCGTGCCCCCCCCGAGTTGTTCCAGGGAAAAGTCCGGGGCTGGGGCGCCTTCCACGATCATGGATGTGGGGGGGAGTGGATCCGGAGCCCCTTGAAGCAATCCCTGTATCCGCCCCGTCAGGTGTTCGATCAAGGCGTTGGGCATTCCCTTGTACACGGCCTTGATAAGCCCGTCTTTGCCGATCAGCACCATCTTGGGAATGCCGGTGGCCTGGTACAGTGCCCCGATCTGGCCGTTTTTGTCCAGTAGTATCGGGTAGGCGGGGATTTTATCCTTTAAAAACATCTGTATCTGTTCCGGTGTTTCCCGCAGATTGATGCTATAAATGCCCACTTCCTGCCCCGCGAGGCTCTTGGCGAACTCATCCAGCACCGGCGACAGTTGTTGACACACGGTGCAGTGGGTGGCCCAGAATTCAAGCAGGATGACTTCCTTGCCGATGCGGTCTTTGAGACGGAAGGATCCGCCCCCCATCTGTTCCAGTGAAAAATCAGGGGCGGACTGGCCTTCCTCTATCTTGGGTTTTAACGACAGTTCTTCGAGGCCAGTTTGTTCCGCGCCCGGCGACGGGACAAATTCAAAAGTGCTGTCCGGCGGGGCGATACCCAGCTGCCAGCCGGAAAAGTCTATCGTTATGGCCAGGGAGGCGTCCGGGGGGAATTTATATTTTGTGATCAGGGATTCTTTGAAAGTCATTGTCAGTGAAGTGATGGTTGGCGGTTCTGTCCCGGACAGGGTGGCCTGCAGGGAATAATCCGGACTTTCCGCCTGAAGTTCCCAGGTGGCGGCGTCCGCTCGTTTCCCAGGAGCGGCGGACACGGAATCCAATGCGGGGACTTTCCCCTCGAACATGTCGCCGAGAAGTGACAGGATCGCCTCTACGGTGCCCGGGGTCATTGTGGCTACCAGTTCGCGGCGTGATGCAACAACGGGCAGGGGGGAATAGCGGTTCAGCGACGGCGCGAACGCAACGCGCCCTTTGGCATTGTTGTAGGTGATGGTATCGCTGTCCTGCCGCTTGACATGAATCATCCCCAGGTTGCCCTTCCCAAGCATGACATTGCCCTCCATGAAGGCGTCCTGGGAAATGCTCTTACGTGTGTAAGTAAATTTAGCGTTGAAATCGAAGGCGAGTGCTTCCTGGGCGGCCAGGGCGGCGGCGGATTGTTGCAGCAAGGACATGCCGTCCGGCGGCCCCGCCGCCGGGGCGGCGGCAGGTGCCGCCGGCATCTCGGGCTGAGGCTGTGGTTCTGGCGGCGCGGGCGCCACTACTTCCGGGGCTGCGGCGGGCATTTCGGGCTGTGGTTGCGGTTCCGCCGGTGCGGCGGGTGCTGCTTCGGGCGGCGCGGCCGGGGCATCGGGGGTTTCTATCCAATCGGGTGCGAAAGCAACATGTTTGATGGTTTTCCCCTCGGCGGTATGATACGAATAAGTTGCGTGCAGCATGCCATTGGCTGCCTGCAGGATGGAAGGATAACCGTAGGCGTTTGACGTGTTGGCGTCGTCTTCCAGGTAACGGACAGCGGGCCAGGTTTTCCCCTCATCCTTTGAAAGAAAGACCCCGAGTCGGTGTCGGCCGTCTTCCAGGTCGTTTCCGATCAGTACCCAGCGTCCGTCGGCAAGCGCCAGCACTTCCAGGCTGGAACTGGGGTTGGGAATTTCCGTATCCCGTGTTACGGTCCAGGTGATTCCTTCATCGGAGGACTCCGCGTATTGCACCCGTTTGGGAACATCGCCGCTGTCCCGGAAATACGCCGCCAAGCTGCCGTCCTGACGCCGTGCCAGGGTAGGTTGGATGGGGCCCAGGCCCACGATGGCATTGCTGGCCTGCCAGGTGGCGCCTTGGTCATCGGAACGGGCCATCAGGCACACGTTGAACCCGTCGGAGTAGAGGGGAAGCAGCATGCGCCCTGAAGGCAATACGAGCAGGTGATTTCGCGTCATCCAGCCGAGCTGGCGCTTCAACTTGTCATGGGAGGCCTCCATCAACAATTGGGAATAGGGGGGGGCGTATTCGGCCCACATCTCTTCAGGCGGATTGATCTCCTGGAAGGCGGCGGCAATCTGTTCTGGGAAGGCGTCGCCGGGCCGTATAGGGATGACATCCTGCCAGTCCCATTCCGGTGGGCCGTCCGCGGTATACGCGTCCGCGCGGCGGTATTTGAGCAGGCAGTTTTCCCAGCCGTTTGCGAGCACGACGACCCAGAACAGCCAGAGGCGTTCCTGGGAGTCAATGAATAAAACCGGGTTGCAGTCGGGAAATTCCGGCGTATCCGCCATATCAAATACGGGGCTCCATTCGGAAGCGCCGTTGCGCAGACGCGCGCCCTGGATGCGCACATCATCCGCGGTCCGTTCGCCGGAACCGTGAAACCAGGCCGCGAGCAGATCTCCCCCCGGTGTTTCCACAATGCTGCTTGCATGGACATGTTTGTCCTGCAATGGGAAAATGAATTGTTGTTCCAGTGCGCCTGCTGCGCCGGCGGCTGTCAGAACAGTCAGCCAGACCAAAAAAAGTTTCTTCATGTGATGTTCACCTTCCGCCTGAATGGTTTACGTTGATCGAAACAAAATCCTCGAGTTCCCTCATGTGAGTATCTATCAAGTATGTAAGATTATTCCTAACGTGGGCCTTGTCCACAACTCAGAAAGAAAATATTCGGAGTATGTTGTTCACACTTTAGTGTGCGTGTTAACACAAAAGCCGTGAACAACTTAGCACGCTGAAGCGTGAACAACATACCAAACTTCTTGTTTTTGTTGATAAAAAATTTTCCATAAGGTACTACGCTTCGTCCGGGACTTCGCCCGGAAGAAGTGGCTCCTTCGGCGCAACCGAAACGCAGTATCTCAGTTAGAAAGAAACACATGAAACACACCCGTATCAACG
>Ga0123335_1006963_pt1 | contig 12883 bp, 14 predicted proteins | sample BiotimSIPDNA_2_FD_89707 | JGI IMG/M metagenome (GOLD analysis project Ga0123335, IMG submission 89707) | Anaerobic biogas reactor microbial communites from Washington, USA - Biogas_R2 time_0 SIP DNA | ecosystem: Engineered > Bioreactor > Anaerobic > Unclassified | place: Washington, USA... | reverse complement strand
TTCACAACTGGGAAAATCGTGCAAAGGCGCATGTCTGTGCTCGCTTGAAAACTTTTTTGCCGAGCTGGCCGACCAGACAGCTGCCATAATAATCGAACCCTCTATTGGAGTGGGAGGCTCGATCGAACCCTGCCGAAATTTTTTCGGCCGCCTCAACGAATTCTGTCTGGCCTCAGGCATAGATCTGATCGCTAACGAAACCCAGTGCGGTATTGGCCGTACCGGTAGTCGCCTGTTCGGCTTCCAGCTGCTCAATATACACCCGGACATCGTCTGCGCCGGACCCAGCATTGCCAATGGCTACCCGATCGGCGTTGCTATCTATGCCGATCACTTTGCCGACCTCGTCGAGAAGGTCACTAAAACAGCCTGTTCAGCCTGTTCTGCCGCAAGCGCTACTCTCAAACTTATTGCCGAGCAGAACCTGTTAAGGCGCTCCGAGCAGCTGGGCCTGTTTTTGCGTGAGCGACTGCATGAGGCTCTTGGCAATCACCCGCTGCTGCGCCATATTCGCGGTCTCGGTCTGATGATTGAAGTTGAACTGATAAACCAGGAATCAGCCCTGGCGACGCATCATCGCGCCAGCCGGGCTGGCCTTATCACCGGCACCGGCAATGTCAGACCCGGTATTCTGCGTCTGACCCCGCCGTTGATTTTTACTGCCGACATGGCCGAAGAAACAGTTAGAATTCTGGTAGACGCCATCGCTTCATCTGACGACTGATAGCGCCTCCTCTGAGCAGATAAAACAAACTGTTCTGACATATCACCTACGACAATAATTTTGTTGCCTGATGGTGACTTCGAGGGTTAAACTTGGCAGATACGATACATCTTCAACCTCGGAGGGAATCATGGAAATCAAGTTTGGGACATCTGGCTGGCGCGCGATTATCGCTGATGAATTCACTTTTGCCAACGTGCGCATCTGTACCCAGGCGATAGCTGACCATCTCAGAAGCATTGGCCAGACCCAGGGCGTAATAATCGGCTCTGACGCCCGCTTCATGTCTTCGCGCTTCATGGAAGTCGCTGCCGAAATCTTCGCCGGCAACGACATCAAGGCTTATCTCTGCACCCGTGACACGCCGACTCCGGTCATCAGTTTTGAAATTCTCAGACGTAAGCTTTCCGGCGGCATAAATTTTACCGCCAGCCACAATCCGCCAGAATATCAGGGCCTCAAGTTTTCACCGGCCTGGGGCGGCCCGGCTCTGCCGGAAACCACCAGCGATATCGAAAAGCGTGCCAACGAAATCATGAAGAATGGCAACGTAAAAAAACTGCCACTCCAGGAAGCTCTGGAAAAGGGCCTGATCGAAAAAATAAACCCGATGAATACCTATCTTGACGAATTGCGCCGCAAAATCAACCTTGCTGCAATCAAAGCCGCAAATCTCAAGATTCTCGTCAACCCGCTGTACGGAACTGCCCGCGGCTACCTCGACCAGATTCTCAAAGAGGCAGGCTGCGAAGTTACCGTCATGAACGACAACCTTGACCCATACTTCGGCAATCAGCCACCAGAGCCATCTGAAGCCCATATCCCCGATATGATCGCCCGCATGAAACAGGGCAATTTCGATCTTGGACTGGCTACCGACGGCGATGCCGACCGCTTTGGCGTGCTTGGTCCGAATGGCAGATTCTACGAACCAAATCAGATACTCGGCATGCTTCTCGACCATCTCAAGACCACTCGCGACTGGCCCGGCGCGGCAGCCAGATCTGTTGCCACTTCGCACCTCGTCGATGCAGTGGCAAAGCACCATAAAATCGAGCTCATCGAGACAGCCGTCGGCTTCAAGTTTCTCGGCGATCTGATCGCACACGACAAAATCATCATGGGCGGCGAAGAATCTGCCGGCATGAGCATTCGCGGCCATGTTCCCGAGAAAGACGGCATTATCGCCTGTCTGCTCGTTGCCGAAATGGTAGCCATGCAGAAAAAGCCAATTGCACAGATCCTCGACGACCTCTACGCCAAGGTTGGCACCTACCTGACCCGCCGCGTCAATTTCCGACTTACTGAAGCTGAAAAGGCCAAAGCTGTCGCCAATATGAAGAATGACCCCAAAGAAGTTGCCGGCTACAAGGTTAAGCAGGTCGTCAGAATCGATGGTACCAAGTGCATTCTTGAAAACGACGCATGGGTTCTCGTCAGGTTTTCAGGCACCGAACCAGTCGTGCGGTTCTACGCTGAAGCCCGCGATGAAGCTACCCTCGACCAGCTTTGCAGTCAGGGCGAAACCTTCGTAAAAGGCGCCTGATCTAAATCCAGAAGCCCGGCGGGTACAAAGCTGCCCGCCGGTTTTTTTGTGCCTGTTTCACGAGCTTTAAGCTGCCCGAAAAACAGCTTGATCGCAAGCCTGACCGGTTACGACCCCACTTGATTTCGCATGGATTTTGCCGATATTATATATAGGAGGATCGGTAAAATGTCAGTGCGTCCGATTGATATTAAGACTAATATCATGGGAAACGACGAAGCCAGCCGCCTGCGCGAAAACCAGAAAGCACAGGAAGCCGGCCTGGCAGAGCAGCTTGCCCAGAACAAAAACGCGCACACGCAAAAAACCGAGACTGTACAGAAAACCGAATCTACAGAAGGCAAGGTTATACGCAAAGAGGACGAGGAATCGGAAAAGAAAAACCGCAATAACCCTGCGCAGACAGCAAAAGGTAAAGACAAGGACGAAAAAACAGAAGAGGAAGAGGTTAAGCACCCGCAGATTCCCGACGGAACCAGAGGGCTTAAAATCGACATCAAGGTATGAGCCGATTTTTGAACGGTCGAATATTCATGCTGACACTTGCCGGCCTGCTCGCATTAGCTGCACGCTGCTACGCCAGTTATGAAGAAGATTCCTGGGCCTACAACCGCCAGGGTATGCTCAAAGTTTCACAGGGCCGAATAAAAGAAGCAATTCATGATTTTGAAAAGGCCTGCCAGCTCAACCCATATAACGATACCGCCCTGGCAAATCTCGCCTGTGCACACAACAACCTTGGCGTCATCATGGCGCAGCAGAAAAAGTTCGACGAAGCAATCAGACAGTTTACCGCAGCCAAAGCACAAAAACCCGAAGACATATCCATCAGGCTCAATCTCCTCTCGGTTCTGGTTAATCTCAAAAACGCCGTAGCAGTAGAACAGGAAGCCCGCGAAATCATCCTTCTGCGGCCAAACGATGTAGAAACAGGCCTGAAAGTGGCAGCAGCATTACAGAAAACCGAGAACAACGGCGCTGCGATACTGACATTACAGGATCTGGCCAGTCGCGTCGATGACGATGCCGAATTGCATGCGGCACTTGGCAGAATGCTCTATCGCAGTGGGCAACTCGACGAGAGTGCTTACCATTTAAAGAGAAGCCTCGAGCTGAACCCTGACGACAAAGAACTGGTGTCAATGCTGGAGCAACTCGACAGAGAAACCAGCGTTGAAGATGGCACCTCTACCTATACCGGCCTGCACTTCAACCTGACCTGCCCCGACAGTTTCAGCCAGGCCTGGGCCAACGAGGTTCTTGACCTGCTCGAAGAAGCATATGATCAGGTTGGCCAGCAACTTGCCTTTTATCCGAATCAGCGTTCGCAGGTCATAATTCTTCAAACAGATGCCTTTCGCAAGGTTCACGATCTGCCTGAATGGGCTGGCGGCCTGTATGATGGCAAAATACGACTGCCAGTGCCGGCACGCGATATCAGACCGGCGGCGATAAAAGGCGCGATAATGCATGAATACACCCATCACATCGTCTATCTGATCACCGCCGGCAACTGTCCGATCTGGCTCAATGAAGGGCTCGCACAGATTTTTGAAAACGATCATGAAAAGCTCGATCAATTTTTGAATCTGGAACCTGGCGATTTTGCATCATTAAGCGAAATAGACCTCAGGTTTCGCCAGAACCCGGATCGCGCAACTGCGGCAGTTCTCTACCAGACCGCATTGTCAGTAAGCGCGCGCATAGTCGAGAATCATACCTGGGCAAGAGTAGCGGCTTTTCTTGAATATCTTGGTATGGGCTACGATACCAGTCAGGCTGCCAGCGAAGCATTTGCCGTTGAATTCGCCGAGCTCGAAAAAACCTGCCTGCCAGAAGAAGAAATCGAAAAAATACAGTGAAGATGCTCCTGTCAGTATGGCAGATAACCACCTGAGAAGGCCAGAGTGATCAGAATGCGGTTGATCACTTCTATCAACAGCAGAAAAAGCATCGGCCCCAGATCTATATAGCCAGGACCTGCCGGGATGAGCACCTGAAAGCGTTTAAGAACTTTATCAATCTGACGGGTGAGCGGCTGAATTGCACGGGGAGGATTTCCCGGCATGATCCAGGTCAGCAGAACTCTTATCAGCACGACAAACTGCAGCGCGCGCAGTATGTTAATCACAATAACAAGCATGGTCAGTCTCCAGATTCAGAGAAGAGTGCGGTACCGATGCGCACGATGGTGGCGCCCTCGGCTATGGCTATTGCAAAATCGCCTGACATGCCCATGGAAAGATGCTCGGCCTGGTAGGCTGAGCCTTGCAGTTCCCGACTGCGCTCAAAAATCTCACGCAGGCGTCTGAAACAACCTCTGACCACAGTTTCATCGGCGACAAATGGCGCCATACCCATCAGACCTCGAATATCAAGGTTCTGGCTGCTGCGATAATCTTTGATGACATCGAGTATTTCTTCGCAGGCAAAGCCCTGTTTGGCTTCTTCGCCCGAAATGTGAACTTCAAGCAGTACCGGGCAGAGTTTTCCAGTCTTCTGGTGCCATAAAGCGAACTGGTCCAGCAGTTCACGGCGATCGATGGAATGAACAAGCGCAGCCACCGGATAGACATACTTGATTTTATTGGACTGAAGATGGCCGATAAAATGCCAGCTCAAATCAGTTCCGGCCAGCGCAGCCGACTTGTCACGCAGTGATTGCGGACGGTTTTCGCCAAAAATGTTCTGGCCACAGGCATGCATGGCAGCAATGACATCATGATCAACTGTTTTAGAGACAGCACACAGCTTAACTGAACCAGCAGGCCGGCCGGCGCGTTGTTCGGCCTGTGCTATTTTTTCTCTGATCCTGGCAAGGTTTCTCGCGAGATATTCCATGCTTTAAAGATCCGGGCGGGTGCGCTGCCGTAAAAGGTTAAGCGACAGCGGCCTTACCGCCAGTCGTTCAACCGCCTGCGGGTTATGGGTAATCCTGAGACTGCCTTCTTCGGTATTATCGATCCAGCGCTGTAGATTACCATCGATACAGGCACCATGCACGTGAATTTTCAAACTGCGACCGGAAAACAGCCGTCTGAAATTAACCGGCTCCCCTTTTTGCGGCCGGGAAGTACTGGTATAAACTCCGGCGCCAGGCTTATAAACAGCTGCGCGAATCTGCCATTCGCGGGCAGCATCGATAAACTCGTCGTTGGCACTGTTCTCTTTGATATAACGTTCGAGATCCACTGTCGAAAGAGCAGTGCCCTCACCAGCCACCAGCAGCAGATTCATGTTCGAATCGATATTGGTCGGTCCGGTAATGAAAATGTGGCCAGGCGTGACCACGACCAGGTCAGTACCAATATCGCCGCGCAGATAAACCGAGCGCTCAGAAAACAATATTCGCGCTCCACGCAGATTTTCGCCGCTGATATTGTTGTAGCCGCCAAAGTTATTCTCAGAAGAGAGAACAATATACTTTTTCTTGAATTCATCCTGCTCGAGACGTACCGAGGTCGGGCCACGATAACTGTCTGAATAGAGTTGAGCCTCGCCCGGATGATAATCGACGTCAAGCGCTGCATTGCTGATAAAACCACGACCGTCAGCATCGATGTAAATGCCGCGTTCGCGGCTGATCTCGCGCAAAGCGTTAAAATCAGGCCGCCATGGCGGAATATAGGCGCGATAATAGTCAGAATCACGATCGATCAATATATCACCGGGATTCCGGCCTTCGAGACTGTCAACCGCATGCTGGATGCGCAGACTTGAATTCATCGCCACGGCAGTATTGCCAAGACTGATACGCGGCTGACTCGTTCCCCGACGATAAAAATAAAGAGCGGTCTGCACCGGGCCAAAAAAGTTATGAGTATCCATAACTACCGGGCTTTCACAATATAGCGGGCCGATACAGGGCGAATCGCCAGTTCTCGCATAAATTCTGCCATAATTGCCAGACAGCTGGTGAGTGCCGCCGATAGGATTGAAGGGGTCTTCTCCTTCCGGCTTATAGAACTGATGCAGAAGAACAGGATCGTGGCAGACGCCAAGCCTGGTAAGCCGGCCACTGTCAAACAACTCCGAATTGGCATCGACGAATTCTTCAAGACCACCCGAACGCTCTACCCATGGCTGAATCGGCAAGCCGTAGTAGTATTCGTCAAGACTGCCTGAAACGGCAAAAGTCTTGACCAGATCGTAAAATTGCACAACTGCCACCGTTGAATAGCGGAAACCGCCGCAGCGGCCTTCTGCGATAACCTGATATTGCAGACCTTCGTTGAGCAGAGCGGTTCTCTCATTATCGCCCTCTGCCATTCTACGAATAGATATGATCCGAAAGGCAGCCATACTTTTCTGCCCATACTTTATCCATTCAGTGCTCTCAAGATTTTCTGAAAAGAACAACGAGGTCAACGCCGCCGGATCAGCGGATCTATCGGAAGCAGTCACGATGGCGCGCATCTTTTCGAGCGCGTAGTTCACACCGGCTTCGGCGGCAAGCCTGGCCTGGCGACCGGCTACGCGCATCAGACCGAGATCGCGGTCGGCCTGATAAACCCTGTAAAACAGGGCCAGAACCAGTGACAGCGTGAAACATATCATGACTATCAAAGGAATCAGCGATTGTTTTTCGTCTGGAATTCTGTTCATCTGTTTCTCAGGTTAATTCGCCGCAGAAATTCGCGACTGCCACTGAAAGCGCCGGGAGCCTGGGCTAAAAATCTAATTTCCAGCAGGTCTGAACTGATACGGGTGAATCTGCCTTCCCGGCAGTTTATCACCAGAGGATTTTCGAAGCTGCCAAAGCGGCGTAGGTTGCTGGTTGAATCGCCACTGCGTGAAACATAAAGCAGATTGTTATCGACAAAGGCAAATCCTTCCTGACTTTCCTCGGGCAAAAGAGTGCCGGCATCGCCTGCGACTCTGAAGAAACACTCACGCGAACTGCCGTTGAAAGGATGCTCGAACTGAGCTGAGTTGGAGACTTCCAGACAGATTGCGTCGAGAACCCGGTTTATATCCTGCACCCACTCATATTTTCGCTGAGCATACTGAACGTCCTCTGAGTTGAGAAAAAAGAAAAATACCGAAGCCCCGCCGGCAACCGCAAGAAATACGGTGAACAGCACAACTTCCCAGACAGTCATACCAGCTCTGTGCGCACTCATGGTCTTGTCCTCGCTCTCAGATACTCAAGACTCAGACTCTTGCCGAGAGGAAACATTCCCCAGCGCACTGTTGCCCTGATCATCACATTAGCGGGCATATCAGGATGCGGAAAAATCTCGATTCTCCCCTGTAATCCAATATCTTCACAACCTTTTACCGGCTTGAATGAACTTCGTGGAATACCACGCTCGTATGGGCGCGACAAAGCTTCTTCCATAAGGTTTTCCAGAGCCACTGAAGCTCGCAGATGCGTATCGGTATCAAACACCGGAATTGCCTTGATCGACCACAGCTGAACGAACGGCCACAGAAAAAACGTGGCTATTCCCAGATAAATCAGCTTTTCGAATATCGATCTCGAACTGGTTTCCGACATTTACCCTTCCATTCAGTTCAGCGCGGCATAATCGCGCAACTCGCGCATGAAGCGCTCAGCCATAACGATCTTCTCTTCATCCTTGGCGACAGTCACATAGTGTTTCCATGTGTCGATCGCTTCCTTGTGCATACCGAGGCGCTCATATATTACAGCGAGATTATACAAAGCCTTGTCCAGATAAGGATCCTGTTTGAGAGCGGCGTTGTAAACATCGATCGCCTCTTCGTAACAACGTTCCATGTCGAGCAGACAGGCAAGATTGTAAAGCGCCTGAGTATTTGTCGGGTAGATATTGAGAATCTGACGGTAGGCTTCGGTTGCGCCTTCGATGTCGCTGTTGTTGAAGAGTTCGTAGGCTTTTGCCAGTCTCTTCGAGAGATCGCTGTGAACGACGGGAATCACCCGCGATTTCTTGCCGGCTTTGCGGACTTCGGTTTTGGCCAGAGCCGGATTAACGGCATACTGCTTGTAGTAGTGCTTCACTTTGCGCACGTAGTTCTGGGTCTCGCGAAATGGTGGAATCCCCTGATATTTTTCAACATTACCAGGTCCGGCATTATAGGCGGCCAGAGCATAATCGAGTTTGCCATCGAAGCGTTTAAGCATCATTCTCAGGTAGTTTGCGCCACCAAGAATATTCTGGCGCGGATCGTAGGCATCAGAACAACCGACCAGACGGGCTGTCGATGGAATAAGCTGCATCAGACCCTGAGCGCCCTTCGATGAACGCACAGTCGGGTCAAAATCAGATTCTACCTTGATGACTGACTTAATCAGATATGGATCAAGATCATGTGTTTTTGCGGCTTCATTGATGTATCTGCTGTAGGTCTCATCATTTGGCAGCATGAATTTCTGCGCCGAAGCCTGGGCACTCACAGCAAAGGTAGCCTGAGTCGGTGAATCCGGGCCTTCTCGTTCTTTACGACTGGTCACAACAATCTTGTAGTTGCGATTAGGCGGGCTGTCGGTCAGAAACAGACGACCATGCTCATCACGGTAAGAATAGATTGCTGCACCGGCTTCTACTGTCAGTGTCAGCATCATTAAACCTGCAAGCCAGATTGAACGCTTCAACCGGGTCCTCCTCAAAATGGGGATTGAATAGATTATACTCTTACTGCATCGGACGGATGTTAAAGTTTCATTATAGCCAGACAAAAAAAAGAACCGCCGAAGCAGTTCTTTTTTGATGACCTGATGATTTATTGAGATGTCAGTTGCGGTGCAGATGTTCCCAGCTCAGTACGCACGAGGTAAAGTGCCAGTTATCGTCTTCTGAAATTTCCCGGCCAGCTGCTATCTTTTTGGAAATACCTTCGCACAACCAGCATTCCCGCTGCTGCGCAGCATACAAAGAGACCAGTTCTTCCAGTGTAGGCGGTTCAGCCGGAACAGAGGGCACGACTTTAAGGACGGGCTTTTGCACCACTTCATTGGCTGTTGCACTCTCATGCGCGTCAGTCTGTTCATTGAAAATCGGGTTAATATTCGGCACGGCTACGGAGTTACTCATTACTACCTCTTCTGATATCACTGCCAGGGTGTCGCAATTATATGGATAAAGACCATCGATATGCAAGTGGTTAATAATTTCTCAATCATCATCCAAGGCGACTTACAAACAAAATACACACTCCAGACTCTCTAAACATTAGAAAAAACAACTTTTTTCAGTGCCCTATGCACGGTGCACAATATTATCAGCTGAAAATTCGATCAGAATGCAGTCAGCTGATCAAAAATTTTTCTTCGGGAACTTCATCGGAATAAAAATTTTTGAGAGCGGTCTGTAATTGCATCTGAATATGCTCCCGCAGAGCCGTACGAGCTGTAGCAACTGCTTTGCGATGACGGCTCACGACCTTGTCCGGATCAACTTCGGGGTCGTCATAATTTTTCAACGAACTGTTTCTTTTCAGCCAGCTCCTGATGTCGTCCATGATTTACCGCCTGTTTATGGGATGTTACGACAACTTATCGGATAAGAACGTCAGTTTGTTGACAAAAAAAACCGCCCACGACAACAAGTCGGGGCGGTCTTTCTGATTATCAGAGCGAAAGAACTTTTTCCTGTGGCTCCTGGAGCGGAACAACCCAGCCAAAGGGGTCCTCGATTTCGCCATACTGAATACCCCGCAGAGTATCGAACAGCTGCTGGCTGACCGGGCCTACATTGCGGTTGTTGACGATATAGTCGTTCTCCTTGAACTGCAGGCTGCCGACCGGAGAGATGCTGGCAGCCGTGCCGGTGCCAAAAATCTCCGTTATCGAGCCGGTGGTAATGCCACCGATTACTTCGTCAATCGAGATCTTGCGCTCTTCAGCACGCAGACCGAGCATAGAGGCCAGTCTGAGCACGCTGTCACGGGTTACCCCGGCCAGAATGCTGCCGTTGAGCTGCGGCGTCACCAGCTGATTACCATTGAATACAAAGAAAATATTCATGGCGCCAACTTCTTCGATATAACGATGTTCAGCTCCATCGAGCCAGAGAACCTGAGCGCAGCCCTTTTTGCGGGCAATACGGCCGGCCAGCAGGCTGGCGGCGTAGTTTGCTCCTGTCTTGGCTTCGCCGAGACCGCCCTTGGCGGCACGGGTCAGCTCATCTGAAACAAACAGACTGACAGGGCTGAAGCCTTCCTGGTAATAGGGCCCTACCGGGCTCAAAATCACACAATAGACATAAGTAGAAGAAGCCCGCACACCCAGAGCTTTGTCGGTGGCAAACATAAAAGGTCTTATGTAAAGGGCGGCGCCCTTGCTGTCAGGCACCCATCTCTTTTCAAGATTTACGAGAGCATAAATACTCTCAAGAAAATCGTTTTCGAGAAAATGTGGCATACACAAGCGATCAGCCGAGCGATTGAAACGCTTGGCATTCATTTCGGGCCGAAAAAATCTGACGGCTCCATCCTTGCCCTTGAATGCCTTGAGACCTTCGAAGATTTCCTGTGCATAATGCAGCACGAGTGACGAAGGGTCTACCTCAAAAGGCCTGAACGGGCCTATTTGAGGGTTTGTCCAGCCTTCTTCCTCGTTGTAATCCATGGTAAACATGCGATCGGTAAAAAACTTGCAGAAGCCCAGTTTACTTGTATCTGTTATCAGGGGCTTGAGCTCGCTATCAGAAACCGGATGAACAGCGATTTTCATAACCTTTCCTTCCTTGTGTTTGATCTGGCATAGGCAGTTATTACAAAATACACCAAAGGCCATTATAAGACTTATTTCAAGCGCGAGGCAAGCAATTTTCCCGCGATGTTTTTTCTTATTCGTTAAAAATTCTGCCGCGACTGCCGATATGGCCCTAAAAAAAGGCAGGCAAATCATGAATGAGATTACAGCTTTCGGAATGCTGGCGGAAAATGCCGGCGCCAGCATCGAATTTTATCGCAGAGTTCTAGCGCTCGAACGGGTTTTGCCTGTCGGAAATTTTCAGAAAATGACACTTTTACGCATTGAGAGCCCACGCGTAGAGATAGAACAAACCTGTATCGAGATCATCGACCGCCCCAATCGGCCCTACAGAAATGACAGACAACGGTTGCGCCTGATCTGCGATCTTGCTGAAACAACGAGAGCGCTGGCAGATGCCGGCTTCGAAATCGGCGACAACAACGAATTCACCGACATCAATGGGGTCTCATGGCAACTCAGCGACCGGCTGCGGCGCCAGCTGGAAAACTGACAGACACTCTTTAACCAGCTGCAAAGTCGCCGGCAGAACTCCACGGTTTACAGCAAGAACCTGGCTGGCATTCGCAATCATCGCATCAGCCAGATTTTTGTCGGCCAGAACCCTTTCGATAGCGGCTGAGACCGCATCTGCATCATCGCAGCTCAGCATCGCATCGGCAGCTTTGAGTTCTTCGACGAGGTCAGCAAAATTTCGGCAATTTGGGCCCATCAATAATGGAACCGACTGTTGAATCACTTCGAGAGGGTTATGCCCGCCCACGTCTCCGACCAGACTTCCGCCGACAAAAGCAGCGTCGGCAAGAGAGTAGACAGCAGCAAGCTCGCCCATTGTGTCTAGCAGCATCAGCGGCGCATCAGTCGTTCCCAGGCTGCGACGACAGCAAGCGACACCAGAAGACTCCAGCTGTTGCTGCCAGGCTTCAGCCAGAGCCGGGTTCCGCGGTGCCAGAATGACAGCTCGCCCCTGCTTTATCTGCGCGCAAAATACCGGCAGCAGCAGATTGAATTCGCCAGGATGCAGAGAGCCGACAACTACAGTCTGGCGCTGCGCCAGCCAGCTTTTGATGGCAGCAAGATCAACACTGCCAGGAGCAACAGTCAGGTCAGCCTTCATGTTGCCAAGAACCTTGACACGAGAAGCTTCGACCCCGGCTGCCAGCAGACGCCGGGCATCGACTGCGCTCTGAACTGCCAGCATTGTATAAGCGCCAAAAACCAGTTCTGCCAGGCCGGCAAAATTTTGATAAAACTCGGCAAGCTTGCTGCTGATGCGGCCATTAATCAGAAACAAAGGAATGCGCCGCTGCCGGCACTGCGTCGAAAACTCAGGCCAGAAATCGGTTTCGCAGACAAAAACCGCTGTCGGATGGCAGCGCTCAAATACACGATGCATGCTTACCTGTGTATCAAGAGGAAAATAACTTGCCAGAAAGCCACGCCGGCGTGCCCCGGCAATAACATCCGGATGAGTGCTGGTAAAAATCATCTGATAATCGGGGAATTCACGTTGAAGACCGGCAGCAAAGCCATAAGCCACCATGGACTCTCCCATCGAGACCGCGTGGATCCAGAAGACACGAGGATTTCGACAACGCGGCACCAGGCCGAGATAATGAGCGAAGCCTTCTTTTACACGGCGGCTGTAAAAACCCAGCCATGGAGCGGCTGCGGCAGCCGTCAGACCGGCCAACCCGAAGCTGAGACGATAGAGAGCCAGCGTTGCCCGTGCCCTCAGGCTGAGAGATTTCGCGCGCACAACTGGCTCAGCTCCCATAACGCGGCACTCCGTGATACATCTGGCCGTTTTTATGCTTTTCAGCTGCCAGCCAGCTCTCATGCCTCGGCCTGAAGCGGTCGTAAAACCAGAGATACTGATCAGGATGCTGTAAAATCAGCTCTTCCATCCAAC
>Ga0123335_1006962_pt1 | contig 12885 bp, 9 predicted proteins | sample BiotimSIPDNA_2_FD_89707 | JGI IMG/M metagenome (GOLD analysis project Ga0123335, IMG submission 89707) | Anaerobic biogas reactor microbial communites from Washington, USA - Biogas_R2 time_0 SIP DNA | ecosystem: Engineered > Bioreactor > Anaerobic > Unclassified | place: Washington, USA... | reverse complement strand
GGGTGAGAAATTCCTCGGGATGATTTGCATTGCCGACCAGCTCAAAGAAACCTCTGCCCGTGCTGTCCGTGAACTGGAGAAAATGGGCATAGAAGTGATAATGATGACAGGGGATAACCTTCGAACGGCCCGGACAGTCTCTTCAAAACTGGGAATAAAGAATGTTCTTGCAGAAGTACATCCGCAGGACAAGTCTTCCGAAGTCAAAAAACTGCAGAATTTAAAAAAGACGGTTGCATTTGTAGGTGATGGGATAAATGATGCACCAGCACTGGCGCAGTCAGATCTGGGGATAGCGATAGGAAGCGGGACAGATATAGCGCTTGAAAGTGGTGAAATAGTCCTTGTAAAAAGTGATCCGCTTGACACTGTTGCTGCAATTCAGCTCGGAAGAAAGCTGCTGTCCAGAATAAAATGGAATCTTTTCTGGGCTTTTGCATACAATACCGCACTGATTCCTCTGGCTGCCGGTGCTCTTTATCCTTTCTGGGGAATTACTTTCAGGCCTGAGCTTGCGGCTCTTGCAATGGCGTTGAGCTCCGTAACTGTCGTGACATTTTCACTGATGCTTAAAAAGTACACTCCAAAGTCACAAGTCGAAAGTCACAAGTCACAAGTTGCAAGTTAAAAGTCGCAAGGTAAAAGATAGGAGTCAAGAGTTATTAATTGTCTCACAATAGAAGGCATCTGAAAAGGTTGCTTTTCGAGGAAAATTGATTGCTTCCAATGCATACTGTTATAAGACGTTCAACAACTGATTTTTCCGAATATCTTCAAGCCCCAAAGGGGCGAAATTCAATAGCCAGGGGCAGCGCCCCTGGAAAAAAATCAAAAAAGAATCGAAGCCCTTGTATGGGGGGCAACAAAGGCTCCGTTCATGCTTCAATCATTATCACGTATCCTTCTTCACCTTGTATTCAGCACTAAAAACCGTGTTCACCTGATTACCAATTAAATTAAAGGCCTGTTGCACCCGGACTATAGAATTGTGCACCTTTGGTGCGCAGGACCGGAGTAACAGGTAAGATTTGAATCCATTTTGTTTTTAACCCCTGGAAGTTGATCGAAATGAAGCAAATTCTTGACCAATCTGAATGATTGGATTAACCAGTGAAAGGCAACATTCTGATTCTTCACTCTTCACTCTTATCTCTTATCTCTTATCTCTTATCTCTTATCTTGCAACTTGTGACTTGTGACTTGTGACTATTCTTTCCCTTCCCAGATTGATTCAGTGGCAAGATTTCTTTTTTCCTTTTCTGCCTCGATAATGATACTGCTGTCCTGGAATTCTCTGTTTATCTCAAGCATTTTTTCCCATGACCGGAGAACGGTCTCAAGGTAAACCGGTGAAGGCATCTTGCGGTAAATGGCGGTTTGGGTTCTGGCCCTCAGCAGTTGCACCTGTCTGGCAAGAACAGCAGGATCGATAAACTCAGAGGGAATCGAGTCTGCTTTCTTCAGGTTCTCAAGAACATCTGTGAAACGCTGTCTGCCAAAAAGCAGACGCGCTTTGTGGAAATAATACTCACCATCTTCAATTTTCATGTCTGCTATATGCCTCTCTGCAGAATCTTTCTGCAGAGACCTTAACAAAATCATAAGTGCTTTCTTTGATTGAACCGAATCCGTGCTGTTTTCTGCTATTATTTCATCCGCTGCATCTGTACAGGACAACTTTACTGCGGGGGCGGGGAGAGGGACATGCTTACCGGCAATGGCGGAGGATGTGCTCCGGGAATTTTCCGGCTGTTTTTTGGTGGCTTTAGAACCGGACAATGAGGTAACTGAATTTACTATTGTAGCCCACGCAGATTTATGCACTGATCTGGCTGCATCACGGATCTCCTGAGATGCGGAGAAAATTAGTATGCATGCTGAAATCACAATAAGGCTCCAGCTCATGCAGCTTGAATTCATTTTGTTGTGAGTAACTGGTGAAGGAAATAGATGTGGTTCGTTCAGTTTGCGCTGTTTGACAAAGAGAGATATCGTGCTTTCAGGGGAAAGACTTGTAATTTGAGAGTGAATCAGCTCTAATTGCTCTCTGACTGTCTGGGGGTCTGAAGGCCTGTTCTCTTTCTGCAAAGAGATGCAGCTTTCAATAAGTGATGCAAGGGTCCCCGAAGTACCTCTCAGTGCATTTTTTATCTCTCTGTGGACAGATGAGCCGTCTTGATTATCAGACAATAAAGGCTTTTTTCCTGATAACATTTCATAAAGAATACAGCCAAGAGAGAAAAGATCAGACCGTTCATCTGGCGTGCATTCTCCATTCTGTAATTCCGGGGCACTACATGGAGTCGAAGAATCTAAAACTTTAAAGTTAGAAGACCTTGCTGACTGGATCGGTGTCGCCATCCCGGGACCGTTTACTTTCAGCGTGCCTGAATCGGAAAAGACCAGGTTTGAGGTGTTCAGATCGAGGTGAAGAAATCCTCTGAATTCCCTCTCCCCGATAACAATTCTAACTTCGTGCATATATTCAAGAACCTTGCAAATAATAATTCCCGCTGCAGTGCAGACTGCGGCCGGAAGAGGAAAGGACTCAGAGATAAGTTCTGCAGCTGTGAATCCCCAGACCTTTTCTGTTTCTGCAAATTTCAACCCGTTCCACTGTCCCAGACTGTGGACAGTGAAGATGTTTGGATGATTTAACTGGGCTGCGATTCCGAAGTGCTTTTCAAATCTTTCCTGCTCCTCTTTTGACACTCCAGGCTTGAGCATCTTCAGGGCACGGCGGAATCCTGACTGTCGGTTGCTTAATTCGTAAAGGATGTCTGTTGTACTCTGCCGGATTACTCCGGAGATAAAACCAGAGCCGATTGAAACCGGTTTGATTCCATCAGGAAGCAGATCACCCCTGGAGTACTCTGCGGTGCTCTTAATATCAAAAACCTGGGATTTATCCTTTTTCCCCAAACAGTCAAACACCCTTTTTTTCAGGAAATCTCGAAACGAAAACATTCTGCCTCCATCACCTCTTTACATGCTTTATCACTTTGTATTTACCGGGATAAGCTCTTCTCTTTTCCCACTTATAAAAGATTCAAAATCCGTTCCATTTTAGATTTAGAGGTATCATTAGATTAAATCCGCCTCTGAATGACTGAAAAAACTTATTTTTAAACTCTTGAACTTAAAAGGATGTATAAAGATATGATTAAAAAAGTACGTGTCCGATTTGCGCCCTCTCCAACCGGCTATCTTCATGTCGGGGGAGCCAGAAGCGCCCTGTTTAACTTTCTTTTCGCCCGTCACCATGGCGGCACCTTTATTCTGAGGATTGAAGACACCGACAGGAGCCGCTTTGTTGAAGATGCTTTGACAGAGATCTACCAGAGTTTGCGGTGGCTTGGACTTCAGTGGGATGAGGGCCCGGAGGTCGGCGGAAACCATGGACCATATATCCAGTCAGAACGGCTTGATATCTACAAGCAATTCGCTCAGCAGCTCCTGGACAGCGGGAATGCTTACCGATGTTTCTGTACACCTGAAAGGCTTTCTGAATTACGCGCCGAACAGGAGAAGACTAAACAGACTGCCGGTTATGACCGCAGATGCCGTGATCTGTCTTCAGAGGAAAACCAGAGACTTCTTGATGCGGGAACTCCCTACGTGATCAGGTTAAAAATTCCCTCGGGAAGAACCATCTCTTTTAATGACAGTATACGGGGAAAAATTGAATACAGAAGCGACGTTCTTGATGATCTGGTTTTAATTAAATCGGATGGATTTCCCACCTACCATATGGCAAATGTGGTAGATGATCACCTGATGGAGATCACTCATGTGCTTCGTGGCGATGAGTGGATTGCTTCCACACCGCGACATGTACTCCTTTATGAGGCATTCGGTTGGAACCCGCCTGAATTTGCTCATCTGCCCGTAATTCTTGCTCCGGATGGCGGAAAGTTATCAAAAAGGAAAGGTGCCGCATCTGTGATGGACTATAAGCGTGCCGGATATCTTCCCGAAGCACTCTTTAACTTTCTTTCATTTCTGGGGTGGGCCCCGGGGGATGACCGGGAAAAAATGAGCCTCAAAGAACTCATTGAGGCATTCTCGCTTGACCACGTTTCACCAAAGGCTTCTGTGCTCGATGAAAAGAAGCTTGAGTGGATGAACGGCCTTTATATGGCAGAAAAAGATTCCAGTTTACTTGCTGAAGAGCTCATCCCGGCCTGGGTAGAAAAGGGGTTTATCTCTTCAGGCACAAGATCCGATGATCCCTATCTGCTGAAAGTGATTGATCTGCTTAAGGGCAGGTCAAAAAAGGTCACTGAACTTGCGGAAAATGCACTATATTTTTTCAAGGATCCGCAGGTTTATGAGGAAAAAGCAGCCAGAAAATCCTTTACTTCCGATTCCGCAGCAGTTCTGGAAAAAATCAAAGATGCACTTTCAGCCATGGATGATTTTGAACATGATAAAATCGAAACAGTCTACAAGGACATCTCAGAAAAAACCGGATTGCCCTCAGGTAAACTGATTCATCCAACACGCCTGGCTGTAAGTGGTGTCAGCTTCGGCCCCGGCCTCTTTGAGCTTATGTCTGCTCTGGGAAAAGAAACAGTTTTACGGAGAATCGGTAAAGCAATTGAAATTATCATGAATTCTAAAGGACAGGTGGAAGCTGATAATGGATAATACAAACAGCAAAAATTCCGATGAACAGGCCTCAGCACCAACAGCCAACTTTATCAGGGAAATTATAAGGGAAGAAAAAAATGCCGGGAAATGGGAGAAAATAATCACCCGTTTCCCCCCAGAACCAAATGGTTACCTTCATATCGGGCATGCAAAGGCTATCTGTATCGATTTTGGAATGGCAAAAGAGTTCGGAGGCGAATGCAACCTCAGGTTCGATGACACAAATCCGGCTAAAGAAGAGCAGGAGTACATTGATGCAATTCAGAACGATGTGCACTGGCTTGGCTTTGACTGGGGAAAACGCACCTTTTTCGCATCTGAATATTTTGATCAGATGTATAAATGGGCCATCGAATTGATAAAAGAAAATAAAGCCTATGTGGATGATCTCAACGCCGATCAGATACGCCAGTACCGGGGCACCCTGACAGAACCGGGGAAAGAGAGCCCGTGGCGCAACAGAACCGTTGAGGAGAATCTTGACCTTTTCGAAAGAATGGAAAAAGGGGAGTTTGAAGAGGGACAGAAGGTGCTGAGGGCCAAAATCGATATGGGTCACCCCAATATCAATATGCGGGATCCGGTAATGTACCGCATTAAGAAAGCCCCGCATCCGCGCACCGGAACCAAGTGGAATATCTACCCCATGTACGACTGGGCACACGGTCTGGAAGATTCAATCGAGAAGGTATCTCATTCATTATGCTCACTGGAGTATGAGGATCATCGGCCGCTTTACGACTGGTTCCTTGACCAGCTCAAAATTCACCACCCAAGACAGATCGAATTCGCCAGGCTGAACCTTACCTATACTGTAATGAGCAAGCGCAAACTTCTGCAGCTTGTGAAAGAGAATGTTGTCAGGGGCTGGGATGATCCCAGAATGCCCACTCTTTCGGGACTGCGCAGGAGAGGGTTTACGCCTGAATCCATAAAAAATTTCTGCGAGCGAATCGGGGTTGCAAAGCGCGACAGTATCGTCGATTATGCCCTTCTTGAACACTGCCTCCGGGAAGATCTTAATAAGCGTGCTATGAGGGTCATGGCTGTATTAAATCCACTCAAAGTCGTAATAGAAAACTACCCTGATGAGCAGACGGAATTCCTTGATGCCGTAAATAATCCCGAAGACCAGTCCGCGGGAAGCAGAAAAGTCCCATTTTCAAAAGTCATTTATATTGAATGGGGCGATTTTTTGGAGGAGCCCCCCAAAAAATTCTTCAGACTCGCTCCGGGCAGGGAAGTAAGACTCAGGTACGCGTATTTTATAACCTGTAAAGAAGTTGTAAAGGATCCTGTTACCGGGGAAATTCTTGAACTGCGCTGCACCTATGACCCCCAGACACGCGGAGGATCTGCTCCTGACGGTCGCTCTCCGAAATCAACGATTCACTGGGTTTCAGAGGCACACGCATTAAACGCTCAGATAAGACTTTATGAAAAGCTCTTTGTAAAAGAGGATCCGGATGATGCCCCGGACGGGAATTTTATGGCCAATCTCAACCCGGATTCCTTGAAAGTGGTTGAAAACTGTAAAGTAGAACAGTCACTCTCTGAGGCCACCCCGGGCGACCGTTTTCAATTTGAGCGTACCGGCTATTTCTGTGTAGACCCGGACTCCAGACCGGGAAAACCGGTATTCAACAGAACTGTCACTCTGAAAGATGAGTGGGCGAAGATTGTGAAAAGAAACGATCAGGGTAGATGAATAATTGGTGCAGGGTAGGGGGTATAGGCTGCTGCCGATACTCTATCTTGACACCACCGGCAACCGATTGTATTTTTAAGTGACTTTTTGCAGCACTACTTGATCTTTGATCATTCTGAATAATTATTTATCTCTAATTATTCATCGTTAATTGGTTTTTCGGGGCTGTAGCTCAGTTGGGAGAGCATCAGGCTGGCAGTCTGAGGGTCGTCGGTTCGAACCCGTCCAGCTCCATAATACTTCACTTATTGCTTTTAAGCAAACGAGTGAAAAAAAGTGCCCTCCAGGCGTTTGCGCTTAGAGGGCTTTTTTTTTTACCACGTCCGGGTTTTCGGATCGAGGTACACCGGATTCGATCATTCACCCGCCTTGTTTAAATGGAAAGATATCTTTCATAAAACCCTCAAATGCATGCCCGGAGACCACAATGATCCTTCGATGTGGATAGAGTACATCCTGCAACATTATAAAGGATGACAATTCTGTTACTGTTGGCGCCGATTGGTTCAAAAGTCATCTTTTGACAATTTTGACATTTTTTCTTCATACAGCGATTTCTAATTTTTACACATTGCCAATAAAATCAAGGCGCTTCCGCTTCCCACTGGGATAACCAACACGATACTGACTGATTATTTCAATCAGTATAACGGTGCTCCCAGCCCTTCTTATGCCGGGACAAGCTGTCCCGGCAGTTTTAATTTCACAAGTAGGCAAAGAATTTATTCTCCCAACAGACGATTCTTCCTGGTCTGGCAATCCGATGGCAATCTGGTTCTCACCGACACACTGGCAAGTCCCTGGAGGAATGTCTGGACTTCCAGGACATCGGGACGCGTTACGACACATTGTATTATGCAACCTGATGGCAACCTGGTCATTTATAATATGAATAATCCCTCCGGCAGCCAGGCTGTCTGGTGCACCGGAACCTGGAGTAATCCCGACGCGAGCCTGAGCGTGGAGGATAACAGCAGGGTTATTATTTACAATAAATACCGCAAAGAGCTCTGGAGCTCAACGAACGATACCGGTATGCGTTTCTAATAAAGCATGGCGGAGCGACTGATCCCGCTCCGCCTATTGTACGTCTCCTGAATTTTCGCCTCGCACCGATAGTGGCTTCCGGTGAAAACTTCAAGTATTTTCAAGGTTTTAAAAGCCGATTTTACTCTGTGACCAGTACCACTTTTGCTTGAGAACTATGGTAACATTCCTTCAAAACGGGCTAGGACTTTTCAATAAGAAAATAAACCTGCTAATAGTCGATGACGATGAAATTATTCGGGAATCCCTGGCTGTAAAAATTTCCTCGTCCCTGTTTAATACCGTTTGTGCGGGTTCTCTAGAAGAGGCATTTGGCGCGATCGGCGAAACTATAACCGGTTGGCATTGCTCAATCGTGGACCTTGACCTGGGAAATGGGGCAAGCGGTCTCGATTTATTCCGCAGGTTTCCCGGTTACCCTTTTACCATAATCTTATCCGGGCTCCGCTCTATGACTCTGGCCTCCGAGGCGATGCACCTGGGTACGTTCTCCGTCATTGACAAGGATCCTTCCGAGGTAGATAGACTCTGCCGTACCGTGCATGAGGCTGCAACGTTAGGTTTTCTGCTTAATGGCCGTCCATCACCTTATCTGGACACGTTTCGCCTGCTGCGGGACCAGCGGATCGATTCCGTCGATGCCTGGGTGGAGCGATTGGGTGTTACACAACGCACGCTGTACCGTATCTGCGAATTTCATCCCCCGCTCACTCCGCATTATGCACTTGCGCTGTACCGCTCGATCCATTTTTTACTCACAAACGCTGAAACCACTGTCGCCCCCAGCTTGGCGATTCCTCCGCGATGTAAGTCTGAGGACCACAATGATCCTTCGATGTGGATAGAGTACATCCTGCAACATTATAAAGGATAACAATTCTGTTATAATAGGCGCAATTGGCAAAATAGCCCTCTTTTGACAATTTTGACATTTTTTCTTCAATGTAGCGATTTTAATTTTTCAATACATCAAAAAGAATTGTTTACTTTCATCACACTAAACAAAAAGGAACCTGTAGATGCGAAGGACTGTGTGGAAATTGGGTCTGTCGGGACTGCTATTGTGTATAGTAATCGGTTGTGAACAGGCATTATCACCTATCACTCCAGCGGAATCACCGGAAGCGGACGGGGTAGAGCGGGTTTCGACCGGGATAAAACTTGAAAACCCCTATTCGGTCGAATCCATGAAGCGGGCTTATGATACACTCGTGGCACGCGGTTCCCTGGCAAAAGGCGTGCTGGCGGCCGATGATTTCCAGCCAACCCATCATTACATTCGGTTCAAGCCGGAAACCATGGAAGAGTACACTGCGCTTAAAAGGAATGCCGATCTGGTTCTATGGGACTATCCGCTGGACTACCGTTTTCCGGAAGGCATGGCAAGTTATTGCGATCCGGCAATTCCTGCAGGAAAACCCAATTATCTATATACCGCGGTTGCGATTGGCAGGGAATTGCCCTCAATTAATTACGAAATTCTTGCTGACCTTATACTCTCACCAGAAGATGGAAGTAACGTGCTGGCCAAAAGCGCAGCGGTTTCGGGCTATTATGACGTGCTCGAACATGAAGCTTTGAGGATTACCGGAAATCTGCCGAAACGAAAACAGGGCCTGGCTAAATCATTATGGCTGCCTTCAGGCAAAATAGAGGTGTGGGACAATGTTTTGGGGAGAAAAGTTCCTGTTGTTAATGTCAATGTCCGCACGCGGAACTGGTTTAAATGGTGGGATGGTTATACAGACATCAATGGCAACTTTTCCTGTCCGAAAGATTATAATGGCGATATCTCCTACAGTCTGCGTTGGCAGTATCCCGATAACCGGTTCGATATCAGAGATGGCAGAGCCGGTCAAGCATTTTATAACGGGCCCAGTCAAAGCACAAGCAGCTGGAGAGTCGTATTCAACTCGGGATTGAACTGGTATTGGGCTAATATCTTCAAGGCCGGCGCTTTTTATGTCGGACAAGAGCCGTATGGGCTGAACGATATTCCATTCAATCTAATCTCAATTATGGCTTTGGATGAAAAAGCCATACCTACAGAACAAGCATTGTATTCTACGGGGAATGAAAATGTTACAATCAGGAGATATAATTTGGATGGGGATACACTGAATTCTTATGACCTGTTTATGAACACTACACATGAACTCGGCCATGCGCATCATGACCATATTTATGATGGCTTATTATTTGGCGCAAGTGTCGATTTAAACTATGCGCAGGCATGGGCGTATGCAATAGGTTACTTTATGACAACAGCGGCGTATCCTAACGTGTCCCATGGTTACGAAGTAACAATGCAGGGTTGGGAATTTGGCGTTCAACACAGATTGCCGTTAATGATTGATATGGTCGATATCTTTAATCAACGGTCAGAAGACAGTGATAATTTACAGGATTTCATATCCGGGTATACCGTGCGTCAGCTCGAGACTATCGTCTCGCAAAAAGACTGTAAGACTATCTACGATTTTGCCAATAAAATAAGGGCGCTTCCGCTTCCCACTGGGATGACTAACACGATTCTGAACGATTATTTTAATCAGTATTACAATATCTCCAGCCCGTCTTATGCCGAAACAAAACGTTCCGGCGGATTTAATTTCACAAAAGGGCAAAAAATCTATTCTCCCAACAAACGATTCTTCCTGGTCTGGAAATCCGACGGCAATCTGGTTCTCACCGACACAAAATCAAGTCCATGGAGAAATGTCTGGACTTCCAAGACGTCCGGACGCGTTACGACGCACTGTATTATGCAGCCTGACGGCAACCTGGTCATTTACAATATGAATAATCCTTCCGGCAGCCAGGCTGTCTGGTGCACCGGAACCTGGAATAATCCCGACGCTGGCCTGAGCGTGGTAGACAACGGCAGGGTTGTTATTTACAACAAATACCGCAAAGAACGCTGGAGCTCAACGAACGATACCGGTATGCGTTTCTAACAAAGTATGGCGGAGCGACTGACCTCGCTTCGCCTATAGTGCAAACTTCTGATTTGTCGCTTCACACTGATAGTGGCTTCCGGTGAAAACTTCAAGTATTTTCGATCCTTTTAACGCCGGTTTATACTTTTTGACACCAGTACCACTTTGTTTGAAAACTATGGCAACATTCCTCCAAAACGGGCTGACTTTTTTCGAAAAGAAAATCAATCTGCTAATTGTCGATGATGATGCAATCGTGCGTGATTCGCTCTCCGGCATTTTCGTTTCGCCGCTTTTTAACATATCGACCACCTCTTCATGGGCTCAAGCCTGTGATACAATCGAAAAAAGTCAAGGACCCTGGCATTGCTGGATCGTGGATATCGACCTGGGGAAGGGCCAATGCGGGCTGGATCTTCTGTCCCGCTATCCAGAATTTAAGTACACTATCGTCCTTTCCGGTTTAGGACGTATGTCGCTTGCCGCCGAAGCCATACGGCTTGGTGCCGCGATGGTGTTCGACAAGGATCCCTTATCCATCGAACCCCTGCACGACAAGGTCTGCAAGACTGCTGCGCTCGGGTTTTTGTTGAACGGAAAGCGATGTGCTCACATCGAATTGTTTCAGATCTTGTTCGACGAGACGATTACAACCATCGAGGAGTGGGCCCGTCGCGGATGTATCGAACTGCGTAAACTTCACCGAATATGCGAACTGTATCCACCGCTTACACCGAATTACGCACTGGCCCTCTACAGGGCAGTGTACTGCCTTTTGCGGAATCCTCCCGGTTCAAATAAGAAAGTATTCTCCACGGATGACATGGCTAAATATGAACAATGGATTGATAGTGCTGTAAGAAAATACAGGCGCGGGCAGTAATGCATAAGAATAATTAATTCTCACAATGTCAAAAAACTTATGTTTTTCACTTTTCAGCGCGCGTGACAATCGAACACTGGAGGTACACCAGTGTATGGGAATAAAAGATCGATCAGGAAGCTTTAGCGGGTATGTGTACCTGACGCACTCCAGGTTTTTGTGCTGATTAATTCAGTCCGTATCAGGGTTAAACGACGATTCTGCTATGTACATGACTTGTGACATTTATTTTCCGTACTCTTTGATAATCTGTCCGGCCCAGTCAAATAAAATTTCGGACAACCCGTAGAAGTCGATCTTCTGACTGGACGCATTCTCTTTCATGTCTGAATATATCCTCAGGAGCCTCTGTTCCCTGGGGGCCGCTTTTGTAATAAGTTCTTTGTGTTTTTTAATGTAAATGCCTGTGTGATAATAGTAAAGAGCCTGCGCTACAAAAACGCTCCCTTTATAGAGAGACTTCAGGATATCAGAATCTTTCTCATGAATGATGTTGTGTCCGCACAGATGATAGATGTTGCATGCACCCGACTGAATGGCGCTTCGAATGTCTTCTTTGCTTAATTGTGGGAGCAGTGTTCTAAGTTCACCCACTATAGGCATTGTATCATGATAAAACTGAAACAGATCCGCCTTACTCCAGTTAAGCAACTCCTGCTTTCCTGAAATAAAACCGCACATTTTATCCCTGTATGATAATTTCGAGATCGCTTCATCGAAGGCTTTCAGGTCATCTGCAGTCAACCTGTCAAGAATGACCACCATATCGATATCGCTTTTTTCATCAGCTTCTCCTCTGCCGTAGCTGCCCTGGAGTCCTGTAAACAGAAGACGTGAGCCAAAAAGCGTTTCTACAATCTCAATAAACTCTCGAATCCATATTTCCAAATTTATAGACATGACAAAAATATAATATCAGGACTATGTTCATCAGATGACGAATCGATTAGCGATTCCGACCCGGATTCCGAAGTGAAAACATGCAAGATTGAAAAATTAGACAGCTAATAACATCAAAGGTTGAAATTATTCTGAAATGACCAGAGATACTGGAGAATGCCTCTCTCAGTAAAACCTGGTCATGTTTTTTGCGCTTTCTGTTCAAAGAAAACAGAATGTTCAGTTCTTAAAGAGCATTGATGAATAATTTTTGAAGACCCCATTGCAATAACTGAATGTATGACCGCCGATAGAATAGGATGTGTAATCGAAGGTATGCTTTATTCCAACGGATGTAAGAAATTCCTCGAAACTCGGGGTGTCTCCATTGGTATAGGCCGCATCTGTCGGATTTGAATGTAACCTGTACAGCTTCATCGAATTGACAGCCGCAGTATCAATGACGCCTGAAGCGATATCAGCTGCCATTTTTTCTTCGGAATACCCGTTGCTGAGATTCAAACCTCCGCTGATAGAACAGGAATAACCAAACAGATGAGGATAAAACAGCGTCAGATTATGAGTCTGCATCGCTCCCATTGAAAAACCTGATATCGCGCGGGCATACCTGGTTGTATCCACTTTATAATTTGGGGGCATCCGACATTTTAATGGGTAGCCCCCATATATAGTGTTTAGAGTATTTTTACTGCATGGATGATAAAAAGCTCTTCACGAAGATATTAGGATTGAAGGCGCCTTGGTTTATTGCCGAG
>Ga0123335_1006961_pt1 | contig 12885 bp, 8 predicted proteins | sample BiotimSIPDNA_2_FD_89707 | JGI IMG/M metagenome (GOLD analysis project Ga0123335, IMG submission 89707) | Anaerobic biogas reactor microbial communites from Washington, USA - Biogas_R2 time_0 SIP DNA | ecosystem: Engineered > Bioreactor > Anaerobic > Unclassified | place: Washington, USA... | reverse complement strand
GTACATCGCTCATTTCGAAGTATCCGGACTTTCCTTTTGCAAATCTGACAGCGCGAAGGGCACCAAGCGCAAAAGCTCTTCGTGAAAAGGATTCGTGGGAAATTTCTATTTTGTCATCTTCTCCGATAATCATCACTTCGTGCTTTCCAACGACCCCGCCTGCCCTTATTGCTGTAATTGGTACCACTAAATCCTTGCTGGCATTACCCGAAGCAGTAAGACCTTTCTCTATCTCATTTGCAATTTTCTTAGCAGTGCCGGAAGGGGAGTCCTTTTTATGCTTGTGATGGATTTCTGTAATTTGAAAGTCATAATTGTTTAGAATATTAGCTGCCAAATTTGTAAGAAGCATTAGTACATTTACTCCCAAAGTAATGTTTGGAGCATAGACAATGCCATTCTTATGTCTTTTGGCAAGTATAAACAGCTTCTTAAGCCCGATTTTCGAGAAGCCGGTAGTGCCTATGATAATATTAACTTTCATCTGCGAGAATACCTTTGCATTTCTTAAGGCTGCCTCGGGACTTGAAAAGTCGACAACTACATCCGGTCTGGTTCTGAAAATAACCTGCTCCAGATTGTCTGAGCTTTCTACTATAACGCCCATAGCACTGCTTTCCAAAACTTCACCCAAATCCTTGCCTTTTTTACTGCTGGTAGAGCTACATATAGCTGAAACAAGCTTAATATCCTCTTGCTCCAATAATACCTTTGCGATTTCCTTACCTGTTTTTCCAAGACCTGATATACAAACTCTAATCATTTTCAATACCTCCGATACGATTTTTTACCAACTAAAAAACGCTATAGAGAAGTATCTATAGCGTATGCTCCAAAGAGGGGTACCATATTAAAGGCACGATTAAAGCATATCAATCACCTTCTCTTCCAACGCTTACGAGATTAGCTGTCGGGTTCGGATCGAAAGAGCTTAACCCTACCGGATTTACCGGATTCACCCCATTATTTGGTTCTCCCGCTCCATTTCTGGATTCAGCGCAAATTTTTATTAAATTATCAACAGCATAAATATGTAATTAGGGTAGAAAACTTATATCAAAATAAGTCTCCAAATTTAATTATTTGCTGTACTTCTTGAATAAATCATCCAATGCTTCACGTAGAAGAAATGCTTCTGTTTTCTCGGTATCCTTTGATAATTCAGATAACCTGTCTATTTGTGTCTTAGTAAAATAACTGGACTTTAGTACCATGCTTTCGGATTCGGAAAGGCAAATTCTGTTTCTACCCAATTTCTTAGCTCGAAACATAGCACTGTCAGCAACTCTGAACAACTCAACCGTATTTTTAGCATCCCTGGGATAGCTTGCTATTCCAAAGCTGATAGTTACAGATACGTTTTCGGTTTTATTATTGTCACTAATTGCAAAAGTATTATCAGAAAGGTATCTTCTGATTTCCTCCATTTCCATAATACTTCTTTCAGCACCCTTTCTCACGAGCAGCAGGTTAAATTCATCGCCGTGGCGTGTCATAAGGTCTGTGCCGGCTAAGTTTTGCCTGAATACAGATACTAGTTTTTTAACTAATTCATCACCTATGGAATAACCAAATAATTTATTAATATTTGCAAAGTTATCAATATCAGCTACAACGATACTAAAAGGTCCATCACCTATAGCGACCAATTCTTCAACTTTTGAGATAAATTCTTCTTTTGTTACTAGTGGGTTCTCCATATACACTTTCCTCCGTGTATATTAATATAACAAATTCATATATATATGTCAATATTAATATATAAAAAGTATGCCTTGTCAGACAAAAAAATACAGAATTGAATATATCAACACATACAATAATCATATTTAACAAGATTAATAAATATGCATGTACAGTCAGAAGAGCATTATTGACAATTGTATTTTGCAAGTATAAAATATAAGTGTTCTAAAAGGGAGTAGCTGTGGGAAACCAAGATAAGATCAACATACTGGAGTGATCCTGGTCTTATCGGCTTTAAGGATATTAAAGAAGCGAGACTTTTAGATTATCAGGAGAATTGTCTGATAATCTGAGGGTCTTTTTTAATTGACAGTGGATGGTTGCATGCATTCAGGACATGATAATAATATATTCCAAAGCTTAATGAAATTGGCTCCTTCAATAAGCCATGGATGCTTATTGAAGGAGCGCCACAATATTCTGCCATACAATTTATGGTTTGTAACATATATTAAGGGTTCTGATATTTTTTGCAGAATAACGGCATTTTTGCTGAAAACATCAGCTCTTTCCAAACATAAACCATATAGGTTAGGAACATATATAATTTGTTAGAGGAAGTTGACCGGGCTGTTCAATTAGATTGTTACGAAAAATAAAAGGAGCATGGATATGATTCAAGAGATACTAGAGGCATTTATGTTGATTTTTATAGCGGAAATGGGGGATAAGACTCAGATTCTGGCAATGGCTTTTGCTACACGTTTCCCTGTGAGGAAAGTTCTATTTGGAATCGGAATTGGAGCTTTTCTGAATCATGGTCTGGCAGTGCTTTTAGGAAGCTATCTTTCTCAATTGCTTCCGATTAGCACAATTCAAATGGTGGCAGGGGCTGCGTTTGTAGGATTTGCTATATGGACACTGAAGTCTGAGCAAGAAGAAGATGAAGATGAACCTAAAATTCAATTTGGCCCTGTCGCAACTGTCGCTTTAGCCTTCTTTTTAGGGGAACTCGGGGATAAAACGCAGCTAACAGCAATCACCTTGGCAGCAGATTCCTCATATCCATTCATGGTTTTGGTGGGAACAGTAACGGGTATGATTGTTACAGGAGCGTTAGGTATTTTTGTTGGCAAAAAATTAGGTGACAAGATTCCTGAATTAGGCATTAAGCTTATGGCAGCTTCAATATTTATGTTTTTTGGTATCCAGAAGTTGTCGCAAACTATGCCGGAAAAATATTTAAATCCTGTTTTTATAGTGCCCTTCATAGTTGTTTTGGTATTGCTTGTATTTTTTATGGTAAGAAGGTTATTTCATGATAGGAAGATGGGTATTCAATCTGAATTCAAAGCAAAATCCAAAATACTTCATGATTACTATCAGCATATAAAAGAAGATCTTGAAAACATCTGCAGAGGGCCGGAATATTGCAATGTATGTCAAGGACACAAATGTTCTGTAGGACATGCCAAAGATATTATAAAAAAGTCTTTAGCCAATCCGGAGTGGCAAGGTGGATTGAGGAAAGCGGAATTTACTTATCAGGATAAGCCATTTATACCTGAAGAAGTATTAGATAGCTTGGTAGATACGCTTTGGTTGACAGGCAAGATAAAAGACGATAAAAGATTGAATAATGCTCATTTAATTCGTAACCAATTGGAAACCATTCTTCTTGGCCAGCCAATCGGAAGCTTCGGAGATATTCCTTCTTACATTGACGAAGTTAAAAAGGTGAACATACAAATGGCTAAAAGGATAGAAAGCGCCTATAAGATGAGGAAACCCATTGAAGAAAGAACGATAAACATTGGAAACAGGATCAGTAATATTTTTCTGATAGAAATGGAAGAGGGGTATTTGCTTATCGATACAGGTTACAAAGAGCATTATAAGAAATTCGAGGAAGAGTTGACAAATAGGAGGATAGCACTAGAGGATATTACATATGTTTTTATTACACATGCCCATGATGATCATGTTGGGTTCCTAAATCAGCTGTTGGACAAGACTAAAGCGAAAGTAATCCTTAATCCGGTATCTATTGAAAGATTAAAAGTTGGACAAAATTCATTCGAGGGTGGATGCAGTAGTATGTTAGCATATGGCTTTTGCCAGATGATGAAACTATTCGGTAAGGGTGAGCATCGCTTCGAACCGGTTGATTCCCCGGAACGATATATGGTCGTAACAAAAGAGACCAAGCCTCAAATAGAGAAAATTCTTTCAGCCAGGATTGTTGAGCTGCCTGGTCATACAAAGGATTCCATGGACTTATTGTTTGAGAATGGGGTGCTTTTTTGTGGTGATGCAGCCATGAATGGTATACCAGGCAGGAATAACATCATCATTTGGATAGAAAATTTGAAAGACTATGAAGCCTCATGGATGAAGATGATTAGCCTTGATTATAAAAAAGTGTATCCGTCTCATGGGAAACCTTTCAATAAAGAAAAGCTAATCAAGCATCAACATAAACTGAAGAAAATACATCTGCGTCCACTAGTGTAATTCTAGTGTCGTAAAGATAACAAGATTGGCGGTGGGATATGGAGGGTTTGGCTTAGGAGTATAAAGGCCAACAGTAAATCAAACTAAAGGATACTAAAAAATTATACATAGTGATAAAATATATATACAGACTCTATTTAATACGAGATTATTTTCAGCCTGCATTCAAAGGAGATTTAAAAAAGTTTCGGATTAAAATAAGATACAGCTGTTTACAGTATATTGAACAGGAAAAGATGAAAGGTCTTGGGGGAAAGTGATGAAGCAAAGGATATTGGTGATTGATGATGAAAAGAACATTGCCGATGCGATGGCATATGCACTGAGAAAAGAGGGCTTCACAGTAGAGACTTCCTATGATGGAGAAGATGCGTTGAAGAGATTTGAGCTTTTTAAACCGGATGCTATGATTCTGGATGTTATGCTGCCGGGCATAGACGGATACGAAGTGCTCAAAAGGCTGGGAAGCATGAACTCGGTGGGTATCATTATGTTGACTGCTAAGGACGATATCGTAAACAAGGTACTGGGTCTTGAACTTGGTGCAGACGACTATATCACAAAACCCTTTGATATGCGTGAACTGCTTGCCCGACTGAAATCTCTGCTAAGGCGCTTGCAAGTTAAATCGGCTGAACAGGCAAAAAATGAAGTCCTCATAGATGGATTGAAGCTCAATTTGCAGCAGAGAAAGGCAGTTGCCGGTGAGGAATTGCTGGATCTGACACCTAAGGAATTTGATCTGCTGGCACTTATGGTGGCCAACGCTGAAAGGGTGTATTCAAGGGATGAGCTTTTGGATTTGGTTTGGGGAATGGACTATATAGGCGGTACCCGGACTGTGGATATACATATCCAGCGATTGAGAAAAAAACTGGGCGCTGATTTCCATTATATACTGCAGACCGTTCATGGGGTTGGGTATAAAGCTTCATTAAGGTAGAAGAATGGTGGCGGCTGATATGATAATAAGCATAAAAATTAAATTCAGTGTTTTCCTGGCGGCACTTTTGCTTCTCACGGTGACAATATTAAGCATCCTGGTATTGGATGGAATAAAAAAGGATCAACAGGCGCAATATGAAGCATTTTTAGCTCAGCAGACCAGGACGGCGAATCTGTATTTCGTCCAGTTGAGTCTTAGTGAATCCTTTACTATACCCGAAATATTTTTAGTCTCTAAGGGAAATGAACTGGCAAGACAGATGAGCATGGTCACCGGGCAATCAAATGTGTTGTATGATATAAACGGTAAGAAAATCGGACAATCTGCGGTTGAAAGTAAATCCAGCAAGATTGAAAAAACCCTTTCTTTTGCTCTGCAAAACAAAACAGCATATCAGGTGGAGCAAGACTCCCTTTATTACTTTGCACCGTTAACTGCAGGAGGCAAACAGGTAGGGGTTATACAGCTCTATTATTCGCTGGCGGGAGAGCTTAAATTCTACAATTATATCAGGAGGCTCTTTATTTATATTGGAGCAGCTGTTTTTATTATCAGTTTTATTTTTGGATATTTCTATTTCAATTCTTTTGCAAATGGGATTTTGATGTTAAAGAACATGACTGACCGTATCCGCACCGGACAATACAACGTAGAGGTTCTTCACCGCAGAGATGAGTTGGGGAAGCTGGGAGAAGGGATTTATGACATGAGCAGGCAGATCGTAAAAACCATCGAAGATATGCAAGCCGAGCAGCAAAAGCTTACACTTGCAGTCGATAAGCTGTCTAAGCTGGAAAAACAGCAGAAGCAGTTCATTGGAAATGTCACACATGAATTCAAAACACCGTTGACATCTGTCAAGGCATATATCGACCTTCTGGAAATGTATCCTGATGATGTAGAACTGATAAAAACTGCGAGGGAAAATATCAATCAGGAAATAGGTAGGTTGTATGAGATGGTAGATAAGGTTTTGCAATTGTCTGCCCTGGAAAAGTATGACTTCGAATATATGATGGAGAAAATTGATGTTGGCAAGATTATTCTCAAGGTATGCAGCAGCTTAAAAGGAAGAATGGATAAGTTCGGCATAAAGCTGGAAACAGAGCTCAAAGAGGTGTTTATTAAAGCTGATAGAGAAAATATGGTCATTATTCTCGTTAATCTTTTGGATAACGCCATCAAATACAATAAGACACAGGGGAGCATTCGAATAAAAAGTTATGCAGTCAGCTCAAAAGTATTTATTGAAATCAGTGATACAGGCATCGGCATGCCGGAGGAGGCTAAATCCAGAATTTTTGAGCCCTTTTACACAGTGGATAAAAACCGTTCGAGACAGAGCGGCGGTGCCGGATTGGGGCTGGCACTCATCAAAAAGCTTATCTATAAGCAGGGAGGAACAGTTGAATTAGTTGAAACCGGGCCTGAAGGCTCAACTTTCCGTTTGTGCTTTCCAGCTTACGAAAACAACGAATAAATTTACAATTTTGAAACATTTGGTTATATTTCTGATACAAAACCTTGATAAAATAAGAATCAAGGAGATGATGTAACATGAAAAAGATGAAAACAATAAAAATTGCAGCGGCTTTTTTTGTACTATTGACTTTCACTTCCTGCAGTATGCGTCAGGATGATAATAGAACAGTCATAAAAGAGCCGGATAAAAGCATTATCATTATTGAAAATGAAGATAACGAAACCGACCAGCCTTCTATTTCCGTTGAAAAGATTGATAAGTATGAAGGTATGGAAATTACCGACTGGTTTGATGATCAAACCGTCGTTCTCTCGAAGGAAAACCGGGAGTTTGGAAAAATGGAACTGCTTGAGAAGTCGGAATTCTATCCTAGAAGTATATACCTGTACAATCTCGATTCTAAAGCCTACAAAACAGTGAAAGCCCAGAAGAATATGTTTCTTGGCGGGGGAGTCTTGTCTTCCGATAAAAAACACCTGTTATACTATGAATACTCTATAGGAGATACTGCCTTTTATCTGACGAGCATGGACGATGGGAAGCATTCTTCCTTAGCTGAGGACAGTCTGGGAATTGCTTATACGGCTGAGTGGGCCGATGCTGAAAATGTGATTGGGGCTTCTTACAGTGGAGGTGCTTATATGGCAGACACCAGCAGGAAAGTTACACAGCTTGCCGAGTTGCAGGAGGAGCAATTGTATACTGTGAGAAAAATACAGGACAAAATCTATTATATAACCATTGGTAACCCATCCTTCCAGCTGAATATACTGAATATGACAACCAAACAGAAAAAGAGCCTGAAGGTCGAAAATGTTGATGGAATCATTCCATCACCCGATGGAAAGCAAATTTTGATTTTACAAAGTACAGAATCCTCAAGAAGGCTTCTTGTTGCTGATGCTGAGGCAAATATCATGCAAACCATTGCAGAGGGAACAGAGATAACTGGAGTTTCCTGGTCTCCCGACCAGCAGATGATCGCATACCATCTAAAATCTGTCATCAACGGCATGACCAGCAGCGGACTTTACCTGTACGACGCATTAACCGGTAAACCCATACAGATTGCAGTGAACATCGAAAACGCAAAAATTAAATGGAGTCCTTCAGGGAAACAGATTGCCGTTGCTGAACTGGATGGATATAACTATAGAAGCAGCATTATATATTTGAAATAGGGCAAAGTAGGGCTTTGTTTCCATGCTGACAGGCGACAGGTGGTTTCATTTTTTCATATCAGCGGTGAAATCTGACTTTCTATAAGGAACTGTTGTTCATGATAATGGTTCTGGAGATTTGTTATTTAACATAGCTGAGATAAGAGATTCTGAGGCTGAACTAATATCAATTGATATTAGTGGTTTTAAGGATATAGAGGATGTCGAACCGGTTGAGAGTATCCTGTTTCAGGAACTCAAAATTTTTGAGAGTATAGAGAAAAAGACTATTGATGGTTTTTATGAAAATGAAAAAAATAAGATAAGGGAAGATTATGATATAATGTACTTATTACATACACTTATGAGGGGTTGATTAACATAGACAGGGCAGGTGGAGTAACTGAAAAAATTGACAATCCTCAGTTGGAAATAGCCTTCAATTTTGTTCAGTACACCAATAGAAATGTATTTTTAACCGGAAAGGCCGGTACAGGGAAAACTACGTTTTTGCACAATTTAAAAAAAGTATCTCCAAAACGCATGATTGTGGTAGCACCTACGGGAGTTGCTGCTATTAATGCCGGAGGAGTAACCATACATTCTTTTTTCCAATTACCTTTCGGACCCTTTATTCCTGATACTATTAATGGAGACAGCAAAGAAAAAAGGAATATACAAAAATTTACCAGAGAAAAGATCAACATCATCCGAAGCATGGACCTTATTGTAATTGACGAAATCAGTATGGTACGTGCCGATGTGCTGGACGCAATAGATGATGTGCTTAGAAGATTCAAAGACAGGCATAAGCCCTTTGGAGGAGTCCAATTGCTTATGATAGGGGATATCCAGCAATTGGCACCGGTTATAAAAGATGATGAATGGGCTATTTTGAAGGAGTGGTACAACTCAATATACTTTTTTAACAGCAGGGCACTGATGATGACTCAGTATGTCAGTATTGAATTAATACATATATATAGACAAAAGGACAGTGTATTTATCAGTTTACTAAATAAGATTCGTGATAACAGGGTTGATGAGGACACACTAAATGAGATCAACAAAAGGTATGATCCGGATTTGGCAAAGAATACTCCGGAGGGCTATATCATATTGACCACACATAATCATCAGGCTCAAGGAATTAATCAAAGAAAACTTGCACAAATCAATGGAAAGGAATACCGTTTTACAGCCTGCACCCAGGGTGATTTCCCTGAGTATTCATATCCGGGGGAATATGAGCTTGTCCTGAAAGAAGGAGCTCAGGTCATGTTTATAAAGAACGATAATTCCAGGGGAAAACTATTTTATAACGGCAAAATTGGAATTGTTGAGAAAATAGGCAAAGACAGTATCCGTGTAAAGTGTATGGGAGACGAGGATGAAATTACTGTTGAACAAGCGGAATGGCAGAATTTCAAATACTCCATCAATGAAGAAACGGAAGAAATACAAGAGGAGGTAGTAGGCTCTTTCATCCAGTATCCCTTGAAGCTGGCATGGGCTATTACCATTCACAAGAGTCAGGGCCTAACCTTTGAGAAGGCTATTATTGATGCCAATGCAGCATTTGCCCATGGTCAGGTTTATGTTGCACTGAGCCGCTGTAAGACCATTGACGGGTTGGTACTTGGTTCAAAATTAACAGCAAGGAGTATCATCAGTGACACCACTGTCCGGAATTTTTCAAGTGATGTATCGAAGAACCAGCCTGGCGGAGATGAACTTGAAAGATCAAAATATGAATATCAGAAGGAGCTATTACACGAATTGTTTGATTTTAGTCCGACTGTGAGACAGTTGTCATATTGCTTGAAGTTGTATGGCGAAAATGCGGGCAGTTTATATGAGGGTTTAAAGGATGAACTGGAACAGGTAATAAGAGCTGTAAATGCTGATTTACTTACTGTTTCAGAGAAATTCAAACCTCAAATCAACAGGATGTTGGAGACTGAACCTGACTCAGAAAAAAATCAACAGCTACAGGAGCGAATAATAAAGGCCGGTAAGTATTATACCGAAAAAATAAACACTGGAATATTACCTGTTTTAGAGGGTATAAATGTTGAGTGTGATAACAGGAGCCTGAAAAAGAATATTGTCAAAGCAATGGAGAAGGTTAAAGCTGACCTCTTGATAAAACACGCTTGCTTTGATAAGTGTCATAAAGGATTTAATGTGAAAGACTTTTTGGATACCCGGGCAAAGGCTTCAATTGAAAAGCCTAATAATAAGCAGCAGGAGCCAAACGTGAGCAAAAAAGAATCTACGTCAAAAGCCATCAGTCACCCTGAACTGTTTGAGGATATCAAAGGATGGAGGATTCGAAAAGCTGAAGAATTTGATCAGCCGGCATTTTTTGTATTACATCAGAAATGCCTTATACAAATTGTTGAAAAACTACCTGCAACACTAGAGGAATTACGGAGCATAAAAGGAATTGGAAAGCAAAAAGTAAAAGCCTTCGGTAACGAAATTATTGAGATTATAGACCAATATTGCATGAGAAAGGGAATTGAAAGGGACAAACCTGTCAGGCTGGTATAGATTGTGTTTGGGGATGATTACGAAGATTGTTAATGATTAGTAGTTTTTCTGTTATTAACGTGTATTTATAATTAAATTAACATGAATTTATGACCATAAGCCTGACAAATTATGATATTATTATTAGGTATTATTTTAAAGAGAGAAGGTGAAAAATGGATATATTTGGTGTTTTGGAACTTATAGGGGGTTTGGCACTGTTCCTATTTGGTATGAGTTTGATGGGGACGGGACTGGAAAAAAGCGCAGGCAATAAACTCAAGTCTTTTCTTGAACGTTTGACATCAAATAAGCTGAACGGTTTTGGTCTGGGAATAGGAGTGACTGCCATTATACAAAGCTCTTCGGCAACGACTGTCATGGTGGTCGGGTTTGTCAATTCAGGAATTATGACTTTAAAACAGGCAATTCATGTTATTATGGGTGCAAATGTTGGAACTACGGTAACTGCATGGATTTTGAGCCTGGCTGGTATTGAAGGGGATAATTTTTTTATCAATTTGCTGAAACCATCGTCGTTTACACCGATTATTGCACTAATTGGCATAATTTTTTACATGTTTATTAAAAATGAGAAGAAAAAAGACATCGGTTTGATTATGCTGGGATTTGCTACATTGATATACGGAATGGAATCGATGTCGGCGGCAGTTAAACCACTTGGGCAGATAGAAGAATTCCGCAATATTCTGCTGATGTTCTCAAATCCGATTCTCGGAGTATTGCTCGGGGCTATTGTTACTGGTATTATACAAAGTTCATCTGCATCTGTAGGTATTCTGCAGGCTTTGTCTGCTACCGGACAAGTGACTGTCGGGACAACAATTCCTATTATTATGGGCCAAAATATCGGTACCACAGTTACTGCATTGATTTCTTCGGTAGGGACAAACAAAAATGCACGTCGTGCAGCAATTGTACATTTATATTTTAATTTAATAGGCACAATAGTATTCCTTGCTATATATGCTGGTCTCAGAATGTTTTTTGAATTATCTATTCTGAATCAGACGGCTAATCACTTATCAATTGCTATTTTCCACACTATATTTAATATCGTATGTACGGCAATTCTGCTGCCTTTCAGTGGACAACTTGAGAAACTCGCATATAAGACTATTAAAGAAGGCGATGTACAGGACAAGCACTTGCTGCTTGACACACGTTTATTTTCAACCCCGGCTATTGCCATCAGTCAAAGCAGAACAATTGCAAAGGAGATGGCGGGTATTTCTTTGAATGCAATCAGGAAGGCGTTGGCTCTGGTTTGCAACTATGATGATAAAAAAGCTGAAGAGATAAAAGATATGGAGGAACAGACTGATATTTTTGAAGACTCCCTTGGTACATATCTTGTACAGCTTTCCAGCCATAATTTATCTGTAAGTGACAATACTGAAGCTGCTTTGCTGCTGTATCTGATAGGAGAGTTCGAGCGGATTACAGACTACACTATGGACATAGTATCTTCAGCAAGGGAAATGGACGAAAAGAAACTGTGCTTTTCAGAATATGCAATGGAAGAGCTTAGGGTTATGATGTCAGCTGTAGAGGAAATTGTTGAAATTGCAATTGCTTCCTTCCGAGACAACAATATTTCAATGGCAGCAAAAGTTGATCCGCTTGAGGAAGTAATCGATTCTTTGAAGAGTGAGATAAAAAAGAGACACATAACACGTTTGCAGAGAAATGAATGCACTATTGAACTGGGCTTTGTGTTTTCCGACTTATTAACAGTACTTGAACGGATTTCTGATCATTGTTCCAATATCGCCGGTGCGATAATCGAATTGTCTCATGACAGAATGGACATGCACAGCTACCTGTATAAGGTCAAACATGAGTCTGATAGTGAATTTATGAGACAATTCAAGAAATATTCGAAGCAATATTCTATTGAAGAATATTCAACTGGCAAACAGAGCTGATTCTTGATGGTGAGGTAAACATATTAATAGTTATTGATACCTCGGGACATCGAGTCCCTCGCCTTTTGCCTGATTTCCCTCCGGGAAATGGCGCATAATAAAAAAAGCCCGGGAATATAACCTTCCGGGCTTTTTTATATTTAATTATTATAGAAATTCAATGACTTTATTCCTTACCGTCCCAACAATACGTGCATACATTTTCACAGGGCAAATCAATTGCACCCAGCATATCATTTAATTTTTGATATTTTAGTGTTGTAAAGTTCAAACGTTTTCTAATCCAGTCAACCATACAACTGTACTTTTCCGTATCGGAGTTACTATATTCATTTAGGGATGACGGTTCTTTACCTTCTAGATCCCTGATGGCCTGTCTCGCAACCAGATCCATCTCGGAATTTGACCTTGAAAAATTCAGGTATTTGCAGCCGTAAAGTAAGGGAGGACATGCGGGTCTTATATGAACTTCTTTTGCATCGCAGTTGTAAAGCAGTTCAGTAGTTTCGCGCATTTGAGTACCCCTGACAATTGAGTCGTCACAAAATAAAAGCTTTTTTCCTTTAACCAGATCAGTGATCGGTATAAGCTTCATCTTCGCGACAAGGCTTC
>Ga0123335_1006955_pt1 | contig 12895 bp, 12 predicted proteins | sample BiotimSIPDNA_2_FD_89707 | JGI IMG/M metagenome (GOLD analysis project Ga0123335, IMG submission 89707) | Anaerobic biogas reactor microbial communites from Washington, USA - Biogas_R2 time_0 SIP DNA | ecosystem: Engineered > Bioreactor > Anaerobic > Unclassified | place: Washington, USA... | reverse complement strand
TACTGATACCCGCTGGAATGAAAAACAGCCATGTCCCTCACCTGACGGTAAGAATGTGATGTTTATTAGCGACCGTAATGGAATTGACAACATATACATAGCCTCTCTGGACTCGATAGATAAGGCCAGGCCGCTTACAGATTATGTCGGCGGATGCTCTAATCCTGACTGGTCAAGGGATGGCGGCTCTATGGTTTTCTCATTATTTCAGCAACAGGGATGGGATATCTGGTCGATAGAAAAACCTCTGAGCAAACTCCTGAAGGATACGCTTTTATTGACGCAATTCATGGAATCAACTGTTCACTCAAGGGCTTTATTTACAGAAGTTAAATTGAAAGCGGACAGTTCAAAAAGCGGCATATCTGAACAGGCTCCAGAAGACACTCTGACAGACAGCTTAAAAACAGAAGTTGAAAAAGCATCGCCTGACTCCGTTCCGTTAATCATTCCAGATACTTCCGATACCGGTATATCCGCAATAAAAGCATCTACTGTCGCTTCAGATTCTATATACACTATAGATTCATCAGATACATCGGATCCTCTGGTTCATATTTCCGAACCTGAAGTCATGAGCCCGGACAGCTCATCGGCCAGAAACGACTCTTCACAGATTGATACAGCATCGATCAGCAAGGAGCTTTCTTCAGCGGAAGAGAACACTGCAGAAGAAACAAAAACTATTTCCGACAGCAGTCACCCGGCAGTTTCCTCCAACCCGTCTTCCCCTTACCGCCTTAAGTTCACACCTGATTTAGTTACCTTCGGCCTGGGGATCAGCACCTATTACAGTCCGGCGGGTCAGTGGCTTATGGCTTTCAGCGACATGATGGGCGATCACCGGATAACAGTAGCCGGAGATATCCAGGGGAGCTTTCAGGATTACCTTCATCTGTTTGCGTCTTATTTTTACCTGCAAAAGAGACTTGATATCGGTGCCGGAGCATACTACAGTAAAGACTACAGCAGCGCAAGTATTTTCGGGGATCGACTTTACCACGATACTGAAGCCGGCGGTTTTGTAATGGCACAGTACCCCTTCTCAATTTCATCGAGACTTGATCTTGAGATTTTCGCCCGCAACATAAAACGCAGGCCTGTGGGATTTTCCGGCCCGACAATCAATACAAGTGCTTTACTGCCAACACTTTCATATGTATATGACAACATTCTCTGGGGTATCACCGGGCCCCTTACAGGCGTGAGAGCCGCTGGGTCGCTGGTGGTTTCTCCTCCGCTGAATTTTGTAGATGATCCGTTTATTTCCGCAGATGCCGATATACGGATGTATCTGCATCTGGCAAAAAGGTTTGTATGGGCAAACCGCCTCTTTTTAGGAGCAAGCGTGGGCATGGCCGGGGAGTCTTCGGCAAAGCGGTATATGCTTGGGGGGAACGAGAACTGGCTCCTTTACAGAATAAACATCGATGAGTACGAAAGAAATCTGCCGGGTGCGTTTTATTCCAATTTTGTGACTCCGTTCCGGGGGTGGAACTACATAGATATTTCCGGAACAAAGATAGCGGTTCTCAACTCGGAATTCCGGTTCCCCTTCATAAGAGAAATTTCACTTGTCTGGCCTTTGCCGATTCAAATCCGCTATATAAACGGAGCAGTATTTACTGACATTGGAAATGCCTGGGATACGGAGGATCAGATCAAGGGACTTCCCTTTCCGGATAAGATTTACGGGGGATTCGGTTTTGGACTCCGGGCCAATCTTGGAATTTTCATACTGCGTTTTGACAGAGGGTGGCCGACGGACTTTAGAAAGGATATCGGCACTCCGGTCAACTATTTTTCACTGGGAACAGAATTTTGACCAGTCTTGCATAAAGTGAAATGAGCCCTGTTTTCAGGGCCTTTTGTTTTAAAGCAGATTTTCCAGAAACTACTCCCATTCTATAGTGGCCGGCGGTTTATGTGTAATATCATAGAATATATCGCCGATTCCCTTTATAGATGAGGCCCTTTCCACAATAGCATCCAGTGTATCCTTTCGCAGAGGCGTAAACCTGGCAGTCATAGCCTCCTGCGATACTATCGGCCTCAGTACGATGCATTCATCGCCGGCCTCATTTACAAGTGGAAGCAGCACAACCGGCATCTGCCATACCAAACCATATTCTCCGGATTTATAGAGCTGCTCTGTTACGATATAATCTGCGGCTCGGAGTTTCTCGAGCCGCTCGCGGGTGATAAAGGCAGAGATAAGCCTGTACTGGAGAGATTTGCCTGTCTTGATCCCGTATACGACCCGATTTACAGATCTTATTGAATTTGTAATGTTTGTAGAAATGTCCTCAAGAATTTTCCAATCGCATTTACCTGTAATAAGTGCGGGATGCGCATACGATCTTTCATCACCCTGAACTCCCACACACCTGACTGGAAGTACCGAGGCGCTGTAGTTTTTACTCTCTGCAAGTTTCTGAAGACAAGAAGAAACCTCAGCAGGTATAAGCTCCTCTTTACCATCAGAACAAAGCACCCTTACTCCTAGCCCGGGACCCGGGAACGGATGTCTCCAGACAAGTTTTCCGGGGAGCCCGAGTTTCTCACCCAATTCTCTCACTTCATCTTTATAGAGCTGAGAAAGCGGCTCTATTACCCGTCCCAGCCTGATGAGTTCAAGAATGAGATCAACACGGTTGTGGTGGGTTTTAATAAGGTCGGCGTGTTTAGTCCCGGCACTTTCTATTGTGTCAGGGTAGATGGTTCCCTGTGCCAGAATCCACTCATCAGCATTAAGCCCGAATTCTTCAAACGCCTTTTCCTTGGCAGTAAGAAACATATTTCCAATAATGGTGCGTTTTTTCTCAGGATCAGTTACCCCTTCCAGTGCTTTAAGGAAATCCCCTGATGCATCTATTACCTTTAGATTATCGAAACCATTTTCACGCATATATTCAATTACAGCACTGGACTCGCCTTGACGCATCAAGCCGTTATCAATATGAAGTCCTAGCACCTTTGAACTACCCAGGGCTTTATTAAGCAATGTAAATGCGACTGATGAATCGACCCCTCCGGAGACAAGAAGGAAGACTTTTCGATCACCGCATATGCTACGGATAGTTCCGGCGATTTCCTCAAAAAAAGTATTACTGTTCCAGTCCCGTTTACAACCACAAATATCGATGAAATTGCTCAGGATCTTCATACCATTGATGCTGTCTGTCACCTCCGGATGAAACTGAAGGCCGTAAAAATTTCTGCTGTGATCTGCGACCGCAGCATGGGTGCAGTCCTGTGTAGAGGCAATCGTAACAAACCCTTCGGGAATCTTTTCCACTGCATCACCATGGCTCATCCATACCTGCTCGGTACCCTGCAGTCCGTCTAAAAGAGGTGATTTAGCGGAAAGACTGATCATTGCCCGCCCATACTCCCTTTTTTCTCCTTTGCATACAGCTCCACCGAGCTTTGTGGCAAGGAGCTGATGCCCATAGCAGAGTCCAAGTACCGGCAGTTTTAAATCCAGCAGCCCGGAATCGAATTCCGGGCTCTGCTTATCAAGCACACTGAAAGGCGATCCGGAAAGAATAATTCCTTTGTAAGTGGCAAGCCGGGAAGCAGCAATATCACTTGACACAATCTCCGAATAGACTCCAAGTCTTCTAATCCGGTTTGCAATCAGATGAGCGTACTGACCGCCGAAATCAAGCACCGCAATTTTTTCCATCATTTATCCTTAAAAATGTTGCTGTTTTGCAGAGTAGAAAAATTACTTTCTATATTTTGTGGCACCCAATCTGAACAAAAAGGAACGCAGTGATGAACGGTAAAAATTTCCGTAAACCATTCGGCAACTTTTTTATCAAGAAATCTCTTCAGTTGAGGATTACAATCCAGATCTTTTTTGTTTTCCTCATTTGTGTTCTGGCCACCACCGGATCGTTTACGCATATCTATAACTCCAAATCCAAACAGGGTAACTTTTATTATATGAGCAATAACATAACGGAAGATCTTCAGCTAAAGAGCATCCTGGGGATAGTTCTGCCTCCGGTAATTGCCGCAGAGCTTGTGGCCGTGCTTTTTGCATTCGGGATCGGCCTCTTTTCTTCAAGAAAAATTGCTGTACCTGTTTACAAAATTGAGAAATGGGCTACAAGACTTCAAAACGGCAAGCTTAACACAACACTTACATTTCGTGAAGAAGACAGGTTGTCGGAATTGACAGTTCAGTGCAATGCCGCTGTGGATTATTACAGGCAGATACTCGGTGAAATAAAAGCTCATACAGAAAACATATCCCAAAATTCTGCTCAACCGCAAACAGTGCTCCAGCACAGCACCCGAATCAAAGAAATTTTTAACCAAATCGAGTTATAACACTTCAGATTCCAATTTCTGAGAGCTTCTCAAAAAGCGATTTGGCATCTTTTCCAAGTTTTTCAGGCGTCTTTACATGCACATGCACCATCTGGTCACCATGTTCTCTACTGTGAAGAGCCGGCAGGCCTTTACCCTTCAGCCTGAAAATTTTTTCCGATTGAGTTCCCGGTGGTATCTTTAAATTGACTCTGCCGTCGATTGTAGGAACCGTTTTATTAACACCCAGCGCCGCTTCCGAAAAAGAGATATCAAGGTCAGAGACCAGATCGATCCCGTGGCGTTTGAAGACTTCATGTGACTTTTCCTGAATGACAACTATCAGATCCCCCGCCGGACCATTGTTGCGGCCCGCATCACCCATCTCCGGCACACTGATATAATTTCCTTCCGAAACTCCTGCAGGAATATCAACCGAGACAGTTTTCTCAGAAGATTCTACACCGGAGCCACTGCAAGCCTGACATGCATCAGCAAGCACATATCCCTGGCCCTGACAGGTCGGACATACACTCTCCTGAATCACCTGCCCGAAAAAAGAGCTGGCCACATGACGCACCCGTCCGGTCCCGTTACACTTTGGACAGGTATTTCGTTTTCCGCTCTTTGAGCCGCTTCCACCGCATGTTGAACAGCGGTCTTTACGGCGTACCTTTAAAGTTTTCTTTACTCCTGTTGCAATCTCCTCAAGAGTCAATGGGAGTCTTATCTGAAGGTCGCTTCCGCGAAAGCCACCTGAAGCACTGCTTCGGCGCCCTCTGCCTCCTCCCATTCCAAAAAGGTCTGAAAACACTGAATCACCACCAAAGTCATTCATGAAAGCACGAAGGGCATCAGAAATATCAAACCCGCCAAACCCGCCGCCGCCAAAGCCTCCGAACCCGCCATAGCCGCCACCACCGCCAGCCTGAAATGCTGCATGCCCGAACTGATCGTACTGAGAACGCTTAGTCTGGTCCTTAAGCACCTCATAGGCTTCAGTTGCCTCTCTGAATTTTTCTTCAGCAGACTTATCCCCCGGGTTCTTATCAGGATGATATTTAACGGCCAGCTTACGGTATGCCTTCTTTATTTCATCCTCACTGGCATTGCGTGGAACACCAAGTACTTCGTAATAATCAGCTTTGGTAGCCATAATCTTCAGTTCTTAAAACTCCATTCTGTTTAAAGGCAGCTTCAGTTTTTTTTCTGAGCCGGACTTCCACTTGACACAATAACCTTGGCATGCTTGAAGACTCTGCCATTAAGTCGATATCCCTTTTCGTAAATTTCAGCAATGCTGTCTTCAGGTATTTTCTCATTTGGCACTTTCATCATGGCATCATGAAGCTGCGGATCAAAAGTATCTCCTACCTCTGCAAAAGATTCAAGCCCGTTTTTTGTCAAGATAGAGTCAAATTTGGCATAAATAAGCTTCATTCCATCTACAACACCAGTACAGCCATCGCCTGACTCACTGCTTCTGAGTGCACGTTCAAAAGTTTCCCTGACCTCAACCATCTCGCCTATAACCTTCTCGTTAGCCGTTTCAACAAGCCTTTCATAATCCCTGCTCACACGCTTTTTGAAGTTGTCGAATTCAGCCATCAGGCGAAGATAGCGCTCGCTCATCTGATCAAGCTGCTGCTTCAGGTCTTCTGCAGCATCAACAGTTGCCTGTTCTTCAGCATCGGCACCTTGTGCCTCTTTTACCTCATTTTTAATCTCATCACCTTTTTCAGAAAGTGATTCTTTATTTTCTTTTTCATCTGCCATAGGATAAACCCCTTTTTGCGAACACTCACGTTGCAGTAAAATACATAACGGAGAGCCGTTATGAATGCAATTCTCCCAGTACTTTTGCCGTATACTCTACGGTCGGAACCAGATATGGGTATAACATCCGCTTGGGTCCAATTACACCCAGACTTCCTACCATGCTTCCAACCCTGTAACCGGTTTTTATTATGCTGAAAGACTGAAGCTGGTCCTGACGGTTTTCTTCTCCAATCGATATAAATACCCGGCCCTCACTTTCAGGCGTTTCAAACAGGTGAACAAGAAGACTTTCTTCTTCGAGAATCTCTATAACCGCTCCCACACGTTCCCTGTTGAAAAATTCGGGTTGGATAAGAACATTTGTTTTTCCTTCCGCAAACACCATCTCGGCCTCATCGCTATGCACCAGTTTCTGTATAGAGGGGACTAGAAGACGGATAATACCCAGTTCCAGTTCAGAGACATCACTGAAAGTACCATCATCATCACAGGTCATCTGCTCAAGAGGTTTACCCGAAAACTTTGCGGAAATGATCCGGCACGCAAGCTCAAGCCTCTCATGTGAAACCCCAGTTTTAAATTCGACCACAACAGTCTTTACAAAACCGGATTCCAGAGCAACATTGAGCACATAACGGCCCGGTTCAATTTCAAAGAGATAAAGCTGTTTGAGGATCCCTTTACTTATGCGTGGGGCAAGTATAACCCCCAGCTGATTTGTAGCACGACTGAGCGCTTTAGATGCAGCTTCCAGAAGCAGATGGAGATCGGATTTGTCAACAGCAACCATGGTGTTTCTGATAAGATCCTTTGTTCCCTCAGAAATCTCCGTATACTTCATTATTCTGTCAACATAATAGCGATAACCCTTGTCAGTGGGGACTCTGCCTGCCGATGTGTGCGGCTGAGCTATAAACCCCTTCTCCTCAAGATCGTACATGACATTTCTGATCGAAGCGGGAGAAAGGTCAAAACCCTTCTGTTTTGAGAGGTATCTTGAACCGGTCGGAGCAGCACTCAGAATAAAATTCCTGACTACAGCATCGAGTACCAGATGTTCTCTTTCGGTCAACTCTTCACGTTCCATACGCTTCTTTAAAAATACTCCTGAAAATATGGAACGCCACAGGGGACAAGCCCCCATGGCATCACCTGATAAACACTATAAAAGATAGTACGGGGTACCAAAACGGATATTACATCATATCCATTCCGCCCATACCACCCATTCCACCCATTCCGCCCATACCGCCCATTCCACCATGGGCACCAGGCATCTCTTTTTCCTCTCTGGGTTTCTCTGCAATCGCACACTCGGTTGTCAGTACAAGACCGGCTATGCTCGAAGCATTCTCAAGAGCTGTGCGGGTTACTTTTGTAGGATCAATGACTCCGGCTTCCATAAGGTCCTCATATGTATTGGAGTAAGCATTGAATCCGTATGCACCCTTGCCCTTTTTGACTTCGTTGCACACAACCGATGACTCCAGACCTGCGTTTGTAACAATCATTCGCAGTGGTTCTTCAATAGCACGCCTGATAATGTCGAGTCCGACTTTTTCGTCACCCTCAAGCTTTAAATTGTCAAGAACTTTCGATGCTCTGATCAGGGCCACACCGCCTCCGGCGACAATACCCTCTTCAACAGCAGCACGTGTTGCATGGAGCGCATCTTCAACACGGGCCTTCTTTTCTTTCATTTCTGTTTCGGTTGCAGCCCCGATATTTACAACAGCGACACCGCCGGCCAGCTTTGCAAGACGTTCCTGAAGTTTCTCACGATCATAATCGGACGTTGTCTCTTCAATCTGCCTGCGGATTTGAGAGATTCTTCCCTTTATATCTGCGCCATTTCCGGCACCCTCAACAATTGTTGAGTTTTCTTTGTCAATAACAACCCGTTTTGCCGTCCCCAGAGAATCAACTGTCGTATTCTCCAGTTTAAAACCGGCATCTTCGGAAATGACAATACCACCTGTAAGTACTGCGATATCCTCCAGCATGGCCTTTCTGCGATCACCGAAACCGGGTGCCTTGACAGCTGCTATTTTAAGCGTTCCACGAAGCTTGTTCACCACCAGAGTTGCAAGCGCCTCTCCTTCAACTTCTTCGGCAATTATCAGAAGCGCCCTGCCGCTCTGAGCAACTTTTTCCAGCAACGGAAGCAGATCACGCATGACACTTATCTTTTTGTCATAGATAAGAATCTGTGGATTATCAAGAACACACTCCATAGTGTCGGGATTGGTGACAAAATATGGAGAGAGATACCCACGGTCAAACTGCATCCCTTCTACTACATCAAGACTGGTCTCAATACCCTTGGCCTCTTCAACCGTTATTACACCGTCTTTTCCCACCTTCTCCATCGCATCGGCAATGAGGTTGCCGATTTCAGTGTCGTTATTTGCGGAAATTGTAGCCACCTGGGCAATTTCCTTTTTACCGGAGATAGGTTTTGAATCTTTCTGAAGCTGCTCAACGATAGCTTTGACACATTTGTCAATTCCACGCTTAAGAGCCATAGCATCTGCACCTGCAGTGACATTTTTGACTCCCAGACGAGCTATAACCTGAGCCAGAACTGTTGCTGTTGTTGTCCCGTCACCCGCAACATCTGATGTCTTGGATGCCACCTCTTTTACCATCTGTGCACCCATATTCTCAAACTTGTCCTCAAGCTCAACCTCTTTTGCTACGGTCACACCATCTTTAGTGACCGTGGGTGAGCCAAAGCTTTTATCAAGCACAACGTTGCGACCACGGGGTCCCAGAGTAACTTTAACAGAATTTGCCAGCGTGTCAATTCCCTTGAGGAGCTTGTCACGAGCGGCTATATCAAATGCCAGTTGTTTACCTGCCATAAATTAAATCCTCCATTGCTGATTGTTAAACTATTGCAAGAACATCACTTTCTTTCATAATGAGATAATCTTCACCTTCTATAGAAATCTCGGTACCGGAATACTTTCCGTAAAGAACTACATCACCCTTTTTCAGGCTCATTTCCAGCTTCTGTCCGCTCTCTGCCACTTTTCCCGGGCCAACGGCTACAATTTCACCCTTTATCGGCTTCTCTTTTGCTGCATCGGGAATTATTATTCCCCCGGCAGTCTTCTGCTCCGATTCCAAAGGACGAATAATAACTCTGTCCGCCAAAGGTTTTACATTCATTCACTCCTCCCTTCAAAAAATACTGGTTATCGATCTTACTGTTAGCACTCCATTTATCTGAGTGCTAATAAATTAATGAGCCTCGGAATGCTTGTCAATACTTTTTTATGGATTTGAGCCCCTTTCAATGATATACTGAAGAATAAACAAGGAGTGGCTTCAGGTACAAACAGGCGCATATATTCGCCAGCAAAAAACAGACCGCTTATGCCAGGCTTTAAAACCAACCTCAAAATCAGACTCTCACCTTCTGAACTTCAGATTATTAAGAAAGTTTCCATAATCTCTATAAGTGCCTGCATTTTTTTAATCGCCGCCTCATGGGGCTACCACGCTCTTAAAATCAGGCTTAAGGCATCTGCTGAAGCATCCTCAAAGCAGAAAGTGTACGAGCTGCTTCCTATCGACCTGGAGGCCCACCTTCTAACTGCTCAGCGTTATCTGCGAAGCGGAAATCCGGAAAAGGCAATTCCACATCTTCAGCGGATCATACCACTGAAAAAGTATGACTTTGAAGTGCGCAAAACACTGGCTGATGCATATCTGGAAGCTGGTTATTTCCAGGAGGCACTCCAGCAATACACTTTTCTTATCGAACAGCAGCCCCCCGAGAGCCTGGCTGCAGAGGTCTGCGCGCGCAGAGGCATTTCTCTTTATTATTCCGGAAATCTGGAACAGAGCGCAACCAGTCTCACAGAATGCCTGTCCCGCTACCCTGGATCGGCCGAAGCGGCCTGTTTCATGGGACAAATTGAAGCATCAATCAATCCGCAATCACCAAAAATTTTGGAATATCTTGAGAATGCGTTGAAATACGATTCATCGTACGTAGAAGCATGGTACCAGCTCTCCCGCTATCACATGCAGTTAAACGATTATCTAAAGGCAAGGGTATTGCTGGTCCATGCCCTGGAGCTGGACCCGCTGCATGCAAAGAGCCATTCAAGACTCGGGATGATTTACTACTATATGTCTATGCCGGACCTCTCCAGAGCATCTTACCAGACTGCACTGGCAATAAACCCCGAAGATTTCAATACCCGCTACAACCTTGGCGAACTCTATTATTGCCTGACCGCAGACACAGCCCTTGCTCTGGAAGAATACAAAAAGGCGGTCTCTCAACACCCGGGACATGTTGAAGCCAATTTCAAGATTGGAATGATCTGCCTCAGAAATGGCATGCTGAAAGAAGCTGTCAGGTATTTTGAACAGGCCGTCAAATATGACCAGAATAATATCCGCATACTCCTGCAGCTGGCTGTAGCCTTTGAGAAACTTGAGCTTATTGACAGAGCAATAGAGACCTATCGCAGGATCCTTGCCATTGATAATCTCAACAGTATTGCAAAACAGAAAATACGCCTGCTGATCGAGTCCAGATAAGATCTTTACCAGGTTGCCGGCCACGGAGCCGATTGATATGTATAATCCTTAACGTGGCTCTTTTCATGGAGTTATAAAAAAAGTTCTTGATTTTACCGAGTAGTAATTATATTCTAAAAATAGCCCGAACCCAGAATAGTTTCCGGCAAGGGTCCAATTAAGCCCTTAACAAAAAACTTTATCTACGCTTTCCAGCGCGGCTGAACGGCGGGGGATTAAATGGGAAATATTACAAAAAAAGATCTTGTTGAAAGAATCTCCGAACGCACAGGCCTGACTCAGGTAGATACCAAAATAGTATTGGAAAGCTTCCTGGAATCAGTATCCAAAGCACTTCAAAACGGCAACAATATTGAAATCAGAGGCTTTGGAAGATTTAAGGTGAAGCAGAAAAAGGCCCGCACGGCTCGTAATCCACGCACAAATCAATATATTGAAGTGGAAGCCGGGTTCAAACCGGTTTTTGAAGCATCAAAAGAACTGAGGAAAAGAATTAACGACTCTCTCTGGATAGAGCCTGTCGAGCAGAAATAATCTTATTTGACTGAGTCCTCAGGCCATAAAGAAATAGCGGCATTCTTTAAATCAGCATACCAGGAACGAACCTCTTCAGGGCTGACACCCAGTCTTTCAGCAACTTTGTTCACAGGTTCACCACATTCGACTTTTACAACCGCGTCCCAGCGGGCTTTTGCCGGGATTTTCTTCTCTTTCACATTTTTCTCTACAGCTACGGACTCTCCCGCCACAGCCGCTTCGACGGTGTGACCTTTCCTGATATCTGAAATGATCTGATCCAGCTTTTTATCAAGCGATTCCGATTCATTATACCCGGTAGCAGCATAACAGATTTTACCAAACTGGTCTATAACAAAGAGTGCCGGGAGTGATTTGACACCATACCGCTCAGCTGTTTTCTGGTAAGGATCCAGAAGCACAGGGATGTCAAATCCATTCTCTTTAACAAAAGGAGAGACAATCGAGGCACCTTCTTTATCGATGCTGATACAGAAAACCTTTATGCTGTCATTACGGTGCTTTTCTGCAAATTTGACAAGCTCAGGAATCTCTTTTTGGCAAGGTTTGCAGTAAGTCGCCCAGAAGCTCAGAATAACCATGTGCCTTACATTGTTAATATGCGGTTTTAAAAGAGTATCGCCGCAGAAGACCCGAAGACTGACACGGTCGCCATCAAGAGATGGAAGTGAGAAGGTCGGGGCAGCAGAACCGGCAGGAAGCAGTTTCGATTCCTCGGCAATCAAGCTGACACAGAAGAGAATAGTTGACAAAAGTACTAATTTTACCTTCACCTGTGTGCGGTCCTTTCTGATTTTTCAGGATCCCAGCTGCTCTGAGCGCCTGGTAGCAGCAACAACTGCGGAAATAACAGCATGTTTGAAAGCATTCTCCTCCAGCGCCATCAGCCCACTCGCTGTTGTACCGGCAGGAGACATAACTTTCGATTTAAGAACCGAAGGGTTCTCACCTGTCTTGGTAATCATCTCAGCAGATCCGACAAGAGTCTGCAGTGCACATTCCCGGGCGATCTGGTATGGAAGCCCAGCAGTAACTCCCCCCTCAATCAGTGCTTCAATAAAGAGGAAAACATAAGCTGGTCCGCTTCCGGACAAACCAGTTACGGCATTAAGCATTTTTTCGGGAACCTGAAGAATTTTACCGCATGCAGTAAAGATCTCCTCTACGATGCGGGAATCGTCAGAACAGCAGTTTTCACTCAGCGCATAAGCACTCATTCCCGCACCGACAAGCGCCGGGGTGTTTGGCATAACCCTGCAGATCCTGGCCCCTGCAGGTAAAATTTTATGAAGGGATGAAATACTTACACCGGCAGCAATAGAAATATAGAGAGGCTTAACGCGTTTCTTTTCGTCAATTGAGGAAAAAATCTCAGATGCAGAGACAATATCAGATGGCTTGACTGCAATGATCACCGCGGAAGGTGTTCTTTCTTCAGTAAACCATTCTGCAGGCTGGGAAATCTCTGCCGCAGACTGCAGCGTTTTGCAGGCATTATGGTTTTGATCAAAAGCCATGATTGCTACTGCGTTTCCGTATTTTACAAGCAAGGCGTCAATAAGTGCCCTGCCCATATTGCCGGTACCGACCACCCCGACTCTCATATACCCTCCAGTATCAGAACTTTTCCTCAGCTTTTCATTGCGTCAAGGAATTCCCTGTTTGTCTTGGTGCCGCTGATCTTCTCATTAAGGAATTC
>Ga0123335_1006954_pt1 | contig 12900 bp, 10 predicted proteins | sample BiotimSIPDNA_2_FD_89707 | JGI IMG/M metagenome (GOLD analysis project Ga0123335, IMG submission 89707) | Anaerobic biogas reactor microbial communites from Washington, USA - Biogas_R2 time_0 SIP DNA | ecosystem: Engineered > Bioreactor > Anaerobic > Unclassified | place: Washington, USA... | reverse complement strand
TCGGGGTGTAGCTCAGTTTGGTATGAGTGCTTGCTTGGGGTGCAAGAGGTCGCAGGTTCAACTCCTGTCACTCCGACCACAGGAAGATATGATGAAGTCCTTGAAACTTAAGTGTTTCAGGGATTTTTTCTTTTAGGTGAAAAGAAAGCTATTTGGTAATAACTGGTGTTTCGTTGCGTTATTTATCATAAAATATTGTGTAGTATCTTGTATTTTAGTGTAAAAAGTGGTGTATAAAAAATGTGTCTAGAACTTGCTAATATCAAGTATTAGAAGATTGCGTATTTCGGTTTATCCGATTCCGGAATTATCCGGACACTAAACCGGAAAATCCGGACACCTTGTCTGTTGATTTGATTTTATGATAATACACCACTTTTTTCAATACCATTTATTGTTTTCACTACAATAACTTCTCTCATGGATTTTTTTGAATCAAGAGGCAGGATATATGAGTTGTGCATTACTCTATCCATAATGGCATCTGCTATTGTAGGATCAGGAAACAAGTCATACCACTTGGTGTGAGCTATTGGTGCTTGATGAGGTTGGGTATATACCTTTCGAACAAGTAGGATCAGAACTGCTGTTTAATGTTATAGCTGACTGCTATGAAAGTCAGAGTATAATTGTTACAACTAACCTAGAGTTTGGTCAGTGGTCATCTGTATTTGGAGATACAAAGCTTACTTCGGCTTTAGTAGATAGACTTGTACATCATGCCCACATTATTTCCTTTACAGGAGATAGCAATAGGCTTACAGAGGCTATGGAAAGAATGAATGGTTAAATTTTTTTAGGCAAGTGTCTTATGCACAAATATGAAGCATTTTTATGCACTTTTTACTTGCAAAAAACATTTAGAATACCATAATTGCAAGTCATTATTCACGATTAACCCCCATCAAAAAGCGTTTAAGGAAATATTCTACATAAAGAATTAAATACCCTTTTTTTATGTGTTTTCACAAGAAAAAGACCAGCCATATCAGCCAGTCTTATTTCTCATAGGTCTAAAGTTCTATACAAACCACATAAAATTACGATTTTGTTTTTATAGTTCTGAATAAAATCTACTTTTTATCTTAGTATTTTACAAATGATTATATTGTCATAAAAAGAAACTTTTTATTCCTTCAATAGGAATTCTTTTTTTTATTTTGTAAACTAGTATGGTATAATGTGGTTGATAAATTCAGAGAAATAAAGGTGATTCTATGGAACAATTTAAATTGGGTCTTACACATGATGAAATAACATTACTAAAATCAGTAATTGAGTGGGCAGAGAAAAAATCCACAAATGAATCTAATAGAATAATATTAGGCGCTATCAAAAATAAAATAAATCGAAGACTTCAATATAAAGATAATTTTTTATATTTAGATGGGTTATCCGAACAAACTAAACAGTTTTTCTTTGAATTTATGGATCAATACAATATTAATTTATACCATTCAATAAGTGCAGTTGTGCAACAGAAAAGTTATGACTCTTTAGATAAATGTGTTGAAAACTATTATCAAAAATATAAAGATAAAAGACCTTTATTGCAGGACAAAAGAAATGAATTAAAGGAATTGATCAATCATGTTTGTAAACGTATAGGTGTTTCAATCAATGAAAAGTAATAAACTATATAACTGTAAAACTACATTTTATACCCTTGTCGATCAAGAATAATAAAATGGTGTAGAAAAAATTATGATCTTACAGTAAGTAATGTTTTGAGGATTTTTCCTACGCTTGGGGTACAAGAGGTTGCAGGTTCAACTCCTGTCACTTCGACCAGTAAAATTATAATTTTTAATGGTTTCATGAAATTTTGGTATTTAAAAACAAAAGATATTATAGAATATATAACATTAACAGACCTGAATATTGAAAAAGTTTATATATAGTATCTTAAATAAGCAATTATCAAGACAGGCTTGTCACAGAATTCTATACTCACAGCATCAGGACAGCGGAATAGGCCAATAAATTCCTGCCAAGGGGCTAGGATACAGTGTTCCCTACCTTTTGCATTTTGGGTGGGGGTGAAATTTTCTAGCGATAATTTTGCACCTTTCAGAGTGAAATATTCAAAAAGTATTTACATAGATAAAAAATAAGAAATTAAAAATGCATAGAATTTAAAAAAATGATAATAATTTATATTAACACCTGAATTTAAGGAGGAAGAAAATATGCTTAGCGATGAGGCACCGTCATTAAGTGAGCCTCAGAAGTACGTGACAGTGAAAAAAGTAAAAAAAATATATGGTTTGATAATATACGTCATGTTTATAGTAATATTGGCCTTGGTAGTTAACAATTTGATTATATATAACTGGTACAATGATACAAACAAGCAGTTTAGAGACGCTTTTTTAAGGATTAAAGCCATGTCGGAGGAGAAAGGTAACCTGGAATGCTTGAATGAAGATTTGAGCAGCGATTATGTAGTTTTAAAAAAAGAATTCAGCAACATTATCAATCAAAATGAGGAGATAAGCAAGGAACTTGAAGAGCTTAGAATAAGAAACAGGGAACTTGAAGAAATAAATGCTGAACTTTCACAGGATAATATTGAGCTCCAGAATACTTTAAAAAAAGCGGCTTCAGTAGGCATAAAACCTCAGAACTATACCTCGTTTAACGACTTGAGTCCAAGTAAAAAGGTGGAGAGAGGGGATTATGTAGGAAAGTTCCATGGAACAGCGTATACTCCTTGTAAAGATGAATGTGGCAACAATAATGGGATTACAAACTCCGGAAAACCCATAATTCCAGGTGTATCAGTTGCAGTTGATAAAAAGTACTGGCCGCTTGGAACAATATTTTATATAAAAGGATTGGGTTATGCTGTAGCAATGGATACTGGTAGTGCAATCAAGGGAAAATACAGGTTTGACTTTGCAGTATTTGATAGAAACTTTGCAAAAAAGCTTGGAACGGATTACTGGGATGTGTATCTTATCAAGCTTGGTACTGGGAAAGTAGAAGACGTAAAGATTTAAAGAAAAGGGTGCTTGTCGTATAACAGGCACCATTTTTCTATTTGTTTCTATTAGTTTTAATTGATAGAATGGACTTAAAAATGTTATATTGGTATAGAACTTATTGATAAAAAGAATCTCAATAAACATTTATGTTAATTTAACGTAAACTATTTTAGATGAAAAACTTCTTTCACTTCCGGGGTTTTTCGCTTACAAAAAGTGGGTTTAATTATTCCAATCTATCATAAAAACAGGGGGTTAGAATTAATGGATGTTGTAAACGCCAGGAATGTCAAAAAATTACCCGTCAAGGTGATTGTGGGTGTGGTTATCCTTATTGCTGCGGTAGTTGTGTTTTCCAATCTGTGGTATACGGTATATGACCAGGAACAGGCAGTTGTGCTTACCTTCGGGGAGGTTACAGGAATCGAAGGAGCAGGAATGCATTTGAAATTTCCAGATCCGATACAGTCAGTTATAAAAGTACCAGTTCAGAAGAGACAGCAGTTGACTTTAGGATACAGGGACAAGGGTAATAATCAGTATGAGTCTGTGGATGATGAAGCTAAAATGATTACAGGAGACTTTAATATTGTCAAGATAGACTTTTATATTGAATGGAAGATATCAGACCCTCGGAAATACCTTTTTGAGGCTAAGAATCCTGAGAACATTCTAAGGAATGCAGGTTTAAGTGCTGCACGTTCGGTAGTAGGGTCATCAGGGGTTGATGAGGTTTTAACCAGTGGCAAGATAGCAATTCAAAGTGAAATAAAGGACAAGTTAATAAAAAATCTTGAAATGTACGATATAGGTGTTCAGTTAATAGATGTAAAGATTCAGGATTCGGAAGCACCTACCGAGCAGGTAAAGGAAGCCTTCAGAAATGTTGAAAATGCCAAGCAGGGGATGGAAACTGCCATAAACGAAGCAAACCAGTACAAGTATTCCGAAATTCCGAAGGCAGAAGCTGAAGCGGATAGAATTGTGCGCAATGCAGAATCGCAAAAGGAAACAAGAATAAACGATGCAAAAGGTCAGGTTGCCAAGTTTCAGAAGATGTATGAGGAATATAAGAACTATAAGGACATAACAAAAACAAGACTCTACCTTGAGGCTATGGAAGAAATACTGCCAGGAGTACAGGTTTATGTAGAGGATAATTCGGGAAGCATTCAGAAGCTTGTTCCTTTAAAGCCATTCAATTCACAAGGAGGAGAATAATATGAAAAAGGTGATTATTGGGGTTGGAATTATCCTGACGGTTATTTTGATATTTACCAGTGCCTATATAGTAAAAGAGGGTGAATACGTTAGTATAAGAAGATTCGGAAAGATTGTTGAAACAAAAGATAAAGCAGGGCTGTACTTTAAGACTCCCTTTATAGACAGCAAATTTACACTATCAAAAAAGAAAGTAATGTATGATCTGGCGGCTTCGAATGTTCTTACAAAAGATAAGAAGGCCATGGTTGTAGATAACTACGTTATCTGGCAGATTACAAATCCTCTGGAGTTTGTAAAGTCTGTAACCTATGTTGCCGAAGCGGAAAAAAGAATTGATGCTGCTGTTTATAACTCTGTTAAAAACACTATCGGTACGATTGAACAAGCCAGTATAATAGATGAAAAGTTATCCGGCAGAGGGGAATTGAATGACACAATAACAAAAGAGGTTGCAAGACAGCTTGCGACCTATGGTATTACAATTCATGATGTTAATATCAAAAAGCTTGATCTTCCTCCTGAGAATGAGGAAACTGTTTATTCAAGGATGATTTCCGAGAGGCAAAAGATAGCGGGTCAATATAAAGCTGAGGGTGAACGTGAAGCAATGAAGATAAAAAATGAGGTGGATAAGGAGAAAAATATCCTTATATCCCAGGCTAAAGCAAAAGAACAGGAACTAATCGGTGAAGGAGAGGCTGAATATATCAGAATTCTGGCTGATGCCTACTCAGGTGAAAAGAAGGAATTCTACGAGTTTATAAGATCACTTGAAGCTATGAAGAAATCACTCAAAGGAGACAAGACTATTGTACTGCCTATTGATTCACCTATAACAAAATACCTCATTGATAACGGCATAAAATAATTTTATTTAGTGAAATAAATATTTAAATACCAAATACACAAAAAAGAACCGGGTTATACGGTTCTTTTTGTATATTTGGAATCCAAACAAACCATAATATGATTGTAGCTCAAAATGTATCCAACTGCGAGAGCTTACATATGGTTTTAAGGAGTGAAATAATTGCCATCAATTAAAAAACTTTTAAAGGATTTATTAATATTTAAAGAACCTGAAAAAATTGAAAAGTTTATTCTAAAGGAAACTGAAGCCGAAAAACGTTGCGGGAACGGTGGCGGGAATGTTGGAAAAGACAATACTGATGGGCATGAAAAAGAAGGAACATCTGAAAAAGTGTCTTGTCGTTCTGGTCAAGAGGGTAAAAAACAAAAAGGCTCAAGGGAGAATAAAGATGAAGACTTTGATAATATAAAAAAGAAGCTTTCCGACAACATTGAATACCTGAAAGAAATATTCACCATCCCTGACAATGGGGACGTAGTGTTGAGGGAATTTGAAATAGTTGCAAAAAACAGGGTAATTCCTGCATGTATTATTTACTTTGACGGAATGACCAACGGTAATATAATAAACACGAATATACTGCAGCCATTAATGCTTCTGTCAAATATTGAAATCAAGGGAAATGAAAATGACGTTATTTCGTTTGTAAAAAACCACTTGCTTACTCATAATCAAATCAAACTAACAAAAAAGTTTGTTGACGTAATTGATGGAATAAACTTTGGTGGCTGTGGAATCTTTATTGATGGGGTTGATGTAGCTTTTTCCTGCGATGTGAAAGGTTGGGAACACCGTGGTGTAGAAAGGCCAAATACCGAACTTGTTTTAAGAGGACCGCAGGAAGGCTTTACAGAACTCTTAAGAGTTAATACTGCACTTATAAGAAAAATTCTGAAAGATGAAGATCTTATAGCCGAGAGTATTCAAATTGGAAAGAAAAGCAAAACACCATGTTCTCTAATGTTCATAAAGGACATAGCTAATGATTCCCTGGTTAAAGAGGTAAGAAGGAGACTTAAGGGAATTAAAATTGACTACATTTTTGATACAGGAGAATTGGAACAGTTGCTTGAGGATGACCCATTCATGACAGCGCCACAGATTGTTGCAACAGAAAGGCCTGACAGGGTAGCCTCAATGCTGTCTGAGGGTAGAGTTGCAGTTGTAATGCAAGGAAGTCCGTTTGTAATTGTAATGCCTGTTACGAACAGCGACCTGCTACATTCACCGGAAGATTCATATGTAAGGTTTCCGTACGCAAACCTTTTAAGGAGCGTAAGAATTGTGGCAGTGTTTATGTCACTTCTTCTTCCAGGGCTTTATATAGCCATAACAAACTTTCATCATGAGATGATACCTACAGATCTGCTGCTTGCAATAGAAGCTTCAAGGGAAAGGGTTCCTTTTCCATCTGTTATAGAAATCCTTATCATGGAGTTTGCGTTTGAACTAATTCGCGAAGCCGGTATCAGAATACCAGGCCCGATAGGACCTACACTCGGTATTATAGGAGCTTTAATTCTTGGACAAGCAGCAGTTTCAGCCAATATAGTAAGTCCTATTCTGATAATCATTGTTGCAGTTACCGGAATAGGTTCATTTGCGATACCAAACTTCAGTCTGGGTTTCGCATTCAGAATACACAGGTTTGCATATATACTTCTTGCAGCCATGGCGGGTTTTCTGGGCATAACGCTGGGACTTTTTGTTCAGGGAATTTTGCTGACGTCGGCAAAATCTTTTGGAGTACCCTTTATGGCTCCATTTGGGCCAAATACCAATAGTGGATTTGTAGACCAGTTACTGAGAAGTCCTATCTGGAAACAGGAAAAAAGACCGGATTATTTGAATGTCAAGGAACCGGAGAAACAGCCGAAAATATCAAGACAGTGGTTGGATACGGGGAAAAACAAAAAATGATCATTAAATTATAAGGTATCTAATGACAAGAATGCCAGGAGGGGTTTAATGGAAAGTAAAATTACATTTGGCAAGACAGAAGCTGTGTCTATTTTAATTATAGGCATTACTACACAACTGTTTCTAAATTTTCCGAGGGTTATGTCCGAGAGCGCAGGGGCCGCGGGATGGCTGCTGATTATTTATGTAACTGTACTCACACTGATTTTGTTTACTATAATACAGAAGCTATATTCAAGATTTGAAGGCAAAGATATTCTGGATATAGGTGAAACAGTTGGCGGGGGGATTGGAAGAGTTTTAATTGGCGTAATATATTTAGTATATTATATATTTGCTGTATCAATTACTTTACGGGAATTTGGCGAAGACCTTAAAATTATTGCTCTTACCCGGTCTCCAATTAGTTTTGTTCTGCTATTTTTCACAGTCGGGATGGCAATCGGTGCATACTATGGAATTGAACCTCTCGGTAGACTTGCGGCTATTGTTGTACCTATTGTAATTGTAGGCTTCATAATAGTACTATCCGGAACTGTGGAATATTATGATATATCACACATATTGCCCTTAATGGGGACTGGTCCATATAATATATTTGTTAATGGCGCCACTAGAATTTCCGTGTTTTCAGGATTGAGCATGTTATTCTTAATGGCACCCTTTATTGGTGCTCACAGGAATTTTAAAAAAGTTGGGTTATATGGTATATTAATTTCTTCATTTTTCTTAACAATTGGTACGCTTATCTATTTACTTTCAATTCCCTATCCGTATTCAAATGAAGGCTTTCTACCGGTATACCAGCTATCCAGGAAAATAGACTACGGAAGATTTTTTCAAAGAATTGAATCGATTTTTGTTATCATCTGGACTATGACAGCGCTTGTATATCTTAGTACAGTCTTGTTTTTCATTACACATTTATTTAAAAAGACATTTAGCCTGAAATTCTACAGGCCGCTTGTTGCGCCCATGACTGTAATTGTATTTACTTTGAGCCTCGTGCCTCAAAGTCTTATGAAAGCAATTGAGCTTGACACACAGGTATTCAGGATTTTTGCGTGGATTGTAACATTTGGTATTACGTTGTTGCTTTTATTGATAGGTACAGTTGTGAAAAGAAAAAAGGAAGGGGGAGTTAAACGTGAAAAATAGAATAAAAATTGTATGCTTTGTTTTTGTGGTATGTTTTCTGAGCACGACCATGACAGGGTGCTTCGACCGCAGAGAGTTGGATGATCTGGCTTACCCTATAGCAATCGGGCTTGACAAGGGAGATAATAATTTTCTTAAATTGACACTTCAACTGGCTGTACCCACAGCCATTGGTACTGGCGAAGGTGGAGGCGGAGCAGGCGGATCGGAATCAATATCTGTAACAACGGTAGAGACACCTTCAATATACTCAGGACTTAATATGATAAACACCTATTTGAGCAAACAAATAAATCTTTCCCATGCAAAGGTACTTGTTTTTTCCGAAGATCTTGCAAGGGAAGGTATGAATAAATATATCAATGCGATTCTTAGAAGCAGGGAATTCAGGCCAAATGCATTTGTTCTTGTGGCCAGGGGGAAAGGGGCGATGGCTGAAAAATATATCAGATCAGTCAAGCCTGAGCTTGAGGCAAACCCTGCAAAATATTATGAATTGGTATTAAGGGCATACAGATATACAGGTTTTACCGCAGATGCCCAGTTGGTAAATTTCCATCACAGGATGACCAGTTATGACATACAGCCAGTTGCAGTTTTAGCTGGTGTGGGCACATTTGAATCGCTTGGGGAGATTGACGCAGAAGAGTCGACTTTCAGGGAAAAGGAAAGAGAATACCCCTTTGAAGGAGACTTCAAGGCAGGGGATATGCCCAAGGTAGGTGAAGTAAAGTCAGAAACAATGGGGCTTGCCGTTTTTAAAGGAGCAAGAATGGTTGGAGAAATTGATGGTGAGGAAACCATTTATTACCTTATGGTTAGTGGTGAGTTTGGTTATACTTACATGACTTTGCCCGATCCTATAAACAAAGATACATTTGTGATTCTAAGTGTCAAACAAAGCAGGCCTCCTGTGAAGAAGGTCAAAATGGAGGGCGATAAGCCTGTTGTAAGCGTTAAAGTGAAACTTGAGGCAGATATTCTTTCCATTCAAAGCGGAATTAATTATGAAAGCACCGATAAGGTCAGTGTTATGGAAGAATCAGCAGAAGAATTTATTAAGTCTGGAATACAAAGATATTTAAAAAGAACGGCAGAGGAATTGAATTCGGATATGTGCGGTATTGGTACTAATATGAAGGGAAAGTTTCTTACATGGAGCGACTGGGAGAAATTCGATTGGAAAAGTAAGTATAAAGATTCTACCTTTGACGTAAGTGTTGATTTAAAGATAAGAAGACCCGGGTTATTAGTAAGAAGTGCTGATACACAGATTATGGAAGGAGAGGGAAAATAGACTTATGACTATTGGAGTACTGGCGGCGACTATATTTATATTATGGGTTTTTGTAAGAACTGTCAGCTATGGTAAATGGACCTGGGAAAGAAAAAACAGACTTGGTGCGGTTATGATATTTATAGTTGCTTTGACCGTGCTTATCCTCCCCATATACACAATGTATTTTGTAAAGTAAACCATATCTTTGGTTATCTTTTGGTTATAAATTACATTACTTCTGACAGACAAAACTATATTAAGAAATAAAGAGAGATAATAAGGCGCTGAGATTTACTGATAAACAAACATTAATTGAATAATGTTTGTTTTTTCATAAAAAAAATATATAATATAATAGAATTAAGCATTAATTAATCGATTATTGATATTTATTTTTATATTTTTCAATTTTTAAGGAGGCGACTGATGGAGGTCGTTAGAAGCAAAAATGATTTGAATATTAATAATAATAACAGTTTTTTTAGTTCAAATTTCATTGTAGTTCTTTTTGGTATATTTTTTGTTGCGACTTATACCGGGTATAGAAACTTTTTGTTTTTCCATGCCCTTGTAGAATTATTGTATGTTTTTATCTGTTTTGCAGTCTTCAGTATATCATTCAACAGCTTTAAAATAACGGATAACGGATATGTTACATATGCCGGTATATGCTGTCTGTTTATAGGCATATTTCATTCCATACACGTATTGACCTTCGAAGGTTCTGTTTTTTTTCCATGGAATGATGTTAATATTTCAGTGCAGATATCGGTAGCCGAGAAATACCTTGAGAGTATTTCACTTTTGGCCATGTTCGTGGTGCCATCAAAAATACTAAAAAACAAAAAGTATACAAAATTAATACTTCCTTTTTTTGCAATAGTCACTGCATTGTTAATTATGTCTATAACGGTATATAAAATATTTCCGGTATGTACTGGCCATAACTCAACGCCTACACAATTTAAAGAAATAAGTGAATTTGTAATTTCAGGTGTAATCGGTATTTTCTTTATTCTTGCAATAAAAGAAAAATCAAGAATCCCAAAAAACGTGTATTCTTTTTTAATTGTATACTTAAGTTTAAAGCTTATATCTCAAGCTTTTTTTGCATTTTATGGTAACGTGTATGATATAACCAGCATAATTGCCCATGTTTTAAGACTTCTATCTTTCTGTATTGTATATAGGTTTGTTGTAGAGGGTAGTTTTAAAAAAACGTTCAGTTTTTTGTTTTGTGAGCTTGAAGAGAAAAACAGACTTCTGCAAAAGAAATCAGATGATTTGAAAGCAGCAAACGAAAGGCTTAAAGATGAAATAGAACAGAGTACCAGAATTGAAGGTCTCTTAAGAAAAAGCGAGAATTGTTACAGATTGCTTATAGAATCAATTCCGGAAGCTATTTTTGTACATAGTTATGACAGGATATTGTATTCAAATCAATACGGACTGAAGTTACTTAATGTAGATACCCTTGAAAGTCTTTATTTGATATCTCTGAGTGATTATGTTCCTGGAGAGGATAAAGGCATTATTAAAAAGTATCTGGATGATGTTAAAAAAGACGAGAAAAGATGTTCTTTTGTGGAGACATATATAACGTGTCTTGATGGCACTGGAAAGAATGTTGAAATACTGACAACACCATATGTACATGAAGATACTGCTGATTTTCTAAGTGTTATAAGAGACATAACTCAAAGAAAACAAATGGAAGAGCTTAAGAAGAATGTTGCTGAAAACAACAGGTTATTAAAGGAGGCTTTTGAACTTGATAAAGCCAAGACTGACTTTTTCACTAATATGTCCCACGAGCTGAGGACGCCCTTGAGTGTTATGCTATGCAGTGTTCAGACTATTGAGTCTGGAATCCTGGGTAAGTCAGATATATTATCTGACAAGGAAAAAATGTTAAAATATATTAGTTCCATGAAACAGAGTTCATTCAGACTCCTTAGGACTGTTAACAATCTTTTGGATATTTCTAAAATTGAATCCGGTTTTATGGGTTTATATTTGAAGAACTGCAATATTGTAGAAGTTATTGAAAAGGTTACACTTATGGTATGGGAGTACACTAATGACAGGGGCTTGTGCCTCATGTTCGATTCAGAAGTTGATAGAAAAGTTATGGCATGTGATGTTGATAAAATTGAAAGAATAGTATTAAACCTTCTGTCAAATGCTATGAAATTTACTCCTAAAGGCGGAAGGATAGAAGTTAATGTGATTGATAAAGGCAATAGTATTGTTATAGCTGTGAAGGACACTGGTATTGGTATACCTCAGGATAAGCTGGATTACGTATTTGAAAGATTCAAGCAAGTAAGCAGCTCTCTTAAAAGAGAAAAAGAAGGAACCGGATTAGGGCTTTCGATTGTCAAGGCAATGGTAGAAATGCATGAAGGGAGCGTAACTGTTGAAAGTGAAGTTGGGAGTGGAACTACTTTTTACGTTGAACTTCCTGTTAAATTGTTGTCTGAGGATGAAGAAAGCAACAATCTGGATATTGGCAAGTATTGTTCCAGTAATTTGGACACCGAATTATCAGGGATACCCTGTGAAGAGTAATATAAATATAAAGAGGACAGGAAAATAAAAGGCAAAACGGCAAAACAAAAAGCCAGACCTATAAGCTGACTTTACGATTTCATCATCCACGATATAGTATTAAACTTCCCATATCATTGGTCGGTTCCAAAAAACCCTTTATTTATTTGGCAGGGGCAGCAGGAATCGAACCCGCAACCAACGGTTTTGGAGACCGCTACTCTACCAATTGAGCTATACCCCTACGACGCTTTTATAGTATACAACAGCTCTTTTATTATGTCAATGGGAAATATTCAATTTTGTTATTAGATTTATATTTTTTACTGTGTTTTTGTTCATAATCCTATGGATTTAGCATTTTTTATGGTAATATATATGTGATAATTATACTGGTGTCAGGGAGGCAAATGATGAGTAAAAAAATTGGTTTTATAGGCGCAGGTAATATGGGTTATGCTATGATAAGCAGCATAGCCGGATCACATAATTTTTTGAATGAAAATATATTTGTATATGATGTGGATAGTCAGAAACTCTTAAGACTTAAGGAAGAGACAGGAGTAAGCATTTTAAACAGTGAAATGGATATTATCCAGAATGCAGACATAATTGTTCTCGCAGTTAAACCCAATATGGTAAAGTCAGTGCTCGAGCAGTGTAAAAATGCCATAGATGATAAAAAAATTCTTGTATCAATTGCAGTGGGAATACCTTTGAGTTTTTACAGGCAGATTTTGGGCAAGGATAAAAAAATTATCAGAACAATGCCGAATACACCAGCTTTTGTAGGAGAAGGAATGACATTGATGTCCTATGAAAACAATATTTCCGAAGAAGATGTATCGGAGGTCAGGAAAGTTTTTGAATGCTTTGGAAAGGTTGAAGTATTAGAAGAGAAGCTGATGAGT
>Ga0123335_1006950_pt1 | contig 12902 bp, 23 predicted proteins | sample BiotimSIPDNA_2_FD_89707 | JGI IMG/M metagenome (GOLD analysis project Ga0123335, IMG submission 89707) | Anaerobic biogas reactor microbial communites from Washington, USA - Biogas_R2 time_0 SIP DNA | ecosystem: Engineered > Bioreactor > Anaerobic > Unclassified | place: Washington, USA... | reverse complement strand
GACGGGGCCAAGAGGGTCCTCTTCGAGAGCCGCCCGGAGTTCGTCACCCCCGAGGTGCTGAGGGAGATGCCGGACCACGCCTCCATAGCCCTGGGGCTGGAGAGCTCCTCGGACCTGGTGCTCAGGTGCAGCGTGCACAAGGGCTTCGGGACCAAGGACTACCTGCGCGCGGCCGAGGCTGCCAAGGACCGGGGGCTGCCGGTGAGGACCTACCTCCTGCTGAAACCCATGTACCTGACCGAGAGGGCGGCCATCGCCGACGCCAAGGCCTCGGTGCTGTTCGCCGCTCCGCACTCGGAGAGCGTCTCGGTCAATCCGCTCAACGTGCAGAAGGAGACCCTGGTGGAGGGGCTGTGGCGGCGCGGGGAGTACAGGCCGCCCTGGATCTGGTCCCTGTTCGAGGTGCTCAGGACCAGGACGGGCGCCCCGGGAATCAGACTTTTCTCCTCGCCCAGCGGGGCCGGGACCCAGAGGGGCGTCCACAACTGCCCGGATTGCGACCGGCGCCTGTTGGGAGCCCTGGAAAAGTTCAATTTCGAGCAGGACGTTGGCCTCCTGGAGGGGCACGACTGCCATTGCCGTGCCGAGTGGAGATCGCTACTCGCCTCGGAGGAGCTCATGCGCACCTCCGTGGACGTGCACCGCTATCTCGACGACGAACTGGCGCTTTAGAGGGATTGACATGGATTACGACATCAAGAAGGGGAACTACAGCAACCTGGAGGGCGACGGACTGTTGAAGATGATGGAAGAGGCCTTCGGCTCCGCCAAGATGGAGGGCGATGCCTGCGTCTCCTCCTACGGGGCCATGAGCCGTATCGAGGTGAAGGTCAAGAGCAAGACCTCCCTCGACATCATCACCACCACGGACAAGGGGGCTTCGCCGGACGTCGCCGCGGAGACCATCAAGAGGTGGAACGATTTCCTGGAGAGGGTCACCGGCTTTACCTCCAAGGAGCGCCGCAACCGCCTGCAGAAGAAGGCCAAGGACGGAAAGCTCTGAGAGCGGCCAGTAAACCTTTTCTCCCCCTGGTTCTTTATATACAGGGGACCGATTGGTTTAAATAATAATGATAGTATCGGACTTCTGCTCAACGCACTGAGGACGTTCGACCAGACCCCTTGGGCAATGCGAAAGCAACCCTGAGCCGCCCCCACGCGCACATTCTGGTGGGCGATGACGGTGTCACGGTCGAAGGTGCTGACCTCAACACTCTTGAGAACAGGCGTTAGCGAAAGAGAGTGTGCTCTCTCACGAGATAAGGGAGAGGGAGATCCATGCCAAACATTAGACGTCCGAAAAGGGGCTCCAGGGGATTCGGTCCCCGCAAGAGGGCCATAACGCAGACACCGAGACTGGATTCGTGGCCTGAGATCAGCGAAGGCCCTAAGGTCCAGGGATTTGCCGGTTACAAAGCAGGAATGACCCACGCGTTCATCGTGGACCGCCGCAAGAGCAGCACCACCTCCGGCCAGGAGATCAGGGTGCCGGTCACCGTTCTGGAAGTGCCGCCGATGAAGGTGGCCGCGGTGCGCATCTACGAGAACACCCGCTACGGCCTGAAGACCGCCGGGGAGATCTGGGCCGGCCAGCTGGACGAGAACCTGTCCAGGCTGCTGCCCATACCCAAGAAGGTCGACGCCGAGGCGGCCTGGGAGAAGATGAAGGGAGTGGACGTGGAGGACGTTAGGGTCCTGGCGTTCACCCAGCCCAAGCTGGTCACCGGGGTGCCGAAGAAGCGCCCGGAGCTCATGGAGCTGCGCATCGGCGGGGGCACCATGGAGGCCCGCATCGAGTTCGCCAAGGGCCTGCTGGGCAAGGACATCGCCATCACGGACTTCGCCAAGACCGGGGCCATGATCGATGTCGTCGCGATCACCAAGGGGAAGGGCTTCCAGGGCGCCACCAAGCGCTGGGGCCTGAAGCTCATGTCCCACAAGAACTCCAAGCACCGCCGCGCCGTCGGTAACCTGGGGCCCAAGAGGCCCGGTTACGTGCGCAGCACCGTGCCTCAGGGCGGTCAGATGGGTTACCACCAGAGGACCGAGGTCAACAAGCTCATACTGAAGGTCGGGGAGACCGCGCAGGAGATAAACCCCAAGGGCGGCTTCCTTCACTACGGTGAGCTCAGGATCCCGTTCGTCCTGGTCCATGGATCCGTGCCCGGCCCCACCAAGAGGCTGGTGCGCATGAGGGACCCGGTAAGGAGACAGCAGCCGGACCTGAAGGAGGCTCCGGAGATGGTGTACATATCCACCGAGTCCAAGCAGGGGGCGTAAGCAATGGTCGACAACGCAACTGTAAATGTATATTCGTTAACGGGCGAGGTCATCAAGACCCAGTCCCTTCCCGCCGTGTTCGCCACCCAGTTCAGGCCCGATGTCATCCACCGGGCCGTGGTGGCCGAGGAGGCCAACAGGAGGCAGCCCTACGGTTCCAAGCCCGGCGCAGGCATAAGGCACTCGGTGTCCACCTGGGGCAAGGGCCGCGGCGTGGCCCGTGTCCAGAGGCTGGCCCAGGGAGCGAAGGGCGCGGAGTCCCCCAACAACGTGGGCGGCCGCAGGGCCTTCCCGCCCAGGGTGGACAAGGACTGGAGCTTGAAGGTCAACCAGAAGGAGAGGGTGCTGGCCAAGCTGTCCGCACTGGCCGCCACCGCTGATGCGGAGAAGGTCAAGGCCCGCGGGCACCAGTTCGACGAGGCCCTCACCCTCCCGGTGGTCATCGAGGACCGCCTGGAAGAGGTGCGCAGCACCTCCGAGGTGCTCAGTGTGCTGAAGAGCATCGGGGTGTCCGAGGACGTGGTGCGCAGCAAGGAGGGCATCAGGGTCAGGGCCGGCCGCGGCAAGATGCGCGGCAGGCGCTACCGCATGCCCAGGAGCCTCCTGATCGTGGTATCCAGCCACGACGTGGCCCTGGTCAAGGGAGCCCGGAACCTGCCGGGCGTCGAGGTGGCCTTCGCCGAGGCCCTGAACCCCGGCATGCTGGCCCCCGGCGGACTGCCCGGGAGGCTGACCGTGTTCAGCGAGTCCGCCCTCAAGAAGATAGGAGAGTGGTGAGCATGGCCAGGAAGATACTGCTCTACCCCTACGTGACGGAAAAGACCATGAACTACATGACCGGCACGCCCACCCAGGATTTCAAGGACGGCAACAAGATCGAGTTCATCGTGGACCGCTTCGCCAGCAAGGCGGAGATAAAGGCCGCCTTCGAGGAGTACTTCGAGGTGAAGGTGGACAAGGTCTGGACCAAGATCTCCAAGGACGGCAAGCACGCCATATTCAAGCTAGCTGAGGGATACTCGGCCGAGGACATCGGCATGAGGATCGGAGTGTTCTGAGGAGGGGGAACATGGGAAGACAACTGAGACAGCAGAGGAGAGGTCGCGGAACCTCCACCTACAGGTCCCCGAGCCACAGGCACGTGGGAGAGATAAAGCACCCCCGCGCCGAGTTGAAGGCCGGGAAGGTCACGGACATCGTGCACGCCCCGGGCCGCAACAGCCCGGTCGCCGAGGTCCAGTTCGAGAACGGAAAGAAGGACAAGATCATCGCCGTGGAGGGACTGATGGTCGGGCAGGAGCTCAAGGTCGACGGCCAACTCAGCCTGAAGCCGGGCAGCATCATGCCCCTGGCCAACATCCCCGAGGGTACCCTGGTCCACAACCTGGAGGCCAGGCCCGGAGACGGCGGCAAGTTCGTGAGGACCGCCGGTACGTACGCCACCGTGGTCACCAAGGGCGACACCGTCATGGTGCAGCTGCCCTCCGGCGCATTCAAGAACCTGGACCCCCGCTGCCGCGCCGGCATCGGGATAGTCGCGGGAGGCGGTGCGGATGAGAAGCCGTTCGCCAAGGCAGGGAAGAAGTTCCACGCCTACCGCAGCAAGAGCAAGGCCTACTTCAAGGTGAAGGGAGTGGCGATGAACGCCATTGACCACCCGCACGGCGGTGGAGGTCACCCCCACGTTGGTAAGCCCAGCACCGTATCGAGGAACGCTCCGCCGGGAAGGAAGGTCGGTAGGCTTTCCCCCCAGAAGAAGAGGAAGTGATTCTAGATGGCTGAAGATAAGCTAACTGGCACCAAGGCCTCGAGGAGGAAGCAGAGGAAGAAGAAGGGCATGATGACCGCCCGTAGGAAGAAGGAGTTCACCTACCGCGGTTACACCCTGGAGCAGCTCCAGGAGATGCCCTTCGAGGAAATGGTGGACCTCCTGCCGTCTAGGGTTAGAAGGTCCTTCCGCCGCGGCCTCAACGAGGAGCAGAAGACCACGTTCGACAAGATCTGGTCTGGAGAGCACGAAGTGGTGCGCACGCACCGCCGGGACATACCCATCGTGCCGGCCTTCGTAGGCCGCCGCGTGGCCGTTTACAACGGGAAGGAGTTCAAGGAAGTCGAGGTAAAGCCTGAGATGATCGGGCACTTCCTGGGCGAGTTCGCCCTGACCAGGGGTTCTGTGAAGCACTCCGGTCCAGGCGTCGGTGCGACCAGGTCCTCCAAGTTCATGCCGCTGAAGTGAGGTGACAAGACATGGTTGGATACACTGCTCAAGCCGATCCGGACACTACGTCCAAGGCCATCGCCAAGGAGCTGCCCATCTCCCCCAAGTTCTCCCGCGAGATATGCAGGATGATAAGGGGCAAGAAGGTGGACGACGCCATCCGCATGCTGGAGGAGGTCGTGGAACTGCGCCGCCCGGTGCCGATCCGCCGCTACAACATGGGTGTGGCCCACAAGGCCGGGGTTGGCCCCGGCCGGTTCCCCAAGAAGGCCGCCGCGGCCATCATCAAGGTGCTGCAGAGCGCCAAGAGCAACGCCGAGTACAAGGGACTCGACGCTGACAACATGCGCGTGCGCATAGTCTCCGCCCACCTGGGCCGGACCATCCCTGGCTACATGCCCAGGGCGCACGGCCGCAGCACCGCCTGGGACCAGCAGACCGTCAACATCGAGGTCATATTGGAGGAGGTTCAGTAAATGGCCAGCGAGAGGAAGTTCGTTGCAGAGAACATCAGAAGGGTGCTCCTCAAGGAGTACCTGATGAAGACCGTGGACCGCGCTGGCTTCGGTGGCGTGGACGTGCAGAGGACCCCGATGGGGACCAGGGTCACCCTGGTCACCGAACGCCCTGGGATAGTCATCGGTCGCCGCGGCGCGGCCATCAAGTCCCTGACCAAGGCCATCGAGGACAACTTCAAGTACGACAACCCCCAGATCGAGGTCCAGGAGGTCGACAACCCCAACCTGAACGCCCAGATCATGGCCGAGAAGCTGGCCTTCGCGCTGGAGCGCGGCTGGCACTTCAGGAGGGCCGGTCACTCCACCGTCCGCAGGATAATGGAGTCCGGGGCCCGTGGCTGCCTCATAATCATCTCCGGCAAGCTGACTGGGGAGAGGCACCGCACCGAGAAGTTCAAGGAGGGCTACATAAAGTACTGCGGTGAGAGCCGGGAGCTTTTCGTGGGCACCGGTTTCGCCGTGGCCAAGCTGAAGCCCGGGGTCATCGGGGTACAGGTCGAGATCATGCAGCCTGGCGCCCGCCTTCCGGCCGAGATAGATGTCATGGCCATGGAGGCCGCCATACAGGCGAACCCCGACCTGGCCGAGCTGCTGAAGAAGCAGGAGGAGGCCTCGGTCATTGCTGAGCGCCCCGCCGAGGACGTCCCGGCGGCAGACGACGAGGAGGTGACCGAATAAATGGCTTTGATCAGGACCTCTGAGATAAGAGAGATGAGCGTGGATGAGCGCAAGGCCAAGCTGCGCGAGCTGCAGGACGAGCTCATGCACGAGAAGGGAGCGGCCGCCATGGGCGGCGCCCCGAACAACCCGGGGAAGATCAGGGCTTTAAGGAGCAACATCGCCAGGATCCTAACCGTCCAGAAGGAGGAAGAACAATAATGGCCGATATTTGCTCGGTATGTGGGCTCCCTAAAGAACTGTGCATGTGCGAGGAGATCGCCAGGGAACAGCAGTCCGTAAGGATCTACACCGACAGCAGGCGTTACGGCAAGATCGTCACCGTCGTCGACGGGATCGATTCCACCGACATAGACATTGACGACCTGGCGCGCAAGTTGAAGAACAAGTGCGCCGCCGGCGGTACCGCCAAAGAAGGGAAGATAGAGCTCCAGGGCGACCACAAGAAGAAGGTGGCCCAGACCCTGGAAGAGATGGGCTTCAAGACCGAGGTTCGGTAGGAGCCATGGACAAGAGGGATTTCATGAGACAGGAATTCATCGGACTGGACATCGAGGGGGTGGAATCCGCCTGCCCCGGGCACCTGTTGCACGGGAAGGTGGTGGACGAGACCAAGAACATGTTGGCCATCTCCTGCCAGGGCAGGGAGAGGTGGATACCCAAGTCCGGCCATGAGTTCGTGTTCACATACCAGGGCGAGAGGATCAGGGTCCCCGGATCCGCGATCCAGCATCGACCAGAGGATAGGATCAAGAGAATTAGGTGATCTAATGAGCGAAGTCAGAGACATTGGCATTGATGTCAAGGCCCCCTCGGCCACCTGCGAGGACAAGCACTGTCCATTCCACGGGCAGCTCCCGGTTCGGGGGCAGATCATAAGCGGCGTCGTCGTCTCCGTGAAGATGAACGGCAGCGCCGTGGTCGAGAGGAACTACTTGAAGTATGACAAGAAGTACGAAAGGTTCGAGAAGAGGACGAGCCGCTACACCGCCCACAACCCCCCGTGCCTGCAGATCGCGGTCGGGGACCAGGTGCGCATCATGGAATGCCGCCCCCTGAGCAAGACGGTGTCGTTCGTCGTCGTGGAGAAGAGGTGAGGGCATGAAGGGATTGGCAGGAAACCAGACCAGGGGCATCATTACCGGCTCCGTGCTGGACGTGGTGGACAACACCGGCGCCAAGACCATCAGCGTCATCGCTGTCCCCAACTACCACGGCGTGCACGGGCGCTGCCCGGCCGCCGCGGTGGGGGACATCGTGATCGCCTCGGTGAAGAAGGGGACCCCGGAGATGAGGAGGCAGGTAGTCTACGCCATCATCGTCCGCCAGAGGAGGCCTTTCCGCCGCGCCGACGGGACCATGGTCCACTTCGAGGACAACGCCGCGGTCATCACCACCGATACCGGTGAGACCAAGGGAAGCGACATAAAGGGACCGGTGGCCAGGGAGGCCGCCGAGCGCTGGCCGCGCGTAGCCGCCACCGCATCGACCATCGTGTGAGGTGTGAAGACATGACGAGCAAGTACGCAAGCAAGCAGAGGAAGGCGCTGTACAACGCCCCCAACCACGTGCGCAACAAGAGCGTCGGCTCCCACCTCAGCGATGAGCTGCAGGGCAAGCTGGGCCGCCGCACCGTTCGCGTGGTCCGGGGAGACACCGTTATGGTGGTCCGCGGGGACGAGGACATACTCGGCCTCGAGGGCAAGGTCACCAGCGTTGACACTCAGAACGGACGCCTGGTAATAGAGGGCGTCACCATAGCCAAGGCCGACGGCACCATGACCGAGAGGCCCGTCCACGCGTCCAACGTGGTCATCACCAAGCTGGACATGAAGGACAACTACCGCAAGCAGAAGCTGCAATATGAGGAGGGTTCCCAGTGACCCAGGATCTGAAGAGATTGAATGCACCGAAGAGCTGGCCGGTGCCCAGGAAGAGCAACGTATGGGTGACCAGCCCCAACCCCGGGCCGCACTCGCTGGACGGATGCATGCCGCTGAGCGTGGTGCTCAGGGACATGCTCAAGGTCGTCGACACTGCGGCCGAGGCCAAGAAGGTCCTCTCCGCCAAGAAGGTCCTGGTGGATGGAAGGATCGTCACCGAGGAGAAGTTCCCGGTGGGCTTGATGGACGTGATCAGCATCCCGGCCAACGGCAAGCACTACCGCATGCTGCTGGACAGCCGCGGGAAGTTCATCCTGGTGGAGGTCACCGAGGACCGCGCCAAGTGGAAGCTGTGCCGCATCGAGAACAAGACCTACGTCTCCGGCGGACGCCTGCAGCTGAACCTGCACGACGGCCGCAACATGCTGGTCGAGGATGACAAGTTCAAGACCGGCGACGTGCTGAAGATCGAGCTGCCCACCCAGAAGGTCATGGAGGCCTTCAAGCTGGTGCAGGGCAACGTGGCCATGATCGTCAGCGGCGAGAACGCCGGCCAGATCAACGTTGTTGAGGAGCAGGTGGAGGAGCGTTCATCCGCCCCCAACCTGGTGCGCTTCAAGAACGGCAAGCTGACCATCAAGGACAACGTGTTCGTGATCGGAAACAAGACCCCCGAGGTCGTGCTGCCTGAGGTGAGAGCGGCATGAGCGGGACCGAGAACGTCATGCGCAAGCCGCGCATCGAGAAGGTCGTGGTGAACATCGGGGTCGGAGAGGCCGGGGAGCGCCTCACCAAGGCCCAGAAGGTCATCGAGATGGTGACCGGACAGTCCTCCAAGCAGACCTTCTCCAAGGTCACCAACCGTGACTTCGGCATCCGCGAGGGCATGCCCATCGGCTGCGTGGTCACGCTCAGGGGAGAGAAGGCCGAGGACTTCCTGAAGCGCGCGTTCAACATACGCGAGAACCGCATCGCCTCCTACTCCTTCGATCGCGAGGGCAACCTGTCCTTCGGCATCCCGGACTACACCGACTTCGCCGGGATGAAGTACGACCCGGAGATCGGGATATTCGGCATGGACATCAGCGTGTCCATCCAGAGGCCGGGAAAGAGGGTGGCCAGGCGCCGCATAATGCGCCGGTCCATACCCCATACCCACCGCATGACCAGGGTGGAGGCCATGAACTTCATGAAAGAGAGATTCAACGTCGAGGTGATCGATTGAAGCCCAAGAAGAAATTCGGACGGAGCGTGGGCTGCACCAGGTGTGGCCGCAGGAGGGGCATCATCCGCCGCTACGGTATGCACCTTTGCCGGCAATGCTTCAGGGAGATCGCGCCGCAGATAGGGTTCAAGAAGTACTCGTGAGGTGAAAAAAATGCAGAGCGATCCATTGAATGACGCGATGTCCACCATCAAGAACGCCGCCGCCGTGGGCAAGAGCGAGTGCCTCATCCGGCCCTCTTCCAAGCTCATAGGCCGCGTGCTGAAGGTGATGCAGGACAACGGCTACATCAACCAGTTCGAGTTCATAGAGGACGGCAAGGCCGGTTTGTTCAAGGTCATGCTGGACGGGAAGATCAACAACTGCGGCGTTATCAAGCCGCGCTACGCGGTGAGGAAAGTTGACATGGAGCAGTTCGAGGCCCGCTACCTGCCGGCCCAGGACTTCGGCGTGCTCATACTGACCACCACCGACGGCGTGATAACCCACATGGAAGCCAAGGAGAAGGGCGTGGGCGGCAAGCTGCTCGCGTTCGTGTACTGAGGGATGGAAATGACTGTAACCGGACATATTGACGACAAGGTGCACGTGCCCAAGGAGGTCAAGGTCACCATGAAGGGGGCCGAGGTCACCGTGAAGGGCCCCAAGGGCACCGTCACCCGCGACTTCAGCCACCCCAAGGTGAAGGTCTCCTTCAAAGATGACAACTTCCACATCGAGTGCGAGTACCCCCGCACCAAGGAGAAGGCTTTGGTCGGTACGTACGCCGCCCACTTGAGGAACATGATCGAGGGGGCCAACCATGGCTTCGAGTACGCCATGAAGATGGTCTACTCCCACTTCCCCATGAAGATAGCGGTGAAGGGCGACAGGTTCGTCATCGAGAACTTCCTGGGAGAGAAGGCCCCGCGCTCCGCGCCTGTGCTGGCCGGAGCCAAGGTCACCATAAAGGGCGCCGAGGTCTTCGTGACCGGCTCCGACCTGGAGAAGGTCTCCCAGACCGCCGCGAACATCGAACGCGCCACCAAGATCAGGGGCTTCGACCCCCGGGTCTTCCAGGATGGCATATACATAGTAGAGAAGGCAAGGAGGCCCCAGTGATGTCGGCCAAGAAGGAGATCAAGACCATACAGGACCTGCCCTACTACAGGGAGGAGTACACCCAGCAGCTGGCCGATATGGGTATAAACGAGCTGGACGAGCTCCTGGAGGCGCTTCAGGACAAGGGGCGCAAGAAGGAGATCGTCGACGCCCTGGACGGTGTCGGCAACAAGATAGCCGACCACTGGATAGAGCTGCTCTCCGAGCTGGAGGAGAAGGAGACGGAGATCGTGGAGGACGAGGATAAGGCCGTCCCCAAGGTCAAGCCCGTACTGGACGACGAGGTCAAGGCCGCCCTGGAGCTCAGGAAGGCCAAGAGCGAGGCCCGTCCGGCCTTCAAGAGGCAGGAGTGGTTCCGCTACCAGAGGCTGGGCGAGAAGTGGAGGAAGCCCAAGGGCATACACTCCAAGATGCGCCGCCACCTCTCCTACCGCCCGCCGGTCGTCTCGATCGGCTTCCGCGGCCCGAAGAGCGTGCGCGACTATCACCCCTCCGGATTCCAGGAGGTCCTGGTGCACAACGCCAGCCAAGTGGAGAAGGTGGACCCCAAGGTGCAGGCCATACGCATCGGCGGCACCGTGGGCGAGAGGAAGAGAATGGCAATAACCGAAAAGGCGGATGAACTAGGCATCCGCGTACTCAACAGGACGTGAACCAGATGGATCTGAAGAACCAGAAGCGCATGGCGGCCGAAGTTCTGAAGTGCGGCGAGAACAGGGTCTGGATAGACCCCAACCGCATAGAGGACGTCGCAGACGCCATAACCCGGGCGGACATAAGGACCGCCATCCAGTCCGGGTCCATCCGCGCCTTGCCCGTACGGGGGATCTCCCGCGGACGGGCCCGTCACCGGCTGGCCCAGAAGGCCAAGGGACGCAGGCGTGGACAGGGCAGCAGGAAGGGTACCTCCAGGGCCAGGAGGCCCAAGAAGGAGGCATGGATCCAGACGATCAGGCCCCTGCGCGCCACGCTGCGCGAGCTGCGTGACGAGGGCAAGATCACCAGATCCGTGTACCGCGAATTCTACATGAAGGCCAAGGGCGGCATGTTCAGGAGCAGGAACAACCTGCTCATGCACCTGAAGACCGAAGGCTACCTCAAGGGGGAGAACTGATGGCTCAGGGACCGAGATACAAAGTCGCCTTCCGCCGCCGGCGTGAGGGCAGGACCGACTACAGACAGAGGGCCAGGCTGCTCAGGGGCGGCGTTCCGCGCGCCGTGGTGCGCGTCTCGCTGCGCCACACCAGCGTGCAGATCGTTGAGTTCGACGCCCAGGGCGACCAGGTCCTGGTGACCGCCCACTCCCGCGAGCTGCTGGAGATGGGATGGAACAAGGCCACCGGAAACCTCCCCGCCGCGTACCTCACCGGGTACCTGGCCGGGAAGAAGGCCGTGGCCAAGGGACTGAACGAGGCCGTGCTCGACATAGGCCTGAAGGTGCCCGCCAAGGGCGCCACGGTGTTCGCGGCCCTGAAGGGCATGCTGGACGCCGGAATGAGCATACCGCACGGCAAGGACGTGCTGCCCAGCAAGGAGCGCCTGGCCGGGAAGCACATCGGCGACGATGTGGAACAGATGATAAAGGACATCAAGACCCGCATGGAGGCGAACTGAGATGGATTGGGTACCGAAGACCAGACTGGGAAAGATGGTGCTCAACGGTGAGATAACCACCATGAGCCAGGCCCTGGCCACCAAGCTCCCCCTGCGCGAGGCGGAGATAGTGGACATACTGCTCCCCGACCTGAAGGACGAGGTCATCGACGTCAACATCGTGCAGAGGATGACCGATTCCGGAAGGAGGGTCAAGTTCCGTATCACCTGCGTGGTCGGCAACGGCGACGGGTTCATCGGCATCGGAAGGGCCAAGGGGAAGGAGGTCGGACCCTCCATACGCAAGGCCATCGACAACGCCAAGCTGAACATCATCGAGATCAAGCGCGGATGCGGTTCGTGGGAATGTGGATGCGGCACGCCGCACTCGCTCCCGTTCACGGTGGTCGGCAAGTCCGGCTCCGTGGAGGTGTACCTGAAGCCCGCCCCAAGGGGAATATCCCTGGCCGTGGGCGATGTGGCCAAGAGCATCCTGACGCTCGCGGGCGTCAAGGACTCCTGGGGCTTCGCCAAGGGCCACACCAAGACCACAGTGAACTACGCGTACGCGACCTTCTACGCCCTGAGGAACACCATCGAGATGAGGGTGTCCGAGGAGCAGGAGAAGAGGCAGCACATCGTAAGCGGGCCGGTGCAGGTGCACGTGGCCGAGGACGATGTTCCGGCACAGGAGGAGTGAACATGGCATACGCAGCGATAAGGGTCCGCGGGCACTCCGGTGTGCGCGGCGACGTAGAGGACACCATGCGCATGCTCAGGCTCACCCGCGCCAACCACTGCGTGGTGCTTCCGGAGACGGAGGAGATAAAGGGCATGCTGATGAAGGCCAAGGACTATATCACCTGGGGCGAGGTGTCCGAGGAGACCCTGGCCCGCATGATCAAGTTCCGCGGCAGGATGATGGGCGATAAGCCCATTGACGACGAGGTGGTCAAGGAGAACACCCCATTCGGGTCCATAATGGCCCTCGCCAAGGGAATAACCAAGGGCGAGACCAAGTATGCCGAGATAAAGGGAGTGAAGCCCCTGTTCCGCCTCAGCCCCCCTAAAAAGGGTTATGAGGGCGTCAAGCGCGGCTTCGGGGCCGGAGGCGCCCTGGGCTACCGGGGAGAGGAGATAAACGACCTCATCTCCAGGATGATCTGAAGGTGATATGAATGGTTAGCAGAACCGAGAAGTTCAGGGGCTCCCGTACCCACGGCCGCGGCAAGAAGTCCGGGCGTGGCGCGGGGAAGCGCGGTGGCACGGGCAACGCCGGCCTGCACAAGCACAAGACCCAGTACATGCTGAAGTTCATGCCCGACCACTTCGGTCGGCATGGGTTCAAGCGCCCACAGAAGATGGTGTCCGCAAAGATCACCATGAACGTGGGCGACCTGGAGCAG